>Ga0208783_10000016_pt1 | contig 115557 bp, 80 predicted proteins | sample DEB19_08_DNA_2_FD_184529 | JGI IMG/M metagenome (GOLD analysis project Ga0208783, IMG submission 184529) | Aqueous microbial communities from the Delaware River and Bay under freshwater to marine salinity gradient to study organic matter... | ecosystem: Environmental > Aquatic > Marine >... | reverse complement strand
CGAAGGAGATCCCCTACACGGTGTGCAAGCCCGTGTATGAGACCCGCCAGCAGTGCTACACGGTCTGCAAGCCGGTGTATGAGACCTGCACGAAGGAGATCCCCTACACGGTGTGCAAGCCCGTGTACGAGACCCGCCAGCGGTGCTACACGGTCTGCAAGCCGGTGTATGAGACCTGCACGAAGGAGATCCCCTACACGGTGTGCAAGCCCGTGTACGAGACCCGCGAGCAGTGCTACACGGTGTGCAAGCCGGTGTATGAGACCCGCACGAAGGAGATCCCCTACACGGTGTGCAAGCCCGTGTATGAGACCCGCCAGCAGTGCTACACGGTCTGCAAGCCGGTGTATGAGACCTGCACGAAGGAGATCCCCTACACGGTGTGCAAGCCCGTGTATGAGGAGCGTCAGGAGACCTACACCGTCTGCAAGCCGGTGCGCGAGGTCTGCACGAAGGAGATCCCCTACACCGTCTGCAAGCCGGTGTGGGAGACCCGCGAGCGCGACGTGTGCCGCACGGTCTGCAAGCCGGTGCACTTCACGAAGACCGTGAAGGTGTGCAGCGGCCGGTGGGAGACCGAGGTGTGCGAAGTGCCCGGTCCGGTGATCAAGCGGTGCGTTCGCGAGCCCGGCCACTGGGAGTGCGACTGCTCCGGCCGGAAGTGCTACGTGCCCGGCAAGTGCTGCGTGATCGAGGAGCAGTGCCCGCCGCGGAAGATCTGCAAGAAGGTCTGGGTGCCGCAGGTCTGTGAGAAGGAAGTGCAGTGCGTGCGCTACGAGCGTGAGACGCTCGTGGAGAAGCAGTGCTACAAGGTCTGCAAGATGGTTTCCGAGCAGCGGGTGAAGACCTGCAGCTACACCGTCTGCCGGATGGTTCCGGAAGAGCGGGTGCGGTGCTACAAGGTGTGCAAGATGGTGCCGGAGCAGCGGGTTCGCACCTGCTGCTACAAGGTGTGCAAGATGGTTCCCGAGCAGCGGGTTCGCACCTACCAGGTGTGCCGCATGGTTCCGGAACAGCGCATCCGCACCTGCACCTACCAGGTGTGCCGCATGGTGCCCGAGCAGCGTGTTCGCACCTACCAGGTGTGCAAGATGGTTCCCGAGCAGCGGGTCCGCACGTGCACCTACCAGGTGTGCAAGATGGTGCCCGAGCAGCGGGTGTGCACCTACCAGGTGTGCCGCATGGTTCCGGAGCAGCGGGTTCGCACCTGCACCTATCAGGTGTGCCGCATGGTTCCCGAGCAGCGGGTTCGCACCTACCAGGTGTGCACGATGGTGCCGGAGCAGCGGGTCCGCACGTGCACCTACCAGGTGTGCCGCATGGTTCCGGAGCAGCGGGTTCGCACCTACCAGGTGTGCAAGATGGTTCCGGAGCAGCGGGTTCGCACCTGCACCTATCAGGTGTGCAAGATGGTGCCCGAGGTTCAGGTTCGTCAGTGCACCTACAAGGTGTGCCGCATGGTGCCTGAGCAGCGGGTTCGTACCTACCAGGTGTGCAAGATGGTGCCGGAACAGCGGGTGAAGACCTGCTGCTACAAGGTGTGCAAGATGGTGCCCGAAGAGCAGGTTCGCACCTGCCAGTATCGGGTGTGCCACATGGTGCCCGAGCAGCGGGTGAAGACCTGCACCTCGAAGGTCTGCCGGATCGTCCGCGAGGAGCGGAGCCGGGAGGAGTGCTACAAGGTCTGCACGATGGTGAAGGAAACCCGCACCAAGCAGGTGCCGGTCTGCACCACGAAGCCGGTGCACTACACCAAGACGGTCGAGGTCTGCCGGATGGTGCCGAAGAAGGTTGCCTACACGGTGACCCGCTGCGTGCCCAAGACGGTGATCCGCGAAGTGCCCTGCTGCGAGTGATCGCGGCAGGCTGATGCCCTGCCACGCCCGCCATCGCGGGCGTCGGGGAGACGACTGGGAAACGGGGCGGCCCGGATCGAAAGGTCCGGGCCGCCTTCGTTTTCGAGGGGAGCCGCAGGCCTTTCCCGGCCCTCAGGGTCGCCTCTCATCGGCACGGTTTCCCTGCCGGATGGGCAGGGTGTGCCGGCCTCGGGCCCGGGAGCGGGCGAGCCTGCCTCGACACGATCGATACCCCGTCAGCGGGTTCGGTGGAGCGGGAGGCGAGCGAGTTGATGGCCATGACGCAGGGGCGGCGCGACGCGGCTGGTTTTTTCGCACTCGTGGCGCTGGGCGTGGGGCTGCTCTACCTTCGCGACCCCCACTCGCTCCTCCTGCCCACGCTCTACACCGAAGACGGCGCGTGGATGGCGAAGCTCTTCAATCGGGGCTTCTGGCACACGCTCATCTTCGCCAAGGGGGGCGACACGCCCTACTTCGTCACGCTCAATATCCTCCTCTTGCAGACGGCCAAGTCGCTCAATGCCCTCTGCTACGGCGATTCGCTCGCCAGGCTGCCCCACTTCGTGTCGGCGCTTGCGATGATCTTCTATGCGGTGCTCGCCGCCGCTCCCGTGTGGCTACTGCGTGGCTCGCTCACGCCGGCGGCCCGGGGCCTCCTCTGGGCCCTCGTGCTCTTCATGCCGCTCGGCACGTCGTCGTTCGAGGTGCTCGGACGGCTGAGCAACATCGGCTATGGCCTGCTCTTTCTCTGCGTTTGTCTCCTGGCGTGGCGGCGCCAGGCCGACCGGGCCCTGGCGTGGCGGATCGTCGGCTGCGATGCGGCCGTCTGGCTCTGCGTGAGCACCAATCCGCTCTGCTATCCCGTCGTGGCCGCCGACTATGTGCTGCGCGGCCGGGCGTTTCGGCGTCGGGGTGAATCCTTTCTGACGACGCTGCGGGCCAGTGCCGCCGCCCGAAGCGCGGCGGTGCTCGCCGGGGCGATCGTGCTCACCACGATGGGCATGATGCTCTTGGAATCACGTCCCAGTCCGTTTCTGAAAGAAACCGTGAACCGTCACGAACTCGTCGAGGCTGTCGTGGCACGGCCGCTGGTGTTTCCATTCCTGTTTCCGATCTATTCGCGGCTCACCGATGCCATCGCGGTGGCCGTGATCGCCGGCCTTGCCGCCGTGGCCTGGTGGCTGTCGCGAGACGATCGCCGGGCGGGGCAGCTCGCATGCGCCGCGGCGTTCGTGGCGGCCTATGCCGCCGTGGCGACGGTGGCGTCGAGGCCGGGGCTCACACGGGTGCTCAGCGGATACTCGACCACCATGCTCGATCGCTACTACTTCGGCACCTCCCTCTGTGCCGTGCTCGCGATGTGTGCCGCCCTTTCGGCGGGCACGGCGAGCCTGCAGCCTCACCGCCGTCGCCTCGGGTGGAGCCTCGGCATCGCGCTGGTGGCGATCTACGCGACGAGCGCCGGGAGGCTCGTGGAGTTTTCCCGGAGCCGCTGGCCCGACCAGCCCTCGCGCGACTTCGCCACGACCGTGGCCGAGGCATCGGCCACGCCGGCGGTTCACGGCAAGGTGAAGGTGCCGCTCCATCCCCGGCCATGGGCGGCACTGTTTCCCGCGTCCAATGTGCGGGCCACCGCGATCGCTCTCGAGGGCGACACCCTTCGGCGATGATCGGGCCATCGCCCGAATCGCCTGTGAGCCGTCTCAGGTCTCGGGCTCGGCTTCGATCGAGGCCGACATCGATCCCTTCGAACGGGCCAGCAGGCGATCCGCCCCGAACGCGTGGATCTGGTCGCGTTTGAGTTCGGCATGCTCTTTCGTGGTGGTGAGCACGATCACGCGCCCCTCGGCATCAACCCGGCGGGCGAGCCGGAAGCCGAGTTCTGGCGCATGGCCGAAAAGCTTTTGCAGCATGGCGATCACATACTGGTAGGTGTGATCGTCGTCGTTCCAGAGCACGACGTGGTAGCGCGGCTGCCGCTTGGGCTTGGTGGACGGCCGCGTGGCGGGCGAGCCAACGGTGGTTGGCTCGGCTTCCGTCGCGGTGGCACTGGCGGAGGCGGGCATGGGTCTGGCAAACTCCGGGCCCCGAGGTGTTCCCCATTCGAACGCCACCAGTATAAACGCCCCCGCCGGGCTTTCGCCCGTCGGCCCGCCTGGAATCGACCTGGGAGTTCATCGTGCTCGACCGCCGCTTCGTCGCCGACAACATCGATCTGGTCACCGCCAACTGCCGGGCCCGCGGCTCGTCGGCCGACGTGGAGCGGTTCTCCCAGCTCGACAAGCTCCGTCGCCAGTTTCAGGCCGACGTCGATCGCCTCAACGGCGCCGCCGCCCAGGTGAGCAAGTCGATCGGCAAGGCGGCTGACGAGGCGGAACGGGAGGCCCGAAAGGCCGAGGGCCGACGACTCCGCGAAGAGGTGTCGACGCTCGAGGCCAAGGCGGCCGAGATCGTGGCCGAGGCCGACGCCATCCTGCGGGCCATCCCCAACCTCACCCATCCCGACGCCCCGGTCGGAGGCGAGGACGCGGCGGTGGAGATTCGCCGAGGCGCCACCCCGCCCCGCCCCTTCGACTTCAAGCCGCTCGATCACGTGGAGATCGGCGCCCGGCTGAAGCTCTTCGACTTCGAGGCGGGCGCCCGCGTTGCCGGCCACGGGTTTTATTTCCTCACCGGCGACGGCGTGCTCCTGGAACTGGCCCTCCAGCGCTACGCCGTGGAGCTCCTCATGAAGGAGGGCTTCACGGTGATGACCACGCCCGACCTCGCCCGCGACACGATCCTCGAGGGCACGGGCTTCATGCCCCGGGGCCCCGAGACGCAGATCTATTCCGTGAACGATTCCGATCTCTCGCTCATTGCCACCGCGGAGATCACGCTCGGCGGTGCCTACCACGAACGGATCTTCGAGGCCCCGGAACTCCCGCTCAAACTCTGCGGCATCAGCCATTGCTTCCGCACCGAGGCGGGTGCGCACGGAAGGGCCACCCGCGGCCTCTACCGGGTGCATCAGTTCACGAAGGTGGAGATGTTTGCCTTCACCCATCCCGACCAGAGCGAGGCGATGCACGCCCACCTGCTCGACCTCGAATGCCGAATCTTCGATGGCCTGGGCATCCCCTATCGCGTGATCGACACCGCCTCGGGCGACCTCGGTGGTCCGGCCTACCGGAAGTTTGACCTCGAGGCTTGGATGCCCGGCCGCGGCGAGGCGGGCGAGTGGGGCGAGGTCACCAGCACCTCCAACTGCACCGACTACCAGGCCCGCCGGCTCGCCCTGCGATTCCGCACCCCTGGCGAAAAGGGGACGCAGTTCGTTCACACGCTCAACGGCACCGCCGTGGCGATCAGCCGGGCGATCATTGCGATCCTGGAAAACCACCAAAACGCCGACGGCACGATCACGGTGCCGGAGCCGCTCGTGGCGTGGATGGGCAAGAAAACGATCGGCGGTTGATCGGCGCGAGGCGACCCCTCGCTCGCCAATGCGCGGGGCACGCTTCGGGGATGCCCATACGCTGACTTTCGCGCCGTCGCCGCCGTCCCGGCGTCGGCTCCGGCTTTTGGCTTCGCGATTGGCTCGCCAATGTGCGGGGCACGCTTCTGGGATGCCCATACCTCGCCGCCGGACGCTCGCTTCGGGCATCCGTGCCCTCGGGCTCGCTCGACACTGCCTTCGCTCCGCCATCCTGGCTCTCGCTCGGCAGTGACGCCGGCTTGCGGGGCATGGGCATCCCCGAAGCTCATCCATGCGCGGGGCGGTGTTGCTCCCGTCGAAGCCCAACGGCGACGTGGGGAGGAGCCTGGCGTGTCCCAGGCCTCACGGCCTTGGGCTTGGACCGAAGGGCGACCCGTCCAAGCCCAACGGCGTAAGCCGTGGGACCGGCGCGGCGCACCACGAGGCGTGTTTGGCTATCGACGCCGTGTGACTTTTTCCGTCCAAGCCCAACGGCGTTAGCCGTGGGACCGGCATAGCGCACCACGAGGCGTGTTTGGCTTTCGACGCCGTGCGAAGCATCACGGCGTGACGCCGACGGCGCTCGCGTCGACGCGTTTACCAGTTCAGCCCAAACTTCTCGCCGTGCGACTGGCCGCCAAGGCCGCCCTTGAGCGGCGTCTTGCGAACCTTCGCCACCGGCGGCGGCGCCGCAGGCTCTTCGGCTTCCGGCTCCTCGGCAACCGGCGATTCCTTCACCGATGGCGGGGGAGCGAGCGCCTTGATCGACAGCGACATCCGCTGCTCGTCGGGATCCACCGCGATGACGCGGCACTCCACCTGCTGCCCTTCGCGGGCCACGTCGCTCACGTGACGAATCCGTCGCGTGGCCAGCTCGGAGATGTGCACCAGGCCCTCGACGCCCGGCTCGAGCTTCACGAACGCACCAAACTGGGCGATGCGGCTCACCACGCCGCGAACGGTCGCGCCGACGTGATACTTCTCGCCGGCTCGCTTCCACGGGCTCTCGATCAGGTCGCGGGCCGAGAGGCCGATCTTGCCCGTTTCGGTGTCGATCTTCTTGACGATCACACGGATCTTCTCGCCCGTCTTGAGAACGTCGGCGGCATTCGCCACCCGATCCCACGAGAGTTCGCTGACGTGCACGAGGCCTTCCACGCCGTTGCCGATGTCGACGAACGCGCCAAACTCCCGAACCGAGCGGACGATGCCGTCGAGTTCCGTGCCCGGCTCGAGGGTTTCGAGCATCTTGGCCTTCGCATCGGCCGCCTGCTTTTCGATCACCGCCCGCCGCGACAGCACCAGCCGTCGCGCCTCGGGCACGATTTCGGTCACAAGACTGTCGAGCGTTTGCCCGACCATCTCTTCAAGATTCTCAATCCGCCAGGTGCTCACGAGGCTCGCCGGCATGAAGCCGCGAAGCCCGGCAACCTCGCACTCGAGGCCGCCCTTGTTGGCGGCGGTGACACGAGCCTCGATCACCATGCCCGCCTGGATCTGCGACCAGTCTTCAACGGCCACCGCCTGATTGGCGAGCGCCACGTCGTAGAGGTTGTCGTCTTCATTGCGGCCGCCGACCGACACTTCGATCACGTCGCCCACGGCCGGAAGGTCGATGCCGGCATCGAGCAGACTGGCGAGCTTCATCGCCCCCTGCCGACGTCCCCCAAGATCGACAAACGCCGTGTCGGGGCCGATCGACAGGACGGTGGCCATCACCCGCGTGCCAGGCTCGATGGGGGCCTCGGCCTTGGCGGCCACGGTGGAGGCCATGAGGTCATCGACCGCCACGCCCTCGAGCGCGGCGGCGAAGTCGGCTTCGAGATCGTCGTCGAGGGCGGCTCGAAGATTCGGCACGGCCACTCGACGCGACGGTGGAATGTCGGCTGCGTTCGGACGCGGACGGTCGTCGCGACGACGATCACGCCGCCCCTCGCGTCCACCCTCACGCGGGCCACGGCTCTGCGGACGGGGTTCGGCGGTGCTGCCCGGATCCGTGGCAGGGGGCGAGGCCTCGACGCCTTCCGTGGGCGAACCCGACGCGGCGTCGGCAGCCGCTGGGGTCACCGGGCCGGCGAAGGCGAGCGGCTCAGCCGAGGCCGGCGGCGCCACATACTGATACTTCGGCGCGAGCGACGGGGCTGACACGCCCGGACGCTGGGTGCCGATCGGGATGCGCCGGGGCGCAGCCGAAGAGGCGTCGGCCGCGGAATCCGCGGGCTCCGACGGCTCCGCGGGGGAGGATTCAGGATTCGTGCTCATGGGGCCCGGCGAACAACGGCCAAGAATCGCGGACGAAACGAGAACAATGCGGGAAACAGGACTTGAACCTGCACGGTATTACTACCACCAGGCCCTCAACCTGGCGCGTCTGCCAATTCCGCCATTCCCGCGGAGAACGAAAGGGAGTGGTCGATGACCGGCCACCCGTCTTCCGAGGCTGGTTGCATTCTGGATCGGTTTCCCGCTCAGTCAAGCGGACGCGACGAAACCGCCTGCGGACTCATCCGACGCACCGCCATCGCACCGGCGGCAGCGTGGATCAGCGAGAGCCCGGCAAAAACGACCACCGACCAGGCGGCGTCGCCCAGCGGCATCCAGCGGTAGAAAGGCAGGGCCGCCGCGAAGCAGGTCGCCAGGCCCGATGCCGTGCGCGGGTAGTCGGCGGTGAAGGCCCAGTGGGCGAGATTGGTGCTGACGAAAAACACGAGCGAGCAGGCGAGGCTGCCCCCAACGACCGCCATCCAGCGGGGCCTCTCGCGGCCGAGAAGGCCGGCCGAGCCGAGCACCACAGGCCATGCGCTCGCCGCATACACCGTGGCCGCCACGCCCACATTGCCGTAGCCCGGCAGGGCGAGGTTGCTGATGGCCAACGCCGCAAGCGGCACGGAGGCCGCCAGCCACGATCGGCGGAAGATGAATCCCGCCGCGAGGGCCACACCAGCCAGAGGCGTGGCGTTCCAAAGCGGCTCCCCGTTCCACGAGGGCTGCCAAAGGCGCCCGGCAATCGCGACGCCAACCAGCCCGACCCAGACGGCTGTCAGGGCCGCGGTCGACAGCATGCGGTCAGCGGTGGAATCGGTCTGCGCGGACGATTCGTGAGCGTGGTAGGCCATGAATGCCGAATCCTCCCTGAAGCCCTCGCCGGTCAGTCCGCGCCACAGGGCCGCGGAAGGCCCACTGTGGGCCTCGAAAACTGCCGATACACTAGCGGTTTTCACGCACCAGGCAAGCGAGTTCGACGAAAGCTCCACGAAAATGCCGGCGATCGAACGGGAACTGGAGACGCTGGCCGTCGGGCATGATGCCGACGGTTTCGTGGTGGTCACGTTTGAGGTGCCCGGCCACCGCCAAAACGTGCTCACGAAGCAGGTTTTGGAGGAACTCGCCGCGGTCCTCGACCACCTCGCCGCCGATCCGCCGCGAGGCCTCCTTCTCTGCTCCGGCCGTCGAGGCAGTTTTTTCGCAGGGGCCGACCTGGCCCGGCTGGAAGAACTTCTCGCCCGACCTGCGCCGGAGATCGTGGCGGCGTGTGACCGCGGCAAGGGGGTGCTGGCACGGCTGTCGTCATCCTTTCCAACGGCCGCGGTGATCGACGGCGTGTGCCTGGGGGGTGGACTCGAACTCGCGTTGGCGTGTGACGTGCGGGTGGCGACGCCCGACCGCCACACCTCGATCGGGTGCCCCGAGATGAAACTCGGCCTGCTTCCCGGCTGGGGCGGCACGGTGCGGCTCGCCCGTCTGATCGGTCCAGGCCCCGCCATCGAACGCTGTGCCTCCGGTGAGCCGCTCTCCGGTCAGGTGGCCCACACAGCCGGCGTGGTGGATGCCTGCGTGGGTGCCGATCGCGCGATGGAAACAGCCAAGCGTCTGCTCGCCATGCGGGCCGCCGACGGCAGTCTCGCGGCGCGGCGAGTTCGGATGGCATCGCCGGTCGACCTCGATGCCGGCGAGCGAGTCTTTCTCGAGGCTACGACCGCGGCGGTGATCCTCGGGCGAACCGGTGGCCACTATCCCGCCCCGCCCGCCATCCTTCGCACGATCCTGGCGGGGGCGAGCGTCGACGCCCAGGCCGCATCGGCGATCGAGTCCCAGGCCTTTGCCACGCTGGCCGCCAGCCCGGTGGCCCGCAATCTCCTGCGAGTGTTCGCCAGTGGCGAACGCAATCGCCGAGATTCAGGCGTGGAAGGGAACGCGATCGATGTGAAGCCGGCCGAGCGGCAGGCGATCGTGGGGGGCGGCATCATGGGGAGCGGGATTGCCGCGAGCCACCTGCGAGCCGGCCTGTCGATCACGGTGATCGACGTGAATCCCACCGCGCTCGCCGCCGCGGTGCCGACGATCCTGGAGGAAGCAGCCTGGGATCGCGTGGCGAAGCGGGTGGATCAACGCCGCGCAGTCGAGCTTGCCGGCGCCCTGCAGACCGCCACGAGCCTCGCCGCCCTCGCCGGCACGGATCTCGTGATGGAGAGCGTCACCGAACGGCCCGACGTGAAGCAGCAGGTGCTCACCGAGATCGAGCGCTTGGTGCGGCCCGATACCGTCATCACCACCAACACCTCCACCAATCCGATCGCGCGACTCGCCGCGGGGCTCGGCGACCCGTCGCGATTCTGCGGCCTCCACTTCTTCAATCCCGTGCGACGCATGACGCTCGTCGAGGTGATCCGCGGTCCGGCCACGAGCGACGCCACCGTCGCCTTCGCCGTGGCCCACGCGAAGCGGCTCGGCAAGTGCCCGGTGGTGGTCAACGACAGCCCGGGCTTTCTCGTCAATCGCGTGCTGATGCCCTATCTGCACGAGGCGGGAGAACTGCTTCGCGAGGGCGTGCCGGCCGAACGGATCGATCGCGTGGCCCGCAGCTTCGGCATGCCGCTTGGGCCCATCGAACTCTACGACATGATCGGCCTCGATACCGCCTTCTATGCGGGGCTCGTGCTGAGCGCGGCCTACGGCGACCGCATTGAGGCGTCGCCCGTGATTCCCGCGCTCGTCAAGGCTGGTCGGCTTGGCCGCAAGACCGGCGCCGGGTTCTATCGCTACGCGGCGGCCGGCCAGCTCGAACGGATCGTCGGCCCCGACGACAAGGCCGCGGAGGTCATCGCCCGCTACGCTCACACCCCTCGTGAATCGAGCGACCGCACGATCGTCGATCGCCTCTTCCTCCCGATGCTGCTCGAGGCACTTCGCGTTCTCGATGAGAAGCTTGTGCGCGACGGCCGCGACATCGACCTGGCCGTGATCCACGCCCTCGGCTTCCCCGCGTTTCGCGGCGGCCTTTTCCCATGGGGCGATTCGATCGGCGCCGCCGAGGTGGTGCGCCGGCTCGAACCGCTCGCCGATCTCGGCACGCGCATGCATCCCACCGACCGGCTCCGTCACCATGCATCGAGCGGCCGGCCCTTCGCCGACTGACCCACCGATGGCACGCCCTTCCTCTTCCAGCGACCTCGATCCAGCCGTCACACCCGTGGTGGTGGCGTGCTGCCGCACGGCCATCGGACGCTCCCATGCCACGAAGGGGATGTTTCGGGGCGTTCGCGGCGACGAACTGGCGGCGGCGGTGGTGAGGGCCGTGGTCGATCGCAGCGGCGTCGATCCGTCCACGATCGAGGATGTGGTGCTCGGGGCCACGCAGCAGCGGGACGAACTCGGCGGCAATGTGGCGAGAACAGTCGCGCTGATGGCCGGCCTGCCGTTTGCCACCGCCGGCACCACCGTCAATCGACTGTGCGGGTCGTCGCTCCAGGCCCTCGCGCAGGCGTGTCATGCGATCGCGGCCGGCGCCGAGAACGTGCAGGTGGTGGCCGGCGTGGAGCACATGCACCACCTGCCGATGGAGTCGGCGGTCGACATTCATCCCGGTGCACTCGCCCGCACGAGCCGCGGCATGCTGTCGATGGGGCTCACCGCCGAGCACCTCGCCGCCACGCATGGCATCGATCGCCGCCGGCAAGAGGCCTTTGCGCTCGCCAGCCACGAGAAGGCGGCGAAGGCGTTTGCCCAGGGCGAGTTTCAGGACGAGATCGTGCCGGTGGTCGGGCTCGACGAAACGGGCACGGTGGTGGCGGCCCTGCGTGACCAGTCGGTTCGGGGCGACACGAGCCTGGCCGCGATGGCGGCGCTCGAGCCGGTGTTTCTGCCGCGAATTGGCAGCATCACCGCCGCAACGGCCGCGCCGTTGAGCGACGGCGCCGCGGCCGTGGTGGTGATGTCGGAGGCCGAGGCAGCCCGTCAATCGCTCGCGCCGCTCGCCCGCGTCTTGGCTACGGCCTTCGTCGGTGTGCCGCCTTCGGCGATGGGCACCGGACCGATTCACGCGACGCACAAACTGCTGGCCCGGGTGGCATCACGCGGCATCAGCCTGGCCGACATCGACCTGGTCGAACTCAACGAGGCGTTTGCAGCCCAGGCGATCCACTGCATCGACACGCTCGGCCTCGATCCGGACCGGGTTAACGTGCGGGGGGGCTCGCTCGCCATCGGCCATCCCCTCGGCGCCAGCGGGGCCCGCATCACAACGACGCTCCTCCATGCGCTCCGTGACCGGGGCGGCCGCTACGGCGTGGCGACGATGTGCATCGGCCTCGGGCAGGGCATCGCGATCCTCGTCGAGCGAGTCGGCCGATGAGCGGCGCGCCGGCAACCGCCGCGCGGGTCGGTGTGCCGCCGCCCGATTCCTCACGCCCGGCGTCGCTCGTGGAACTCGTGGCCGCGCGGGTGGAAGCCACACCCGATCGCCTGGCCATCCGGGATGCGCTTGCGGCTCGTGGCGAGGCGACGACCGCCCAATGGACGTGGGCCGAGGTGGCCGCGGCATCGCTCCACCTGGCCGAGGCGTTGGCAGACGCGGGGTGTGTTGCAGGTGACCGGCTCGCCCATGTCGGCACGCATTCGCCCGAGTGGTTCGTGGTCGATCTCGCCTGCCTGCTCTCGGGGCTCGTGCATGTGCCGCTGCATGCCGACGCCGCGCGGCGGGAGCATCTCGAACAGCTCCGCTGGCTCGCACCGCGGGGTGTGGTCCTCTCGGGTCGCACCGTCGGGCTCGGTCCTCGCGACCTTGCCGACCGGCTTGTGATTGATCTCTCACCAAACGGCACGCATCACGAAGCCAGGCTCGACGCGGGAGGATGGCGACGGCTCGCCACCGATCGCGATCGTTTGCGGTCGCGTCTTGCGGCTGCCGTCACCGCATGCGAGCCGGATGCCTGCGCCACGATCGTGCTGTCGTCGGGCACCACCGGCGAGCCGCGCGGCGTGATGCATTCGCAGCGATCGCTCGCGGCCAATGCCGTCGCCTCGGCGGCCATGTTTCTGGAGGATGCCCGCGACGTGCGGCTCTCGTGGCTGCCCGCGAGCCATCTCTTCGCCCGCACCGGCGATGCGGGCACGGCGCTCGTGCGGGGCGGATGCCTGGCCGTGGCCGGGGATCGCGGTCGCATTCTCGACGCCTGCGAAGCAGTGTCGCCCACGGTGATCCTCGGAGTACCAGCCTTCTTCGAACGGCTCGAGCGAGGCGTCGCAACGGGCCGGATTGCCGATCTGGCATCGGCCCTCGGCGGCCAGGTGCGGGTGTGTGTGTCGGGTGGCGCGCCGCTTCGGCGGCGAACGGCCGAGGTGTTTGCGGCGTGCGGCGTGCCGCTCGTCGAGGGTTACGGCCTTGCCGAAGCGGGGCCGGTGGTGGCCCTCGCCAACCCGCGGATCGCGCGGGCGGGTGCGGTGGGGCCGCCGGTGCCTGGCGTGGCGGTGAAGCTCGATGCACGGCCGGCGACGCGGGGCCAGCTGCTCGTGCAGACACCGAGCCTGACGATGGGTGTGATCTCACCCCGCGAACCCGTCGGCCGGCCCATGCCGCCGCCGGTGTGCGACGGAGACTGGCTCGAAACGGGCGATCGCGCGGAGATCGATGACGATGGACAGGTGCGGATCACCGGCCGGATTGCTGATGCGATCGTCCTGGCGAGCGGCGTGAAGCTGCCCCCCGCCGCGGTCGAGGCGGCGCTCGCGGAAGATGATGCGGTGGCGCAAGTGTGTGTCGTGGCGGCCGGCGTGCCCCGTCCAGTGGCCGTGGTGGTGCCAGAACCCGACGTGCTGCGGGCCGCGCTGCGTCGCATGGGCATCACCGTCGTCAGCCGTCGCCATGCCGTTCGGCATCCGCGGGTGGTGCGGTGGCTTGCACGTCGGCTTGCGCGGCGGCAGGCGGCCTTGCCGCGATCATGGCGGGTGCGTTCGTTCGTGATCACCGACCGGGGATTCGATCCATCACGCGGCGAGGCGACGGCATCCCTGAAGCCGCGGCGTGAGGCGATCGCGTCGGCCTATCGCGACCAGATCATGAGGGCGGTGGACGCCCGCGAGTCATCCCGATCTCGAGAGGATGAGGCACCGATGAACGAGGCGACGACGGGCCGTCGGCCGGAGTCGTGGATGGGTGGAGCGTTGTGGTCGGGAGGTGATGGCGGGTTTGCGGAGGCCGCGGCGCGGGCCGCCGACCCGCTGCCCGCGGCGATCGAGGCGGTGCTCGAACGGACCGAGGCGGAACTCGCGAGGCTTCGCTCGTGCGGCCGGCTCTACGATCCGTTGACCGACGCCCCTCGGGAGATTCCGCCGATCGCCGATCCGCCTCCCCCAGCCTTCGGACGCTTCTCGGCCGAGGCCGAGGCGGCACTCGGGGAGGCCGGGTTCTGGGGGCTCTCCGTGCCCGTGGCCTTTGGCGGAAGCGGTGGCTCGATGCTCGATGTTGCCAGGGCGGTCAGCCGCGTGGCCGCCGCGGTCCCCACCGCCGCCGGAACGCTCGGCGTGCACGCGTCGATTGGAGCGGTGTCGGCGCTCGTCGGCTTCGGGTCACCCGAGCAGCAGGCGAGGCTCTTGCCAGCACTTGCGACCGGCCGGCCGCTCTCGATCTTTGGCGCCACCGAACCCGACGCGGGCTGTGATCTCGGGCGCGTGACGACGCGGCTCGAGGGGCGCGACGGCCGGCTTTTGCTCACCGGCACGAAGATGTTCATCACCGGAGCCACCTACGGCCGGATGATGAAGGTGCTGGCCGTCCGCGACGGCACGCCTGTCGTCGTTCTCGTCCGCCTGCCCGATGCCGACACGCCGACATTTCGACTGCGACGGTATCCGCTCCATCCCTTGCGGCATGCGCACAACGCGGCGCCGGAGTTTGACGGCTTCGAGGTCGATCCTGCCGATGTCATCGAGCCGGCCGCCGACGGCGACGCCCTGGCGGTGGTGTGGCACGGTCTCAACCGCGGTCGGATCACGCTCGCGGCGCAGGCCGTGGGCACGCTGCGGATGCTGCTGGCACACGCGCGGGATCATGCCCGGCGGCGGATCACCTGGAAGCAGCCGATCATCTCGCGACAACTGATCCAGGGACGGCTCGGACGCATGGCGGCCTCCGTCGTCGCATGCGAGGCCCTCGCGGCGTGGAGCGCCTCGGCGATCGATGCCGGCCAGAGCGGCGAGTGGGAGGCGATCACGGCGAAGGTGGTGGCGAGCCACTGCGTGCGCGACGCGGCGATCGATGCGCTCGGCGTGCATGGCGGCCGTGCCTTCCTCGTGGGGCATCCGCTCGGCGATTCGCTCCACGACCACTTTGCCGTCACGGTCTACGAAGGGGAGAGCGATCTTCTCGGCCTCGCGCTCTTCAAGGGATTGTCGCGCCTGCATCCGGCCGCCTCCCATGGTCGCGACACCGCAGCGTGGCGCCGGGCCCTGGGGTGGCTCGCGTGGCGTGCTGCGGCCGGAGCCAGGCCTCGTGGCGATGCGTGGCTCCTCGATGCCAGGCTTCGAGGGCATGCCGCGGCGGCTCGGCGGCGGCTCGGCCGTGTGGCGGTTGCCATCGATCGGGCGATCCGACGCCACGGCCGTGGGCTCGCGGAGCGTCAGCTCGAGGTGGCCGCCCTCTCGGCGGCGGTGCGAGACGCCATCAGCGTGCTGGCCGTGGCCCATCACGCCGACGCCTCCGGCGACGACCATCGGCTCGTCCCCGCCGACGCCTGGTGCCGGCTGGCCCTGGCCCGGGCGGCCGGCCGGACCCCGACCGCGGACGATCTGGCGGCGGTGGCCGCTGCGGGAAAGGAAGCGGGCGGCTCCCCCGGCTAGACTGATCGAAGCCAGGCTTGCGAAACCGTGGGGGCGTTCCAGCCGTTGAATCGGTGGACCACCGCGACCGGAACCCGGGGTGTCGAGGAGAACCGCGAATGAAGGTTGCCCACGGCCGAATCGTCCGCCGCATCATGCCTGCGACCGTGGCCGTCGCGATCGTCGCGGCATGCTGCGTGTCGTTTGCCCAAGTGGCCGTCCGCGACAGTCGCCGCGCCGCGCGGCTCCCCGCGGCGGTGACCACGACCCCCGACTCACCCGCGATGGATGTGGCTCCTGTCGATGCGGGGCGGCGATCGGCGGTGCGGGATCAGGCACGCGCGATCGATCGCCTCGTGGCGAACGGGCTCGAGAAGGCGGGCATGACGCCATCGCCGCCGCTCGACGACGCCCACTTCGTGCGACGCATCCACCTCGATCTGGCCGGGAGGATTCCCACCCACGCGGAAACGGCGGCCTTCCTGGGCGACACCGCCGTCGACAAACGGGATGCCTTGATCGAGCGTCTCCTCGCAAGCCCCGATTACGTCAGCCACTTCTACAACCACTGGGCCGACGTGCTCCGTCTCGCTGATCGGCCGCAGCGCAACCTGGTGCTTGAGCCCTACCTCGCGTGGGTGAAGGATTCGATTCGCACCAACGTTCCCTACGACGACTGGGTGCGCGAGATGCTCACGGCCGACGGTCGATCCTGGGAAAACCCGGCAGCCGGATACCAGCTCCGCGATGACGGCATGCCCCTGCCCTATGTCGACAACACCGTGCGGGTGTTTCTCGGCACGCAGATCGGATGCGCCCAATGCCACAACCACCCCTTCGACGACTGGACGCAGCACCAGTTTTACGAGCTTGCCGCGTTCACCGCGGGAACGAAAACGCGGGTCGGCACGCGTCGCACCCCCGTGCCGGGCAAGGAGCCTCGCACGCTCCCGCCGCCGGCGGCGCGTCAACTTGTGAAGGAAGCCCGCGAAACGAAGGGTCGAAAGGCCGGCGCGATCGCCCAGTTCATCCAGGCCAATGTCACCGCGGTGAGCTATCGAGACATCGCCCTCCGGCTGCCGCGCGACTATCAGTATGACGACGCCAAGCCGCTCGACGAGGTGTCCCCGAAACTCCTCTGGGGCGAGGTGCCCTCCGAGGCGGGCCGCACCGACGGGCGGGAGCAGTTTGCCGAGTGGGTGGTCGCCCGCGACAACCGGCAGTTTGCCAGGACGGTGGCCAATCGGATGTGGAAGGCGCTGATGGGCGTTGGGATCGTCGAGCCCATCGATGATTTCCGTCCGGAGAACCCGCCAAGCGATGCGGCACTTCTCGAAGGGCTGACCGATCTGGTGCTCGACCTCGACTTCGATCTGCGCGAGTTCGTGCGGGTGGTGGTGTCGACGTCGGCCTACCAGCGGCAGGCGGTCGTGCACGATCCGTCGGCGGAGCCTTTCCGATTTCCGGGCCCCGCGCTGCGGCGCATGACGGCCGAACAGATCTGGGATTCGATCGTGGGACTGATCGCCCACAATCCCTGGAGCGTGCAGCGGCCGACCGTCGATGAAGTGGCCGACGTGGCCGGGTTCGACATCGACACCGCCACGATCGACGACGTCGAACGGCAGTTCGACGCCTTCGTGCAGCGATTCGGTCCAAACCGTCGCGAGCGCGACCTCGCAGTGACGTGCGGCTACCAGGGAATCTGGCTGATGAAGGCGAGTGAAATGCCATCCCCGCTTCCACTCGGCCACTTCCTCCGACAGTTTGGCCAGAGTGATCGGGAGACGATCGACGGGGCGCGGAGCGTTCCGACCATTCCCCAGATTTTGGCGATGCTCAACGGCCCCGTGACCCACGCCGTGCTCGACGAAGGCACGGTGATTCACGAGACGATCGTGGCGCAGGATCCGGAAGACGTCGTCGATGCGGTGTTTCTCACGATCCTGTCGCGCCGTCCGACGGCCGATGAACGGGATGTGGCCCGCGAGGAAGTGCTCGCCACCGCTGACCCCGCCACCGGCTGCGGCAACGTGATCTGGGCCCTGCTCAACACCAGGGAGTTTCTCTTCGTCGAATAGGTCGCCGCGCCGTCCCATTTTCGGAGCACCGAGCCATGTCGCATTCTCCATTCCATGCCGATGATTCGATCGCCCGCCGGGCGTTTCTCGGTCGCGCCGCCCGGGCGGCGTTTGGCATCACGTTGCTCGATGGTGTGGCCGGGCAGGTGGCCCGCGGGGCGACGACCGATGCGGATGGCGTGAACATCATCTACCTGATGATGAAGGGGGCGATGAGCCACATCGACACCTTCGACCCGAAGCCCGGTCGCGAGGAGCAGGGGGAAACGAACGCCATCGGCACCGCCGTGTCGGGCGTGCAGTTTGGCGAACACGTGCCCAAGCTTGCCGGCATGGCCGACCGTCTGGCGGTCATTCGTTCGATGACCACCGAGACCGGCGCCCATGAGCAGGGCACGTATCTCATGCGCACGAGCTATCCGCAGCTCAACAGCATCCGGCATCCGGCGTTTGGGGCGTGGGCGGTGCACGCGCTCGGAAAGCGGGCTGGGGATCTGCCCGGCTACGTGCTCGTCGGCAATGGCAACGAACACCCGGGATGCGGGTTTTTCGATCCCGCCCTGACGCCCGTTCCGATCGCCGATCCCCAGCGGGGCCTCGAAAACATCAGGAGGCCGTCCTACCTCACGCAGGCCAACTTCGACCGCCGGCTCGCGCTGGCTGATCGGCTCGATCGCGACTTCCGAACCAGGCACGCAGGCCGTCAGATCGAGTCCTACGACCGGATGTATGCCGATGCCGTGCAGCTCATGGGGAGCAGCGACCTCGCCGCGTTCGATCTGTCTCGGGAGGACGCCGCCAGCCGCGGACGGTATGGCCAGTCGCGGTTTGGACAGGGCTGCCTCCTCGCCCGTCGGCTCGTGGAAAGCGGCGTGCGGTGCGTGGAGGTGGAGATGGGGGGCTGGGACATGCACCGCGACCTCTGGGACGACCTGCCCAAGAGGGCGGGGGAACTCGACGCCGCGATGGCCGCCCTCCTCGACGATCTCCAAGCCCGTGGCCTCCTGGCTTCGACCCTCGTGGTGCTGGCGACCGAGTTTGGCCGGTCGCCGAAGGTCAACGAGAACGCGGGCCGTGACCACCATCCCGGCGTCTTTTCCTGCGTGCTCGCCGGAGCGGGCGTGAAACCCGGCGTGGTGCACGGCGCGAGTGACAAGGCCGGTCGTCTTCCCGACCGCGACGGCGTGGGCGTCGGCGACTTCAACGCCACGATCGCCGCCGCCGCGGGCATTCCGTGGGAGCGGGAGTTTATCGCCCCCAACGGCCGGCCATTTCGCATCGGCAATGAAGGCAAGCCGATCGCCGACGTGCTCGCGTAGGGCGAGGCACGGTCCTTGCGCCACGGCGTGTGCGGGGCGACGTCACTCGCTGCGGATCAGCGCCGGCATCCACGTGCAGAGATACCAGCCACGGGGCGTGGTGAATTCGGCGATGGCGCCGAGGTCGACTCGGCTCTGCGACGACGCTCCGCCGAGCACCTCGTCGAGAAGCCCCTTGGGCTTGCCGTATTTGACCGCCCGGGCCGTCTCGGCGGTGAGCCCCGCGAGTTCCACCGCCCGCTCGACGGCGTCTTCGAGAAACCCGATGCGATCGACCAGCCCCGCGTCTTTGGCCTGACTGGCCGTGAACACCTGCCCTGTCGCCACCTGATCGACAGCCGCTTCATCGAGCTTCGGACGACCGGCCTTCACGATCTCCTTGAATCGCCGAAACATGTCGTCGACGAGTTCCTGAAGGAGTTTTCGTTCGCGTTCGGCGAGTTCGGGCGTGCGTTCCTTCGTCGGGCTGAGCATCTCCTTGAGGGGGCCGCTGGCGATCGAGTCGTCACGGATCTCGAAGCTGCGGAGCATGCGGGAGACGTCGAAGTGCGGAATGATCACACCGATCGACCCGGTGAGCGTGGCAGGCTCGGCGAAGATCACGTCGTCGGCCCCGCCGTTGGCCATGGCCACGTAATAGCCTCCGCTCGCGGCGATCCCCCCCATGCTCACGACCACTGGGAGGTCGCGCTTCGAGGCCAGCTTCGCGAGGCGATGGTGGATCTCGTCGCTGCCGCTCACGGTGCCGCCGGGGGAGTCGACCCGAAGAACGACCGCCTTCACGGTCTCGTCGTCTTCAATCTGGTCGAGCTGGGCCTTCACGAAACCATCACCGCCGAGGATCGCCCCGGTGATGCTGACGATCGCCACCTTGTCGGCGGCCGACTTCGACAGCGAGTGCCATTTTTCCACGACCTGCGAATCGCGCTGGAAATACTGCGAGAACGCTCCGGCACTGCCGATCGCGGAGAGCACCGCGAATCCGGCGACGATCCAGCCGGCTCGGGCGAACCATCGCCCCCACGGATTGGGCTGTTCGAGAATCACCCTCACGGGCGAGGCGGTCGTGTCGATCTGCATGGGCTCCTCCGTCGTCTCGCCGGTCCTCGGCGGGTCGGAGATTGTATGCCGTGGCGCCGGGAACGGCACTGAAGTTGCCATGGCGCTCCGCTGGCCGCTACCTTGGCGGCTTCACGATCGAATGCCGTCGTGCCGAGCGATCCCCGCCTCTGGCCGCGGTTCCCCGAGGAGTTGTGCCACGTGTTCGTCTGCGCCAGTACCGAATGCCTGCCCGACATGCCGCTGTCTGCCGCCATGGCGAGACTGGCCGAACTCGAGTTTACGGCTGTGGAGATCGACATCCATGAGAAGGGCGGTCACCTGACGCCGGCACAGGTCGTGGCCGACCCGGAGGCGGCGATCGCCGAATGCAGCGATCGACAGAGGCTCCGTCCGGTCGCCGTGTCGTTTGCCGCCAGCGAGACGCCGGAAACCTACGACCAGTTCGAGGCCTGCAGCCGCCTGGCGAAGGCCCTCGGCGTGGTGACCCTCGTCGTGGAATCCTCGGAACTCGGCACACCCTTCAATGGCGAGATCGAGCGGCTCCGCAAGCTGGTGGCGATCGCATCCGGTCTCGGCTGCGTGGTGGCCGTGAAGACCGCATCCGACCGGATGACCCAGGATGCCGAAACGACCGCCTCGCTCTGTCGGAATGTGCCCGGGCTCGGCGTGACGCTCGATCCGAGCCATTTCATCTACGGCCACAAGAAGCCGGCGTCTTGGGAGCCGATTCTCAAATATGTCTGCCACGTCCACCTTCGCGACTCGAAGGTTGATGTGCCGCAGGTGCGCATCGGCCAGGGCGGAGTGGAGTATGGGAAGATCGTGGCGCAGCTCGAGCGGGTGGGCTACAAGCGGGCGCTGTCCGCCCACATGCCGCCCCTCGAAGGCGTCGATCAGATCGCCGAGCTCCGCAAGATGCGGCTCCTCCTCGAAAGCCTCATCTGACAACGGATCGTTCAAGGCTGGCCGGAGGTTTCCAAGCCCAACGGCGTGAGCCGTGGGATCGGCGTGGCGTGACGCATGGCATGTTGGGTTTACGCGCCGTTGCCGCGGTAGCGTGGCACGACGGCCTTTGGGGCTCCGCTTCGGGGTTACCCACACCCCGTCGCCGGACGCTCGCGTCGGGCATCCATGCCCTTTGGCTCGCTCGGCATTGGCTTCGCTCCGCCTATCGACTGTCGCGCCGTCGCCGCCGTCCCGGCGTCGGCTCCGGCTTGAGGCCGCCGTGCGTGGCACGACGGCCTTTGGAGCTCCGCTCGCCACTGACGCCGGCTCACGGGGTGTGGGCAACCCCGAAGCTCGTCAACTCGCTGGGCGTGGGCACTCCTGACGCCTGCCAACTCTCGGGGTTTGGCCTTCGTGCGTCCTGTCCAAGCCCAACGGCGTGAGCCGTGGGACCGGCGTGGGCAATGACGCCGCGTGTTGGGCTTTCGGCCCGCAGAACTCCAGAACACGGGCGCTGCACCGTCGCGCCGGAGAGGGATGGGCTTGCCGAGCGTGCGCCAGAGACGCCGGTTACCGCACGAGGCCCGTCGCCTCGGCACGATGCGCCATTTCGGCATAGGTGCGCGACTGGGCGTCGTCACCCTCCTCGGCATACATCGTCGCGAGGTTGCCGTAGGCCACCGCCAGGGCGCGTTCCTCGAGCTGGCTTCGATCGACGGCGGCCACCATCAGGTCGACGCCATGACGGCTGATCTCCACCGCATCCTCGCGGCGGCCCACCTGCCAGTATGAAATCGCCATGCTGACGTACGACTCCCCAAGCCGGCCGACATCGCCGTCGCGATCGAAACGATCGTTGTCGTGCCAGAGCGGAATGGTCCGGTCAAACCACGTGACGGCCGTCTTGTGGTCGCCGCGCTGAAGGCTGTGGAGAATGCCGATACGAAACATCAACTCGCCCAGTTCCTTGCGCTCGGCATCGGTGAGGTCGCGCTGCTGCGATCCTCGCTCGAGGTAGGCTGCGGTGAGCGTGGCATTGTCGAGCATGTCGGTGGCATCGCCACGCTTCTGGGCGGCGGCGAGCGCATCGGCGAGGCCTCGGCCCACCTCCCAGTCGAGCTGGCGGCGTCGCCAGGGATCACCGATCCCCTCGCCCATCTGGTCGCGGAGTTCCAGGAGACGCTTCACCCACGGCAGGGGTTCGACGGCCTCCGAGGTGCTGGCGGCCACGGCGAGCACGCCGCGGCAGAGCTCGAGTTCGAGCACCTGACGCTCCTTGTCCTCGCCGGTGAACTCGGCGGTGACGGCGTCGGCGCGACCGATCCATTTGGGGATCACGCGCGCCTTCTGCTGCCACGACCCCTTGGCGATGGCGAGCGCCGTGCCGAGGTGCGCATCGAGCACGACCTCACGGGCGGCTGCCTGGACCGCCGGTGGCTGCTTGTCGGTGAGCAGGGGCGTGCCGCGACGGATCGCCTCGGCAAAATACTCGACCGCCTTTTGTTCGTCGGGATTCGTTCGCGTGAGGCAGGCGCGGCCGGAGAGCTTCGCGATCTGGGCGGCGACCAGCGGCGACGACGGCGCCAGTCGCGCCGTCCGTTCGAGCACCACCGCCGCCTCGTCGGCGCGGTCGAGCGCAAGCAGCACGCCCGCGTGCTTCAGCTTCGTCCAGACATCCTCGGGATCGAGTCGCCCGGCCGTCTCCGCAAGACGCAGGGCCTGGTTCCACTTGCCTTCGTCGTAGCACAGCGCGAGCAGGAGGCGGTGGGCGCGAAGGTGCTGCGGATCGAGTCGAATCGCCTCCTGCAGGTCGGCCGTGGCGTAGGCCGAGCAGGTTTCGATCGCCGCTTCGGCCCGCATCACGAAGGAATCGGCGTCGAGGGGTTCGATGATGATCGTCGCGGCGTTGGCGGTTTCCGGATCGATCCCGAGAATCACACCACGTTCGGGATAGACATTGCCGACGACGACGTCCTGCTCGTCCTTGACCGCAACGGAACGAAGGTCGGCCATCTCGAGCTGCTCGGTGAGATCGGTCACCGGCACCGGTTCCGACAGACGGATGCCGATGGTGGCGACGACGTCGCCGTCGAAGATGGCCTCGACCCGTGCGAACTGCTCGGAATCCCAGCCGATTCCCTCGGTGCCGTCGTCGCGGGTGAAGGCCTCGCCTGCACCCCACGTCGCGGTGATCTCGGACCGGGTCGTCTTGCCGGGAATCGCGCCGCGAAACGTCGCCTGATCGATCGACAGAGTGGGCATGATGTCGGCGGTGACCGCCACCGGCTCGGCCTTCGGCGGAGTCGTCTCCTGCGGCGGCACGTCATCGGCCTGGGGTTCATCGCTCGGTGACGTGGGCTCGGTCGGTGACGGCACCATGGCCAGGCGGCTGGGAAGCATGCGGCGGCGCACCGGTGTGGGCTGCTGCGAAGCCGGCATCCCGCCGGCGGTTCTCGGCGCCCGGGTTTCCGAAGCCATGTCTTCCACCCAGTCGGCCACGGGCACCGTCGGATCGGCCGTCTCGGGTGCGGATGGCGCCTCATCGGCCAGTGGGAGTTCTTCGTCGCCCATCGACTCGATCCAGGCCGGCAGACGCATCAGCGTGCGAGGAGCCTGGTCGATCGGCTCAGCGGCCTGAGCCAGGCATGGCATCATGCCGACGACGAACAGCGTGATGGGAAGGAGGGATTTCTGCGGCGTGGTCACGAGGTGACTCCTTCAAAAGCGCACGTGGCCGGTCTCGAGGGACAGCCAATCGGGGGGAAGGGTAGGAACCGATGCGATGCGGGTCCAGACCAGAAGGTGCCCGCGTCAGCCCATCTCCCCTCATGCCCCAAACGTCCTAGTGTGAAGCAGGCGATGGCAAAACCCGCTAGCATTCAGTCTCCCGCTCCCCGTTCTGGCCGCCCGTGCATTCCCCTCACCGTCCGCATATCGTCGTCATCGGATCAGGTTTGGCCGGACTGGCCGCCGCCGATGCCGCCATGCGTCAGGGCGGTGGCGGGGTGGTTCAAGTGACGATCGTCGCCCCATCCGATCGGCCTGGCGGCGTGCTCGGCACGATCCACCGCGATGGATGGCTCATCGAACGATCAGCCGACTGCTTCCTGGCATCCAGGCCGGAGGCGATCGCCATGGTCGAGCGGCTCGGGCTGGAACGTGAACTCATTGGCGTTGAGCCCGATGCCCGGCGTGCGCTCATCTGGCACGCGGGCCGCGCGGTGCCGGTCCCTGCGGGGTTTCGGCTGATGGCTCCGGGACGAACCATCGGAATCCTCACCTCACCGCTGCTGTCGCTCGGCGGAAGGCTCCGCGTGCTCCGTGAGCGTTTCGTGCCGGCACGAGGCGAGTCGGAGAGCGACGAGTCGCTCGAGCATTTTGCGGTGAGGCGTCTTGGACGCGAAGCCTTCGATCGGCTCGTGCAGCCACTCGCGGCTGGAATCTGGACGGCTGATCCGCAACGGCTCAGCATGGCCGCGGCCTGTCCCGAGTTTTTTGCCATGGAACGCGACGCGGGCAGCCTCACGGCAGGGGAGCGGGCGCGACTCACACAACAACCGGCTTCGGCGGCTGCCTCGGGGGCACGGTATGGGCAGTTTGCGACGCTGGCCTCGGGCATGGAGCAGCTGCCTCGCGTGTGGGCTCAGGAGCTCGCACGGTGTGGTGTGCGCTTCGTGAAGGGAACCGTGCGCAGTCTCTGCCGCGACGAGCAGGGGGCGTGGCAGCTCGAAGGGGCCGGCCTCGATGACGAGGCATCCCGGGCAAACGCCGTCGTCGTCGCCACGCCTGCCTCCGTGGCATCGGGAATCCTCAGGGCGACCGACTCCACGCTCGCCAACGATCTCTCCAGCATCGACTACGCCGGATCATGCGTCGTGTCGCTGGGGTTCCCTCGGGATCGGGTGGCACATCGGCTCGATGCCGCCGGCATGGTGGTTCCGCGGATTGCCTCACGGCGAATCTTGGCCGTGAGTTTCTCGAGCTCGAAGTTTCGAGGTCGGGCACCGGATGGCGGTGTGCTGCTCCGGGTGTTTCTCGGGGGCGCCCTCGATCCCGAAGTGATGGAGCTTTCCGACGCGGCGATGGTGGAGTGTGCGGTGTCCGAGGTGGAACAACTCCTCGGCACGCGTGGCGAACCCCGCATCACCCACGTTGAACGGTGGAGCCATGCCATGCCCCAATACCACGTGGGGCATGTCGAGCGGGTGGCATGGATCGAGGCCGCCGTCAGCCGGCATGCTGGCCTCGGTCTCGCGGGTGCGGCCTACACGGGTGTCGGCATTCCTCAGGTGATCGCCTCGGGGCAAGGAGCAGCGCTGAAGGCCGTGCGGGCCGTCACGCCCTGACGCACCTGCCGGGCGGATTCGAAGAAAAAGCCACCGTCGCGCGGAAGAAGACTACTTCTTCTTGGCGGCCGCGCCCTCGGCGGCTTCTTCCTTCTTGACCTTCTTTTTCTTCATCGAGAGCTTGAGCACGCGCACCTTGGGCAGGCCCAGCGGGCTACGGCCTTCGCTCCAACGCTCCTGCTCCTTGAGCTTGGCGATCCGCTCGGCGCGGGTCAGCACGCCACGAACGTTCGAGGAACCCTTGCGCACCCGAAGGCTCTTGTCCATCGTCATGAGATACGATCCTGCATGGCTGGGGGGGCCGACCTTCCGATCGGCGAAGTCACGAAACTACGGAGAAATGCCGGCCGCTTCAAGGGTGGTCGCCAATCCGCCCCGGGGAGCCGTTTTTTCAGGGGGGAACGATGGTCAGAGCGTGACGCCGGCAATGGCCCCGAGAAACCGCTCCATCGTGGGTGGCCGCGCGTCGGGTTCGGCGGCAAGGCAGGCCATGATCGCGGTGGCAAGTGGCGCCGGGATGTCCGGCCATCGCTCCCGGATGTCGGTGGGTGGGGTGTCGTGTGCCATGGCGGCCTTGCCCGTGGAGCCTTTGGGCCAGGGTGACTGCCCGGTGCAGATTTCGTAGGCGGTGATGCCAAACGAGAAGATGTCGAGCCGCTTGTCAGCCTGCCGTCGTCGCACCACCTCGGGGGCCATGTAGTTTGGAGTTCCCACCCGATTGCCCGGCTGGAGAAATGCCGGTCGGTCGGGCACCGTCAGTCCGAAGTCGATCAGCACGAGCCTGCCGTCCGGACGAAGGATGAAGTTGCGAGGACAGATATCGCGGTGCACGAATCCGGCGTCGTGCACCGCCTTGATGGCCGTGGCCGCCTGTCGCACGAGATCGAGCCGCTGGGTTGGAGAAAACTCCTTCTTGGACGTGATGAGCGTGTGGAGGAGGCTCCCTTCAACGAACTCCTGCAGCACGTAGGGGTCGCCCGTGGTGGCGGTGCCCCATTCGACGATCCGCACCACATTGGGGCCGACGATCTGCTGGCCGATCGCCCCCTCGGTCGGCTTACCGAGCGACTTGTAGCGGCCTTCGACCGGCGCCTGCTTCTCCACATCGACGACCTTGAGGCCCATCACCTCACCGGTTTTGAGGTCGCGGACCTTGTAGAACATCGACATGGTGCCGGAGGTGCTCTCCCGCATCCGTTCGAAGCGCTTCCAGAGATCGACCTTGCCGCCTCCGCCGAAGAGCGAGGCGAACCAATCACCGAGGCCCATGCCGCCATCCTCTGCCGGTCAGTGCTGCTTGAGTGCGGCCAGCTCGGCGTGAGCGGTCGCCAGTTCTTTCTCGAGGCGGGGTGCCTCGGCCGGATCATCCGGCTGTTTCTTCGCCGCCGACAGGAGTTGCTGGAGCTTCTGAATCTTGTGCTGGAGCACCTCGATCCGCTTCTTGTCCTTCTTGTCCATCGGCGTCCGACCCGGCCTCACGGCGCGGCTCCTGCTCCCGTAGTTCGATCGTCTCCTCAATCATCACGCCGCCGTCACCGGCGACGATTTCATTTGGTCCGGTGTGAAGCTGTCGCATCCAACCCGAGATCATGACGATCACGACGGCAAGGCCGATCGTCACGGTGAGCCACAAGGACCGGTTGGCCCGAAGCCACTGCGTGGCCGACCCCCGGCCCACCAGCCCACTGGCGAAGAAAAACACGATGAGCGCCAGCAGAAACTTCACGCCGAAGATGGCGTGGTAGTGCGTGGCCCGCATCCAGGCTCCGCCAGCCCAGCCTTCCTCGCCAACCCGCACGTTGAACAGCAGGAAGTTCGACAGGCCGCTGGCCAACAGCAGGGCGATGCCACCCGTGACCCACGGGAGCCAGTGACGGCGAATCCGGTCGTGAACGCGTTGACGCGACTCCTCATCGAGCTCCGACAGCCCGGGCAGCAGGGCGAAGCGGGCGAACACGAGGCCCCCCACCGTCACGATGGCGGCGAGGATGTGGGCCCAGCGGAGGGCAAGCAGGGTGGGGTCCATGAATGGTCCTTCTCGGGAGGCGGCTGCCACAAGACTACTCCATGGTACAGTGCCGCTCCATGGACGACTTCGACAATCTCGACGACGACGATTTCGAGTGCCTTCCGGGCGGCCAGCCCCATGACCGCTGGATGCGGCTCGCCCTCGACGAGGCCCGAATCGCGGCCGCCGAGGACGAGGTGCCGGTCGGGGCGATCGTGGTGGCCGGAGGCCGCATCGTCGGCAGTGGGCACAATCAGCGAGAGCAGCTCAACGATCCAACCGCCCACGCCGAGATGATCGCCCTCACCCAGGCGGCCGCCACGCTCGGGTCTTGGCGGCTCGAGGGCTGCACGCTCTACGTCACCTTGGAGCCGTGCCCGATGTGTGCGGGAGCGATTCTTCAGGCCCGCGTGCCGATGGTGGTGTGGGGGGCTGCCGACCCGAAAGCGGGCGCCGTACAGTCGCTCTACCGCCTCTTCGAGGACGCGCGTCTCAACCACCGCGTCGAGCACGTGGGCCATGTGTTAGCCGACGAATGCGGCAGGATCCTCACCGAGTTCTTTCGCAGTAAGCGAGGCTGAGCAAGTCGCTCGCGCCGTTGCCGCCGTCCCGGCGTCGGCACCGGCTTGGGGGCGCGTGTGTGGTGGCGCGCTTCGGGGTTGCCCACACGCTGACGGTCGCGCCGTCGCCGCCGTCCCGGCGTCGTCTCCGGCTTGGGGGCGCGTGCGTTGAGGCTACGCTTCGGGATTGCCCACACGCATACTGTCGCGCCGTCGCCGCCGTCCCGGCGTCGTCTCCGGCTTGGGGGCGCGTGCGTTGAGGCTACGCTTCGGGATTGCCCACACCCCGTCGCCGGACGCTCGCGTCGGGCATCCATGCCCTTTGGCTCGCTCGGCATTGGCTTCGCTCCGCCATCCTGGCTCCGCTCGCCACTGACGCCGTCTCCCGGGGTATGGGCAACCCCTCGCTGGTCACACGGCGGGACGCTTCGATGCGATGCGATGCGTCTGGTCCTCCGTGGAAGCCCAACGGCGTGAGCCGTGGGACCGGGCCGGGCGGATCGCGTGGCGTGGTTTGCGTCGTTAACGCGGTTGGCTTCTGCTCGTCGAATGGCGTCTGAGGAGATAGCGAGGCGTGTCCCAGGCCTGACGGCCTTGGGCTTGGACGGGTCCGCGGTGCATGTGGCTCCATGGAAGCCCAACGGCGTGAGCCGTGGGAACGGCGTGGCGGTTCCGTATGAGACCGTTGGTTCGGGAAGCGCCACGGCGCATGCTGAACACTCCGCCGGCGCTCGTCTGGCTTCCGGGCAGCCCACGACCGCTCGCTGGCTCGTCAGCCGCGCTGGTTGATCGGAACGAACTCGCGAAGATTCTCGCCGGAGTAGACCTGACGCGGACGGCAGATCTTCTTCGTCGGAGACTGGTGCATCTCGATCCAGTGGGCGATCCAGCCCGGCAGCCGACCCATCGCGAAGAGCACCGTGAACATCTGCACCGGAATGCCCATCGCCCGGTAGATCACCCCCGAGTAGAAGTCGACATTCGGGTAGAGCTTTCGCTCGATGAAATAGTCGTCGGCCAGCGCCACCTCCTCGAGCTGCTGCGCGATGTCAAACAGCGGATCGTGCCGCGCGATCTTCGCCAGGAGCTTGTCGCAGATCGACTTGATCAGCTTCGCCCGGGGATCGTAGTTCTTGTAGACGCGGTGGCCGAAGCCCATCAGGCGGAAGCCCGAGTCCTTCTTCTTCGCGAGATCGACATATTTCTTCACATCGCCGCCGTCGGCCACGATTCGCTCGAGCATCTCGACGCACGCCTGGTTGGCGCCGCCATGGAGGGGGCCCCAGAGGGCCGAGATGCCGGCGGAGATGCTGGCAAACAGGTTCGCATCGCTCGAGCCGACCATTCGCACCGTCGACGTCGAGCAGTTCTGCTCATGATCCGCGTGCACGATCAGGAGGGTGTCGAGCGCCTCCGTGAAGTCGGGGTCGACTCGGTATTCCTCACACGGCACCGCAAACAGCATGTGGAGGAAGTTCTCGCAATACGAGAGATCATTCCGCGGATACATGAGCGGCTGGCCGCACGACTTCTTGTGGCTATAGGCGGCGATCGTCGGCAGTTTGGCGAGCAGCCGGTGCACGCTCACCTCCACCTGACGAGGATCGCGCACATCGAGCGAATCCTGGTAGAAGGTCGAGAGGGCCCCCACCACGCTGCCCGCGATCGCCATGGGATGGGCATCGCGAGGGAAGGCGCCATAGAAGCTTCGCATGTCCTCGTGGATCATCGTGTGGTGCGACAGCGATGATCGGAAGGCGTGGAGCTCCTCGGTCGTCGGGAGCTGGCCGTAGATCAGGAGATAGGCCACCTCCACGAAGTCGCACTTCTCGGCGAGCACCTCGATCGGGTAGCCGCGATACCGCAGGATGCCCTGCTCGCCGTCGAGGAAGGTGATCGCGCTCGTCGTCGATCCGGTGTTGACGTAGCCCTCGTCCAGCGTGATCAGGCCGGTCTGGGAGCGGAGTTTGGCGATGTCGATCGCCCGCTCCCCTTCGGTGCCGACGATCACCGGCAGCTCGTGCCGAGTGCCACCGATCTCGAGCCCCGCCATGCCGTCGGCCCGCGTGCCAGGCCACGGCGGCGCCGGCGCGGCTGGGGCGGAAGGAGACGTCTGGGTGGAGGAAGGCATGCGGGGGGCTCCGGCGAAACGACGCTCGAGACCATCCGGGGCGGGAGGATGGCTCTCATTCTTCGCAGTCTAGCCCGCGCCTTCCGAGCGGGCAATCAGCGCGAACGCGGCACGAGGGGCACCGTTCACAGGCTCGATTCGAGCCGGTGCGTGGTCGCGTCAGCGAGCCGTGGATGCCTTGGGACGACCGGCGGTGAACTGCGGCGCCGAAGAACTTCCGCCCGGGTCGTCGAACACCGTCCACACGGGCGTGCGGTCACGGAGCTTCGCCAGGTATTCGTCGGCGGCCTGTTCGCGCCGCTCGGCCAGAAGTGTTTCGCGGATCTCCATCTGTGCTTCCACAAACGACGTGCGACCGGCGTCGGTTCGTTCCACGACGCGAACAATGTGAAGGGTTTCGCCATCTTCGATGATCGTGCTGAGCTGGCCGACCGGCAGCGTGAAGATGGCCTCGTCGAGCTTCGCTGAGGCAAGGCTGCCCTTGGTGGTCCAGTCGAAGGCACCGCCGTTCGACGCCGTGGGCCCCTCCGACCGTTGCCGCGCCACCTCGGCAAGCGGCCGGCCGGCGAGCACCTCGTTGCCCATCTCAGCCAGCATGTCCCACGCCTGCTGCCGGGATCGCTTGAGTCCCATCTTCACCGTCAGCGATTCGAATCGGGCCTTCGCCGCGAAGTCGTACTCTTCGAGGTGGTTCTGATACCAGGCGATGAGGTCGGCGTGGGGAATTTCCTCGTCGGGATTGACGTTCTTGCGAAGCCACTCCTGGGCCAGTCCCCGCTCGAAAAACATCTTCCGCATGCGGTCGAGCGACATGCCCTGGGATCGGAGCATCTTCTCATACTCCATGGAGTTGGCCGTGTTGGTGTCCTTCATGAGTTTCGGCAGCTGCTGCTCGTCGAAGGCACGGTCGACGTTCTTGCGGATCTCGGGGAGTTTGTCGGCTGGAATTTCCCGGCAGGCGTCGACGTAGAGCAGCAGGGTTTCGACGTGTGAGGGCAGGATCTGCTGGCAGATCTGAAGCCTCAGTTCACGGACTTTTTCCGGCGGCAGTCCGGAGGTGTTCTTGGCGAGCCATTCGAGCGCCTTGGGGGTGAGCAGGTCGGCCTCGAGCACCACCTCGGGTCCCACGCGGGCCACGACCATGGCCGCGTCGAGCGACTGGTACGCCGATGGGGAACTCTCCGGCTCCGTCGCCGGGGATTCGAACGCCGTCTGCACCACGCCACCAGACGTCTCGTCATCGGGCATGCCCGAGGCCGTCGTCACCGAGTCCCGGAGGTCTTCAAGCGGGGGCAGCGGCTCGCCCGGGTTGGTGCGGATGCTCGACAGCACGTGGTTTTCGTCGGATGAAGGCCCCTTGCCCGTCGGCCACGCGGAGGGGCGAGTCGGCGAGGCTGGCATCGTGGGAACCTGCCCCGGCGCCACGGCGCCACGGGGAGTCGCGTTTTGGGCCGTGGCCGTCGTCGTCATCCACACCACCAGCACCACGGCGGCAAGCCGCGGGGGCATCGAACGGCGAAGGCATGGCATGGGCACTGGCATCGCGTGAGACCGTAGGGGGGCGGGACTATAGAAATGCCCATCGGGAAGCCGCAAGAGCGTCCCTTCCCCTCAAAAACGGGCCGTGCCGCCCGAATTTGTCAGTCGCGGGTCCAATAATCGACCACGCACACCTTGTCCACGTGCGGCCCCACGACTTTTCCAAATGCCTTATGTGCCGGATGGGGCAGGTAGGCATCGCGATCGGCGGCCGTTTTGAACGTCAGCAGGAAGCAGTGGGTGAATCCCTGGGCCTTGCCTTCCGGCGACACGTCGGTGCCCCACTCGAACCCGGCGATCTGCTCGATCTTCCCGGGCAGGCCACGAAACGCCTCGACGATCCGTGCCACATCTTCAGGAGAGGCGGTGTCCTTGAACTTGAAGAGCACGACATGACGCAGCGTTCCGGAGGCTGGGGCATCGGAGGCGGTATCGGCCGCCAGGACCGATGAACCGACCAGGACGCACGCGGACAGGACGAAGGCAACACCCATCAGCTTGAACATGACGGCTCCTCGGTGACAGGGGGTTGGGGACTTTCCGGTGAAGGCTCCCGAAACGGCACGGGGGCCGGAGGGTCGGCCGCTTCGCGATGCGCGGCGACGAGCAGGTCTGACCGATCGAGCGGGCACCCGGGGGCCGTTCGTGAGAGGATCGTGACGAACTCGAACACGGGCGTTCCCCAAAAGCCCTCCTCCTTGAGTTCGGTCGCGCCGATCGCCGCCAGATCACTGGCGATGAGTCGGAAGCTCGACGGGGTGAACACCCAGCCGTGGCAATCGCGGTATTCCTCGCGCACGGCGTAGCGTTCAAACGCCCGCGCGGCGGCTGCGATCGGATTGGAGAGCGCAAAGGTGGCCGGTCCCGCGACCCCGGTGCCCTGGCTCCCGTCGAAGGTGCAGAAGTTGGCGATGAAGTCGAAGGCTGATCCAGCTGAATGGAGCGTGCGCTTTTCGTGATGGGCTTGGAGTACCGCTCCGGTGGTCGAGGCCGGGCGGAAGAAGTCGAAGCAGCGGCGGCGATCGGGCACCACCAGCACGAGCCGGCCTTGGGGCGACAGGGCCTTCTCGCACTCCTTCACGAAGCCGAGCAGGTCGGGGGTGTGTTCAATGACATGCGAGGCGACGACCACGTCGAACCGGCCGCAGCCGACCAGATCGGTGAGCGGCTCGCCCTGCCACACATGATCGACGTCCTCGATCTTGCCCGCATCAACTCCCGGATGGTTGTCGTATTTGGCTCGGAGCGTGGTGGCGTCGCAGTGGTCGATCGTCTCGACGCGATACCCCGACCGCTTGGGAAGAATCGGGTTGTAACTGGGGCCGATTTCGAGGCAGAGGCCGGAACCGTCGAACAGGCTTCGGATCGCGTCCTCGCGACTGACGGAATAATCGAGGTGGTTCATGGGCGAGAGCCTACCGCGTGCCGCCCCCGGGGTGCACCCCCGATCGTCGGGCCGACGACGACGGTTTGAGGAGCGTGCGGACGGCGGCGAGGAGGCGGTCGGGGTTCGAGGCGGTCGAGTCGTGCACCGGCATCACGGCCGATCGCTGATCGACGATGCGGACAACGCCGCCGCGCATGCCGGCTGCGACGCGGATTTTCTCCATCGCGGACTTGTTGTGATGCCCGATGACCACCATGCCCGGATGCCGCGTGATCGAGTCGATGCCGTGTCCGACGGCCAGCACCTTCAGCCGGGCAAACTCCAGCAGCCTCCGGGCTTCATCGGGAAGCGGGCCGAACCGGTCGCCGAGCTCGGCCGCCAGTTCGTCGATCTGGGTTTCGGTCGTGGCCCGCGAGAGACGACGGTAGATGTCGATCTTGGCCCGAAGTTCCGGGACGTAATCACGGGGAAGCCACGCCTCGCCCGGCAGGTCGATGTTCACCGGGGGCGGCTCCGACGGCGGGAGCGACTTGATGCCGCGCACCGCCTGCTCGAGCAGGCGGCAGTAGAGTTCGTACCCGACCGTGGCGATGTGGCCGCTCTGCTGCGTGCCGAGAAGATTGCCGGCTCCCCGAATCTCGAGATCCCGCATGGCGAGCGAGAAGCCCGCGCCCATGCTGGAAAACTCCTGAATCGCCCGGAGACGTTTGGCCGCCGTCGATGTCAGGCGGGCTGCTTCATCGACGAGCAGGTAGCACCACGCCCGGTGGTGCGACCGTCCGACGCGGCCGCGGAGCTGGTGGAGGTCGGCGAGGCCGTAGTGGTCGGCCTCGTCGATGAAGATGGTGTTGGCGTTCGGGATGTCGAGTCCGCTCTCGATGATGGTCGTGGCGAGGAGAATGTCGGCCCGTCCGGCCACGAATGCCAGCATCTGCTCCTCGAGTTCCGACTCCGACAGCCGGCCGTGCACGATCGCGATCGTGGCTTCGGGCACGATCTGCTGAAGACGATGGGAGACCTTGTGGATGTCGTGGATCCGGTTGTGCACGAAAAAGACCTGACCGCCCCGAGAGAGCTCCCGCTCGATCGCGTTTCGCACGAGCGTGTTGTCCCAACGGGCCACGCGGGTTTCGACCGCGATGCGGTTGGTCGGCGGGGTCGTGAGGTTGGAGATGTCACGGATGCCGAGCATCGACATGTGAAGCGTGCGAGGAATCGGCGTGGCGGTCATGGTGAGCACGTCGACGCTCGCCCGCAACGCCTTCAGCCGCTCCTTCACGTCGACGCCGAATCGCTGCTCTTCATCGACGATCACGAGGCCAAGGTTGGCGAAGTGGATGTCGGCCTGCGCGAGCCGATGGGTTCCGATCACGATGTCGACACTTCGACGGGCGAGCCCTTCGAGCGTGTCGCGTTCTTCGGCGGTCGGCGTCAGTCGCGACAGGCAGCGGATCGTGAACGGAAACTCGGCGAACCGTGCGGCAAAGGTCCGCCGGTGCTGTTCGGCGAGGACGGTGGTGGGAACGAGCACCGCCACCTGTGCGCCCGATTCCGCGGCCTTGAAGGCGGCCCGCATCGCCAGTTCGGTCTTGCCGAAGCCGACGTCGCCGCAGAGCAGGCGGTCCATCGGCTGCGGGCGTTCGAGGTCGTCCCGAATCGCCTCCATGGCCGTGAGCTGGTCGGGCGTTTCGTCGAAGGGAAACGACTCCTCAAACTGCCGCTGCCAGGGCGTGTCGGCTGGGAAGGCGATGCCCGGGCGGCTCTCGCGCACCGCCTGCAGCCGAATCATGTCGGCCGCCATGTCGGCGACGGCCTTCTGCACCGCCAGCTTCTGTTTTTCCCAGGACGTGCCGCCGACCTTTGCGAGCTTCGGCGCGAGCTTCGTGCCCCCCACGTATTTCTGGACGAGGTCGATGCAGGAGGCCGGCACGTAGATCCGCGTGCTCTCCGCAAACTCGATGTCGAGAAACTCCTCCGTGCGGCCGTGCTTCTCGAGGAGCTTCAAGCCCTTGTACCGGCCGATGCCGTGGGACACGTGAACGACGTAGTCGCCCTCATGCAGGTCGAGGAACGTGTCGATCGCCCGCGACAGCCGCTGCTTCGTCGGCCGTCGAGCCACCTCCTCGCGACGGAAGAGCTCGCCGCTCGACACGAGGACGATCTTTTCGGGCACGAGCCGGAATCCCGAGGAAAGGTGGCCTCGGGCGAAGTGCAGCCGGCCGCTGCGGGCTGGGGCGGAGTCCGCAAGCAGTTCGCCGAGCCGCTTCTCCTCGGCATCGGAGGGGGCGACGACCCACACCTCCTGATCCTTGCCGACGGTTTCGAGTTCCTCGCGAACCCGATCGAGCACGCCGGTGAATCGCTCGACGCTCTCGACGGCGAGCGTGGCGGTGGCGTCGAGCCCGGTCGATGCCAGGGCGGAGAGGGCCACTGATGGCAGGCGGTGCAAGCGGGCGAACACGTCTTCGGGATGAAATAATCCCGCCGATTCGCCGAGCCGTTCGTGCATCCGCTTGGCTTCTTCGGCCACCTCCCCGGGCTCCACGATGGCCAGGACCGATCCGCCTGGGAGAAGGTCGGAGAGATGGGTCTGGCGGGTGCCTCCGTCGGCCGCGAGGGCGGTGAGGTCGATGCTCTCGACGGTGGCGACGCTGCGCTGGGTGACGGTGTCGAAGGTGCGGAGCGACTCGATCTCGTCGCCGAACAGGTCGATGCGAACCGGTCGATCCCAATCGGCGGCGAACAGGTCGATGATCCCGCCACGGCGGGCGAAGCAGCCCGGCGTATCGATGGCATCGACGAGTTTCCAGCCTCGGGCCGTGAGCCACTCGGCGAGCTCGTCGGGATCGAGCCGTCCACACACGGCGAGCCGGCGGGTTCCCGCTTCGATGGATCGAGGGTCGGCGAGGGGGGCGAGGAGTGCCTGGATGCTCGTGACCACCACGCGCGGAAGGTCGCCGCCGGGGAGAGCGAGCCGCTTCACCACCGCGAGCCGCTCCACTTCGGCGGGGTCGGCGTCACCGCTGTCGTCGTCTCCAAAACTCTCGATCGCGGGAAGAAGCACCGCCGGAATGGTGCTGAACAGCGCGAGATCATCGACGAAGGCATCGGCCTCGGCGGCATGCGGCATGAGCACGACGAGGGAGGCGTCGTTCGCCACGCCCGATTCCACGAGCGCCACGGCGGCGAGCGCAGACGCCGATCCCCAGGTTCCGCCGACGCTGCCCCCATGTCCTGCCTGGAGGCTGGCGACCACGTCGGCGAACCCGCGATGCGATTCGAGCGTGGCGGCGAGTCCGAGCAGGCGCTCCGACGGCCGTCGTGCGGTGTCTGCCACGACGGTGTTGTACCCGATGGCCGGGCCGGGCATCCCCCGCCCCCGCCTCCCGCCCCCGCCGCGACCGTTGGGCGGTTTTTCTGGCTGTTTTCATGGTGTATGGTTAAGGGTCTGTCTGTCGGTCCGCGCCCACCCCCCCCGGTTCCATCCAGGAGTCACTCATGGCCACCGCCTCCCGCCCCTCGTCTGCCACCGAAGCCTTCGTGTCGGGCGCCGATGTGGTCGTCGAGTCGCTGGTGCGTCACGGCGCCGACGTGATCTTCGCCTACCCGGGCGGGGCGAGCATGCCCCTTCACCAGTCGCTCACCCGCTACAAGGACAAGATCCGAACGATCCTCCCACGGCACGAGCAAGGGGGCGCCTTCGCGGCCCAGGGCTACGCCCGCACCACCGGCAAGCCCGGCGTGTGCATGGGCACGAGCGGCCCGGGTGCTCTGAATCTGGTCACGGCGATCGCCGATGCCAAGCTCGACAGCATTCCGCTCGTCGTGCTCTCGGGCCAGGTGGGCACGAGCGTCATCGGCACCGACGCCTTCCAGGAAACGCCGATGGTGGAGGTCTGCCGCGGCATCACCAAGCACCACTACCTCGTCACCGACGCCAACGACATCGCTCGCGTGATGAAGGAAGCCTTCTACATCGCCACGACGGGCCGCCCCGGTCCGGTGCTGGTCGATCTGCCGAAAAACATCCAGCTCGCCCAGATCGTGCCCGACTACGACTGCCCGATGAATCTCCCGGGCTACAAGCCGGAGCAGCGAAAGCCTGCTCCCGCCGAGCAGATCGCCCAGGTGGCGGCGGCCATCAAACGGGCGAAGAAGCCGGTCATCTATGCCGGCGGTGGCGTGGTGGCCTCCGAGGCCTCCGAGGAGCTTCGAACGCTCGTTCGCAAGACGGGCATCCCCGTCACGATGACGCTCATGGGCCTCGGCACGTTCCCCGGTGACGATCCGCTGTCGCTCGACATGCTCGGCATGCACGGCAGCGTGTATGCCAACTACGCGGTGGACGAGGCCGATCTCCTGCTCGCCATCGGGGTTCGCTTCGATGACCGCGTCACCGGCAAGGTGGAGGCGTTCGCCGAGCACGGCTTCATCGTCCACATCGACATCGATCCCTCGGAGATCAACAAGAACAAGATCGTTCACGTGCCGATCGTGGCCGACGTGAAAACGGCCCTCGGCCAGCTCAATGCGGTGGTGGAACGGCCCGCGGCCGACCTCGCCCCCTGGCACGCGACGATCGCCGAGTGGAAGAAGGAAGACCCGTTTGCCTTCGACACCGACTATCCCGGGATTCTCGCCCAGGAGGCGATCGCCGAGCTTTCGAAGCTCGCCGCCTCGCGCGACACCGTGATTGCGGTGGGTGTCGGCCAGCACCAGATGTGGGCGGCCCAGTTTTTCACGTTCCGCGAGCCTCGCACCTGGCTGTCGTCGAGCGGCCTGGGAACGATGGGCTTCGGCCTCCCGGCCGCGATGGGGGCGAAGGTGGCCCGCCCCGACGCCCTCGTGGTCGACATCGACGGCGATGGCAGCATCCTGATGAACATCCAGGAGTTTGCCACCTGCAAGACGGAAAACATTCCGGTGAAGGTGCTGCTGCTCAACAACCAGCACCTCGGCATGGTGGTGCAGTGGGAGGATCGGTTCTTCAAGGGGAATCGCGCCCACACCTACCTCGGTCCGGTCGATCATCCCGAGGCCTCGGGCCAGGGCGACGGCATCTCGCCAGGAAGCCGATACCCCGATTTTGTCGCCGTCGCCAAGGGCTTTGGCTGGCAGGCCGAGACCATCTCGGAGAAGAAGGAGCTGATCCCGGCTCTCACGCGGCTGATCGAGGCCGAGGGGCCCGCGATTCTCGATGTGCAGGTGCCGTATCAGGAGCACGTGCTGCCGATGATTCCGTCGGGCATGACCGTGCGCGACATCATCAAGAAGTAACGCGCCGAGCCGTGGAAGCCCTCCGCCGTCGTGCGGCATGGCCGGGCGTGTCCCAGGTCTTCCGGCCTCGGGCATCCCTGATACGGAGTCGCGCGTTGCTCCGGTGAAAGCTCAACGGCGCGGGGCTCGCACCCCGTCGGAGCGGCGGTCAGTTGGGGGCGCCGAACGGGTCGTTGCCGCGGGGTTGGGCAGCGGGCGGAGCCTCAACGGCAGCCGGGGAGGCAGCCGCCGCCGGGGAGGACGCTGCGGTCGGCTTGGTGACGGGACCGATCTTGGCGAGAGCGTCGACTGCGTCCTTCATCGACGCCGCACCACTCCATGCGTCGGCCGCGGCGGCGAGGTTCATCGCCCACTCGCGAAGGGCGCCGGCGAGCCTGGTCGCCGTGGCACCGTCAGACGTCACCGTCACGAGCCCGGAGGAACCGTCTCCGGAGGCCGTCGCATTGGCGAGCGCGAGCAGTCGCCAGGCATCACGACGCACGATCGCAAGATCGATGGGCTCGGCCGGGGGAAGCATTTCGCCGTTGGGGCCAACGGCGCCCGGCATGCCACCATCGATCCCGCCGCGTTCGTAACTCCCGGGGCGGCCGGTGGTCGGCACACCTGCCATGCTGCCGATCAAGGCACGGGCCAGCGTGGCGTCGATGTCTGACTGGATCGCCTCGATGGCCAGATCCCGGATCGCAAGCACGGCCGCAGGGCCATCGATGGCGGAATCCGGCGCGATGATGGCCCCGAGGGCTGCAGCCGCTCTCACCCGCACATCGATCGTCCTGGTGCTCGCGGTCATCAGTTCAGTCAGGGCCTTCGCGGTGGCCGGTGACGCCTTCTTTTCCGCCACCGGCAGCATGTCGAGGGCCCGTCCAACGAGCCACTCGCTCGCCGAGGGCTCCGTCGCCGAGGGAGGCGCCGCGATGATGGCGAGAAGGCACGATGAGAGGGCCGACTGGGTTTTCTCATCGATCTCCGACTGTTTTCGCAGGGCATCCACATGACGCGCGAGCCCCGTCATGGCGGCGGCACGGATGCCGGACTGGAGTTTGTCGTTGCCGGCGAGCGACGTGAGGAATGGAACGGCCCCATTCCAGGGCGAGCGGCCATCCTCGCCGCGAAGCTCACCGAGCAGGAGAACGGCATTCACCCGTCCGCCCGCCGGATGGCTGATGTCGGAGGCCATGGAGACCAGGGCCGCGGCCGCTGCGGCGTTGGCCTGCTCCCTCGCCTTCGCATCCCCCTTCGAGTCGAAGAGCACCTCGAGCATTCGGCGACGCGTCTTGGAGACCGTGTCGAGGCCGTCGCTCGAGACGAGGATGGGGAGCGCCGTCTGCTCGAGAAACGTCTTCGAGTCGCCGTCGAACGTGCCCTTGCGGAGCTGCTCGACGTAGCGTTTGGCCTCGTCAGATCGCTCCACCGCCGACCAGCTTTCCGCACGGACGGGCAGCGATGCCCCGGCCATCACGGTGAGCAGCAAGGCGGTGACGAGCAGTCGAGAAGCGTGTTTCATGGCGTCGGTCGCTGGTTCGGTGGCAGGGCAGTGCTCAGCGGCCTCGGGGCGGCTGGAAATCCATCTGAAATCCTTCGAGGCCCGTCTGTTCGGGGGTTTCGAGCGTGAACAGGTACCGCTCCCAGAATCGCTGCGACTCGGCTGCCGAGACCACTTCAGCCGTCCCGTCGGGGCGGACAAACAGCATCTCGAACGGCTCGACAGGCGGGGCGCCCTCGACGGGCTCGACCTGGCTGCCTCGCACGTCTGCCAGGACGCGATTGGTCTCCACGGTGTCGCGGTTGGTTCGTGGATCGACCACCTTGTCGGGACGCGGCCGTCCGGTCGTCGGTTTCTCGGGAGTCTTGGTGACGTTGGCAGCACTTCCCAGTTCCACGTCGGTGAAACCGAGTGCGAAGTTGCCGGTCTGCTCGGCGGGGGCCATGACGAGCACTTCGTAGACGTCGGCCTTCACCTTGAGTTCCTTGATCCGATCACGGGTGAGTGTTCGAACAAGGAGGGTCTTCGCATCGGGGATCACGACCGGAGGCGTCTCGTTGCTGGGGGCCGATGCGACCAGTTCGCTTTTCGCCGAGGCTGGATCGTCGAGTTGCCGTCGGTCGAGGCCGAAGTTGGGGTTATGGAGTGAGAGCCGCACGCGATACCGGTAGCGCTGGCCCGGTGTGACGTCGGTGTCGAGAAACCGGAAGAGCCGGTATTCCGTCCCACCGGCCATCTCAGCCCCCTCTCGATACCCACCCCCCATGCCCATTTCTCCGGGCATCGACACCATGTCGCCACCCAGCGGGAACGGGGCAGGATCGGCCAGCTCATCGGCCGCTTCATCACTGCCGGTGTCGTAGGCGATGCCGAGGATGTGGGCGATCGGTGTCGTTCCCACCATCTCCATGCGAACCCGAAGGGTGCACGGGGTGTCGACCTTGAGTTCATTGTAGAGCGTGATCGTCCGAGCCCATTCAGGCGACATGACGAAGATCACCTTCTCCGTCATGCCGAGCTGGCTGGTGGCAAAGGCGGCCGACCCATCCACCGCGGCAGCGGAAACGACGGCGATGGTGGGAACCGCCTCGTCGCGCTGCGGCTGACTCGTGAGCTTCATGCCGCTGATCGACCAGAGCTGATTGGCAAACTCGTCGGGCTTGCGTGGATTGAGCGATTCCAGTTGCTTGATCGAGACCGGCTTGGACGCTGCTTCCACGCCCGTCGCCCCGGGCAGCGTGTCGCTCAGGAGTCGCCTGAGCTTGGCGCGAAACCACGGATGAATCGCCTCGAGGCCCCAGGGTTCGTCGATGCGCTGCGGCAGCTGGGCGACATAGCCGATGTCGGTCTCACCGCCTCCGAGGAGGAAGGTCGGCGGGATCGGGTCTTGCTGCATGGCCTGCATCGAGTCGGCGGCCCGACCGGGCTGCGTCGACATCATGCCGGCCTCTTGGCTGTAGGAATCGACGTTGACGATTTTCAGGCGCTGCCATCGTTCGGTGCCCGCCGCCGCACGCTCCACGATGTATTGGCTCCAATGGGGCAGGTCGAGCTGGGGGTCGCGCATGCCGGATGCGCCAAACGCCCGCTCATACGCGGCCCGTTGCTTGTCGACCGGAACGAGCCCGGTGAGCAGCACGTAGGGCATGGCTTTGCCTCGGTCGCCCAGCATCGGCTCCGGCTGCATCGTCCAGTCGGGCGGCGGCTCTTCCGTGCCACGGCGTGGTGGCTGACGGCCTCGCTGGCCAGGCCGGGTTGGGGCCTCCGGTTCGGGGCGATCGGGCGCCGGACCACGCCCTGGCATGAGGGTTGGATCGGTCAGATCGGCCAGCATCGCCACCCCGGCGACAGCCTGAAGGTCCTCGATCGGCAGGATCTCGGGGGTGCCCCGCTTGGCAGACGCCTGAACGAGCGGTCGATCGAGCACGGCCATCGAGGGAGGATCGGCGAGTTTCAGTTGCGACGGCCGCCATGGATCGAGCATTTTTGTGAGCGTGGGGGTCGAGGGCACGCTTTCGGCCGGCGGCTTCTCCATCTCGTCGATGTGGCGAAGGGCCGTCGAGGTGAGGTCGGACACCGCCTTGGGCGTTGCGTCCGTCGATACCGACTTGGTTCGAAGCGCCGAGAGGCCGTTCCAGGCAAGCACGAGGCCGAGAATACCGACGATCACCACGACGACCTTCTCGCCGTGGTTCAGGAGGCCATCCATGATGGAGGCCTTGTCGAACTTGAGGCCAGGCATCTTCATGCGCCGCCACCCTCCATTGGTGCCTCACCGGAGATGGCACCGGGATCAGGCCGCGGGGCCAGTCCCACCATGCCACGGATCTCAACGGTGACGTTGAAGGTCGGGATGCCCTCCATGTCGCCACCCACAGGCATCGACATCTCTCCCGGCATGCCGCCTCCCATCCGGCCACCCCCAACGGCACCCATCGTCTGCTGGCTCGGATTGATCCGCACCTGCCGGACATCGATCGGAATCGGGTTGGACGCCAGGTCGGCGAGGAGAGCGTCGAGCTTTCGCTGGTCCATGGTTGCGCGGAGCACAAACGGCATCAGATGGACCATTCGGGCGACAGGCGTCGTGGCAAGTTCTGCGGCGGTGAGTGGCTTGCCGCTCATGTCGACATAGATCCACTGCTTCAGGGCGTCGTCGGGCGAGACCTGTTCGACCGGTGCCATTCCCTCCTCCATGCCGAAGCCACCAGGAGCCCCTCGCATCATTCCCGGCTCGCTTCCCGCGCTCCCGAATCGCGGATGAGGAGGTCGTCCGGCCACTCCGCCGCCGGCCTCGCCGAAGAGACCGGGGCCCTCGGTCATGCCCATCTCGGGCCTCATGCCCCCTTCGCCCATGCCGCCATACTCGCCGGCCGATGGGTCTTGCACGGGCATCACGATGCGACCGGTTCCCTGGCCCCCAACCTGATCCTCCGCAGCCGGGTAGCCGACCGCCAACTCCTGCACGAACGTGATCGGGGCGCCGAGCCCTCCGGCTTCGGCGCCATCGTTGATCCGCTTGATCGTGTCGCAGAAGAGGCCATACACCCAGAGTTCCTCCTGGGCGAGAACCACACGCGTGGTCGAGGGCGCTTCCTGCCAGGTGAACGACGCCAGCACGCGCCGCTGGTCCTCCGCAGCCCACTCCACAGGAGCCATGGTGCCCGCCCCCGTTGGCCCCATGCCTCCGCGCATGCCGGGTGGGCCGAGGTCATCGCGGAAGCCACCCCGCATCCCCATCGGGGCCGGGCCTTCCATTGGCATCCGTCCGGTGGCATCGCCGTCGGTCATGAGGACGTCGGCGCCCATGCGCTTGGGAAGTTCCCGCACCAGTTCGGGCACGGTGTTCAGGTAGCGCCGCAGCAGCGCGTTGTTGAGCGAACGGCCCGGCTTCATCGTGGCCACAGCTTTGAGGAAGTCGTCGCCGAGCTCCTTGGGCCACACCCGAAGCGACTCCTGATCCTTCCAAAACCGCTCCCATTCGGCGAGCGTCTCCTTCTGGACCTTGTCGGTCTTCCCCTCGACCACCTGCAGCCAGCCGTCGTTGGGATGTTCGGCGATGCCCTGGATGCCCCGGAGGGCCGAGACGCGGCCGTCGATTTCCGATTTCTGCTTGCTGATGCGGTCGTTGAGGGCGGCCGTTCCCTGAAAGAGCATCGGGATGAGCACGAGCGGCACGATCGCAGCGAGCATCCAAAAGTGATACTTCGCGATCACGTTGAATGCGGGGCGCAGTTGGTCGGGAATCTGTGGCATGGTGCGGTGCTCCGGCCTAGGGGGTGACGCCCATGGCGGCGGGATCGGTTCCTTCAGCAGGGGCCGGTGGCGGCGGGAGTGCCGAACCGGGCGTGGTGGGACGCCACGCGAACTGCAGCACGAAGTCGTATCGCTTGAGATCAACAAGGCCGGCGTTCGGGTCTTCGATGCCGCCGGGCACACCACGATTCATCGAAGGCTGGCCGGCGGTGGCATCCGTGCGTACCTGCACCCGCTGCATGGGGGACGACACGAGCAGTACGGGATACCCGAGCCCCAGTTCCTTGGCAGGAAGTTGCTTGCCCTTTTCAGGGCCGGCCGAGACCGTCAGCGAGTTGGCCTCATCGAGCATGCGGTGCATGATCGTCGATCGCACGAACTGCTCTCCCTCTTCCCCCTGCTTCTCGTTGTAAAAGTGGTGGCCCACGATCTGCACGATCCAGCCTGGGCCGCTGGGGCCTGGGTCGTCGGCCATGCGGCGACGGCGACGGCCACGTCGGCCGCGTCGGGGGCCCTCCTCCTCGCCGGCGACCGCTTCCGGAGCAGCCTCCTCCGTCGGCGCGGCAGCCTGGTCGCCTTCGGCATCACCCTCGGGCGGCGCTGCCTCGTCGGGTTCGTCGGTGCCAGCCACATCGGAGTCGAGGGTTTCAGCCCACTTGTCCTTCACGCCCGCATACCACGTGCTGAGGTCGGGGAAGAACTGCATGTCGAGGCTGTCGACGTGAATTTCCCGTCGGGCGGCGATCGACTCCGGCGGAGCGCCCTCATCGCGGGGCAGGAAGGTGCCCACGGCCCGCATCAGGTCGAGGGCCTGCGTGCGCTCCTCCTGGACTTGCACGAGATACTTCTGCCAGGCCGCCGCCGCATCGAGCTTCTGCTTGGAGGCCTCATAGGCCGACACGGCCGCCGCGGAACGCGTCTTGGCGTTGTCGGCCGCCCCGAACGCCTGCGAGTACTTGGCGGGAGCGTAGCTCTGCCATGCGAGATACATCCCGGCGAAGTTCACCAGCGCCGCCGCGAGCAGGCCCACGAGCGCCCCGACAGCCCATGGCTTCTTGGCGGCGATGAGACGATCGCGGACGATCTCGCCCGGCACGAGATTGGTGGCGATGGCCGCACCGCCGGCCGCCTGAAGGGCGAGGCCATAGGCCGTGCCAAATCCGAGCCTGTTTTCACGGAAACTCGACGAGGCGACGACCGGCCCCTCGAGCGACTCGAACTTCTCGAATCGCTGCACGTCAAGCTGAAGCTGCTTGCCGACAAAATCCGACAGGCCGCGGAGCTTCGCGGCGTTGCCGATGAGCAGCACCTTTCCGATCTTGGCCGATTTGTCGGTGCCGGTGAAGTAGTTGAGCGATCGCTGCAGTTCCGACGCGAACTCGGTGAAGACCGAGCGCATGGCCTTGAACACCGCCTTCGGATCGGCGGCGCGAACGGCGTTTCGCTTCTCTTGCTCGGCCTTCTGGAAGGTGTACTGCATCTCCTTCACGAGCGCCTTCGTGAAGCTGCTGCCGCCCAGCGGCATGCTCCGAGACCAGATGCGAAGACCGTTGGTCACCACGATGTCGGTCGAGTCGACGCCGATCGACACCAGCACGATCGACGGCGGCGGGTCGTCTGGATCGATCGAATCCGGTGGCGGCAGCTGGTCGAATATCACCATGTTCGCGAGCGAGATCGGCTGCAGCTGCAGCACGTCCACGTCGATGCCGGCATTGGTGAACGGAGCCAGGGCCTTGTGGACCTGTTCGCGTTTCATCGCGAACAACGCCACCTCCGCGTCCATGACGAAGCCGCTCTCCTCGATCCCTCCGGCGAGGCGCTGCCAGTCCCAGATCACCTGGTCGAGCGGAAAGGGAATCTGCTGATTCGCCTCGTAGTGGACGATGTCGGGGATCTTCTTCGCCTCGATCGGCGGAAGTTTGATGAACTTCGAAAGTCCCGACTGGCCCGGGGCCGCCACCGCCACGCGGTCGCCCTCGAGCGGATGCCGTGAGAGCAGCTCCTCGATCGCGTTTCGCACCAGTTCGACCGGATCGGCGTCGGACTGCGTGAGCATCATCGGGTATTCGATGTACTCGAACGCGTCGGCGACCAGTTTGCGTGGGTCGGTCGGAGAAAGCTGGCAGCGGATGGCCTTGAGGCCACACTTGCCGATGTCGATTCCCCAGGAGTACGGACTGCGAGCCATAGGGGGCCGTGTTCCCGGAGGGAGGTGGTGGGTGTGGGGGTTGGGAACGCGCGCGGGGGTTTTGGGGCTCAATCCCGCCCGAAGTCAACTTTACGAACGTTTTCCGGGGGGTGTCAAACCGTCTCGCGTGCTGCCGCCGCCACACGAGCCGCGAGTACACTCGTCGTCATGCCGCCCCACCGACCGACGGTTTTTCTGCCCTGCCATACGCTCGACGATTTTCCCACCTGGCTCGACGATCAGGAATCGGACGCCCTGCTCGCGGCGTGGGTGGCCGTGTGGCATCCCTGGCTGATCGCCACGACAGGATCGGCCCCGTCGTGGGCGAGCGTCGACCTTCCCGCTCCCGGTGAACCCGTGGTCGGCATCGTGCCGGTTCCATGGGATGACCGTTTTGCCGGGCAGCTCGATGCCAGCGTCCTCGATGGGTCGATCTACGTGCGGGGCCAGACCGGTGAGGAGGCCATGCGTCAGGCAGTGGCCACCGGGCTCGGCCTCGAGCTTCCGCCGTCCTCGCCGTTCGCCGACGATTTTGCGGCGCTCGGCCTGGGCGCGCTCCTGGCGGAACTGCTCGCCCGACGCATGCGTTCGCAGGCCGACCTTTCCAGCACGGGCTTCGACGCCGCGGTGGTGGCCGCCGCCCGTGCCGCCGTGGAGGGGCGCGATCAGGATGCCAGGCAGGGTCTTCAGGAATGCTTCGACACCCTCTCGGCGACGCGTGCCCGCTACTACCCGGTCGACTCCTATCTCCTCGACCTCGTGCTGATCGCTCCCACCACGACGGTCGCGGCGATGGCGGCCACCACGGTCGCGGCGACTGAATCAGGAGGGTCGGTGGCGGTGGTGGCGGAAGGGGGCACGCTCGACGCGTTGGCCGTGGCGCAGCCAGAGGTGCTGCGGTGCATCCGCGAGGCCTTGGCGGCGGGAACCATGAGCCCGTGTGGAGGCCGCGACGACCATCGCCCCATCGACGCGACCACTCCCGAGCAGCTCATGGAATCCTTTGCACGAGGGCACCGTGCCTGGGACGTCCATCTGGGGATGCCGCCGACCTGCTTTGCCCGGCTCGGTGGTGGCGGCTCGCACCTCCTGCCCCAGATGGCGTCGTTTTACGGTCAGACGGCGGGGATCTGGTCGTCGTTCGACGGTCGTCCGCTGCCAGACGTGGGGGGCGGCGTCATCTCGTGGGCTGCCGGTGGGGCCCACCTCGACATGCTCGCATCGCCCCCGCTCGACGCCCGCTCCGCGGCCGCGGTCCTTCGACTTCCGGAACTGCTCGGTGACGCGATGGATCGCTACCACGTTGCCGCTTTGGCGATGGCGTCCTACGCCGGCACGGCCAGCCGCTGGCATCGCCTCGTGCGGCGACTCGCACGCCGGACCAACCTCCTCGGCACGCTCGTCTCCCCGCAGGAGCTTGTGCAACGCACGAAAGACTCCGCCACCTCCGTCACGCTCGAGCCGGACGCGTTTCCCCCCACGCCACCGCCGACAACAGCACCGGATTCGCTCGGTTCCGCGGTCGCCGAGGCAGAGGCCACCGCCCGAGCGATCGTGGAGGCAGCCGCTCGTTTTCGACGACCCGACCCGACCGATCCGCGTGCATCCGTCGGGCCTGAGGTCGCCGGTGTTTCGGTCGCCCGTCCGTGGTGGTCGCGGTGGTTCGGGCGAGGGAAGGCGCCGCGCGACGAACTCGTGCTGGAGCACGGGGCCATTCGGGTCGAGGCCCACGCAGGCACCGGCGGCATCCTTTCGATTCGCCGGCCGTCGGATCGTGGCAATCGGCTGTCGCAGCAACTCGCCTTCCGAACGGCCACCTCCCCGACGATGACGAGCCGGATGGTGGCCGATTCGGTGCGCCGCACGCGGCGGCCGGATGGCCGGGAGTCGATCGTGGCCCGAGGACGGCTCCTGGGAGCCACCAACGAATCCGTCGCCACGTTCTCCCAGACGCTTTCGCTCGTTTCCGGCATGCCGATCGTGGAACTCGATCTGGCGATCAGCCTCGAGCGGGCGTTCGAGGGGCCGCTTGCCGAGAGTCACGTCGCTGCTCGGTTTGCGTGGCACGAGAATGAAGACGTCGAGATTCGTCGCAGTCTTCATCTGCAGTCGATCGCCACCGAGCGCACCCGATTCACGGCGCCCCACTTCGTCGAGGTTGTTCCGAACGGCTCGCGATTCAGCGCCGGAGACGACGCCGTCGCCATCCTCACGGGCGGACTGCCGTGGCACATGCTGTCGTCGCCACACGTGCTCGATTCCTTCGTTGCCGCCACGGTGCCAGGCACGGTCCGGCGCCGCATGGCGATCGGGCTCGGGCTCGAGCGGCCATGGGAGGCCGCGATCGCCCTGCTCGCCCAAGGTTTCTCCTCGGGCGTCGTTCCGGGGCTTCCGACGAACGTGCGGCTGGCGGTGCGCGACGTGACCATGGCGGAGGGGCGCGTCGTGGTGGCGCGGGTGGCCGTCGTCGAGTCGGCGGGCCGGTCGGGGGAGGTGGTGATCGACTGGGGACGGCCGGTGTGGCGGGCGGAGGCGGTCGATTCTGGCGGAACGCCGCGGCCAGGTTCGGCCATTGCGATCGACGGCACCGAAACCGTACTGTTTCTCGAACGCTTTCAGTGGCTCGCGATCGACGTGGAGTTCACCGCATGATCATCACGCTCGACGGACCGGCCGGTGCCGGCAAAAGCACGGCGGCACGGGCACTCGCCGCCCGTCTTGGCTGGTGCTACATGGACACGGGGGCGATGTATCGCGCCGTCACGCTCGTGGCGCTCGAACGGGCGATACCCCTCGATGATGCTCCGGGGCTGGCCACGCTCGCCGAATCCCTGGCGATCACCTTTCGCGACGGCCGCGTGCTCGTCGGCGAGCGGGACGTGTCGGTCGAGATTCGCACGCCGGCGGTGACCGCCGCCACGAGGCCCGTCGCCGACGCCCCGCCGGTGCGGGAGGTGATGAAGCGGCTCCAGCGCCGGATCGCGGAGGGGATCGATGTCGTCACCGAGGGGCGAGACCAGGGATCCGTCGTGTTTCCACACGCGGAACTGAAGGTGTTTCTCACGGCATCGCCCGAGGAACGTGCCCGGCGCCGACACCGCGAGGAGTCGGCCCGGGGAGGCGGCACGCCTCTGGAGGAGATTCTGGAGGCGCAGAACCGTCGCGACGACGGTGATCGCACCCGGTCGGTCGGCGCGATGAAGGCTGCCGATGATGCCGTGCTCGTCGAAACCGACGGGCTGTCGCACGACGAGGTGGTCGAGCGGCTCGTGCAGCTCGTGGAGGAGCGGCGGCGGCCGCTGACGGCATGAGCAGGCCCGCGGAAGGTTCCGCCAGCCCCTCCGGCGGCGGTCACAGCACGTTTGGCAAATGTCTCTATGCCGTGCTGTGGGTGCTCTCTCGCACGCTCGGCGTGTCGTTGTTCGGTGTTCGATCACGATTCGTGGAGCCGCTCCCGAAGGAGGGAGGGCTGATCGTGCTCTCGAGCCATCAGACGTTTCTCGACCCGTTGCTCCTCGGCCTCGCCACCGATCGTAGGCTGTCGAGCCTCGCCCGCAGTTCGCTCTACACCTTCAAGCCGTTTGGTGCCGTGATCACCGCGCTCGATGCCGTGCCGATCGATCGCGAGGCCTCGGCGCTCACGGCGATGAAGACGGTGATTCAAAGGCTCAAGCGGGGTGCGGCGGTGATCATTTTTCCCGAGGGGGCGCGCACGTTCGACGGACACCTCGGCGAGTTCAAGAGCGGCTTCGCCCTGATCGCGAAGCGTGCGGGCGTTCCGGTGGTGCCCGTGGCCATCGTCGGGGGATTCGAGTGCTGGCCGCGCACGCGGCTCCTGCCCAGGCCAGGCCGCATCCGGCTCGAGTTTGGGAAGATTCTCACGGCCGACGAGGTGGCTGCGATGACCGAGAAGGACGTCTTCGAGGTCTGCTCCCGACGGATCGAAGAGCTCGACGCCAGGGCCCGTGAGGCCCTCGGTGGTCATTGGGCCGATTCAGCTCGCCGCACGAGGTCGAGAAACTCGGCGCGATAGCCGCCAGGGTCGCTGCCCAGCGCCCCACCGGCGATCCGTGCGATCATCGGGAGTGTGGCCTCCCCCCGATGCTCGCTGTCGCGCAGGATCATTCCAAAGGCAGCCACCGCAGCGGCAAATCGCAGGTCGCTCGATGCATCCTCGAAGCTCCCTCCGCGGTCGGCAAGCGGCACCTCGATGAGTTCGCTGGTGTCGCCGTCCGGCCTCTTTGCCCGAAGCTTCACGGTGAGAAGTTCGCGGCTCGTGGCCTCATCGATCGGGAGCGATGGAGGGGTCGGCCGGGTAGGCTCGGGCTGATACTTGAGCGGCTCGGCCCCGTGACGGATGGGATCACCCACGAGGACAATTTCATAAAGGGCGGTCACGCCGTGGCCCGCCCCGATCTCCCCGGCGTCCTTGGCGTCGTTCCGGAAGTCGTCGTTGGCCAGGGCGCGGTTTTCATAGCCGAGCAGCCTATATGACGCCACCACGGCCGGGTTGAACTCCACCTGGATCTTCACGTCCTTCGCGATGGTGATCGTGCTGCCGGTGAGCTGCTCCACGAGCACCTTGCGGGCCTCGCGGGCACCGTCGATGTAGGCATACATTCCATTGCCGTTGTCGGCGAGCTTTTCCATCTTCTCATCCTGGAGGTTGCCCTGGCCGAAGCCGAGCAGGGTGAGGAACGTGCCCCCCTTCGCCTTGGCCGTGATGAGATCGACGAGCGCCCCATCGTCGGTGATGCCGACATTGAGGTCGCCGTCGGTTGCCAGAATCACACGATTGGCCCCACCGGAAATAAAATGCTCGGCGGCCTGCTCGTAGGCCAGCGTGATGCCGGCACTGCCATGTGTCGAACCGCCGGGCGACAGTGAGTCGATTGCCGCACGGATCCGCTCCTTCTGGTCGCCGCTCGTCGACGGGAGCACCAGGCCGGCGTCCCCGGCGTAGGTGACGATCGCCACCCGGTCGTTTTCGGTGAGTTCCTCCACGAGCATCGTGAGGGCCTGCTTCACGAGCGGCAGTTTGTTGGGATCCCCCATCGATCCCGACACATCCACGAGAAAGACGAGGTTTCCGGCCGGGCGTGCATCCCGAGCGACGTCGCGTCCCTTGAGCCCGATCCGCACGAGCCTGGCCCCGCGCCGCCACGGACACGCCGCTGCCTCGACCGTCACGGAAAAGGGAGCGTTCCCCTTCGGTTGCGGATCGTCGTAGCGGAAGTAGTTCACGAGTTCTTCAATCCGAACGGCATCGCGAGGGGGTTTTCGGCCGTCGTTCAGAAACCGTCGCACATTGGCGTACGACGCCGTGTCGACATCGATCGAGAATGTTGAGAGAGGGTCGCTCGGGGTGCGTTTCGTGGGATCCTCCGTGATGGACCCGTAACGTTCCCGTGACGGCGTTGCCATGCGGAGGTCGTGGTTCGATCGCCTGAGTTCAGGCTCGCTGATTCCACCAAAGCCCCCCATCCACACCCCCGGGGACGTGATCGGTGCTGCGGCCGTTGGCGGCGACGCAGGGGCTGCATCCAGCGTGACGATCGCGTGTCCCGCAACATCTCCGAGCGGCATCTGACCATCAGCCTGCTCCTTGGCACGAGCTGGGCCGGTTGGCTGGGCCATGGCTTTTGGGGAGGACGTCAGTTGTTCCGCACTCGCCTTGGGGAGGGATACTCGTGTGACGGCGACCGGCGTGGACCGCATGGCCACCTCGCTGGACGTCGACTCCATCAGCAACGGCATCGCCGCGACCATCGCCGCCGTGGCCAGCCCAAGGATGCCACCGAGCATCCACCATTGGTTGGTGGAGCGGGGCGGGCGAGGCGTGGGGGCGGAGGCCGCCGCGGCGAGCACGACGCGGCGAAGCGACGCGGAACGTTCGGGAAGATCATCGGCACCTTCCTTGAGCAAGGCTGCGAGGGCACGAATCTCTTCGATCGTGCGACTGACGGCCGATCCGTCGGGGCCATGAAGCATCGCCTCCACGTGCGTCCGTTCGTCGGTCGTGCATTCGCCGAGGGCGTAGGTGGTGAGCAGGGTGTCGAGGTCGGGAGCGTTGTCATCAGGCGTGGTCATGGGTGGTCTCCCGAAGACTGAGATGGTGAACCATGGGATGTTTGCGCAACGCGGCGAGGCCGCGATGGGCGAGGACCCGCACGTTGCCTTCGGTGCGCCCCGAGATTTCGGCGATCTCGCGATAGGAAAACCCTTCGCACCACAGATCGATCGTTTCACGCTGGGCGGCAGGCAGGCTTTTCATGAGCAGGCGAAGTCGCTGTGCGAGTTCACGGGCTTCGGCCGCCGACGACGGATCAGGGGCGTGGTCAACCGGATCGAGGAGTGCCTCGGTGGTCGTTTCCGCCGCGAGGAGCGGCATCTCACGGCCGGCACGCCGAAGGTGATCAACCGCCCGATTTCGGCACACGCGAAACAGCCACGGGGCGATCCGGTCACCGACGGTGATGCGCGACTGCTCGCAGAGCTTCACGAAGGCGTGCTGGACCGCATCGGCAGCGAGGTCGACGTCGCCCAGCAGTCGCCTGGCATACCGCGTGAGCGGCTGTTCAAACTGATCCACGGCCTCGAGGACCCAGCCGTGCGGCTCGCTTCCAGACGACATCGTGGGCTCCTCGTGACGCGGATGCCGGCGAGCGTGTCCGATCGACGCCCATCTGACAACGTCGAGAGCCCGAATGTGTTACGGCGAACCGTCGGTAGGCCCCGACGAGGGGCCCCGCGCCCGCTGGAAAGGATCGACCGTGCCGCCGCCGACACTGGGGGGAGGATCGTTGGCCGAGCCTCCAAACGGCACGAGGCTGGGCCATTCGAGATTCATGGCGGGCCACGCATTCGACGCCGGTGGCACGGTGCGGTTGACGGTCGGGGGCGTGGGCTTCGGCCCGAGGAGTTCCTGCGGTGAGGGGAAGCTGCTGGCCCCCGGGGCCGAAACGAGCGTGGCCGGCACGCTGCCCGGGCCGCTCCGTTCCACCGCCCGCACCGAGACGTCGTCGAGAAACGCCTCGCCGATGCCCGAAAGCGCGAATGTCACGGTGAGAGGCTCATCGGTTGAGTCAGCGGGCACGATGCGATAGAGCACCAGCCGCCGCCAGCCCTTGGTCGCCCCAACCCGCTCGCCGAGCGCCGGGCCGCCGAGCGAGTCGAACACAAACAGGCCATCGACGCTTCCGGCGATGGGTTTCGGCACCGACACCTGCGCGGTGATCTCGATCAGCTTGCCGGCCGGGGCCTGGATCGGGGGCGTCGTGATCCACACCGGCGGCGTCTCCACCACAATCGGTGGCTCGTCCTTGTTCTGGGGCCGTGCGATCATGCGGAGGCAGCCCTGCCCCGAGGCCGGCTTCGTGAGCGAGATCTCGAGCCCCGTGCGAAGATCGGAGTCGGGGTGGGCGAAGTGCCGCCATCCCGCCCCGGCAAGTTCCTCGATGCGATCCATGCCGCCACCGCGGAGGAGTTCGGGGCCTGCGGTCGTGGATGTGCGGGCCGACACGAAATTCCATTCCTCAGCGAGTGCGGCGTCGGAAGCCGTGAGCGGGCTGGCCACCATCGACCCTTCGGCCTTCACGCCATTTTCCCAGGCGCGTCGCTCGAACTGGCCGGCGATCGCAGCCGCGCGCCGGAGGCGTGCGATCGCCGTGGTGGGATCGGAAGCGGCGAGGGCTTCACCCTCGGCCGCCAGTCGGCCTGCCTCGGCGAGCATCGGCACCGCACTGATCGGCGGCGGGCCGGAGAGCGCCTGTGGAGGCAGGCGTCCGAGGAGATCACTGGCGCCGGCGAGTGCCGTGGCCGTGGAGGCACGAGCCGACGAGAGCTCGAGCGGCACCTGCTGACGAAGCCGTTCCTGGACGTGCGCCGTGACGGCTGGTTCGCCACTGAAGAGGATCACCGAGTGCGTGAGGAAGTCGTCGAGCGTCACCGACACGCCGCCGGTCACCCGCTGCTGCCGCAGCGGCTTCAGGCCACCGGGAGCCACCTCCCAGGCCTGGTGGGCTTCCGGCACGCCGGGCACGAGGATCGTCAGGGGTGTTTCGTTCGGGGGAATGTCGCCTCCGGCATAGCGACGGGCGACGATCTGCGAGCCCTGCACGCACCGCCACGCCACCACCATTCGCGCCCTGGCGGCTTCGAGCACGAAGGCCTGCACTTCGTTGCTGCTGGTCTGTGCCTGCGCGGCAAACCGGCCGGCAGCCCCCCAGGGTTCGAGCACCTTCATGCGCACGTTCATCTCGTGCGCCGCCGCGGCCCGGGCCTTCGATTCGCGATCGTCGCCATCGAGCCTGCGGGACGATGTGAAGAGAATCCCCCGGGTGCCGGCGGCCAGGGCGGAGAAGGCCGCGAGCGAGAGACTTTCGCCATCGACGGCGAGTCCTCGGCCGCCGATGCCGGCGATCGCGGCGGCCTGACGGGCGGCACGCGGATCGATCTCGGTGGAGATCGTGGCCACGAGAGGCGTGCCGGGCCGTGTGAGCCGAGGACGTTCGCGGAGCCAGGTGAGATAGTCGAGGAGTTCGAGGCTCGTGCCGAGCACCGTCTTTCGGGCGACGAGCATGTCGAGGTGGCGCGAGACGGTTCGCAGGCCCGAGTCGGCGGAGCCGATGATCGGTCGTCCGGCACGAGGGTCGCACGCTCGAAGGCGGCGTCCCTTCTCGGCGAGGGTTTCGACGTCGGCTTCGGAAAGACCCGTGCCGAGATCCCACATGAGCACACGATCCCAGTTGCGAAGCATCGGTACCGACTCGGGCTCGCGGAGATCGACATCGGGGATCGGTGGCGGAGGGCAGACGACCCAGAGCCCGGTACGCCGCGCCGTCGTCAGCTGGTCGGACGAGGCCGGCTCGGCAAGCCGAACGCAGTTGAAGCCGAGGGCGGCGAGCGCCTCGAAGGGTTCGCCGTTCCAGTCGATCGATCGCGGAAAGAATGGGAGCCCGTCTACCTCGAGCACGCCGCGCGACAGGCCCGTCGGCGGATCGATCTCGACCGGAGCCGTGGCCGCCACTGGCTGCACGTGGGGGTCGTGGACGGCAACCACACCGGTGGCCGGGAGGAGATTGGCCACGTGAAGGTCATCGAGTGCAATCTCGACCCGGCCAGGGGATGGCGCCGCGTCGAGCACGAGGTGGGTGATGCTCGCCGCCTCGATGCTGCCAGGGCCGTGCTCCATCCGAAGTGGAGCGAGGCGACGGCCAAGCGCGGCGGGAATGCCGTCGACCGAGATCCTCTCCCACCGGCCGATGTCGCGAGACGCCGTTCCGGGAACGAGCACATCCACCGGTTTCCCCGTGCGTGCGGAGATCCAGTGGGGCATGACGACGCGGGCGGCGAGGCGGATGTCACTTCGACTGGCCCGCACCCACACGCTGGCCGAAAACTCATCGATGACCGCAGCCTGACCGACGGGCAGTTCGAGCCTCAGGGGTTGGCCCGGGCGGGCCTCGAGCACGAAGCGCTCGCATCGGCTTCCCCGATGGGGCGATTGCGTGGTTCGTTCCCTGACCACCACCGCACCCGCCCCGGACGGCACGATCAACGACGGTTCGGGGCCCTCGAAGCCCTCTGCAAGGTCGCTGGAGAAGGCTTTCGTGCCCACGCCACACGCGAGCCCTGCGAGAATTGCCGCGATCAGGCACCAGTCGGGCGATCGATGGGTGCGGCCGATGGTGCGCATGGACGAGTGGCGATCCGGGGGGCAGCCGGGGAAAAGTTCGCGGGGCTTCTAGCAGGACAAGGGGGGTTGGCTCCAGCCGAGATCGGCGAAATGGGCAAGACGGTCGCAAAATGGTCAGTTTCGTGGTTTCATGGGGGGATGGCCGTGTTCGAACGGCGCGTCCCGATTCCGTTTGAATGCGCATGAAGCCGACGACGGCCGAAAACATCCTCCTGCTCGCGGGCGATCTCGATCTCGTCCCCGCCGCCGCCCTGAGCACGGCGTTCTCGGAATCGGGAGGCCATGCGCTCGATGCCGAGGCCTTCGGGCAGGCGCTCGTCCGACGGGAACTGCTCACGGGCTTTCAACTCGAGCGACTGCTCCGTGGCGATCGCGGCGGCTACTTCTACGGACGGGCGAAGATCCTCTATCAGATCGGTGCCGGCTCCTTCGCCCGGGTCTATCGCGCGATCCATCGCGACACCGGGGCAGTGCTCGCCGTGAAGGTGCTCCGCAACCGTTTCACCAACGATCAGGAGAAGTGCAAGGCGTTTCAGCATGAAGGCGAGATGGGGCGGCTGCTTCGGCATCCCAACATCGTGGCCATCGAGGATGTCGGCCAGGAGAACGGCGCCAGTTATCTGACGATGGAGTTCGTGGAAGGGCAGACCCTTCGCGAACTGGTCAAGATTCGCGGGGCGGTCGACGTGCCGCGTGCCCTCGAACTCATGCATCAGGCGGCATGTGGCTTGGAGTATGCCCACCGTCGAGGCGTGACCCACCGCGACATGAAGGCATCCAACGTGCTCGTGTCGTCAACCGGTGTCGCCAAGATCGTGGACTTCGGCCTTGCGGGTGTCGATGAGTCGGGAGACAAGGCACTGGCCCGTCTCGAGAAGCCTCGCACGATCGATTATGTCGCCCTCGAAAAACTCACCGGTGTGCGCGACGACAGCGTGCGAAGCGACATCTATTTCTTTGGCACGGTGGCGTATCTCGCGCTCGCCGGTGTTTCGCCGCTGACGGAAACCCGTGACCGGAGCCAGCGGGCCGACCCGCGCCGTTTCACGCAGGTGATCCCGCTGGGCAAGCGGTGCCCGGATCTTCCACGAGACGTCGTCGAGATCGTGTCGCGGATGATGCACCTCGATCCGCTGGAGCGCTACCAGACCGCGACCGACGTGAAGCTCGCATTGGAGGCGGCGATCGCCCGCCGGGCCGCGGGCGAACCGGCGGCTGGTTCGACAAGCACCGCACCGAAGACGCAGGCATCATCGGCCTCGGCCACGAAGGGCACGGTGATGCTGGTTGAGTCGGGTGAGAAGGCCCAGCAGGCGCTCCGAGAGTTTTTCGGAAAACTCGGCTATCGCGTGCTGCTCACCGAAAACCCTCAGCGTGCACTGGCAAGGTTTTCATCGGTGCCACCGCCGGCCGATTTTCTCGTCATGAGCACCCGCGAACTGGGGATGACGGCGGTCGAGGCCTTCAATCGCCTGACGGTTGAGCAGTATCTGGCGGACGTGCCCGGCGTGCTCCTGGCGGCGGCGAAACAACCGGCCTTTGCCGCCGCGGCGAAGGTGGATGGAAAGCGCAAGGTCGTGCCGCTGCCGCTCCAGGCCGCGGAACTCCAAAAGGTGCTCGCCGAGATCCTGCCGCGCAAGCGCTGATCGTCGCCGCCATCCCGGCGTCGTCTCCGGCTTGAGGGGCGCTGGTGGGCGATTGTGTGGTGGCGCGCTTCGGGGTTGCCCACACGCTAGTTTTCGCGCCGTCGCCGCCGTCCCGGCGTCGGCTCCGGCTTGAGGGGCGCTGGTGGGCGATTGTGTAGTGGCACGCTTCGGGGTTGCCCACACCCCGTCGCCGGACGCTCGCGTCGGGCATCCATGCCCTTTGGCTCGCTCGGCATTGGCTTCGCTGCGCCATCCTGGCTCCGCTCGCCACTGACGCCGTCTCCCGGGGCGTGGGCAACCCCTCGCTCGTCAAACGATGGGCGATTTTGGATGGCGGTGTTTCAGGTGCCCGTGGAAGCCCAACGGCGTGAGCCGTGGGACCGGCGTGGCGAAACGTGAGGTGTGGTTTGGCGTGGTGAGCCGAGTGTGCTCAACGGCGTTTGAAGGCGTAGCCTGGCGTGTCTCAGGCCTGACGGCCTTGGGCTTGGACGCGACGGGGCGGGGCGGTGTTTCGGGTGCCCGTGGAAGCCCAACGGCGTGAGCCGTGGGACCGGCGTGGCCCATTCATGTGGCACCCATTGGTCACACGCCTCGGCACCGCGCGACGAAGGAGGCGTAGTCCTTCGGGGTGTCGATGCCTCGCGCGGCATGGTCGATCGCAGCGGCGGCGATCGGGATGCCGGCCTCGATCACGCGGAGCTGCTCCAGGCTTTCGTGCGTCGCCAGCCGCGATTCCGGGAGGGCGTTCCAGGATTCCAACACATGACGCCGGTAGGCATAGAGGCCGACGTGCTGCCAGTAGAGCGGCGGTTCGGCCTGCAGCATCGACGGAACCCAGTCGCGGGCCGCCGGCACGGGGGCACGGCTGAAGTAGATCGCCCGCCAGCAACCGGTCTCGACGGAGCCGGCAGGATGACGCCACGGGGTGAGCACCGCCTTCACGGCCGAGGGATCATGGAGATCCTCCTCACGCCGCATCGGTGTCACGAGCGTCGCCACGCCGGCCTCGGGGCAGCGGGCCAGGAGATCGATCGCGGCATCAATGGCCGAGGCGGCGAGTTCCGGCTCGTCACCCTGCACGTTCACGATCACATCCGCCGCCGGCAAGCGGTCGAGAGCCTCCACGATCCTGGCCGTGCCGCTCGGCGCCTCGGGCGACGTCATCACCGCCGTGCCGCCGAAGGCTTCGACGGCGTCGGCGATCTCGTCACTGTCGGTGGCCACGACAACGTCGACGGCCGCCTTCGACCGTCGGGCTGCTTCAAACGTGTGGGCAATCAGCGGCCGGCCGGTTTCTGCGAGCAGCATTTTCCGCGGAAGTCGGGTACTCGAAAGCCGGGCAGGAATCACGATCACGGCGGAGGGGGATGGCATGGAAAGCTCCTGGGTCGAGACGCTGGACGGGGATTGTCCGCGCTACCCGTCGCCGCGGCTATGCCGGTTTGAGGGGGTCTTTTTTCAGCCGGCGGCGCTGCTACGATCTCAGGTCCACTCGCCCGAGTGGCGGAATTGGCAGACGCGCAAGATTCAGGTTCTTGTCCAGGTAACTGGGTGGAGGTTCAAGTCCTCTCTCGGGCACTCTCCGGATCGCGCAGGTCGCGAGCGGCGTCAGAGGTATGGCGACTCGCCCTTGGTGGCGCGTGAGAACGCCACAAGCATCGTGGCCACCGCGGCCACGGCCGCCTCAAAAAAGACGCGTCCCTTGTCACGAGTGGCCTGACGCGGATCACCTGAGCCCGTGTCGGGGTGGGTTGTCGACCAGGGGCGCGGAGTCCACACGCCGGGTTGTGTGATCTCCGAAATCGCGAAGGGAATCGCCCGTCCGTCGCCCGCCTGCTCCATGTCGACCCAGTCGCCGGCCAGGTGCAGCATCAGCGATGTCTCCAGATCACCGGCGTGGTCACCCGGATCCCGAAAAACCGTCTTCATCACCTCGGGACACAACTGCCACAAGTTGACCACCACGATCGTCGCGCCCGTTTCGAGCATCACGTCGCGAACGAGCGGAGCGAATGCGTTGCCACCATGGCCGTTGACGATCACGAGCCGGTCGATGCCCTGTCGCATAAGGCTGCTCGTGACATCCCGGAGGATGGCGAGTGCCGTCGTGGTCGACACGTGAATCGTGGCCACCTGATCCTGCTGCTGCGCATTGTTGCCGAAGGGAATGGCCGGCAGCAGGATGACCTTTGCCCCCTGCGTCGCCGCACGGTCCACAGCGGCTTCCGCAAGGGACGTCGCTTCGATGACGTCGGTGCCGTGGGGAAGGTGCCAGCCATGCGCTTCGGTCGCTCCCCAGGGGAGAACGGCCACGGTTGGCCTGTGATCGCGCAGCTGACGGTAGGTGGCTTCGTGGAGCACATGTGATCGGGGGCCGGGCATGGGCAATCCTGTGAGGGGTGGCTGACACGATGATCGACGGATCCACATCGATCCAGCGGCGGCGAGTGGCCTCGCCAGGCTGATCCCTCGCCCTCACGACCTCACGGGTGAATGGACGTTGCACGCCTTGGCACCGACGGATTCCAGATCACGTTACCGCGCCGGCACCAGACGCATCTGTCGGATGTCGCAGGCCGCCGCCTTGGCAATCCGCTCCGGCTTCACGCGAATCACGTGGTCTCCGGGGGCCGTGATCGAGATGCGGCCGACCATCCGCGGCTTGAACTCCTGAAATCCGCCGGTGTCTTCGACGACAAATGGAATCCGTTGCGGTTCGGCATGGTCGGGGTCGAGCGTCACGAGCATGTCGCTGCCCCCCTGGCCCTTGCCGCAGCCTTGCAGCACCTCGATGTCAAACTCGCCTGGTCGCGTCACGGTGAACGTCCATTCGGCGGCATCATCGACCTTCTTCCAGAAGCCGAGCGTGCGCTTCTTTTCCTGTGGCTCCCAGCGGAGCGTCGTGCCGCGGATGGTCGCCGCGCTGCCGTGAAGCAGCACGACGCCGTCGTCGGCCTGGCGCACGATCACTGGCTCGGTCGGTGAAGGAGCCTGGGATTCAGCTCCGTCGGCGAGCCTGAACCCTGCGGCCGACGCCGCCATGCCGATGCACGCCATCCACGTCAGATGCTGATTCATGCCGTCATTCTCCCGATGTGTTGCCCGGTCCCGTGCCATCGGTACGATTATTCCCGAGGCTGTAGCTCAGTCGGTAGAGCATCGGACTTTTAATCCGTTGGTCCTGGGTTCGAGTCCCAGCAGCCTCATTTTGACTGGTATCGGCCCCATCTCGCTGGACCGCCCCGCCATGCAGCCATCCGGCGCCGCTGGAGCCACGCGTGTCCTCATCATCGACGATGAAGATGGGGCTCGCCGGACGCTCGCCCAGGGTCTCGCCGAGGCCGGGTATGAGGTGCTCGAAGCCGGAGACGGAATCCGCGGTCTCGAATCAGCCGTCCGTGACGCGCCCGATATCGTGCTCCTCGACCTTCGGCTTCCTGGGCTGGAGGGAGAGAAGCTCCTCGAGCGGCTTCGGCTCACCAGCGGTGTGCCGGTGATCATCGTGTCGGCAAAGCGGGAGGTGGACGACCGCGTGATCGGTCTCGATCTCGGTGCCGACGACTACCTCGTCAAGCCGTTTACCGTGCGGGAACTGCTCGCCCGTATCCGAGCAGTGCTCCGCCGCAGTGAAGGGGAGGTCACATCGACCGTCGTGATGGGTGAGGTGACGATCGACTTTCCCGCGCGGACGGCGACTCGGGCCGGTGCCAGGGTGCCGCTCACGGCCCAGGAGTTTGCGGTGCTCGGGTGTCTGGCAGCCCACCGCGGCAGGCTCGTGACCAGGGCGATGCTTGAACAGGCGATGTATCCGGGCGAGTCGCCTCCGGAAGGCACCGTCAGCAACGTCGTCGACGTGATCGTGCTCAGACTTCGGAAGAAGCTCGGCCACGACCTGATCACGACCCGACGCGGCCAGGGTTTTATCATCGATGGCTGAGCTCCCGCGTGCTGGTGGAGGATTGGGCAAGGGGCCTGCTGGCACCGCGCCTCACTCGTTGCTCTGGCGATTTGCGATCTGGTTCAGCCTCCTGTTTCTGATCGGTTCGATTGGGCTTCGCTATCTCCATTATCGGGCGGCTGTCAGCCTCCTTTCACGCGATCTCGATGTGCAACTCTGGTCGCGGCTGGCCACGCTCAAGGCTCAGGAGCGATTCGAGCCTGATTCGCTCGACGATTCGCGTCATCGCATCGAGGGCATGTTTCTGCCCGATCTGCCGCCGGGCTACGATCGTGGCGACACCATCCTTTGGTGGGTGTTGCCGACACTCATGCCACGGCCAGGACACCCCGACTTTCCCTGGTTTGCCGGGGTGTGGTCGGCGGATGGCGTCCTCATCGACAGCATCGACCTTCCGCCCGGCATGGCCTGGGAGGCCGGGTGGTCCAGTCGCCTCGATTCCCTCTGGGATTCACCCGACGGGAGGCACCGCCTCGCCGCGACGGCCGGAAGCCATGACACGCTGATCGTGGCGGGCGTGCCCCTCGAGCAGCTCGATGCGGCGAAGCGAGACGCGATTGATTTTCATGTGAAAACCCTGGCGCTGTGGGGGCCGCTCGTCGTGGGGATCGCGTGCCTCGCGCTTGTGCGGGCGCTCGCCCCCTTGTCTCGGATCGCCGAAACGGCCCGCCGTATCCGAGCCGGCAGCTTCGAACGGCGGCTCGATGTGGCCCATGCCGATGCGGAGTTTGTCGAGGTGGCGGGCACGATCAACGATATGCTTGATCGGCTCGAGTCGATCCGCCAGTCGCAGTCGCGGTTCAATGCGGATGTCGCCCATCAGCTCATGAACCCGGTTCACTCGATTCTCCTCGAGGTCGACGCCGCGGATCCCACGCGTCCGGCGGAGGTGCTGTCTGCCGCGCTCGGCCGTACCGGAGCGCTCGCCCGTCGCATCGAGGCGATCTGCGAGGTGCTGCTGGCCTATTCCCGGTCGGCCGCGCTCGATCCGTCACGGCTCGAGCGGATCGATCTGGAGCCGATCATCGCCGCGGCGGTCGATCGTGCCTCACCCTTGGCGGGTGAGCGAGGCATCACGATCGTCTCGCCAGCCGGAGGCGTCGTGGTGAGAGGCGACGCCGCGCTGCTCGAGGAGGTGTTTGTGAATCTGCTCGTGAACGCCGTCGAACACAGTCCGTCGTCGGGGAGGATCGAGATCGAGTGCGGCTGCGATTCGGCGGGCTGCCGCGTGGCGGTGGTGGATCACGGTGCCGGCGTGGCAGCCGATGATTTGCCGAAGCTGTTCGAGCGGTTTCACAGCGGCAAACCATCGGGCGGGCATGGCATCGGACTGGCGCTGTCGCAACGAATTCTTCACAGCCACGGTGGCGACCTCGTGCATGAGCCGACGGCCGGAGGCGGGGCCACGTTTGTGGCGCGGTTTCCGGCCGTGGCGTAACGGCGGCCTGAACGAATCGTGAACGGACCGTGAATCGCCCGTGAAATCCTGATGAAATTGCAGCCTGGCGGGCGGGGTCGGCGATCTTTTGTGAGCGACGCGGCGTATCGGATCGGTGACGCTTCTCCGACCCCGAGGTGCTGCGATGGACGCGCGAGACCTGCTCCGAACCCTGTCTTTTCATCTCCCCACACGCCAGCTGCGGCGTGCCCACGCCAGGCGGTTGGCCCGCCGACTCCAGCGGCACGCGGGGCAGTTTCGTCCGGAGTCGCTCGAGCCTCGAGCACTTCTTTCGGCCACCATGACCGACCTCGGCAGCGGCGGCACGCTTGTCGACGGCGGGACCGAGCCGGCGGCCGCGGTGGCAACCACCTCCGCGTCGCGCACCTACACGATCACCTGGTCGTGGAATGAGAATCTCACGTTCATCGACTTCCATCCGTCGGCCGACGTGCTGGCGCTCGACTGGTTTCGCGGGAGCGAACTTCTGCTCGTCGAGGAGTCGGGCAGCGCGGTGCTGAAGATTCCTGCGATGCAGCAGTCGTACACCCTGCTTGGTGTGCCGCTTGCCAAGCTCTCGACCGCCAACTTCACGTGCAAGGATGCTTCGGCGACCGCATTCATCGCCGGCGTGCTGGCCAGCCCGCCACCGCCATCGACTGACCCGGCACCCGTGGTCGGGCCGGTTCAGACACCCACCACGACTGACCCACCATCGTCGGGAACAGGAACCGTGACGTTCAAGGTGGTGACCGACTGGGGTTCGGGGTTCAACGGTGACATCACGATCACCAACAAGGGCACGGCGACCGTCAACGGCTGGACGCTCACCTTCGATCTCGATGGCCAGATTTCGAGCCTCTGGAACGGCACGATTGAACGCCATGTGGGATCCACCTACACGGTGAAGCCAGCGAGCTGGAACGCCTCGATCGCGCCCGGGGCCTCCGTGACCGTCGGGTTTGGGGCGAGTCCTGGTGGCACGAGCGCCGTCGTGCGGAACCTCGCGGTCACAGGAATGACCGCTGATCCGACACCAACTCCGACACCAACTCCAACACCGACTCCAACACCGACACCGACCCCGACACCGACGCCCCCTGCGGCAGGCAGTTGGTATCTCCAGACCAGTGGCAGCCAGATTCTTGATGCATTCGGCCAGGCTGTGAGGATTGCCGGCGTGAACTGGTTCGGTCTCGAAACGCAAAACTTCGCGCCCCACGGTCTCTGGTCCCGCGGTTATCGCGAGATGATGGATCAGATGACGTCACTGGGCTTCAACACGATCCGTCTGCCGTATAGCGATCAGTTGCTCGATCCGGCGAGCAAGCCAAACGGCGTCGATTTCTCGAAGAATCCTGATCTCCAAGGGCTCACCGGCCTTCAGGTGATGGATGCGATCGTCACCTATGCCGGCGAGATCGGGCTTCGAGTGATTCTGGATCATCATCGCTCGGATGCGGGCAGCGGCCCCAACGGGTCGGGCCTGTGGTATTCGTCGGCGTATCCCGAGAGCGTTTGGATTGCCAACCTCAAGTTCCTCGCCACGAGGTATGCCGGTTCACGGGCGGTGATCGGCATCGACCTCCACAACGAGCCCCATGGGCAGGCGACCTGGGGCGATGGGAGTGGCAACGACTGGCGGCTGGCCGCCGAGCGGGCGGGCAATGCCGTGCTCGCCGCAAATCCAAACCTCCTCGTGATCGTCGAGGGTGTGGAGGCGGGCGCGTCAGGAAACTACTGGTGGGGCGGCAACCTGTCGAACGCGGGCGCCTCGCCGGTGCGGCTCAGCGTGCCAGGCAGGCTTGTCTACTCCGCTCATGACTACCCGGCGAGCGTTTATCCGCAGAGTTACTTCAGCGCCCCCGACTATCCTCGCAACCTGTTCAACGTCTGGGATCGCAACTGGGGCTATTTGTTCCGCACCGGCACGGCGCCCGTGCTCGTCGGCGAGTTTGGATCCAAGCTCGACACGGCGAGTGATCGGGCGTGGTTCGATGCAATGGTGACTTACCTCGAAGGAGATCTCGACGGCAACGGCTCCGTCGATCTTGCAGCGGGTCAACAGGGAGTGAGCTGGACATATTGGTCGTGGAATCCCAACTCAGGCGACACAGGGGGCATCCTGAACGATGACTGGCAGACGGTGCGCACCGACAAGGTTGCGGCCCTCGAGCCGGTTCAGTTCGACTTCGATCACGCCGGCTCTTCCGATCCCGGATCCACGGTGCTTTCCGGCGGCATCAACTCGGGCAACCCCGGCGACGAAAAGTGGGGCGAGGCCTACTTCGCGCCCTACGTCGACATGGGAGCCTGGCCGGTGCCCAACCTGACGGAGATCGCCGCGGCCCGCGGCACGTCGCTTCTCACGCTTGGTTTCATGCAGGCGACGCCCGACGGCAAACTCGGCTGGGCGGGCCTCGCGGCGCTCACTCCCGATTCCACCAACGACCAGGCTCGGGCGATCAACCAGTCGATCAAGGCTTTTCAGGCGGCTGGTGGTGATGTGATGATCTCGCTCGGAGGCGCCGCCGGCACGAGCCTGGCCCAGTGGTATTCCGCGCGTGGGCTCGGGGCCCAGGCGCTTGCCAATGCCTACGCGGCGATCGTCGACACCTATGGCCTTCACCGGCTCGACTTCGACATCGAGGGTGCGGCGGTGGCTCATCCGGCATCGATCACCCTGCGGAGCCAGGCCCTCCATCTCCTTCAGCAGGCACGTCCGGATCTCGAGATCTGGTACACGCTGCCGGTCTTGCCAACGGGCCTCACCAACGACGGCATCGCCGTGGTGAGGGCGGCGCTCGATGCCGAGGTGGTGCTCGACGGCATCAACGTGATGGCGATGGATTACGGCGAGTGGGCGGCACCGACATCGGGCTCCAACGCGAAGTCGATGGGCACCTACGCGATCGAATCAGCCACGGCGACCCATTCGCAGATGTCGATGCTGTTTGCCCAATACGGCCAGGGCTTTGGATGGAACCAGGTGGGGGTGACGCCCATGATCGGCGTGAACGACGTGCTCTCCGAGGTGTTCACGGTGGCCGATGCCCAGGCGCTCGAGGATTTCGCCCGTGCACAAGGCCTCGGGATGCTCTCGATGTGGTCTGTGGCCCGCGACACGCCCGGCACCATCGGGCAGGCCACACCCACGGCGTCGGGCATCAGCGCACCGGCGGGAAGTTTCAGTGCGTTGTTTCGCGACTACGGCACCCAGAACGTGCTGAAGGACGGGTCGGCAACCCCAACTCCGACTCCGACTCCAACCCCGACTCCAACTCCGACCCCAACTCCGACCCCAACTCCGACCCCAACTCCGACCCCAACTCCGACTCCAACCCCAACTCCAACCCCAACTCCAACCCCAACTCCAACTCCAACCCCAACCCCAACCCCAACCCCAACTCCAACCCCAACCCCAACTCCAACCCCAACCCCAACTCCAACTCCGACTCCTGGTGGCGAACTTCCCGTCGCGGCCCAGAGCAACATCCTTGCGGCGTATTTTCCCGAGTGGGGTATTTACGGCCGAAACTTCCAGGTGGCTGACGTGCCGGCTGAGCAGCTCACGCACCTGATCTATTCATTCTTGAATCTGAAGAGCAACGGAGAGGTGGCGCTCTACGACAGCTACGCGGCGATCGAAAAGCGATTCAGTGCCTCTGAATCGGTCACCGGTGAGGCCGATCAGTGGTATTACCCACCCAACGATCCTCGCTCGCAGCAGACGATCTGGGGCAACTTCAACCAGATTGCACAGCTCAAGGAGAAGTATCCGCACCTGAGGGTCAGCATTGCCGTGGGCGGATGGACCCTGTCGGGCAACTTCAGCAAGGTCTGTTCGACGGCCGCGGGGCGTGAGGCCTTTGCCGCCTCGTTGGCCAACTTCCTCAACACCTATCGCATGTTCGACGGCATCGACTTCGATTGGGAGTATCCGGGCGGCGGCGGCCTGTCGAGCAACTCCACGAGCCCCAGCGACGGAGCCAACTATGCATCGCTGATGCAGCTCGTGCGAGCCCGGCTCGATTACCTCGGCAGTCAGCTGGGTCGGCGGTACGAGATCTCGATTGCCTCACCGGCCGGTTACGACAAGATCGCCAACTTCAACCTTCTCGGGTTGGCCCCCAATGTCGATTTTTTCAACCTGATGGCGTATGACTTCCACGGCACTTGGGAAAACACAACGGGCCATCAGTCGGCCTTCTCCGGTGATGCCACGGGCTACGACATCAAGACCGCAGTCGACCTCTATCTCGCGGCCGGCATTGACCCGTCGCAGATCGTGCTCGGGGCACCGCTCTACACGCGGGGCTGGAGTGGCGTGGCCGATGGTGGCGACGGCGGCTTCGCCGAGAAGGCGAGTGGCGCGGCCCCCGGCACCTTTGAGCCAGGGGTTTACGACTACAAGGATCTGCTCGCCCAGGTTCAGGATCCGGCAAGCGGGTGGAAGCTCTATTGGGACGACAACGCCCAGGCCGCTTACGTCTACAACGCAACCCAGAAACTCTTCAGCTCGATCGAAACCCCGACCTCGATCGCCCAGAAGTCGCAATGGGCGGAAGACATGGGGCTGCGAGGGATGATGTTCTGGGACATCACGAACGACGCGATCGGCTCGCCCGAGAGCCTGGTGACCGCCGCCTACGAGTCGTGGGTGCTCGATGAGGATCTCGCCACGATTCGAAGCCGTTCGAGCCTTTCCAACGAAACGATCGTGGGAGGTGATGGCCAGATCGGCCAGTTGCCACCGCTTGGGTGAGGGGCGGCCTGGGACACGCCGTGCTCCCTCGTTCGACGTGGTTGGGCGAACTGAGGCCGACGGTGCCAAACACGCCGCATGTTTCACCACGCCGGTCCCACGGCTCACGCCGTTGGGCTTGGACCGGAACAGCGTTTCAGCCAAACACGCCTCGCGGAACACCACGCCGGTCCCACGGCTTACGCCGTTGGGCTTCCACCGGAACAGCGTTGCAGCCAAACACGCCTCGCGGAACACCACGCCGGTCCCACGGCTCACGCCGTTGGGCTTCCCCGAAGCACCGTGCACCGCCTCCCCGTCCAAGCCCAAGGCCGTCAGGCCTGGGACACGCCGTGCTCCCTCGTTCGACGTGGTTGGGCTTCCCCGGAGCGCCCTGCCACACCAGTGGAGGCGTTGGGCTTCCTGCGATGTCAGCTGGTGGCCACCGGCTTGAACTCAAACCCTTTGCGGAAGTCGCGTGGCCCGAGAAACGCATTGGCGGCTGCGGCGCCGGTGCCGGTGAATGCCTCGCGGTGCACGTCGATCGCCAGCGACGAACTCACCCGCAGCTCCTTCGCGATTCCCTCGGCGGCGTAGGCATCGAGATGCCTCTTCATCAGCGTCTCGAGCGCCGCCATACCGGGAATGCCCGTCTGCGGGGCCGCTGGCATGAAGCCGGCGGCGTCGGCCGACTGGAATGCGGCGTTGATCACATGGCTCCAGTTCGTGGAGTCATGCCCCACGGTCACCTCCGCATTGAGGGCCTTTGCATCACGCGACTTCACCGCGGCGAAGAAGTTGGCGTAGTGTTCGTTGCCGCCGGTCGTGCCCTTGAACTCACGGATGGTCTTGCCGCTGGCATCGAGCGCCACACCGCCGCCTCGACGGCCATGGTAGGAGCCGCCCGCACAGTTGATGATGTAACCGCTCTGGGTGTCTTCAAACTGCAGCGGCTGCTTGGAACCGGGGCGTTCGGGCAGGTTGCTGAGCGAGAAGATCACCGGCACGTTGCCTGCCTGGAGCACGCTGAACATGAGGTTTGGGGTTTGGCCGGCGTCGTTCCACACCACCCGCCCGCCGCCGCAGGCCACCGACGATGGCAGGCTGACGGCATCCTGGAAGGCCACGTTGCGGACATCGTCGAGCACATGCACGCCCCAGTTGGCACACTCGCCGTTGCCCGTGTTCCAGTCCCAGTGCCAGTCGTAGTGGATCTTGTTGCGATAGATGGGCTTGTCGGCCGCCGGGCCCAGCCAGAGGTCGTAGTCGAGCGTCGAGGGGATCTCGAGCGGCGTGTCCCGCTTGCCGATGCTCTCGCGAACACCAAACCGCGCCACCACCACCGACTCGATCGGACCGAGGGCCTTTTCCGTGTGGAGGAAGCGTCGAACCTCCGCCTGCAGCGGATCGCTTCGCTGCTGCGTGCCCACCTGCACGATCCGCCCATGGCGACGGGCGGCGTTGATCAGCTGCCGACCTTCCCAAAGCGTGTAGGAGAGGGGCTTCTCCACATAGACATCCTTGCCTGCCTCACACGCCCACACGGCCGCCAGGCAGTGCCAATGGTTGCAGGTTGAGATCAGCACCGCGTCGACGGAGTCGTCGTCGATGAGCTTGCGAAGGTCGGCGTAGGCCTTGGCCTTCGGGGCCTTTTCCTTCGCCGCATCCAAAAACCCGCTGTCCGGATCACAGATCGCAACGACGTCGCAGTCGTTCCGCGCCAGCACGGCACCGAGGTGCTGCCCGCCGCGCCATCCCAGCCCGATGAGTCCGAGTCGAACACGGTCGCCCGAGGCGGCTTGAGCGGAGGCGAATCGACCCATGGTCGCCGTGCCCAGTGCCGCAGCCCCGGCCATCGAAGCCCGGGCGAGAAACGTGCGTCGATCAAAACCCGGTTGCGCGGTGCGTGTCATGCCGTGTCCACCCCATCACGTCGTTGAAGAAAAAATGACCCGGGAAGGAAGGCCCACATCCCCGCGTCGACTTGAAAACTTAGTCGCGCTGGCTGCGGCAGGAAAGCCCGGGGCCGATCACGCGGGCATGATCGGTGCGGCGACGAGTTTTTTCTTGGTCGTCGGCAGGGTGTCGCCGAGGCCAAACGCCAGGAACGCAGCATCAACCGACGACAGGCTCGCCGCCAGTTCAGGCGACGATGCCGGGGCCGCCGTGACGTAGTCGGCCTGATCAAAAAGGCCGGTGCCCACAAAATCAGCGATGTCGATCATGTCGACGACGCCGTCGTAGTTGAAATCGCCCTGGTTCCAGCCGGCCTCACCGCCCGTGTCGAACGCGCCGCCGGCAAGGACGTTGGCCGCGTCGCTGAGGTCGACGATGCGGTCGAGATTCGTGTCACCCGCCGCTGCAAACGCTACGGTGATGGAGCCGTCGTCATTCACGAGCCAGCCCACGCCCCGGGTTTGGCCAAGGGCCGTCGCCTCGGCGGCCGCCTGCGAGGAGATGCCCGCGGCACCATGCCAGGTGCCGTCACCACGGCCGGCGAGAATCTGCGACACGGCTGTCGCGGCATCGAGGCCTGTGGTGACGGTGAGGCGTCCTGTGCCGAGATCGACGAGACCGGCGTTGGCAAGCGTTGCCGCCGTCACCTCGCCGGCGCCCACGTCGAGGGTCAGGCGGCTCGTGGCCGCGATGGAGACCGGGCCGGTTCCGAGAGCGGTGCCCGCCCTCACGATCACCTCGCCCGCTTCCACGCTCGTGCCGCCTGTGTGCGTGTTGGGCAACTCCAGCACGAGTGTTCCGGCGCCCTGCTTGATGACGGCGTCGGCATCGGTATGGAGCGTCGTGTCAATCAGCTGGTCGCCACCGGGCACGTCGTAGACGGAGCCGGGCGGGGCGATCTGGTGCACGCCGAAGTTGACGCCGGCGAGAGCCTGACCCGCGATGAGCACGACCGAGTGTGGCGTGGGGGGCGCGACGTAGTTCGATCCCTGCGTGCCATAGATCGTGAGCCCCCATGAGTCGAACGTGCCGGTCGTTCCGCTGGTGAGATCGGAGACGGTCAGCGTCCAGGTGCCGACGGCCGATTCGCCGAGGTCCCTCACCGTCGAGAAGGTCCAGCCCACGTAATGGTCGCCCGTATCGGCGTGGCGATCGGCCAGGACCGAACGGGTGCCCGAGGGCGAGGTGAGCACCACGCGGAGCTGGCCGCGGGACGCGTGCGTCGCGCTGAAGCTGATTTCGACCGATTGCACCGTGATATCGGCCCCCACGGTGAACGACGACGTGATGCCGGTCGCATTGGAGTCGGGCATCGTTTGGCCGACGGTGATCGTGCCGGAGGCGACCGACATCTCCGCCCCGACGTTCGTCCAGGTCTTCGCCAGTGTCACGGCCGCCGCGGCGTCGACTGTTCCGAAGCCGTATTTTTCGTTGACCCACAGTCCGGCGCCATTCTGGCTCCAGCCGGCGTCGGTGGGGTCGTTGCGACGGGCCGAGCGTGCGAGCACCTGCTGCACATCCCGCCAGCCAAGCGATGGATTCGCCTGGAGCACGAGCGCCGCGACGCCCGCCACCAGCGGCGCTGCCGACGACGTGCCACCGAAATCGTAGGCGTAGTCACCGCCGCTGGCGGAACTCACGGTGTTGTATCCGGCAGTGCCCGTGCGATCGGTCGTGACGATGCCACCGGCATCGACCGACGACGTGCCGCCGCTCGACGGAGCGGCCACGAGGATGTTGGAGCCAGGCTCGCTGTACCACGACTGCTTGCCGTTGTGGTCGACGGCGCTCACGGCGATCGTGTAGCGGGAGTTGGCGTAGCCGTCGTAGTTGGAGTTGTCGCCGACATCGAGGCCATTGCCGGCAGCCCACACATAGATGCTTCCGAGCCCGCCACGGCCTGTAGCGGCACCATTGGCGAAGGCAGCCTTGGTCAGCGGCCCCGGGGCCTCGAGGGTGATGCCGTCGTCGTTGGGGCCCCAGCTATTGGAATAGATGTCGATGTCCTGGGGCTTGTAGGAGAGTGCCGTGGCCTCCTGCTGGTCGGTCGTGGCCAGCGCGATCAGCCTCAGGCCGGCGAGACCCGCATTGGGGGCGCTCCCCGACACGCCGATGCCGTTGTTGCCACGGGCCGCCGCCACACCCGCCGCCGCGGTGCCGTGGTCGTCGCCCGTGCTCGGGGAGGGATCGGTATCGTTGTAGTTGAAGTCGTAGGAGAGGCTCGACTGATAGTTCGGAGAGAGGTCGGGGTGTGACCACTGCAGTCCGTCATCCACCACGCCGATCACGACCCCGCTCCCGGTCGCCACATTCCAGGCCGACGTCAGTCGGGCATCCTGGCCAGCCGTGCCGCCTGATTGACCCGTGTTGTTGAGGTGCCACTGCTGGCTGAAGAGCGGATCATTGGGGATCGATCGTGGCTGCTGCTGGCGAACGTCGGGGGTATACGCCGGATCGGTGGCCACGGCCGACGCCGTGGCGATGATCGGTGCCATGGACGCCGAGAGCGAAGCCGACGACGACGTGCCGGCCGGGAAGGTCTGCTCCCAGCCATCCTGCGGCAGCATGGTCACCGCATAGGTGCCGGCCGCAAGACCGGTGAATGCGTAGCGGCCTTCAAACGAGGTGACGGTGCTCGTTTCGGTCGGGCCGACAAGGCCGTTGCCATCGGTGTCAAGGAAGATCGTCCAGCCCGCGGCGGCCGTCTCGCCGACATCCCACGTGCCGTCACCGTCGGCATCGTTCCAGGCGTAGCCAGTGATCGATGCCGGAGCCGGCGGGGTTGCGGAGTGCGTGCCGAGGCCCGTCACGGTGTCTTGGGGAAAGCCATCCCACTCCGTGGCGAGGGTGGCGAACGAGGTCGGATTGGTGGTCACGCCCTGCGTCACGGTGTTTTTGCGGCGGAGCGTGGCGTTGAGCGTGGTGAGCGAGCCGCTCGTCCAGGCCGAGCCCGGATCGGTGCCGATGACGCCGAAGATGTCGACGTAGGATGACGTGGTTGTCTTCCAGATCGCCAGGGCGTCGTCGCCGTTGAAGTTGGTCACGCCGCTCGTGTAGGCCGTCACGCCCGCCGGCAGCGTGAGCGCCGCCGATCCGTTCCGGAGCACGAGCGTGCTTCCCGGGGCGAGCGTGGCAGGACCGCCTGCGAGCGTGCCGAGCGACTGCGTGGTGGTGGCGGTGGCCGCGCCGTTGGTAAACAGCCGCACCTCGTAGTTGGCGAGCGTCGCCGCCGTGGCGCCGCCGTTGTAGATCTCGAGATACTTGTTGTTGCTCGATCCTTCGACGTATTCGCTGAAGAAGAGGTCGCTTGTGGCTGCTGCCGGTGGCGATACGTCGGCGAGGGTGTAGGTGTAGTCGGCGACGACCGGGAGGTGATCCGACACGGTCGTCAGCAGATCGAGCACCTCGGACCGGTTGGCCAGCCCGGAAAGCGACGTGTTGCGGGCGTCGTTGATGCTGCCATTGCGTGGCACGCTGCCGTTGTTGCCGAACGTGTGGTAGCTCCCGGCCACATAGGTGAAGCCACCCGGGTCCATCACCTCTCCCGACACGATCTGGAAGTCAAACCGATCGTCGAGCCCGCCTCCCGTGAATCCTGCGGGGGCCACCGCAAGCGGTGCCTGCGTGAAGATGCTCGTGAAGCTCGAACTGGAATGCCAGTCGCCGGGGCGGTTGATCGGGTCGAACGCCTGGCCGTTACCGGCCGCGAGCAGCGTCTGGTAGGAGGGGTCGCTGCTGCGGTAGAGGTTGAAGTCGCCGACATACAAAATGTTGGTGCCTTCGGGCAGGGCGTCGGCATCGGCTCGGATCGTCTGGGCCTCGACGTTGCGACGGGTTGCGTCGGCCGTGGTGTCGAGCGATTTGAAGTGGCTCACGTAGATGTAGAACGTGCTCGCCGCGTCGCCGTCGAGGGGCTCGAACTTGTAGCGGAGCGTTTGCCGCGGGCCGCCCGAGGTGGAGGCAGTGCCGATCGCCTTCTCTTCGAGCAGGCGGAGCGAGGCGGTGTTGTAGACCACGCCCTGCGTGCCGCTTCCCGTCGAAGCCCCGTTGAGGCGGCCGGTGGCATAGGTGCCCGCGCCGTAGATGCCGTTGAGCGTGGAGACGACGGCGGCGGAGGTGACGCTCTGCGACTGCACCTCCTGAATCGCCAGGAGATCCACCTGGTCGGCAAGGCCGCCGATCACCTCGCTGCCCATGGCCTCGACGAGCGTGCCGAGGCCCGCGCGGGGGAGCGTGTCGGCCGCGGTGATGTTGTAGGAGACAACCCGCAGCGAACCGGCCGTGAGAACCATCCTCGCTTCGAGGTGCTCGAAGGTGACGATGCGCCCGGACGGTTGCCCCCGGGAGGTCGCATTGCGACCTCGTTGCCGGCGCCAGGAGGAGAGAGGGAAACGCATGATTCCTCGAAACGGTATCCTTCGAAGGCTACTGGATGCTGCTCTCCATCTCAATCAACGGGACGTTCATCGCCGCCTCCCAGGATGCCGGAGGGGTAGGCCGGCACCCGAAAACCGCCGTCGTCGGTGGCCCGTCAAACCCCCCATGGAGCGATTGCATCGTGAGATCGGCTGTTTTTCTCATGGCGGGCGTCGTGATGGCCTGGGCGGTCGCACCAGCGGCCTCGCTCGAGTTGTCGATCGTCGACACGGGGGCGAAGGCTGGCGGCGAGGTGGTGTGCACGCAGGCCGTTCAGCAGGCGGTCGAAAAGGTGGCCTCCGCAGGGGGAGGGCGTGTGGTGGTGCCGAACGGTGTCTTCCTGACGGGCGCCATCACGCTCAGGCAGGGCGTGGAACTCCACCTCGCCGAGGGAGCCGTGCTGCTCGGCTCGACCGACCTCGCCGACTATCCGAAAGGGATGACCCGCATCGAGGGCCACTTCGAGCCGTGGCGGCCGGCGCTGGTGAATGCCGAGGGCCTCGCCGGCGTGCGGATCACCGGGCCCGGCACGCTCGACGGCAACGGCCGTCCATTCTGGCAGGCATTCTGGAAACGACGTGCCGAAAACCCGAAGTGCACCAATCTCGAGGTCGAGCGGCCTCGGCTCATGTATCTCGCCGACTGCTCCGACGTGACGATCTCGGGCATCCGGCTGAAGGATTCGGGCTTTTGGAACCTGCACGTCTACAAGTGCCGCGACGTGACGATCGAAGGCGTGTCGATCACGGCACCCCACGGCTCACCGCCAAAGATCACCGGGGCCGACATGCCCTGGGATGAGGTTTCGATCGATCGCGCGCCGAGCTCCGATGGCATCGATGTCGACAGCTGCCAACGGGTCACGGTCCGCGGCTGCCGGATTTCGGTGGGCGACGACTGCATCGCGTTGAAGGGCACGAAGGGCCCGCTCGCCATGGACGATGCCACCAGCCCGCCCGTCGAGGCGATCACGATCACCAACTGCGACTTCGACAGCGGCCACGGGGTTCTCACCTGCGGCAGCGAGGCGACGATCATTCGCAACGTGACCCTTCGCGACTGCCGGGTGGGGGCCGACATCCCGGTGGTACGGCTCAAGCTCCGCCCCGACACCCCACAGCTCTACGAAAACATCAGCGTCGACGGGATCCGGGCGGAGGATGCCCAGGCGATCTTCGACGTCAAGCCCTGGAAACAGTTTTTCGACCTGCAGGGGCATGCGCCACCGAAGTCGGTGGTGCGAAACGTGTCGGTCCGCAACGTGGCCGGATCGTTCCGATCGCTCGGGGAACTCCGGGGCAATCCAGGCGACGAGATCGAGGGCATTGCGCTGGCCGACATCGATATCACGGTCGCCTCACCAAAGCTGATACGCAACGACGACCAGGCGATCGAGTGCACGAACGTGTCGGTGAATGGGCGGGGGTTTTCACTCGCGACCGCTGCGGCCGTCGCCGCACCATGAGCCTGGTCTGAGCCGCCGTGGGATCGATCGATCAAGCGGCAAACGGCGGTCCGATCAGGCCGCCGTCCACCCATACCTGCACCCCCGCCTCAGCCGCCCGCGAACGGTAGCCCGGCGAGATGGTTTGGCAGGCCACCATCGGAATCACGTTCACGCCCGTCTTGCGGAGGAGTTCGCCGCGTCGGCGGGCCCGGTCGATATCGTCGGCATCGGCGGTGACCGAAACCTCGGCAATCACGTACACCCGCTGGTCGTCGAGCAAGCCAGATGCAACGGCATCGGCGCGGAGCACGTCGTCGAGTTCGTCGTCGGTCACCAGCGACCGCAACTGATCGATGAGATCACCTGTGTCGGCAAGTCGGCATCGCCGCACGAATCGTCCGAGATACGAGGCGATGCGATCACGAAAACGGCTTTCGAAAGCCCAGCCTGAGAGGTCGTCGGTTCGGATGGTCAGTCGCTGCATGGTCTTTTGCATCTCTGACTGGGAGTCGATCAGCCGTGCCACCGACTGCTCGGTGCGGCTCTGTGCCTCGGCCAGTTCCTCGACGCGAGCCTCCGTGCGATTTTGTGCCTGGGCCAGCTCCTCAACACGCGCCTCGGTACGACTCTGAGCCACTGCCAGTTCCTCGACACGCGCCTCGGTGCGACTCTGAGCCACGGCCAGTTCTTCGACACGCGCCTCGGTGCGACTCTGAGCCACTGCCAGTTCTTCGACACGCGCCTCGGTGCGACTCTGAGCCACTGCCAGTTCTTCGACACGCGCCTCGGTGCGACTCTGAGCCTCAGAAAGTTTTGTGAGCGATCGATCCAACCGACTGACGTCAGCGTGGATGGATTCCTGCAGGTGCCGGAAATCCTCGCGGGTGACGGACTCTCGCATTTCAGTGAAAACACTGTTGAAGGTGCGGGCGAGCACACGGGCGGCGGTGTCGCCGAGGGGCTCTCGAAGATCGTCGAAAATCTGTTGCGTGTCCATGACGTGGGTCCTGATATCAGGCGTCTGAATGAGATTGTCGCGTATGTCCCGCAGGAGGGCCAGGTGATTGCGTGGAGTGTACGGGGGTTCAGTAGTTCTGTCAAGGGGGCGATGAGCGGCGTCTGGGTCGCGGGCGAATTGGCCTGGATTTGCTTGTTTTTGTCCGTTTCGGCACCACCAAAATTTCGAAGGTAGCGTTGAGTGTGTCCTGACGGGGGCCGCAGGAGGCGGTGCGACGGCGGGCCGATGTGCCCCGCATTTCGCACTGGTTCCGGGCTCCCGAGATCGGCACAATCCCCGCCCCCTCGGGCGTCGTCCGAAGGGGAGCTCCCAAACCGAGTGCATCCATGGACGTACAGCAGCAAGCCCTCGGCATCTCGGCGATCGCCATCCACCAGCCGTCGTGGGAACTCGACAACGGCTGGTTTGGCGACACCATGCCCCGCAAGTTTTCGCACCACACCGGCATCGAGTCGCGTCGGATCTCGATCGACGACGAGGTGACGATGGGCGTGCTCGCGGTGCGGCGGCTTCAGCGGGAGACCGGCTGCAACCTGGCCGATTGCCGAGGACTGGTGTTCGTGTCGCCGTCGTTCATTCCCCCGTCGGTGGCGCAGCAGTATCTCGATCCCGACGAGGCTGAATCGGAGCGCACCAGCCGGGCGGCCAACGAGGTGGCCCGCGCGCTCGGCATGCGTCAGTGCCGAACGGTGGGGATCAACTGGTTCTGCTGTGGCTACAGCCGCGCGGTATCGCTCGTGACGCGGCGCTGGGCGCCACGGCTCGGGCTGAAGCGAGACGAGTTCGTGCTCGTGGTGGTGGCCACGCGGATCAGTCGCATCACCGACTACTCCTGTGCCCAGACGGCCGGTCTCTTTGGCGACATGGCGTCGGCCACGATCATCTCGCCGGCGGAGAGCCGTCGCCATCCCGTTCACTTCGAGATCCTGCATGCCGATGCCGAGAAGGTGGCGTCGGATCGCGCGACGTTCGATTTCCACGTGGCGACCGATGTGCCCGTGCCACAGCCCGGCGGCGGACGAACGAGCGACACCGCCAGGCTCGTCTATTCGATCGACGGTATGGCCATCGCGGAGATCGCTCCGCGGGCGATGTCGGCGGCGGTGGGCAAATCGATTGCCGCGGTGGGGTTGACCGGCGACGACGTGGATTTTGTCGTGCCGCATCAGGCGGGCACCGGCATCGTGCGTTTCGCGGGCATGCAGCTCGACGGGCTGGGCGTGCGGGGCGAGGTGATCAACGGCCTCACCCGTCATGCGGGCAACGTGAGCGCCTGCTCGGTGCCATTTGCCCTGCGGGAAACCTGGGGGCGGCTCACGGGCGTGATCGCCTGTCCGACGGCGGCCGTCGGAAGTCCTGGCCGCGCCGAGGTGCTGCAGGGCTGCGTGCTCCTCCGCGCCACGACCTACCACAACCGCCAGTCGATCGTCGCCGCCTAATCGAGTGTCTGTCCAAGCCCAACGGCGTGAGCCCGATCCACACGACTCAGGCCGTGTTGTCCATGCGGATTGGGGTCGTTGGGTCAGCTGCCTTCTGGGCATCACGGTCATCTCGGCATCCCGGCCCATCTGCGTGTTCGGTGGAGCACGACGTGTCCCAGGCCTTACGGCCTTGGGCTTGGACAAGCCAAAGGCACTCGCTTGCGTGTCTGTCCAAGCCCAACGGCGTGAGCCCGATCCACACGACTCAGGCCGTGCTGGCCATGCGGATTGGGGTCGTTGGGTCAGCTGCCTTTTGGGCATCACGGTCATCTCGTCATCCCGGCCCACCTGCGTGTTCGGTGGAGCACGACGTGTCCCAGGCCTTACGGCCTTGGGCTTGGACAAGCCAAAGGCACTCGCTTTCGTGTCCGTCCAAGCCCAACGGCGTGACCCCGACCCACACGACTCAGGCCGCGCGGCGCCGTGGCATTCGGAGCGCCTTGCTCAAGCGGCTCAGCCTCGGCCAGCGTCGTCGAGACCAGTTCGGTCGACGCATCGGGAGCACGTCGGGCGTTTCGATCGGGTCGGGCGTTGCCACGGTGACCGGCTCCGGGGCGGCCCATCGCGCCCACTCTTCGAGCAGGTGCTGCTGCAATCCCGTGCCTGCGGTCTCCACGACCTTGGGGCCCACGCACTTGCCCGCAGCGATTCGTAGCTCCGTGTAGAGCTCATGCGCGGCAGGGCAGGCAGCCTTCAGCAACGCCGCCCTGCGGGCCGTCGAGCCCTGGTGGTAGACGCTCTCGTCGCACAGCTGCGGAGGCGGGCCGATGTCGAGACCAAACTTCTCGTAGATGGCGGCAAAGACGATCGCTGGATCGTTCACCGCGCTCGCCGCTTCGCAGAGGAGCGTGGTGGCCGGATGCCGTCGGGCGTAGGCCAGCACGAGCCTGTTGTAGTGCATCCAGACATCGAGCGCGAACGACGGATTGTCGTGAAAGGTTGGGTCGGTGCGACGGTAGAGCGAATCGACCACTTCCCAAGGCCGCCGAAACATCGCCACCACCCGCGCGTTGGGTAGGCGTTCCTTCCAGAAGTCGAGAAAGAGCGTCGATCGCGGATCCTTCCAGCCCCAGAGATGATGCCGCGGACAACGCGCTGCGACGAGGCGGTCGGCATCCTCCTGGAGCCGCGCCGGCACCGAGACCTCGCGCTGGATCGTGAAGCCTTCCGAGACGATGCCGTTGGCCACGAGCGCTCGCTCATGGAATCGAAGGAAGTCGAGGTCTTCAAAATGCCCGTGCGGATTCCCAGGGGCGGCTCCGAGGAGCGTGGTGCCGAGATCGACTCCGCTCCCGATCAGGAGCGACGCCAGGAGGGACGTGCCGGATCGATGCATGCCGCAGAGGATCAACGGCGCGTCGGTTGGCGTGGCAGCCTTGGAGGTCATGACGCGGCATCGCACGGTGGTGACAGAGTATCCCCTCGGTTGGGGTGATCGACAAAAAACAGCGTGTTTCTTGATGCGGCGAAAGCCGGGCAAGGTGCGGCGTCTGGGCGATGGGGCGGGCGATCGCGGCCTCACGCCGCCCGACGACGCGGGGCGAGCGCGTCGTCGGCCGTGGCGGCAAACCGGCAGCCAAGGTCGGCGAGCCAGGTTTCGTGCATCGAACGATTCTTGTGGTAGTCGTTGGCCACGAGGGTGACGTCGCGGCCGGCATGCAAGCCTGCCACCGCGAAGTGGAGCCGGTCGGTGACGATCCTCCGATAGCGGGCTGCGAGGGCGAGATAGTCGGCCGGCGTCGACGCCAAACGCACCGGGTCGCGGGCGAGCCACGGCTTGCGGCCACCCCGCTCCTGATCACGCCGCAGCAGCACGCCGAGATCGCGGTCGGGCCGCGGTGGAGCTGGCCAGGCAAGCCCGAGGGCGAGATCAGGAGCGAGGATGCCGCCTGCGTAGAGCGACAAGCTCGTGCGTTCCCGCACCGACACCCATGCAAAAGGCCGGTCTTCCGGCGACGTGAACGACTGCGGCAGGATCACCACGGGCAACCCCGTGGCGAGCGCCTGGCCACGCAGTGCGTAGTTCGACGTGTATCGCGTGCCCATGTTGCCGCCGCCGCCAAAGGCCAGCAGATCGACCGACGCATACGTGGCCAGTCGATCGAGGTCGACGAGCGTCCAACGAATGCCGTAGGCGGCAAGCAGTTGCGCCATGGCCAGTTCGATGAGGTGGTCACCGACGTTGCCGAGCGGCCGCACGTAGCCCACGCGACGGCCCACGAGTGGCTCGAACACCCGCGCGAAGGCGTCGGGGCCGAGCAGGCGATGGCGGGGTGTTGTTGGGGGTGACGATGAGGCGGGAGCCGGTGACACCTGGCGCGTCGCCGCGCTGCGAGGCATGACCGCTGCCGAGGCGGAGCGATCGCTGCGGTCGATCAATCGCCAAACCGCCGCGGCGGCTCGCGTGGGAAGACCGGCTGCGAGCAGATCACGGTAGAACGGCAGCACCACGTGATCCACCGAGGGGAGCCCATCGATCGCATCCACGAGGCCCGTGCCCTGGCGAAAGCTCCGGTAGTGACCGAGATGGCCGCAGGCGTCGAGCGCGAGCATGGTGCGCACGCACTTCTCGCAGCGGCCGCAGTTGGCCTGGCCCGCCACGTTCTGCCAGCATACGCGAAGGTGCTGCCGCACGAGCGGATCGCCGCCGATATGCCTGATTTTTTCGAGTCGGGTGTTGCTCGCGGCCACGTGCTCGACGGCGAGCGTGGCAGAACTGAAGAGCGGATCGGTGTCGGGTCGGGAGCCCACCTCGGGATGGGTGAAGCCGAGCCCATCACTCGAGATGAGCATCCGACGCACCTGTGGCGCGAGCATGTGGCCGACCGCAGCCAGGGCTGCCCCAAACTCCCGCAGCCATGGGGTCTGCCGAACGAGCGGATGCTGTCGGAGGTTGGTGGCGACCATCACGGCCCGCTGGCCGGTGGCTGCGGCCACGCGACGCAGGAGCCCTTCCACCGCGGTGAGCCGGGCGTGGTCGCGGAGTTTCACGTCGTAGCCCGCCACGTAGACGAGCATGTCGGGCGTGGTGGTGCCGGCAAGCAGCGTGTGGAAGGCGTCCACGCCTCCCGAAAAGCAGAGCGCGGTGAGCGGCGCCAGGGGCAGCCTCGGCATCATCGACGCGTCCTCACCGGTCGGCTTCACCTGCGGAATGGCATGGGGAGGCGCCGCGTCGGGATACCACAGGGTGCGGTAGGCCGAGGCGAGCGGCTGAAGATGGCGGGTCCAGGTGGCGCATGTGGGCTGGTCCACGGTCAGTGGCCGGCCGGCGTGCATGGCGGGCACGAGCATCGCGGTGGCGAATGCCTCGGCGCTCGTATCGAGCGGCGCGTCGGCCGTGGAAAACCAGATCTCTCGGCCATCCACCCACATCCCCACCCGCATGCCGCTTCCGATCCTCGTCGCGCACGGAGTGCCGATCCGGATCGCCCGGTGGCACCCATGCCGAGGAAATCGAAGCAGCTGCATGCGGTGTCGTCAGGCCGCGCGGCGGCGGTCGAGTCGGGAGGTCGGAAGCATCCCGCCAGGTTCGAGTTCAAACGGCTTGACGAGGCCGTCGACACAAAACGTGGGACGTTGGTCGAGCGACGCGTAGTAGTGAAGGTTCCGGGTGCCGATGCCGTTGCGGGCGAAGCTCGGTGCCGGCGGATGCCACAGATGAATCGGCGCGGTCTGGAAGAGAATCGTTCGCACACGCAGGCCGATGCGTTCGAGGCGGCACTGGAGATCACGGTCCTCCAGGCCCCACCCCACAAACCGCTCGTCAAACCCGTTCACGGCCTCATAGTCGTGCCGCCAGAGGGCAATGTTGTTGCCGGAAAGCCGCGGCCGCATGCGGAGTCCGAGTTGTTCGTAGGCCCGGGCTCGAATCGCCTTCGCCAGGATACGACGTCGTTCGGCGCGGGGAACAGCCCGCTCGAAGCGGCCGGTGCAAATGGCGTCGATGTCGATCGCCTTCGACGTCGGCTCATCGAGCCTCACGCAATCGCCCCCCACCACCACGCTTCGGCGGCGGGCCGCGAGGTGGAGTCGGAGATGGTCGCGGGGCAGAAGACAGTCGCCATCGGTAAACAACAGATAGGGTGCCGACGAAGCGGCCACACCCTCGTTGCGGCACCGCGCCAGCCGAAAGCCGTCGTGGTCGTGCGTGGTGAAGGTGAGTGGAAAGTCGACCCGACGGGCCGTGGTGGAGACGAGTCGCAGCGTATCGTCGCGGGATCCATCGTCGGTCACGACGACCTCAAAACGGCCGTCCACGCCCTCCTGCGCCTCGAGGGATGCGAGGCAGCGGGCAAGGTGCGAGGGCCGCTCAAACGTGGAGATGATGACTGCGATGTCCATGCCAACTCCAACGAGGGGAACCTTTCTGACATCGGCGTGAATGGCACGACATGTCGACTTGAGGCCAGTTGCGGGAAGGGCGGGGGAGGGGCAAGTAAACCGCGCGATGGGAAGCGGGGTGGAGTTTGCGGCCGCGCTCCGAGAACGTTTTTCCGTGGAAGCCCAACGGCGTGAGCCGTGGGACCGGCGTGGGGGCGCGTGCGTACTCCACGACGTATCGTTGAAACGTGCTTCGGGTGCCCCGTGGAAGCCCAACGGCGTGAGCCGTGGGACCGGCGCGGTGAACCGTGCGGGGTGTTTGGCCGTCCCGGCGTCGTCTCCGGCTTGGGGGCGCTCGGTAACGCTCGTGGGGTGGCACGCTTCGGGGTTGCCCACACCCCGTCGCCGGAAGCTCGCGTCGGGCATCCATGCCCTTTGGCTCGCTCGGCATTGGCTTCGCTTCGCCATCCTGGCTCCGCTCGCCACTGACGCCGTCTCCCGGGGCGTGGGCAACCCCTCGCTCGTCACACGGCGGGGCGCTGCGGTGCGGGGCGGGGCGGGGCGATCGCGGGGCTCAGTGGAAGCCCAACGGCGTGAGCCGTGGGACCGGCGTGGTCAAACGCGTGGCGGGTTTGGCGTGGTGAGCCGAGGGTGCTCAACGGCGTTTGAAGGCGTAGCCTGGCGTGTCCCAGGCCTTACGGCCTTGGGCTTGGACGGTGCGAGGCGGTGCGGTGCGGTGCGGTGCGGGTGCCCGTGGAAGCCTGCGGCTCATGCGGGCAACGGGCGGACGAGCACCTCGGCCGGTGTCCAACCGGCGGCACGAAGGTCGCGGATGGCCAGACCACCGGCCCGTTTGGCGAGTCGGCGGCCCATGGCGTCGCAGACGAGCGGCGCGTGGCACCACGCGGGCGGTGGCCAACCGAGCGCCTCGTAGAGGAGGATCTGCCGAGCGGTGCTCGTGAGGAGGTCAGCCCCGCGAACCACTTCCTCGATCTGCATGGAGTGGTCGTCGGCCACCACAGCCAGTTCGTAGGCGGCAAGGTCGTCGCGCCGCCACACCACGAAGTCGCCGAAGTGTTCGCCTGCCGTCCGCGTCACGGTGCCCTGGAGCGCGTCGTGAAACTCGATGGTGCGGCCATCCGGCACCCGAAATCGCCATGGCACACCTCCCGGTGCGGTCGCCCGTTCGCGATGGGTGGGCCTAAGGCTCACGGGAAAGATCGGCTCATCCGCCACGATCGGCGCGGCAGCGATCCCACCAACAGCCTCGTGGTTGTCGTGCGGTGCCACGGCCGCCTCCTCCACATCCCGCCGAGAGTGCGGGCTTGGGTAGATCACGCCCGCTGCTTCAAGCCGCCGCCACACCTCCAGAAACCACGTCGCCCGCTCGCTCTGCACATACGGGGCAAAAGGGCCGCCGCAGTCGGGCCCTTCGGTCCAGGCGAGGCCCAGCCAGCGCAGGTCGTCGATGGCGGCAGCCGTGGAGTCGGGCCGGCAACGCGGGCCGTCGAGGTCTTCGATGCGGAGCACGAGCCCGGCGCCGCTGGCCCGATCAGCAGCCAGGGCAAAGGTACGAGCATGCCCCACATGAAGCAGCCCCGTCGGCGTCGGCGCAATACGTCCGCGAAGCGGCATCTCGGCCTACAAGAGCCACCACATGCCAGGGGTCATGACCACATAGATGCCAAGGGCGAGGTTTGTCGCGGCATGCACGGTGATCGTGTCGATCGGCTGTCGCGTTTTCCAGGCGATCCAGGTCACCGCCCCAAACCACGCCAGGGCCGCGGCGGCTTCAGCGGGATGGCTACCCACCGCGTAGAGAGCACAGACCGCGAGCACCACCGTGTCGATGACGCCAAACGGCACGGTCCAGAACTTCTCCTTCACCACGAACCGCAGGAGGAAGCCGCGAAGGAAGAGTTCTTCCACGATCGGCACGATCACCACGAGCCCGAGGCCACGAATGGCGATGTAGGTCCAGATCTTCCACGGCTCCTGGCCGTCAAACACCTCAAACGGGTTGAAGCCTACGCGGCCCGTGTCGCCCGAGAGCCACTTGCCGTCGCGCTGGAGCACTGAGAGCCACACCCACGGCACGGTGAGGGCCACGCCGAGGACCGGCGGCCACCACGAGGCTTTGCCCATCCAGGCGCAGATCGAAGGCCACACGCGCCAAAGCAGGATCGCCGTCACCACCAGTCGCACGGCGTAGACGTAGGGATAATGCTCATAGGTGATGCCGAAGAGCGCCGCGAGGCCGCCGCTCTTTGTTGCGGCGAGGGCCGGGTCGGTGACCGGCGCGGCCGGCTCGAAAAGGCCGATGAGCAGAAACGCGATCATCGGCGCCATGCAGGTCCACCACGGATTCGACGGCCCGTAGTCGATCTCCGGCTTCGAGGTCGTGGCGTCGGTGTCGGGGGTGTTGGAGGTCGGTTCGCTCATGGCGGCGGTGGGTTCCCGTGAAAAAGACTGGGTCGTGCCGGGAAAATTCGGCGGAAAACGTGCCGTCTGTCCCCTTTTTCTGGCACCGAGTATATTCCGAATCTCGCGTTTCCAAGGGCCGCGCGAGCCAACCCCCCCCTAGCGGCCCATTCCCCCCACGATTTTCCGAGAAGAACGTCTATCCATGGACCTGACCAAGCTCCGCAACATGGGCATCTCCGCCCACATCGACTCCGGCAAAACCACCCTCTCGGAGCGCATCCTCTACTACGCCGGGCGAATCCACCGCATCCAGGAAGTGAAGGGCGATGGCGATGGGGCGACCATGGACTACATGGACCTCGAGCGTGAGCGCGGCATCACGATCACGTCGGCCGCCACGAGCGTGACGTGGGGCGACTGTGCGATCAACCTGATCGACACCCCGGGCCACGTCGACTTCACCGTCGAGGTGGAGCGCAGCCTCCGCGTGCTCGACGGCGCGATCCTCGTGCTCTGCAGCGTGGGCGGTGTGCAGAGCCAGTCGATGACGGTCGACCGTCAGATGAAGCGTTACAAGGTGCCGAGGCTGGCCTTCGTCAACAAGATGGACCGCACCGGCGCCAACTTCGACCGCGTCGTCGGCCAACTCAAAGACAAGCTCGGCTGCCACGCCATTCCCTACCAGATTCCGATCGGCAAGGAAGACAAGCTCGAGGGCGTGATCGACCTCGTTCGGATGAAGGCGATCTACTTCGACGGCGACAACGGCGAGAACGTGCGTGAAGAGGCCATTCCGGCCGATTACACCGAGAAGGCAAAGGCCGCGCGGCACCAGCTCCTCGAAGACCTCGCCATGTATTCCGACTCCCTCATGGAGAAGTTGCTCTCCGAAGAGGAGCCGACGGAAGACGAGATCCACGAGATCACGAAGGCGGCCGTCCACAACCAGAGCATCACGCCGGTGTTCTGCGGGTCGGCCTACAAGAACAAGGGCGTCCAGCCGCTGCTCGACGCGGTGGTTCGCTATCTGCCCAATCCGCTCGAGCGGAAGGTGATCGCGAAGAACTGGTCGAATCCCGACGAGAAGTTCGACCTCGAGCCCGATCCGAAGAAGCCGCTCGTGGCGATGGCGTTCAAGATCGTCGACGACCCGTATGGCCAGCTCACCTTCATGCGGCTCTACCAGGGCACCATGACGAAGGGTGAAACCTACATCAACCAGCGAACCAGCCAGAAGCAGCGGTTCAGCCGGATCGTGCGGATGCACGCCGACAAGCGTGAGGAAATCGATTCGGCCGAAGCGGGCGACATCGTGGCCGTCATGGGCGTCGATGCCGCGTCCGGCGACACCTACTCGGGCGACGCGAAGTATTGCACGCTCGAGAGCATGTTCGTGCCGGAGCCGGTGATCAAGATGTCGATCAACCCGACCAATCGCGACGGTCTCGACAAGCTCAGCAAGGCGCTCCAGCGGTTCACCCGCGAGGATCCGACCTTCCGTGTGTTCACCGATGAAGAAACCAATGAAACGCTGATCGCCGGCATGGGCGAGCTCCACCTCGACATCTACGTCGAGCGGATCAAGCGTGAATACAAGGTGGACGTCACGGTGGGTGCACCGAAGGTGAGCTACCGCGAGGCCCCGACGAGGCCGACCGACTATGACTACAAGCACAAGAAGCAGACGGGTGGTTCGGGTCAATACGCCCACATCGTCGGCAAACTCGAGCCGCTGCCCGAGGATGCGACGGAAAACTTCGTGTTTGAAGACGCCGTCGTCGGTGGTCGAGTGCCGCGGGAATACATCCCCTCGGTCGAGAAGGGCTTCCTGTCGGTGCTCAACAAGGGGCCGATTGCCGGCTTCCCGATCGTGGGCGTGAAGGCCTCGCTCGAAGACGGCTCCTACCACGACGTCGACTCGAGCGACATGGCGTTCCAGATTTGTGCGAGGGCGGGCTTCCGTGAGGCCTTCCTCAACACGAAGCCGGTGCTGCTCGAGCCGATCATGAAGATGGAAGTGGAGGTTCCGGCCGATTTCCAGGGTGCGGTCACCGGCGAGCTCAACAAGCGTCGCGGCCTGATCGTGTCGACGGAAACGGTTGGCAACACCTCCACGATCATCGCGGAGGTGCCGCTGGCCGAGACGTTCGGCTATTCGACCGACCTGCGAAGCATGACGCAGGGGCAGGGCGTGTTCACGATGGAGTTCAGCAAGTACCGCGCGACTCCGGGGAACATCCAGAAGGAAATCATCGAAGAGCGGAAGAAGGCCGAACTCGCCGCCGCGAAGTGATTCGCAGCGGGGCCCCAAGCCCCACGTCCCTTCGACGCCGACCAAGCCCCACGCCGCAAGGCGTGGGGCTTTCGCGTTGATTGGGGCACGGCATGTGATCCGTGGAAGCCCAGCGCCGTAAGGCGCGGGACCGGCCGGGCTATGCCGGGAGAGGTGCTTGGGCGAATGGCTCTGTCGAGCAAAACACGCCGCACGTGATGCCGCGCGTGTCCCACGGCTCACGCCGTTGGGCTTGGACGGGGGGTGCGCGTTGGTTGTGTGGCCGTCCGCTCGTGTCCGGTGGAAGCCCAGCGCCGTAAGGCGCGGGACCGGCCGGGCTATGCCGCGGGAGGTGGTTGGGCGAGTGGCTCTGTCGAGCAAAACACGCCGCACGTGATGCCGCGCGTGTCCCACGGCTCACGCCGTTGGGCTTGGACGGGGGGTGCGCGTTGGTTGTGTGGCGGTTCGCTCGTGTCCGGTGGAAGCCCAGCGCCGTAAGGCGCGGGACCGGCCGGTCTATGCCGCGGGAGGTTGTTGGGCTCGGACGCTGGTCTGGGCGGCTTTTCGCCGCTACGCTCAATCCATGCGATGGGCGTGTGTTATCGGTGCGGTCTTTGTGGTGGCTGGGCTGCCGGTGCGAGGGGATTCGCCCGAGGTGGTGTCTCAACGGGAGCCGCCGCCCTCCCGCCCGACGATGCAGGAACTGCCCGCGGCGGCGCTCTCGACCACACCCCCTTCCGCCCGCGACATCGTGGAGGCGAGGGCGGAGTTTAATCGTCGCCATCCCGGCATTCTCGCCCGCGGCCGCACGAGCATGGGGGCGATGGTGCTCCCCGACGCCTTGATCGAGGCGGCCGTCGCCGAGGAGGATCGCGATGTGAAATGGGTGATGCTCACGGAGGCCCGCAAGATGGCGGTAGCCTCGGGCAATGCCCAGGCGATCGACCGGGCGATCGTGCTGGCCTCGGCGTCGTGGGAGTTTGATGCGGTCGACGAGGAGGTTCGTGACCTGAAGGAGATTCCCGTGAGGATGCTGGCTCCTCAGCGGGCGGTGGCATTTGCGGAAGTGTGCGAGAAGGTGGCGGCCCGGGCCGAGAGCGACGGCCGGAAGGATCTCGCGATCGGCGCCCTCAATCTCGCGGTGCGGGGCTGGCAGCGGGCTGGGGCGATCGACGCCGCCCGCAAGGCCGCCGTTCGACACGATGAGATGATCGCGGGCGAGTGAGCGTTGAAGCTGATTCGCGGCCCGACGAGGGCTGAGCAGTGCCGCTCGAAAGAAGCCGCCGTCTGATCCAGTGCCCGAATCTGCCCGCTACGCCGTGCGCCGAGCATGGAGCAACTCGCCCGCCGCAATGGGGCGTACATCGTTTGCGTTGACGGCGATGAGGGCCACAGTGTGCCCGCTGCCCTCCACAAACTCGACTTCGTAGGCCCGCCCACCTTCGTAGATGTGCACGACGGTGCCAACATCACCACGATGGAGGCGTTCGTGGGGCGGTTCACAATCCAGTACGACGAGCGAATGTTCGGCAATCATGACGCTTCATCCGGGTATGCGGTTACGAGCCGAGGACGACGGCCAGCCTCAACGATCCACACAGCCAATACGCTTGCCTTGCGATGCGACTTCCGACCGATTTGACCCTTCACCGCGTATTTTACGCCGCATGGCGTCCGAACGGTAGCGAACTGGTCGCACGCGGAGGCAAGGGCCAAGAGATCACGCGAATGGAACCACGCCGCCTTCGAGCCGCCGTCGGGGGGCTCAGGATTGAGCAAATAGTCACGAACCTTTTCGCGTGCGACGGTCGCCTTGGTTGCATCTGGAATCGGCGTTGGGTTTTACGGCAGTGAGCGGTTCTCACCCGGCGTTCGCCTTGGTCCACGCCACCATTTCGGCGATGCCTTCACTGGTGGATTGCGGATGGCGAAACCCGGCGGCCACGAGACGGTCGCAGGGAAAGATTGTCGTTTCCTGGATCGCTCGAAGTCGTGCCGATGTCAGCGGGAAGTCGCGGCCCGTGATCGATTCGATGGCGTCGCCGAGTGGGGCGGCGACGGCAGCCACGATTGCGGGGATGCGCTTTGGCGTCGGGGCCCCCGCCACGCCAGCGATCATCGCGGCGAGTTCGGCGAGCGACGGTGTGCTAGGATCCGACACGTTGAACACATGGCAGCCGGGGCCGAGGTGCTCGAGCGAAAAGGCGACGGCCGCACAGAGATTGGTGCGAGACACGATCGACTTGCGGGTTTCGCCGCGGCCAATCAGGCACGGCTTCCCCGCGATGATTTGCCGCACGAAGGCTGCGAGGTTTGCCTCGTTGCCCGGGCCATAAACGGGCGCAGGGCGGAGAATCACGGCCGTTCGCATGGGGTCTGCAGCGGCCCAGGCTCGCACTTCCTGTTCGGCCTGGGCTTTCGTGCGGCCGTAGGGTGAGGAAGGATCGGCGGGTGCATCTTCGTCCGTTGGGCCGCGCCCGGTAGCAACGGCCTTGATCGTGCTGAGGTGCACAAACCGTCGCACGTTGGATCGTGTGGCCCAGACCAGCCAATCGCGAGTGCCCCCGACATTCACGGCCTCAAACTCAGCGATGTCGGCCGGTGTCGGCCGCGGTACGTGCTGTTTGACTTCGAGGTGCATCACGGCCTCGATCGGGCCAGCGGCATCGTGCGGCTTCGAGAGACCATCGTGCCGTGAAACGCCCGTCCAGCCGTGAGGCAGATCGTCTGGAGCAATCCGGCCAGTGGCTATTCCCGTGAATCCACCTGCAGCCAGCGATGGAACGAGTTGCCGGCCAACAAATCCCCGAGCCCCGGTGACAAGAACGGTCACGGCCGTGGGCTCCTCTTTCGTCGAGACGTTGCTGGCACGATCGTGCCATAGCGTCAAACACTTACCGATAGTAGTGCGAGTAGTTCAGGTAGGTTGCCGAATGGCCAGTCGCGCGAATCGATTCGTCGATCTGGCGCCCAGAGGTGTCTCGACCGATTTGTTGAACCTGGTTTTGGAGCCGCTGCATTTGCCGTGCTTGAGACATTTGTTCGATCTGCTGCTGCTGCTGCTGAACCTGGGGCTGCACCATGGTCTGGTAAATATTCTGAGTCTGCATCGGGTTGTAGCCCTGCTGCTGCAACTGCATGTATGGGCTTACAGTCGGCCTCCGATAGGTGTTGCCCGAGAAAGGCAACTGTCCGCCGCCACCACCGCCGCTCGATCGTCCAGCCGAGTAGGTAGACCGAGCCGGCTGCGCGTGGGCCTCCTGCACGCCAGCAACAAGGCTTGTGCAGCCCACCATCATCGCGAGGATCATCATGCCGAGGGCATTGGGAGGGCACGTGGTTTTCATCGTTCTCAGCCTCGTTTCGCGTTCCAAAGGGAAGTCACCCACCAACACCATCTGCTCCGATTATACGCTTCGAATCAGTTGATGCCTGCCTTCGGCATGGAGGCCTCATACTGCCCCACGACCTGATCCATCAGGCCCTTGATTGCGGCCTTCACGACGGGCTTGTCGTGGATCCAGGCAGCGATGTCCTCGCCGTAGGCCCCGTAGGAATCTCGCATCCAGCTCGGGGCGTCGGTGAGCAGCCAGGCCCGGAAGAGCAGCCACTGTGGGTTGTGCTCGCCATACACCTCGCGAGCCACCCAGCAGAATCCGAAGTTCGGATTGAAGCCGTACGGAAAGCGGTTGATCTGCTGCACAAGGCTCGTGCCAAGCAGCGTGAAACCAAAGATCCGTTCAAACGGTGCCGTGACTTTGCCAACGATCGAGTCGAAGGCAACCCACTGGTCCTGAGCGATAAACACACGGTCGCCAGGCAGAATCTGGTAGTTGGTGGCGGTCGAGCCCCCCTTCATGATGGCGTCGATGTCCACGGGGAGCACCTGATCGCAGCCCACGCCCGACGGGGCCGGACGGGCGATCCAGATGTCTTTGCTCGAGAGCCGGGAGAGGCCGTTGATCTGCGACACGGCATCGAGAACGGTCTCGTTGCCAGTGACGGGGAAGCGGGCGATGTTGTCGCCAAACCCAGCCCCCTCGGTCACCACGTAGTACACCTTCGAGTTGTAGGCAAACACGTCGACACTCACGAGCGGGGCATCGAGAAACTGTGAGAGATGCTTCTCGATGGCGGCCTTGGCTTCTTCGAGGGTTAGCCCGGTCACGTAAACGCTGCCATACGTCCCAAGATTGATGGTGCCGTCGGGGCCCACGAGATGCTCGCCGGCGATCTGCTGCTGGCCTGCTGCCTGGGCGAGCGTGAGCGACACCTGCGGTTCCTTGAGCACTCGCTTGAGGTGCTTGAACACGGCGTCCTGAGCCTCTTCCAGCGACAGATTGCCCACAAACACTTTTCCGTACGAGGGCCCAAGGTCGAGCATGCCACCGGGTTCCACCACGTAGAGACCGTTGATGGGCTGTTCGAGAAGCGTTCCTTCCACGATCACCTGAAGGGTGTCGAACGACTGGATCTTGAACGGTGGCTTGGGCACCACGCGAAGGGCGTCGATCAGGAGGATGTCTGGCGGCTCGATCACATACGCCGGGAGGGTCACCTTCGCCAGTTCCTTGGCCGGCATGCGGCCCGGTTCGGGCGGGCACTCGGCGTCGATCATCACCTGCTGGGTGGTGGCCCGCTGGGGACGGCCGTAGATGTTGCAGCCGGTCGCCTGCAGGAGGAGGGCAACGAGGGCCAGAGCGTGGGCCACTCGGCCGTAGGAAAGGTTCCGCAGCGTCCGAACCGCTTCACCTGTGCGGTTTTTCTTGCGGCAGAAGAGAGTCTCGATCCGAGCCATGGCACACTCCTTGCGACCGTTAGGGTCAGTCCAGTCGGAGTTATCGGCACAACCTGCCGTCAAACTTTGCCCTTCCTTCCGGTCGGGCAAGAATGCCGCGATCGCGGATTTCCCGGCGTTCTCTGCCGTTTCGCGACACGCCGTTTTTTCTCGCGTAAACTATTTCCGGAGAGGGTACCGAGCAGTTGGGGCGCGGCGAGTGTGCGTCACCGACGGGAACGGAGTTTGCGCATTGCCTGCCATGCCCATTTTGCCTATTCAGCGAGATCTGTTTCCGGAGAATCTGCTGAATGACAGCGGGGATCATGCCCTCGGAACGGCGCCTGACGAGCATGGGCATTGGGTGGCCTTTTACACGCTTGCCCGGCGTGAAAAAGACCTGATGCGAAAGTTGGAGGCCGCGGCCATCCCGTTTTATGGCCCGCTCGTTCAGCGGAGGCTCCGAACTGCTGGCGGCCGCACTCGCACGTCGTTCGTCCCTCTTTTCTCAGGTTATGTGTTTTCAAAGGTTGACGACGACCAACGCCGGGCAGCCCTTGCGACCAACACGATCTCCCGCTGGCTTTCGATCCCCGACGAACGAATGCTTGAGCACGATCTGCGATCGATTCACCAGTTGATTGCGTCTGACCGCCCGCTCACGCCGGAAGCTCGCCTTGAGAAGGGGCAGCCGGTGAGAGTTGTCAGCGGGCCGATGCGGGGTTTGGAAGGCGTGGTGATCTCCCGCCGCGGTGAAGAGAGGCTTCTCGTAGCGGTCACGTTTCTCAATCAGGGCGCATCGATCGAACTCGAAGATGTCGACGTGGAGCGGCTCTAAGGAAACTCCCAAGGCGTAATCGCATGAACATCCCCGTTGCAAAACCATCCATCGCCTTGCGGCGTATCACACAGCGTGTCGTGCGTTTGTCCACCATTCATGCGGCAATCTTCGCGGCCGCATACTTCCTGGCGTTTTTGGTGCGGCACGACTTCACGTTCGACGAGCAATGGTTGACGACGTTTCTCATGACGGTGGCGGGGGTGGTCGCCATCAAAACGCTCGTGTTCTATGCCCTCGGGCTTTGCCATGTGTCGTGGGCGCGGGTTGCCTTCGGAGATCTCACGTCGCTCGTCTGGGCGACCACCTTGTCGATGCTGGTTTTTGCAACCATCGACAGTCTCTTTATCTCCTCCGGTTGGCTTGAAGTTCCCCGAGTTCGGCGCAGCGTTCTCCTGCTTGATTGGGGGTGCACGATCTTGCTCGTGGGCGGTCTTCGAACCCTGTGGCGAAGCGTTCGGGAGGAGTTACGTCCGTTCATCGAAGGCAAGCAAACGGTTTCGGCGATAGTCGTTGGTGCGGATGAGTCAGGTGAGCTGATTGCTCGTAATCTCGCATCGGTCTCGAATCAGTCCTATTCAGTTGTCGGCTTTCTCGACGACGACCCGGACCTCCTTCATTCTCGAGTGGCGGGCATTGAGGTCGTTGGAGATGTCGACGCGGTTGGTCGAGAGATTGCCCGTCGCGGGGCCGACGAGGTCATCATTCAGTCGGGCAAGCTCACCGGAAAGCGATTTCGCAAGCTGATCGATGACTCTGCCGCCGCGGGCGCGAATGTCAAAGTGCTTCCCGGCATCGACGAGCAACTCAGCTCCCAAGGCGACCCCGCGCAGGCTCGCCTTCGCCCTGTTGCGATCGAGGATTTACTTCGTCGTGAGCCAGTGAAGCTCGACGACACGGCTATTCGTGCCCTCATCGAGGGACGCACGGTCATGGTGACCGGTGCCGGGGGTTCGATCGGTTCCGAGATTTGCAGGCAGGTGCTTCGTTTCAAGCCCAAGCTTCTCCTGCTGGTCGAACAGGCTGAGAACGCGATTTTCATAATGGAGCAGGAGCTGCTGCGACTCGATCCACCGCCGTCGTTTCTGCCCCTCGTCGCCGATATCACGGACGAGGCGCGGATCGATCGAATCATGGTGGAGCATGCTCCTGAGGTCGTGTTTCACGCCGCGGCGCACAAGCATGTGCCGATGATGGAGAGCAATCCGGCTGAGGCGATCAAAAACAACGTTTTTGGAACTCGGTTGCTCGCCAAACTGGCGGATCGGCACGGCGTGAAGGAGTTCGTATCGATTTCCACCGATAAGGCCGTGAATCCGGCCAACGTGATGGGATGCTCAAAGCTCCTTGCGGAGCGGTTCGTTCAGGCGCTTTCAACGAACTCGGCTACGAAGTTCATCGTTGTTCGGTTTGGGAACGTGCTCGCCAGCAACGGAAGCGTTGTGCCAACGTTTCAGGAGCAGATTCGTCGCGGCGGGCCAATCACCGTCACACACCCTGGGATTGAGCGGTTTTTCATGACGATTCCGGAGGCGTCACAGCTTGTGCTGCAGGCCGCTGCGCAGGGTGAGGGTGGTGAGATCTTCGTCCTCGACATGGGCGAGAGTGTCCGGATCGTCGATCTGGCCCGTGATCTCATCACGCTGTCTGGGTTGGAGGCGGATGAGATCGAAGTCGTCTACACAGGCCTCAGGCCTGGCGAGAAGCTGTTCGAGGAACTCTATTTCGACGATGAGCGACGTGTAGCCACCCGCCATCCAAAGGTATTCTGTGCCATGCACCGTCCGGCCGACCTCTCCGCGGTTGAGGCCGTTTTCGATGAATTGGCCGAGGTTCTCGACGAGAAGCCTGAAGTCGTGCGCGCCCGTCTTCGGGATCTCGTGCCCGAGTATGCTGAGGGCACCGGTGAGGTTCCGGCACGGCCTCAGCAGCGGTCGCACGCCAAGTAGTTCGGAATGCATCCTCGATGAAACGCGAAACATTTCAGGTCGTTCCGGAAGTTCATCAGGCAGGAGATCCGTCGGCGCAGGGCATCCGCGTGCCTTTCGTTCGACCGGCATTGCCCCCTGCGGAAAGGCTCGCCCCCGTTTTTTCGGAGATCATCTCGAGCGGTCGACTCACCAAGGGGCCCTACTGCGAGCGGTTGGAGCTGGCAGTGGCCAAGCGCCTGGGCGTGCGGCATGCCGTGGCGGTGAGCAGTTGCACGGTGGGACTGATGCTCGTGTATCGCGGGCTGGATCTCGCCGCAGGGAGTTGCCGCAGCCGGCGATCGGGTGGCGACGGATGCGCCGTGGCCTCGATGGACTCGCTCTCAAGGTTCGGTATCACCCGAACGGCTCATCGCAACGAGCCGCTCGGTGAGGTTGTGATGCCGAGCTTTACTTTTCTCGCCGCCGCTGCCGCCATCGTGTGGAACAACCTTCGCCCGGTATTCGTCGATGTGGATCCACTCACCACGAATGTGACAGCGCAGGCAATCCGTGCTGCAATCACGCCACGCACCGTGGCCATCGCGGCCTGTCACAACTTTGGCAACCCCTGCGACCTCACGGCTCTGGAATCAGTGGCGGCCGAGCATGGCCTGCCCCTCATCATCGATGCGGCCCATGGGTTCGGGGCCAGCATGCACGGCCGACCTGTCGGGGCGGGTGCAACGGCGCAGGTCTTCAGCATGTCTCCCACAAAACTTCTCGTGGCGGGCGAGGGGGGCATCGTGGCCACGAACTGCGACTGCCTCGCCCACTTCATTCGGATGGGGCGAGAGTATGGCAACGACGGCTCCTACGACGCGTTGTTTCCAGGAGTGAATGGCCGCATGCCAGAGCTCAGCGCGGCGACGGCCCTAGCGTCGCTCGATATCCTCGATCAGGTGTCGGATCGAAGAAATCAGCTCGCTGATCTTTATCGTCGTGATCTGGGCGAACTTCCAGGCATTGGGTTTGTGGAGCTCCTGCCGGGCGCCCATTCGAGCCACAAGGATTTTTCGATCACGATCGATCCCACGAAGTTTGGGATCACCCGCGATGCCCTTCGGCGAGTCCTCGCGTCGAGAGGCATCGAAACGCGTGCCTACTACGACCCGCCGTGTCATCGACAGACAGCCTACGAGCATTTTCATGATCGTATGAGGCCGCTCCCGGCGACCGACATGCTTGCGGCCCGCAGTCTTGCGCTCCCCATCGGCGGTCACGTTGATGAAGGAATCGTGCGCGATGTCTGCGACGTGATCGCCAACGCCAAGGAAATGGTGTAGGCCGGGCTGATGACTGGGGTATTCTGGCTTGCCTGGTTGGTGCCGGCGGCGATTGTGTCGGCTACCGTCGCCTCATGGCTCGTCGGGTGGGCGAGCAGCCGCGGCGTGGTCGACCGGCCGAACGACCGTTCCAGCCACACGAAGGTCACCCCACGCGGCGGTGGCATTGCCATCGTTGGAGTTACCACCTTAGCCGCGATCATTGCGGCAACGGTCTGGCCCGAGAGCCGTGCAGCAATGGCAGCGTTGATCGTGCCGGCACTAGCCATCGCTTATGTGAGTTGGCTGGACGACATCAAGCCGCTAAAAAACCGGGTGCGTTTTGGGGTTCACCTTCTTTCGGCCGTAGCGGTAGTGGCCGTTGTGGGCCCGATTCAGATCGTGGATATGGGGGGCATGGGCGTTCTCGACTTGGGTGTGATGGCGTGGCCCCTCACGCTCATCTGGGTTGTTGGCATGACAAATGCCTTTAATTTCATGGACGGTATCGATGGAATCGCGGGAATCACTGCCGCCTCAGCAGGCGCCTCGATCGCCATCGCAACTGTCTGCCTAGGGCTTCCTGCGATCGCTGGTGTTGCTTTTGCCTTCGCTGCCGCGGCGATCGGGTTTCTCATGTGCAACTGGGCTCCCGCCAAAATCTTCATGGGAGACGTTGGAAGTGCCTTTTGCGGGTTTGTGATTGCAACCCTGCCGATCATTGCCGGTGTTGGTCCAAAGTCGAGGCTCGTAACCGTTGCCGTGTTTGCGATGTGGCCGTTTACCTTCGACACGATTTTTACGCTGATCCGAAGAGTATTAAAGCGTGAAAACGTATTCGAGGCCCATCGGAGTCATCTTTACCAGCGCCTTGTGATTGCGGGCTGGAGTCACCGCGCGGTGGCAAGCCTTTATGGCTTTCTTTCCTCTATGGCGGGATCAATTGCGGTGGCTCCCTTTTATGATGACACAGCCACACCAGTCATTACCAAGGTTGCAGCGGCCTTCCTCGTGATAACTGCCCTCGCTCTTCTTTTTCTCGTGCAGCGTGCAGAAATCGCATCCGCTGCGAACAGCCTAAGCCAGCGTCTCTGAGCGTTAGGGCACGGTGGAGCCACTGTGACTGTGCCTCTGAGACCTACAGACTCACGTGATCACGCGGCGAGCGGCACGTTTTATGCCAAGTACGGCAAGCGGCTTTTCGATATTTCTTTTTCACTCGTGGCTGGAATAGTACTTCTTCCTGCGATCGCGATCGTCGCGATTGTGGTTCGAATCGTTCTTGGATCGCCTGTTTTTTATTGTGATGTGCGAGCTGGTCTTGGCGGCAGGTCCATCCGGCTGGCAAAGTTTCGATCGATGTCGAATAGTAGAGATGCATCTGGCAATTTGCTGCCAGACCATGAGCGGCTTGGCCGCTTCGGCCGCATGCTTCGACGGACGAGCATCGACGAGCTTCCGCAACTTTTAAGTGTAGTTGTCGGTGACATGAGTGTTGTTGGACCACGGCCGCTGCCAACACGGTATGTTTCGCGATACGACTCACGGCAGGTTACACGTTTGCTCGTACGTCCCGGGCTGACCGGCTGGGCACAGATTCATGGTCGTAACGCGGTTGACTGGTCGGAACGATTGGAGCTTGACGCCTGCTATGTCGACATGTTGGGGCGGCCTAGAGCGTGGCGGCTCGATTTTTGGATCGTCGCCGTGACGGTATTCCAAATACTGTCGCAGGCGGTGACGGGGCGTGGGATTGCTGCTGCAGGGAGCGCTACCATGAGAGAGTTTATTCCGTGAACCTGGTTGGATTCTCAGGTGGTTTTGGCGAGACCATGTAGTTCCATCCATGCCGGATGCTATGCGGGTCATTTGCCATTACGGACGCCACGTGGGGATTAGGTAACCATGGACGGGGCGTTTCGATGAACCATCGCACTGCCTTCGACGGGACGGTGCCTGCCTCACAGCCGTGGGGTCGCTTCGTAAAGTTCTTGGCGTTGTTTGTACTCCCCGGATTATTCCTCGCATGGATTCACAACTCATTTCCATATATCCGTCCGGGGTACGAGCTGGTGGTGGAGGAGAAGTCCCGCTTGGCCCGTGAAGGCGGGATCTTCGCCGCGGCGCCCGCCGCCAGGCCGCGGCTCGCGGTGTTCGGCTCGAGCGTCGCGCTCTCCGGCTTCGTGCCCCGGCTGTTCGAGGAACTCTCCGGCGGCACGGTCGATGCCTACAACATGGGGCTGCCCGGTTCGATCCTCTACTTCGACCAGCTCGAGTCGCTCGTGAAGAGCGGGCAGGCGCCAACGCACGTGGTGGTGACGAACCCGTGGGGTGGCGACGACCCGCCCCGTGGTCTGGCCTTGGTGTGGAATGACGCGGCGCTTCGCGACGCCCTTGTGCCCTTCCACGACACGCCCCGCGACCTCGTGCTCTTCGCCCTCCGGTCGCGGACGGCCGGCGGGCTGGCCGCCTTGTACGACGACACCCGCCACGTCCTCACCGCGCTCCGCGAGGACAAGGGCTTCCACTTCATCAAGTCGCAGAGCCATTATCCGAACGACGCCCTGCCCGAAGGGTTCCGGCTCCCGAGTGACAAGCCCGACGAGGTCCTGTGGCGGACGTTCCACGCCTCGGGCGCCCCGTTCGAGCGACTTCGGCGACTCGCCCGCGAGCACGGCATCAAGGTGTTGATCGTGCCGCGATACCTGCGGCGGGGCGAGGGGGCGGAGCCACCGGCGGAAGACACCGAGGCGACACGCCAGATGCAGCCCTATCCCGAAATCGAGGTCGTCGGCCCCGCCTACTGGTTGCTGCCGCCGGCCCTGTTCTCCGATCCCACTCACACCAACCCCGCCGGGGCCCGGGAATACACCACGCGGCTCTGGAATCTGCTCCGCGACCGGCTGCAGCCTGCGGCGGTCGCAGCCTCTCGATAGCGACTCTCGGTGCTCTTCAACACCGCACAATACTGGCTCTTCTTCACCGCCATCGTGACGGCGTACTACACGCTGCCGGCACGCTGGCAGCAGCCGCTGTTGCTGCTGGCCAGCTACTGGTTCTACATGGCCTGGGATCCGCGGCACGGCATCCTCCTGGCCGGCTGCTCGCTGGTGGCCTGGCTGTGCGGCGTGCTGATGGAAGACTGCGACCGCCGCCATGCCGGCCGGCAAGACGGCCGGCGGCGGCTGATCTTCACGCTCGGCATGTGCTGCCTGTTCGGGGTGCTGTTTTCCTACAAGTACACTGGATTCTTCCTCGACAGCCTGCGGGATGGCCTCGCCTGGCTCGGCATCCGCGCCGAGATCCCGAAGGTGTCGCCATTTCTGCCCGTCGGCATCTCCTTCTTCACGTTCCAGTCGGCGTCGTACGTGATCGACGTCTTCACCCGCTCCGCGCCCGCGGTGCGCAGCCCGTTCATGGTGATGCTGTTCGTGTCGTTCTTCCCCCAGCTCGTCGCGGGCCCGATCGAGCGGCCCGACAATCTGTTGCCGCAGCTGTCGAAGCCGCACGTCTTCGACTTCGCCCGCGTGCCCCGCGGGCTGGCGATCTGCCTGTGGGGCCTGACGAAGAAGGTTCTGATCGCCGACATGGTCGCGCCGGTCGTCGAGACCGTCTACTCGGTCCCGGAGAGCTTTCCCGCGCAGATCCTGATCCTGGCCACGGTGTTCTTCGCCATCCAGATCTACTGCGACTTCTCCGGCTACTCCGACATCGCCACCGGCTCCGCCCACATTCTGGGCGTCGAGTTGATGACCAACTTCCGCCGTCCCTACATGGCCCGCTCGATCGCCGAGTTCTGGCAGCGGTGGCACATCTCGCTTTCGACCTGGTTTCGCGACTACATCTACATCCCGCTGGGCGGCAACCGCGTGCCGGCCCTCCGCTGGGTTTTCAATATCTACACGGTCTTCATTCTGAGCGGCTTGTGGCACGGCGCCGCCTGGACGTTCATCGCGTGGGGCGCCCTGCATGGCACCTACATGCTGGCGCAGCGGTGGCTCGGCCTGCTCGTGCCGAAGGGCGTGCAGTCGGCCGTGTCGGCGGTCATTCCCGCCCCGCTGCGGACGGCGCTGGCGATCGGCACGGTGTTCATCATGGCCTGTGCCGGCTGGGTGTTCTTCCGGGCCGGCTCGATGGCCGACGCCGCGGCCGTCTTTGCGGGGCTGGGTGATTGGCGGTCGTTCAGCCCCGGCCAGATCTGGTCGCTCGGCCTGCCGCGGTTCGAGATGATGCTGGCGCTCGGATCCATCGCGATGCTGCTCGCCGTCGAGGCGCTCATCGAGCACGCTCCGAACTGGTGCAGTCGTCTCTGGGCGGCCACGCCGATCCGCTGGTCGCTGTGCATCGCCCAGGTTTACGCCCTGCTCTGCTTCGGCGTGTTTCGGGAAGTCGAGTTCATCTATTTCCAGTTCTAACGTTCACCCAGTACTTCAAGGACTGCACTTAGACTGTGATGAATGAAATCAAAACTGAAGCCTCTTGGGTTGACATGAGTCGCTTCGAGGACTGCCCGGGCTATGAACTGCGGCACCAACAAGGCGGAATACTGCCTTCCGAAGGCCATGCTCTGATCCAGCTCTGCCGCCAACATGGCATTCGCACTCTCGTCGAAAGTGGCCGCTGGCGCGGATTTTCCAAGGAGATGTTTGCGACGATTCCGGGTGAAAAACTGAATATCATCTCGGTCGATCTTCGCTACGAACCCTTCTATCGCGAAGTTGAGGAACGCCTACGGCGATTCCCAAACGTTCGGCTCCACTACGGCAACTCACTGGCCGTGGTCCCGCATATCGTCGCAACGCGCGATCGCCCGACGGCCTTGTTTGTGGACGGCCCCAAGGGCCAGCTCGCTGTTGAATTGATCAAGACATGCTTTCGCCTGAGCCCGCACCTCAAACTTGCCTTTCTGCACGACTCCTACAGGGGGAGTGTGGCGCGAGCGGCCGTGGAGAAAGAGTTCCCCGATTCGTGGTTCACGGATGACCGTGCCTACTGCCAACGTTTCCACCACCTCGACAACTTGTCTTCCGATACCTATCGGCAACTGAGTCAGCAGGAGGATTTTGATGGAAAGTATCATCTCTCGATGGCCACCATGAATGAAGACACCTCCTACGGCCCAACGCTTGCGTGCATACCGCGACCACACTTGCTTCATTCACGCACGCCGACTGGCGCTGCTGCAGCGAAACTCTGGTTCAGCCGTTACTACGCAGAGGCATACGCGAAAGCCCGGCTGCTCATCAAAGGAGCGTAGTTCGACGCAGGCATCCATGTCGTACTTGCCAGCTATCACCCAGGAAACAACCGCTCCCGAGCCAGACCGAACAGAGCGGGCGGCAAAAACTGCGGTTGTTACGCTCGTCCAGACGTTCATTTCTCTTGCCGTTGGCCTGGTTTCAGTGCCGATCCTGGTGAAGTCACTCGGTCGGGAAACGTATGGAGTCTGGTTGCTGCTTGGCCAGGTGATCTCGTATTTATCGCTTGTCGACTTCGGAAACGCCTCGATCGCGAAACTGAAACTGGCCTCTCCCGGCGGCGAAGATGAACGCGATGTTAAACAGGAGGTTTTGACGACGACGCTGCTCGGTGCATTGGTCACGACACCACTGGTAGCGATCGCGGGCGTTGCGATAACTGCCGGGCTTGCGAATCGCTATGCCGACAACAACGTCTCGGTCGGTTCCATCATTGTCGCGGCTGGTTTGCTCGTTGCCGCATTTCTTGCCATGCGATTCACCTCGCTGCCGACCTTCGCCCTCTTCGGCGCGAATATGGAATACCGCTCCGTCTTCGGTCGAATGCTGATCACGACAGTAAACAGTCTTGTTGACATAGTTGCAGCGCTCTGCGGTTTCGGTATGGCGGGGTTGGCCTGCAACCGTCTTCTCGCCCAGGTAGCCCTTGGACTAAACCTTCAACGGGCCGCAAAACGGTACGTGCCTTGGTATGGCTTCACGCGGTTCGACTGGTCGAAACTGGGGCCGCTGCTGAAGCAAAACTCGTTTTGTCTGTTCGCACAATGGGGCCACACGCTCGTTGAGACGATCGACATCCTCGTGGTTGGTCTAGCTGTCGGTGCCGAGGCCGTGCCGGTCTACACAATTACAGCCGCTCTCCCTCGACTCATGTTCATGCTCTTCAACCAAGCCATGTCGGGTGCAAACGCTGGGTTGGTGGGCCTCTATGCATCGGGCGACAAACAGCGATTCCAGTTCATCCGCACCCAGCAGGAGATCGTCACACTCGCCTGCCTTGCGATCGTCGGCGCCGTGACGTTGGCGGTCAACCGCGGATTCGTCAGTCTCTGGGTCGGACCGGACTACTATGGCGGCGGCTTACTCACGGCGCTCGCTGTGGGCTGGTACTTCTCCGTGATCACCTCGCGTCACTACTGCAACGCCCTGTCCGCGGCACTCGACTTCAACCGCATGGCGAAGGTGCAATTGGCGGCGGGAATCCTCGGTCTTGCCGCTGGCGTCGTCGGCGGGCGGTTCGCAGGCATTCCCGGAGCTGTCGGTGGCCTTCTGGCGGTTCGCGTGGTCGCGAACCTGTTGAATGCATGGCGACTCGACGACCTGCTCGCGATCTCGTCCTGGGACCATATCACCGCGCTCCGCGTCCCCTTCGCGGTGGCGATTGGGTCGTGCGCCACAGGCTGGGGCATCGGCCAGCTTCTCGATCCGAACGGCTGGATCGTCACCGGCTGCATCGGTGCGACGGTGATGGCGGCGGTCGGAGCGGCCGCCTGGTTCATCGGTGTTCCCGCCGCCGTCAAAAACGATCTCGCGGCCCGGCTCGCTCGCCTGGCCCGCTTCTTCCCATGGATCGGCCGACCTTTCGCAGCATGATCGGCATGGGTCGCCCTTCGATTGCCATCCTGATCGCCACCATGAACCGTGCGGCCATGCTACGCGAGTGCCTCGCCTCGTGCGCCTCGCAGACAGATCGCCCTGATCGGGTGGCCGTCATCGACGGATGCTCAACCGACGGCACGTGCGACGTGATCGGGGAGTTCGGCTCGTTGGTGACCTATACAGTGAGCGAGCCCGATAGAGGCATCTTCGACGCGCTCAACAAGGGCCTGCAGCAGGTGCAACCAAGCGACTACGTGCTCGTTCTCGGCTCGGACGACCGACTCTACGACGACCACGTGCTGGCCGACGCGCGACGACGGATCGCAGCCGATCCGGGCCACAGCATCTACTACGGCCGCGTGCAGATGGTTGAGGAGGATGGACGCGAAATCGCCACCAGGGGAGTCCCTTGGATCGACGTTCGCACCAACCATCTCGCCGGCCTTCTCTCGGGCATGCCGCACCAGGCGACTTTTCAACGCGCCGATTCGCTCCTGCGATTCGGCGGCTTCGACGCCCGCTACCGGATCTGCGGCGACTATGACGCGCTGTTTCGGGTCCTGAAGCACGAGCCGCCGGTCTTCTGGCCGGACCGTTTCGTCGCCCGGATGCGTCGGGGAGGCATCAGCACGGAGGAGGGGTCTGATCTTGCGGTCCTTCGGGAGCGCGTGATTCTGTGCTGGAAGCACGGGCTTTTCGGTTCGTGGCTTCGGCAGCGGCTCGCCCTGGCCCGTCGAACTTTGGTGGCAGGATGAACACGGTGCCGACACGGATTGCCGAACCTCACTATCTCGTCTGCTACTTCGGCGCTAAGTATGCGCCGATGCTGGGCGTGTTGCTGCAATCCATCGCCGATCTGCAGCCCTGCCGACGGGTCGTCCTGCTACATTACGACACGCCCGCCGATGTCCTTCGCATGGCGGGCGGTTATTCGAACGTGGTGCTTCGGCCGGTGGAGCGGCATTCCTATCCGCCGGCCATGGCAGCGGCCCTGAAGCCATTGATCCTCGCCGACTATCTCGCCTCGCCGACGCTTGCCGGGCCGGCCCTTGTCGTCGATTGCGACATGCTTGTTCGTCGTGATCCCTTCGACCTGTTCCGGGCAGATGACGGGATTCTGTTCACCATCCGGGATGGCGTGTGGCCGATCAATGGCGGAGTCATCGGAATCCGCGATCCGCACGAACCCGCCGTTTCCCGTTTCTTTCATCGCTGGGCCGACCGGATCGCGGAGATTGCCCGCGATCCGCACCTCGTGGCGATCGCCCGATCCGACAAACATCCGTACGGACACGTCGATCAAATGGCATTTGCCCAGACGATCGGCTACGAACGGGGGACGTCTGAGTTCGCCGTGCTCGACTGCAGCGAACTGACGGCTCGGGCCGTGGATGGCTACGTGCTCAACGAGATGCGATCGGTGCCGATCGATCCGGAGACGCGTATCCTGCATTTCAAAGGCGGGTGGCACTCGATCCTTCTTGACGGGCATACGTTCACGCGAAATCGTCCGATGCTGGCGGGATGGGATATGTTCACGGCTTATGGTGACGTTCACGCGCGGGCACGAACGTTCGCAGGCGAGGCGGCGCTGCAAAGGCAACTCGGGGAGATGCCGTCGTGGTATGACGCCTCGCGCCGCAATGTCATTCGGGTTCGCTACGCACTACGCCGCATTATCGACTTCACAACGGATTGCATCGCTGTATTTCGCGTTTTGGCGGGCCGATATCGAATCATCGTCCGCCGCAATCACGGCCTTTGCTCCCCGATTCAGGCGTCTTCTGTCGCTCATTAGCGCTCACGAGCTAGCCCATGATTCAGATGATCAAAAACCTGGGGAAATCGCTGCTCGAACACGTCGGAGTGCTTCAAAACGGGAAGCAACAAGTCCCCGCGACTCCACGGATTTAGAAACCCATAAAAAAGTACTTTGATTTTGTTTCCAGTTACAAAGTAGCCGGTCCGTACCGCAAGATGGCCCCACTCCAGGTGAAGCAGGAGTATCTCAACCGGATCGCATGGGCCAAGGCTCAAGGCTTCCAGCGGATCGCCGAAATCGTACAGCTCAAGGCGGAACACTGGTCGCCTGGCTGACCATGCATCCGACGCAAGTGATCTCGATCGACATTCCCGGCGGAACTCATGGCGGAGGATATCCGCCGCGGACAGCGGCTCTCTTTCGGCTTCTCCAACAGCGGATCTCGCCAATTACGCGCCTCGACTTGGTGCGTGAAGACAGTCACGCTAAATCGACGTTCGACGATGCGAAAGCTCTTTTGAGCGACCATCAACTCGACTTTCTCCTCATTGACGGAGACTATCGCTTCGACGGCGTTCGTCGCGATTTCGAAACCTGGGTTCCCTTGGTGAAGAAGAGCGGATTCATCGCCTTTCACGACGTCGTGCCGCACAAGAAAGTCGTAATTACTTGCGAACTCGACCGCTTGTGGCGGGAGATTCACAGCAGCCATCCGGATTGCCTTGAGATCATCGCCGATCAGGAGCAAAGCTGGGCCGGAATGGGGGTTGTGCCGATTCGTTGACCATAAACGAATGCATGCACCCCCAAGATCATGGAAACGCTGTTCGTGATCGCTGCGAAATGGCCGCCGGAGTACGGCGGCCCTGGTATGTATTACAAGAGGCATATCAACCAGATTGCTCGGATCGCAAAAAAGGTGCACATTGTCGCCTGGAGTCGAAGCGATGTGATCGACCTGGAAGGCGCACCGGCGAACGTGTCAGGGATCACCCTGCGGCCATGGCGCGGCTGGCTTGGTAGGCACATGAGCGGGGTACGTCTTCTCTGCAGACTTGTGAGGGAAAGAGGTATTACTTCCCGGAGCCGATCAGGCGTGCTGTTCACCGGCGGCTCGATCAGCATCGGTTGGAGGCCGGTCGCGATGTGCTCCGCAGCGCTAGGCCTGCAGGTGCTCGTGGAGAATGTTCTCTTCCAGGCCGACGACGGAACGGCACTGCTTCGGGCCCGATTTTCCTCCCTCACGCGATGGGCCGCCGCTCGCCTAACAGCCTTTTGCCCAGTCTCATCCGGGCTGCGGGACAGTGTGCGGAACGCATTTCCCGACGCAGCAACAGTCCTCCTTCCTTACGGCGTTGATTTGAGGGCCTACTCACCCCCGAGCACTGAACAACGGCGGGTCGCTCGCGATTCGATCAGCATGCCGAATGGCGGGCTCGCCGCCGTCAGTTTTGGGGGGCTGCACGAGCGAAAAGGGCAACTCCCGCTCGTCGACGCATGGCTGCGATGGGTGGAGCGGGGCAACCGGCACGACTCACGATTGTTTCTCGTCGGTCCGCCGTCCGATGCTGGCTATGTCGACGCGATTGAACGCCGGCTCGCCGATGCCAGCGTTGAGGCGTCGCAAACGGTCGTCCTTGCCGGATTCTGCCCAGACACGGCGCGGTATCTGCGGGCTGCGGACGTCTACCTTTCCGCGGCGCGCGCGGAAGGACTCCCGATCTCAATCGTGGAGGCCCTGGCGAGCGGTGTGCCGGTCGTGTGCAGGGCGCTGGAGGGAGTCACCGACGATTTCCTCCATGGCCAAGCCGTCACGGCCATCGCTGACTGGAACTTCGAAGGGGTCGAGGCGGCTCTCGACGCACTATCAGTCGGGGAGTGCCGTTCCCAGGCATCCCACGACGCACGTACCGTGGCGGAAAGCCGATTCGACCTCGCGAAGCGGCTCAATATGATCGACGGGTTGCTGATGGATGCGCCGTCTTTGCCATGCTCTAAGGTATCCTGAGAGTTATGAACCGATCGCATGCTTCCAGATTCCCGCTCACTGTGACCGGCCTCGCTCCGCCTCCCGATGTCCGAACGCAGGCCGGGTGGCCGGCCCCGTCTGCCGATGCCTGGAGGGCTAGGCCCAGCGCGGCCTTCACGGGCTACGACCTGCTCGTGCTCGCCACGATCGTCGCTCAGACGTGGAATCTGATCCGCTTACCATACCTACCGATTGCTATTTCGAGTGCACTGTCGATCACGCTCGTCATTCTGGTGCCTCAGTTGTTTCTGAAATCGCTGGCTTTGGTGGTTCGCGTACCATTTCTCGCAGCTTTGATGGCTACCTATTTAATTCAGGCGGCAAGTGATTCATTTCTCAATCTTCCGTTCTACTACGCGGCAGCTGCGACCGCGCGACAGTTCATTGGCATGTCCAGCATCATTTCGTTTCTTGGCTACATGATCAGCCACCCGTGCCGTCCCGGTCGGTTTTTGACGGTGCTTCTCGTTCTGCTTGCTGGTTCTCAGATGTGGTTCTTCGGCGAACTTAGAATGCCTGAACTTTTTGTTCCGATTCGTGCCAAACTCTATGCCGATACCTACATCGAGGAATCGTACGAACGTTCCCTATCGGCGCTGACCATTGCAAATGGCTTTCGCACAGGTCTCACGCCTCGGCAGCATGGCCTTGGATATGTGAGCTGCGGCGCGTTGGCGTATGCGTCGCTCTCCCTCTTGCTTGGCTATCGTGGTCGCAAGAGGTTGGCGAACGCAATGCTGCTTTTCCTTGCGGCGCTGTCCTTCGCGACGCTGTACTACTCGTTACAGCGATCTGCAGTGCTTGGCGCCGTCGCAGGCCTCGGGCTTCTCTACCTTGGGCCGTTCAAGGCGATGATGGCGACGAGATTGCCTTTCGTCGTCGGACTCATCGCAGTCGCTGTCGCAACAATCCTACCGGTTGCCGTGTCGGAGTCGAGTCGTATTCAAGCCGACATCGTCACCAAGACAATCAGTGCAGAAGACTATGGTTTTCGAATTGGGATGCAGATTCAAGTGCTCAAGTTGACCGCTCAATGCCCGTTAGGATTACGAGTTAGTGGAAAGACTTGGGCAGAGGATGGCTTTCAGCCATTGGCTGAACGATATGACCTGGGAGGGATGAAGCCACTCGCGCCACACAATGGCTACCTTTCCGTTCTTCTCAACTACGGCTGGGTTGGAGCAGCAATGGTGCTAACGTTTCTCGGTTCTGCGGCCCGCTTGATTCTCCGGGTTGTGCGATTTCCGGCAGATACCCCCGGCTTTCCTTCGAACGTCGCGGCCGTCCTTGCGGCGAGCACCTTTGGATTGCTGTTCATCCAAGCGATGTTCCACAACGCGAGCGTCATGACTCGTGAGCCGGTGAGTATGGCGTTCACCGCGCTCCTTGGTTACCTCGCCATTTACCGGCTCAGCGATGGTCGATCTCAACGTGCTTTGGATGGTGGTGTCGGTGCCCGATGAGAGCCGTTTGCGACAAGGTGTTGATGAGAATTTGCGGCATCGTTGCCGATGCTACGCAGTCAATTCGTAATGAGGTCTCGGCGCGGCCGCTCGTCCTCGCTCCTTCGGATTCTTCGCAACCACGTCCCTGCTATGTTTCTCGGGCTTTTCCGAGCCCCCCACCGAGCAGCAGCCACATCGCAATGGGCGGTGAGGTCAAGATGGCCGGGCTAGCAGAGGCCTTTCCGCATTCGTTTCCCATGTGTGACTTGCTCTACGCGGTCTCCAGCGTCGGGTTTCCTGGCCGGCAGAAGGTTGTGAATTGCGGTCGATCACGTGGCATTCCCGTGGTTTTGAACCAAAACGGCGTCTATTATCCCGCGACCGGTGGCCGAGGATGGCGAACGTTGAATCGGCCTCTCGACGCCCTGCGCCGCAGCGCAGATTTCATCATCTACCAGACCGACTTCTGCAAGCTGGCTTGTGACACGTTCCTGGGGCCGGTCTCGACGCCGTTCACGGTCGCCTGCAATGCCGTCGATACCGATGTCTATCGTCCGGCCGACCCGCCGCCGAGTCTGGAGACGCCGACGGTCCTGGCCCTGTGGGGCGTTGCAGGCCGCAACCGTCGCACCCGGGTGACCGTGGAGTCGTTCCTTGAGTTACGTCGTCGCCTGCCGCAGGCCAGGCTCATTCTCGCCGGATACCACGAGCCTTCACCGCAGCACCGCGAAGCCCGGCGGGCGATGGACGAGCTCGTGGCCGCCGCCGGCCAACCCTCCGACTGCGTCCACTATCTTCCACGCTACACGGGCCAGGAGGCGCCGGGGATCTTCCAGCGGGCCCACCTGCTGCTGCACACCCAGCCCAACGACAACTGCCCCCACCTGGTGGTCGAGGCCATGGCGTGCGGAGTGCCCGTCGTCCATCAGGACAACGGCGGCACGCCACAGATGGTCACGCCACTGGGCGGCGTGGCCGTGCCATCGGCGACCTCCTGGGAAACGATCGACTACCCCGCTCCGGAAGCGTTCGCGACGGCGATGGAGCAGGTTTTCCGGGATTGGCAGGCCTTCCATCGACAGGCACGCGCCCGGGCGGTTGAATTCATGAGCCTCCAGGCGTTCCTGCGGGAGCACCGCCGCGTCTTCGAACTCGTTTGCCCTCACCTGAAAGGATCCACTCCGTGACAGTCGATTCCGGCTCGGCACAGCGTATCGGCATCGTCGGCCTCGGCTACGTGGGCCTGCCGCTCGGGCTCGCCTTCGCCAAGGCCGGCAACACGGTGCTCGGATTCGACACCGACCCGGCCAAGATCGAGGCCCTCGGCAAGGGTGTGTCTTACATTCATCACATTCCGTCCGCCGACATCGCCGAGGCCGTGCAGGCGGGCGGCCTTTCCGCGACCTGCGATTTCTCCAGAGCGTCGGAGCCCGATTCGATCGTGATCTGCGTGCCCACGCCGCTCACCGTGAATCGCGTGCCCGACCTCACGTATGTGGAGAAGACCGCCCATGCGATCGCCCCCCACGTGCGCCGCGGCCAACTCATCGTGCTCGAATCAACGACCTATCCGGGCACGACCGAGGAGGTGATGCTGCCGATCCTTGAGAAGGGCAGCGGGCTGAAGGCGGGCGTCGATTTCCACCTCGCCTACTCGCCCGAGCGGGAGGATCCGGGCAATCCGAACTCCAAGCTCCGCATCATCCCCAAGGTGGTCGGCGGCCTCACGCCCAAGTGCCGGGAACTCGCCGAGAGGATGTACACGACCGTCGTCGAGCGGGTCGTGCCGGTCAGTTCCTGCCGCGCGGCCGAGGCGACCAAGCTCTTGGAAAACATCTTCCGAGCCGTGAACATCGCGCTCGTGAACGAGCTCAAGGTCGTTTACAAGGCGATGGATATCGACGTCTGGGAGGTCATCGAAGCCGCCAAGACGAAGCCCTTCGGATTCATGGCCTTCTATCCGGGGCCCGGGCTCGGCGGCCACTGCATTCCGATCGATCCCTTCTACCTCACCTGGAAGGCGCTGGAGTATGGCCAGCACACGCGGCTCATCGAACTGGCCGGCGAGATCAACGGCGCGATGCCGTCCTACGTGGTCAGCCGGGTGGGCGACGCCCTCAACGACTCCGGCAAGTCGATCCGCGGCTCGCGGATTCTCGTCCTCGGCTTGGCCTACAAGCCAAACGTGGACGACGACCGGGAATCTCCCACCTACGAGATCATGCACGAACTCGAGGCCAAGGGGGCAAAGGTCGACTACAACGATCCCTACGTGCCCCAGATCCGGCCGGGCCGCAGCAACCACGAAGTGGCGGGGCGTCACTCCCGGCCGATCTCGGCCGAGTACGACGCCCTCCTGCTCTGCACGCAGCACGACGAGTATCGCGATTTCGATTTTGCCGCCCTGGGCGTACCGCTCGTCGATGCCCGCAACCACGCCCGCAAGAAGCCGGCCCGCTACTACCAGGCCTGACGAGCGGCCTCCGCGTTCCCCGTGATTCTCCATGCCATCGCCAACCTCCGCGCCTCCGCGGGCGGGCCGCCCAGGTCTGTCGCCGCGCTCGTGGACAACCTGTCGCGCAGCGGGCGGCGCGTCGGCCTGTTCTCCAGGCGTATCGCCGAGCCCGAGGTGCCGGTCGCGACGGCTGTCGAACGCTTTTACGGCAGTTCCGCGGGCGGACCGTGGGCGGCGCTGGGCCTCGACGCCGGCTACCGCGCCCGGCGGGACGTGGCTGCCGCCATCGCCGTCTCGGGCGCAACACTGGTGCATTCACACGGCATCTGGACCCCGGCCTGTCACGCCGTCGCCGCCGCGAGCAACGACGCCGGTGTGCCGCTCGTGATCTCCGCCCGTGGCATGCTCGATCCCGTCGCCCGCGACAGCAAGGCCACAAAGAAGCGAATCGCGTGGCTGGCCTACCAACGGCAGGATCTCATCCGTGCCACGGCGATCCACGCCACATCCGCTGCCGAGCTGCAGTCGATTCGCGCCTCCGGCCTCCGCCAGCCCGTCGTCGTCCTGCCGAATGGCGTCACGCCGCCGTCGGCACTGCCCCCCCGGCCTGCCGCGCCATCGGGAACGCGCACGGCGCTCTTCCTCTCGCGGATCCACCCCATCAAGGGCCTGCCCCTGCTCCTGGAAGCCTGGAACCGGGTGCGGCCCGCGGGTTGGCATCTCGAGATCGTCGGCAACGACGACGGCGGCCACCGCGCCGAGGTGGCGAAACTGATCGCTGAACTGCGGCTGGGAGACATGGTGCGACTCGGCGACGCGGTCGCGGAGGGAGACAAGTGGCGGCACTACGCGGCAGCCGACCTGTCGATCCTGCCGACCCGCTCGGAAAGCTTCGGACTCGCGATCGCGGAGGCGATGCTCGCCGATCTGCCGGTCATCACCACGCATGGCGCCCCGTGGGAGATTCTCCAGACGCATCGCGCCGGTTGGTGGGTTCCGGTCGGCGTCGAACCGTTGGCCGCGGCGCTCGCGGAGGCGACGAGCATGCCGGCGGATGCCCTCACCGCGATGGGCCGTCGGGCCGGCGAGCTTATCCGCCGGGAGTTCGACTGGCGGACGATCGCAAGCCGCTTGTGGGAAGCCTACGACTGGCTTTTGAACAGCGGCCCCCGCCCCGCCTTCGTGGATGTCGCGTGAGCGCCATGAAGGATCAAACCGGTGGCCCTGCGGACGGTCCCGATGCCCGCCATGTCACGCAGGAGCAGTGCCTCTTCGTGGGGCCGGACCTGGCCCGCACCGGCGGCGCCGCCTACCACATGCGGCAGATTTTCCGATGGACGCGCACGCCGAATGTGACGTTCGCGACTTTCGGCAGCACAGTGACGCCCGACGTCGCGGAGCGCGCTGCCCGCGTCGTGCACATCGAGAAGCGGAAATGGACCGGATACCCGGCGGCCATCTCGCGGCTCGCCGCCCACGTGCGGGAAACCCGGCCCGCCGCGACGCTCGCCTTCGGCATCCAGCCGCTGCTCGTCACCTGGGCGGCCTTCGGCCTGGTCGGCCACCGCGGCGGCCTCGGCTACATCGAGATCACACGTCCCTGGGAGGCCTTCAACACGGTCGGCTGGGGTCCGCGCACCTACGCCAACGACTGGCTGATGCGGCGCTCGCTCGCCCGTTGCGACATCGTGACGGCCAACTGCACCGACGGTGTCGATGAACTGCGAACCCACTACCACGTCCCGGCGGCGATCAGCCGCCGTGTGCACAACCTGCTCGACTTCAGCGAGTTTCCCCCCGGGAAGACCGATTACCGGATCGCGGGCCCGGCCCAACTCTTGACTACCAGCAGGCTCGTGCCCGACAAGGGGCTGGAGGATCTCATCGAGGCGGTCGCCCGTCTGGCACCGCGGCGCAACGTCCATCTCACGATCGTCGGCGACGGCCCGCTCCGCGGCACCTTGGAACGCCTCGCGGCAAGCCGCGGGGTCACCGACCGCGTTCGCTTGGCCGGTTGGGTGAATCCTCCGTTCAGCCTGATCACGGCGGCCGACCTGTTTGTGTTTCCATCGCACTACGAGGGCTTTCCAAACTCGGTCCTGGAGCCGATGGCCATGGGCGTGCCGGTCGTGACGAGCTTCTGGGGCACCGACGCCCGGGAACTGGCCGCCGCGGGCGCCGTCCTCGGCCATGAGCCCAGGGATGTCGACGGGCTGTGTGGCCAGATCGAAAGAGCGTTGGAGAAGGAGTCACTGCGGCGCGACCTCGCGGAGAAAGCGCGGGTGTGTGCCGCGCAGTACGACTCGCGGACGGCGGCGGCGGAATACGACGGACTGTACGCGGAACTCGCAGCCATCGCGGCCAGCCGCAGGCCGTCTGGAGTCTGACTCGACATGTCCTACTCCACGCTCGTGCTGACAAAGAACGAATCCGTCAACATCGGCCGCTGCCTGGAATCGCTCGCCTCCTGCGACGACATCGTCGTGCTCGATTCCTTCAGCGACGACGCGACGGAAACGATCGTGAAGAACACCGCCGCCCGGTTCCTGCAGCGGGCGTTCGATACTTTCGCGGGGCAGCGCAACTGGGCCATCGACAACGTCGTCTTCAAGCACCGCTGGGTGCTGCACCTCGACGCCGACGAATGCCTGACGCCGCAACTCCACGCCGAACTCTCACGGCTGGCCAACGCCGACGAGAAAAGCGCCTACATGCTCGCCAACCGCGTGATCTTCATGGGCCGCTGGATCCGCCGGTGCACCATGTATCCCTACTACCAGGCCCGCTTCCTCAGGCTTGGTGAGTCGCGGTTCAAGCAGGTGGGGCATGGACAGCATCTCGACCACGCGACCCGCGGCACCGGCATCGCGCTCGAGCCCTACACCCACTACAACTTCTCCAAGGGCATCGCCGACTGGGTGGCCCGCCACAATCGCTATTCCGACGACGAGGCCCGCCGCATCACCCGCGACGACCGGGCATTTTTCGCGTCGCTGCCCGCGGCGATCTTCGCCCGCGACGCGGGCGAGAAGCAGCAGGCCCGCAAGCGGTTGGCCGACCACCTGCCGTTCCGACCCCTCGTGCGGTTCCTGTATCTCTACGTGTGGAAGTGGGGATTCCTCGACGGTCGCGGTGGATTCGACTATTGCATGCTGATGGCGTTCTACGACTACCTGATCCGGCTGAAGGTGATCGAGCATCGCCAGCAGGAAATGGGATGCGGCTCGTGACCGTCGGGAAGCCAATGCCCGAGTCGATGACCGCGACGCCCGCTCTTGCCGTGGTCATGGCCGTGAAGAATGGCTCCGACTGCGTCGCCAAGGCCGTCGAGAGCGTGCTCTCGCAGTCGTTTCGCGACTTCGAGTTCGTGGTCGTCGACGACGGCTCGACGGACGACACGGCAGCGATTCTGGATCGCTACGCCGCCGCCGATCGCCGCATGCGGGTCATTCACCAGGCCAACCAGGGCCTCGGTCCGTCGCTCAACACGGCCATCCGCTCGACCACCGCCCCACTCATCGCCCGCCAGGACGCCGACGACGAGAGCCTGCCGGGGCGTTTCGAGGCGCAGGTGCGATTCATGGAGGCCAACCCGGCGGTGATCGTCTGCGGCACCTGGGCCGAGTTCGTGCACGAGCCCTGGGGTTATCCATTCGCCTTCACGCCGCCTGCCGCGCCCGCGGACGTGCGGGCGTGGCTGGATCGCGGCGATCGTCCGATCGTGCACGGGAGCGTCGTCATGCGGCGATCCGCGTTGGAGCGCGAAGGGAACCTCTACAGGTTCCGCGGCTGCAGCCAGGACATCGATCTCTGGCTTCGGCTGCTCGCCGTCGGCGATTTCGCCTTGATTCCCTCGCTGCTCTACCGCTACACGGTCTCCGCTTCATCCGCCAGCGCCCGGCAATCCTTTCGCCAGGCGGCCGCGGGAAAACTCGCGGAGAAACTCCACGCCGAGCGCCGCGCCAACGGCCAGGAACTCACCGATTGGCGGGCGGAGGAGGAGCGCTATCTCTCGATCGCACCACCGCCGCAGGCGACGAGTGCGGAGGTTCATGGTGAATACATTCTCGCCGCCCGTCTTCTTCAAGCGGGACAGTATCCGCTCGCTGCACGCCACTTCCGCAACTACCTCGCGCATACGTCCAGCCGCTCACTGAGGGCGGTCGTCCTGGCGACGATGTTGCCGATGCTGCCGCTGCTGCGGATGATCCTCGCGGCGAAGGAACGGATCCTCGTCGGCCGCCCCTACGTGCTGCGTTACATCGACCGCTCGGGCCGGACCGAATCCGCGGCCTGAGCCCGTCCTCCACCATGTTGATCATTCGTATCGCGGCCTACGCGTTCTACAAGTGCATCGCCCAGTTTCTGCCGCAGCCACCCCGTCTCCTCGGCCTTGGCAAGGTACTGCGCGGGATCTCCTGCCGACCGTTGCTGATCTCGTGCGGCCGCAACGTCAACATCGAGCGGCTCGCCGACATCGGATTTCGTCCGACGGTGCGGATCGGCGACAACTCGGGCATCGGCGTGCGATCCGTCGTGACTCATGCCGACATTGGCAACGACGTGATGATGGGGCCCGAGTTCGTCTATATTCCCGTGGGCCATGTGTTCGATCGCACCGACCTTCCCATGCGGCTCCAGGGCCCGACGCCCTACCAACGGCTGACGATCGGTAACGATGTGTGGATCGGCCGCCGGGTCATGGTTATGCCGGGCGTGCGGATCGGAGACCACGCGATCATCGCCGCCGGGGCCGTAGTCACCAAGGACGTTCCCGATTACGCCATCGTGGGCGGCGTGCCCGCGAAGGTGATCCGTTTCCGCACGTCCGGCGACCAAGCCGGGCAGGTCCCGAGGCAGGAATCCACATGACCGTGTCCCGCAACCAGAAAAACGTCATCGTCACCGGCAGCGCCGGGTTCATCGGCTTCCACACCGCCATGCGGCTGCTCCGCGAGGGCTACGCCGTCATCGGCATCGACAACGTCAACGCCTACTACTCCCAGAAGCTCAAGCGCGACCGGCTCGCGCACCTGGCCGGCATGCCTGGCTGGACGTTTCACGAAACCGACCTCACCGACCGCGAGCGGATCGCCGAGCTCGTCCGCGTCACTGACCCGCATTGCGTCGTGCACCTGGCGGCCCAGGCGGGCGTCCGCTGGTCGATCGAAAACCCGTGGGCCTACCTCGACGCGAACCTCACGGGCTTCCTGTCGATCCTCGAGGCCTGCCGCCATCAGGGCCGCGGCCATCTCGTCTACGCCTCCAGCAGCAGCGTGTACGGGGCCAACACGAAGCTGCCCTTCGCCGTGGGCGACACCGTCGACCATCCGATCAGCCTCTACGCGGCCACGAAGAAGGCCAACGAACTGATGGCCCATACCTACAGCCATCTCTACGGACTCCCCACAACCGGCCTCCGCTTCTTCACGGTCTATGGCCCGTGGGGCCGGCCCGACATGGCGATGTGGAAGTTCACGGCGGCCATGATCGCGGGCACGCCGATCGAGTTGTACAACCACGGCCAGATGAAACGCGACTTCACCTACGTGGACGACGTGGTGGAGTCGATCACCCGCCTCGTGGAGCGGCCGGCGACGCCCGATCCGGACTGGTCCGGCGACGCCCCGAACCCGGCCACGAGCAAGGCACCCTGGCGGGTCTACAACATCGGCAACCACACGCCGGTCGAGGTCCGCTACGTGCTCGAACTCCTGGAGAAACTGGTCGGCCGGAAGACGGAGATCCGCCTCGTCGGCATGCAACCGGGCGACGTTCCAGCGACGTTCGCAGACGTCGAGGCCCTCACTCAAGCCGTTGACTTCAAGCCCAGCACGCCGATCGAGACCGGCGTG
>Ga0208783_10000012_pt1 | contig 123519 bp, 98 predicted proteins | sample DEB19_08_DNA_2_FD_184529 | JGI IMG/M metagenome (GOLD analysis project Ga0208783, IMG submission 184529) | Aqueous microbial communities from the Delaware River and Bay under freshwater to marine salinity gradient to study organic matter... | ecosystem: Environmental > Aquatic > Marine >... | reverse complement strand
GCGGAAGTCGTGGTCGGCCAGCCCGAGCTGCCGGATGCCGACGCGGATGTTGTCCTTGTCGAGAATCCGCATCACCACCGACTGGCCGTGGTTGGTGGGCAGCACCGAGACGCGGAGGTCGTAGTCTTTCCCGTCGGCGGAGAGCTTGATGCGCCCGTCCTGCGGGCGGCGGCGCTCGGCGATGTCGAGCTTCGAGAGGATCTTGATGCGCGACAGCATCGCACCGAGGAGACGGCGGGGCGGGTTGTCTCGCTCGACGAGCCGGCCGTCGATGCGGTAGCGGATGCGGATGCGATCCTCGAACGGCTCGATGTGGATGTCGCTCGCCCGGAGCTGCACGGCTTCGGTGATGATCAGGTTGACCAGTTTCACCACCGGGGCGTCGGAGTTGTCTTCCTGGGCGGACTGGGCCTGCTGCTCCACCGCCGTCTCGGTGAAGTCGATGGCGGTGTCAGTGAACTCCTGCAGCATCGAGTCGGCACTTTCGCCGTCGGAGAGGCCGTAGTGCCGATTGATCGCCTCCACGATCTGCTCGCGGGGCGCAAGGGCCATCTCGATGTCGCGGTTGAGGATGAAGCGGAGCTTCTCCTGCGCGTCCATGTCGGTGGGGTCGCAGGTGGCGATCCGCAGCCGACCGTCGGCCTCCGCGAGCGGAAAGATCGTGTTCTCACGGGCCACGCTCTCGGGAAGCAGCTGCACCACCTCTTCCGGCACCGACACATCGGCGAGGCTCACGAACTTCAGGCGATGGACCTTCGCAAGGGCCTTCATCACCAGATCGCCCGAGGCATAGCCGAGCCTCACCACCTCGTCATGCACCTTCCTTCCGGACGAACTGGCAACCTGCATCGCCTCCGCAAGCTGCTCGGCGGAAACGATGCCCTCGGAGACGAGGAGCTTGGAGAAGGCGTCGGGAGACATGGCAGCGGGGAGGGGGTCAGGAGGGCAGGGAAGCGTCGAGGTGGGTGTCGGCGTGTTCGTAGCCGGGAGCGCAGGTGCACAGAAAGACGAGTTCGATCGTGCCGGTGTTGCGGATCGTGTGACGCATGCCGGGCGGAATGGCGATCGCGTCGCCCGGGCCGACGGCCCGGGTGTCGTCGCCGACCGTCATGCTCGCCTCACCAGACAGGATGTAATAGATCTCCTCGGTGACGGCATGGTGATGGGGAATGGTGGCACAACCGGGTGCGAGCCTCGCCTCGGCCAGGCTCTGCTTCCGGATCGACGAGTTGCGGTGGGCAAGGAGTTCGCGGATCGTGGAGCCGTCGACCGTGGTGAACGGTTTCGCATCCTTCCAGTTGACGACGTCCATCGGCATCCGCTGCTGGGCCACGGGGGAGGATCCTGACCGCCCCTCTCTCAAAGATAGCAGACGGTAGCGGGCAAGGGGCACCTGGCGCCAGTTCGGCTGCCTCCGCGGCCCTGAGGCGTCTCAGCCGAGGGTCCTGTGAAAAAAGAGCACGGCGGGAGGGACAGGCCGGCATTCCCAGGCAGCCGTCTCTGGCAGGGCGGCGGCGTCGAAGGTGGTGTCGGCCTCGACTACCACAATGCTGCCGGCCGGCGCCGATCGCCGCACGGCCTCGATGAGGGCCAGGAGATCGGGTCGGCGGGCGTGGCCTTCGGCAAAAAACGCCCACGGCGGCGACACGAACATCAGCCACGGTGGATCAGGAGGCAGCTCCGGCATGCGTCGGGTCCATACCAGCACATCGCCCGCCCGGATGTCGCAGCGTTCCATCACACCAAGTTCACGGGCCGAACGCCGCAGCGTGTCGGCGGTGGGAAAGTGGCGCTCGACGAAGACGGCCCGCGCCGCACCCCGGCTGAGGGCCTCGAATCCGAGGGCCCCGGTGCCGGCAAACAGGTCGAGCACGAGCTTTCCCTTGACATCGACCCCAAGCAGGTCGAACAGCGTCTCGCGAACCCGGTCTTTCATGGGGCGGGTGACACCGTCGGGCTGATGGGCGAGCCGACGACCGCGGAGGTCGCCCCCGACGATTCTCGGGCTGCTCGTGGCCTCCTCAGGCTCGCGGGAGCCTTTTTCGCCCCGGGGTGCAGCATGGCGGGCGGGGCGATGGCGGGAGGGTTTCATGGAGAACTTCGCGGTGGAGCGGCGTGTACCGAGAATGCTATCGTACCCCGGATCCCAAGGAGGCTGATACGCATGGATGCTCGCTGGTGGATGGCCGCGGTGGTGGCATGGTGGTGTGGAGTCGGTGCGACGGGGCTGGCCAGGGCGGCGGATTCCGCCGAGGTGGCTGCCGCGAAGCAGACCTTTGACGCATCCGAACGGGAGTTTCGAAAGGTCGTCTCCGACATGACCGTGCTCCAGGCGCAGTATCACCAGCCTGGCGCCGACAAGGCGGCGATCGAGGCGCGGTTCAAGGAGGTGAGCACGAGCGCCGTGGCCGCACGCGAGCGCCAGGAGGCGGCGGCCCTCCAGCTCGCCCTTCTCGATCCCGCAAACCGCCAGGCCCGGGAGGTGATGACCAGCGTGATCAAGGGAGCCATCCGTGCCGATGCACCCGAGATTGCACTCGACAAGGCACGGCAGCTCGAGGCAGCGGGCGTGACCGACAGCGAGCTGTGGATCATGGCGGCCGAAGCCGCGTGGAACGTGTCGTTGCTCGACGAGGCCCGTGACTGGCTCGCGAAGGCACGGGCGGCCGGAGGCCGAAAAGACCTCATCGACAAGAACGAACGGCTGATCGACCACGATCGCCTGAAGGTCGACGAGGAGATGGCGAAGCGCAAGGCCGATGCGGAGGCCGACACGCTCCCGCGGGTGAAAATCTCCACCACTGCCGGCGACGTGGTGGTGGAGCTCTTCGAAGACATCGCCCCCAACACGGTGGCCAACTTCATCAGCCTGATTGAAAAAGGCTTCTACGACGGCACGCCGTTTCATCGCGTGATTCCAGGGTTCATGGCCCAAGGGGGCGATCCAAAGGGCACGGGCAGCGGCGGACCGGGCTACACGATCGCCTGCGAGGTCGACGCCCCAGGTGCCCGCAAGCACTTCCGGGGCACGCTCTCGATGGCGCACGCCGGCCGCGACACCGGCGGGTCGCAGTTTTTCCTCACCTTCCGTCCGACGGAGCACCTCGACGGCAAGCACACGGTGTTTGGCCGCGTGATCGAGGGCTTCGAGGTGCTCTCCATGATCTCTCGCACCAACGACGAGCAGGGGCGCGAACTCGTGGGCATCGAACCCGATAGAATCACGAAGGTGGAGATTCTTCGGAAGCGAAACCATCCCTATGTGCCGAAGACCCAGCCCGATGCATCGACGCGTTGACCAGGCCGGCGCATCCCGCGGCCCCCTCCGACTCGTCGAGCCGCTCACACACACTCCCCACTCCGCCCCGTCACCGTTCTGGAGGTCGCCATGACACGCTTCCTGCCGATCCTGTGCGGTGTGCTTGCCGCAGCCGTGGCCGTGGCGGCCGACCCACCCCCGTCACCCGTCTCCCGGAGCCACCCCAGCATGGCACATGAGTTTCCAGCCGAAGCCACTCCGCCCGGAAATCCGGCGCTTGCCGGCCGCGTGCCCGACGAGCAACTGCCCCGCACCGAGGCCGAATGGCGGCAGCGGCTCACGCCGATGCAGTATCAGGTCACCCGTCACAAGGCGACCGAGCGGGCCTTCACGGGAAAGTACACCGACACGGCAACCCCGGGCATCTACCGCTGCATCTGCTGTGGTGAACCACTCTTCGCCTCGGGAGAAAAGTTTCACAGCGGCTGCGGCTGGCCGAGTTTCAACGCTCCGATCGATGGCGTGAAGGGCGCGGCGATCGCCGAACACGAGGACCGTTCGCTGGCCGGACTGGCGGGCTACGGCATCCGGACGGAAGTGACCTGCCGCCGGTGCGGCGCCCATCTCGGGCATGTGTTCAACGACGGTCCGCCCCCCACCGGGCTGAGGTATTGCATCAACTCCGCGTCGATCACGCTCGAGCCGACGAAGCCGACCAACGAGCCGAAACCCGCCTCTCCATGACGGCCGCCACGCGTGGCCCACGGTTCAGGCCGTCGAACGCAAAACTCGCCACACGTTTCACCACGCCGGTCCCACGGCTCACGCCGTTGGGCTTCCACGCCGGTCCAAGCCCGAGGCCGTGAGGCCTGGGACACGCGACGGTCTTGCGCACGGCGCCGTTGGGCGACATTGGCTCGCCACGCAAAACACGCCACACGTTTCACCACGCCGGTCCCACGGCTCACGCCGTTGGGCTTCCACGCCGGTCCAAGCCCAAGGCCGTGAGGCCTGGGACACGCTCAGCGCTTCCGCACGGCGCCATTGGGCGACATTGGCTCACCACGCAAAACACGCCACACGTTTCACCACGCCGGTCCCACGGCTCACGCCGTTGGGCTTCCACTCCGGTCCAAGCCCGAGGCCGTCAGGCCTGGGACACGCGACGGTCTTCCGCACGGCGCCGTTGGTCTTTCACGAAGCAGCGTCGCATCGCATCGAATCGCCCCGCCGTTTGACGAGCGAGGGGTTGCCCACGCCCCGGGAGCCGGCGTCATTGGCCAGCGGAGCCAGGATGGCGGAGCGCCGGCCAATGCCGAGCGAGCGGAGGGCAGGGATGCCCGCAGCGAGCGTCCGGCGACGGGGTGTGGGCAACCCCGAAGCGGAGCCACGCCGAAGCGGAGCCACGCCGAAGCGAAGCAACCCCGAAGCGAAGCAACCCCGAAGCGAAGCAACCCCGAAGCGGAGCAACCCGTCCGCTCCCTGCTTCAGGCGTGGCCGAGGAGCCACGCGATAAGCCCCTTCTGCACGTGCATGCGGTTGGCCGCCTGCGTGACCACCACGCTCCGCTCGCCATCGATCACCTCGTCGGTGACCTCCTCGCCGCGGCGAGCCGGGAGGCAGTGCATGAAGAGGGCGCTGGGACAGTGGGCCATGAGCGCTGCGTTGACCTGGTACGGCGCGAAGGCCTTCAGCCTCGCCTGCCGCTCCTCCTCCTGCCCCATGCTGGTCCAGACGTCGGTGTAGACCACGGCGGCATCCCGCACGCCCGCCACCGGGTCGGTGGTTTCCTCGACGTCGGCCTCGGGAAGGATCGTCTTCAGGTGCGACCGGAAGGCGTCGTCAAACTGATACTCCTTCGGGGCCGCGAGCACGAATCGCATGCCGAGCAGCCCGCAGACGACCGCGAGCGAGCGGGCCACGTTGTTGCCGTCGCCGACGAACGTCATGGTCAGGCCGTTCACTCGCCCCACTTCCTGGCGGAGCGTGTAGATGTCGGCAAGGGCCTGGCAGGGGTGCGATTCGTCGGAGAGCCCGTTGATCACCGGCACGCTCGACACCTCGGCCAGCCGCAGGATCGTCTCGTGCGCCTTGGAGCGGCACACGATGGCATCGACGTATTCACTCAGCACGCGGCCGAAGTCGGCGATGCTTTCCCGTGACGACGCAAACCCGCTGTCGGCGCCGAGAAACAGGCTCGACCCTCCGAGGTGCGTCATCGCCGCCTGGAAGCTCACCCGTGTTCGGAGGCTCGGCTTCTCGAAGACGAGGGCCAACACCCGCCCCGGCAGCAGCGCATCGCGGCGGCCGGCGGCGAACTTCTCCTGAAGATCGCGCGAGATCGCAAACACGGCCTCGATCTCGGCCGCGGTCAGGTCTTCGGGAACGGTGAGGTGTCGAATCGCCATCGGCATGCCTTTCACGCTGCACCACCTGCGGCCACCTCGGTGATCGCGGCGGCCAGTCGGTCGCACCCTTCTTCGATGTCGGCCTGGGTGACGTTCATCGCCGGCAGCAGGCGGATCACCCGCCCCTGCGTCGCGTTGACGAGCAGTTTCCGATCGAGGCATGCCTGCACCACCGCCGCACCGTCGACCGCCAGTTCGATGCCGATCATCATGCCGATCACCCGCACTTCGCGGATCGCATCGCAGCGTTCCTTCATCGCGAGAAGACGGGTGCGGAAGGCGTCGGCCGCCCGCCCCACGTGTTCGAGCAGCCCCTGCTCCTCGATCATGCGGATCGTCGCCACGCCGGCCGCCGCGGCGATCGGGTTGCCGCCGAAGGTGGAGGCGTGCATGCCAGGCCGAAGGTGCTTCGCCAGCTCGACGGTCGTCAGCATCGCGCCGCCGGCGATGCCCGCACACAGGCTCTTGGCCAGCGTCATCACGTCGGGCGTGACGCCAAAGTGCTGGTAGCCAAACCAGGTGCCCGTGCGGCCGCAGCCGCACTGCACCTCGTCGAACACCAGCAGCATGTCGCGTTCGTCGCAGATGCGCCGCAGTCCTTCGAGGAAGCCAGGGGGCGCGGGCACGACCCCTCCCTCACCAAGGATCGGCTCCACGAGAATGCCGCCGGTTCGGTCGTCGATGATCCGCTCCACCGCCGCGAGGTCGCCATGCGGGGCGTATTGAAACCCGGCGAGCATCGGGCCCAGGCCTTCGTGGTATTTCGGCTGCGCCGTGGCCGTGACGCTCCCCATGGTGCGGCCGTGAAAGCCCCCTTGGAACGTGATGATCTTGTACTTCTCGCCGTTGCTCCGGAGCCGCACGAGCTTGATGGCCGCCTCGTTGGCTTCGGTGCCGGAGTTGCAGAAGAAGGCCTGGCCGCCGAACGAACGCTCGGAGAGGAGCTTCGCCCATTCCCCCTGCGGCTCGGTGTACCAGGTGTTGGGCACGTGGATCAGCCTGGCCACCTGCTCCTGCACCGCCTTCACGACCGGCGCAGGACAGTGGCCGAGAAGGTTGCAGCCCCAGCCGGGAAACAGGTCGAGATACTCACGGCCCTCGGCATCCCACACCCGCGACCCCTCGCCCTTGACGAGGCAGACGGGAAATCGCCGGTAGTTGGGCACGACATAGCGGTCGAACGTGTCGATCACGCCGCGGGTGGCGGCACCAACGGCGGTGGCTTCGGAGTCGATCGTGGCCATGGGGATTCTCCCGGACAGGGTGACGGGTCAGGAGCGGGCGGCCGGCCGACGGGCGTCGGAGGCACGGGGCACGAGGGAGTCGTCGCGAACGAGTTCGGTTCCCACGCCGCTCGTCGTGTAGATCTCGAGCAGGAGCGAGTGCCGGAGGCGGCCATCGATGATGTGGATTTTTTTGACCCCCTGGGCCAGGGTGTCGAGGCAGCCTTCGATCTTCGGGATCATGCCGCCGGCGATCGTGCCGTCGGCGATCAGCATGCGGGCTTCGGCGGCCGTGATGTGGGGGATGAGACTCTCAGGGTCGTTCACATCGCGAAGCACGCCGGGAATATCGGACAGCACGACGAGCTTTTCCGCCCCGATCGCCGCCGCGACGGCCGTGGCCGCGGTGTCGGCGTTGACGTTGAGCTTCTGGCCGTCGGCCCCCATCGCCATCGACGGGATCACCGGCACCTGTCCGGCATACATGAGGTTGTCGATCGTGAGGCGATCGACCTTGGTCACCTCGCCGACGTGCCCCAGATCGAGCGGGGCGCCGTCGGGCCCGACAAGGGTGAGCCGTTCGCCGAAGAGCACGTTGGTGGAGAGGAAGTTGAGCGACATCGCCCGCCCCCCATACTCCTCGAGTTTGGCGACGAGGTCGTGATTCAGATCCGTGGCCAAGACCCGCTCGACGATGCCGAGCGTCGCGTCGTCGGTGTAGCGGCGGCCCTGCACCCAGACCGGCTCGATGCCCGCATCGTCCATGGCCCGGCTGATCGCCTTGCCACCGCCGTGCACGACGACGATCCGCATGCCGAGCGTCGACAGGAAGACGATGTCGATCAGGAGGTGACGGAGCGAATCGGGATGCTCAACGACACTGCCGCCCAGTTTGATGACCGTGGTCGTGTCGCGGAACTTGCGGATCCAGCCGAGGGCCTCGATGAGCGTGTCGGCCTTTTGGATGGCCTTCTTTTGAGCCTGGCTGACGGAGGGTGAGGCGGGCACGTCTCGCGGGATCCTGACGGGGAAAAACCAAACCGAGGAGTGTAACACCCGCGGGGTCGGTGATTAAGCGGGTGGGGCAGACGGCCGGGGAACGCCCGCGAACCCAGCCCGGACGAGGATGCCAAACACGCCGCGCGGCTCACCGTGCCGGTCCCAAGGCTCACGCCGTTGGGCGTGGACGGCAGAGGGTTCTGTCCAAGCCCAAGGCCGTGAGGCCTGGGACACGCCGGGCTATGCCGCTCGACTTCATTTCGCTGCCATGCCGCCGCATGCCTTGCGGCGACGCCTCAAAACATCGCCATGAACTGCGTCTGGATGGCCGTGCCCGTGTGGCCCGCCCGGTAGGGATAGAGAATGTTCTGCGCCGGGTTGCGGTTCATGTAGAGCGCCTCGATCGTGAACCGCCCCTGCCGCGACTGGTTGACGTACCAGTTCAGGCCACCGCCATATTCCTGGCCAGTGCCGTAGGTGCCCGTGAGCGCACTGGAGCGGGCATAGACCTCGTAGGTTCGCGGCACGAAACACCACGAAAGATATCCGAGCCCTCCATGGTCGTAGACGCTGTCGTGAACGAAGTTCCCCGTGCCGACGAAGTCGTTGAGCTGACGGAAGTAGTATTCGAAGTTGACCGCCCAGCCCCCCTGCTTCCATCCGGCATCGACCGTCGCGAGCTGATAGGCGTATTGATCGAGATTCGTGCCGGGGCCGAGTGCGTTGGGCAACGCGATCGGAGTTCCATCGGAGAGCCGAACGGTCGTGTCTTCCGGATTGAGACCGGGAAAGATGATTGCCTGTGTGCGGGCAAACGTGCCGCTGCCACCGAAGCGAACCACGGGGTCGTCGCGCACCTCCATGTCGGAATAGCCGAGCCCGAAGGGGCCGAGTGGCTCCCACCAGGTGTTGCCCGCCCACGCCATCGATGTGCCCTTGCGCAGCACCCCGGCCTGACCACCGTCGATGGCGTTCCAGACTCCGGCCTGGTAGTTGAGTTCGCGATCAAGGAACGATCCCGCGAAGTACACGCCCGGGCTGTAGCCGGGCCGAAAGAACGTGTTGACCATGCTCCGGTCGATGCCCAGCACCCAGGGCTGCATTTCGACCCACTCGCGTGAGCTCGGAACGATCGTCACACCGCCGAGCAGCGTGGCCGCTTCGCTGAACTTCCAGCCCAGCGTGCCGAGCGGCACGAAGGCCGAACGCACGCCGATGTCGGAGGTGCCGAAGAGTGCGGCTCGATAGACGAGTCGTTCGTCGGCGACGTAGCCCGAGAAGGAGAGCAGAACGCGGTTGAGGTTGAAGGTGTTGATGTTTTTGACGGGCAGCGTCATGCCCGCCGAGTTGGTCCACGAGGTGTTTTCCCGGGCAAACTCGAACCACCGAACCTGCATGAAGCCGTTGAAGGCGAGCGCGAACGGGAACCCCTGCGTGGACCGGTGGAGCACCAGGCCCCCGGGCGGCGCAATGTCGGTGGCGGGGATGTAGCGCGGACGTGGAATCCCGGCGAGGCGGGCCTCCACGGCCTGATCCACCAGCGCCTGAATCAACGCGTCCTGGTCGATGGAGTCGGGAGCGGACTCAGCAGACTCCGCCGGGGATGGCGCGTCGTCGGCGTCCCACAGCACGCCGGCTTCGTCGCCTCCCTCCCGAAGCATTTCCGTCATCGTTGGCGGGGCGTCGCGGTCCGCCTCGTCGGCGCACGAGGCCACAAAACCCCTCGCAAGAAGGGATAGCAGGATCGCAGCAGCGGCAATCAGGCGGTGGCGGCGCATAGAAACCCGCATTCTTCATCGGGTCCGAATATGCCGGTCGTGCATGTTTTCCGGCCTGGGCGCCCTGGGAAAGCTTGGAAAAATGGAGGAAAACCAGTTTCTCGCCGGGTCGGACGCCGCTTGACGGCCACCGCGAGGCCGATATCTTCTATTTGTTTTCCAAATGATGCACGGCGGCAACATTTGGTTTTTTTATCAGGGATGAGGCGGGTTGGCGTTGTGACGGGCCGCGGTACGCGCGGGCTCCGGTGAATCTGAAGTCCCTGAAAATCTTCTGCGACATCGTCTCCCGGCGGAGCTTCTCGAAGGCTGCCGCGGAAAACGGCATTTCCCAGTCGGCTGCCAGTCAGGTGGTGGGCCAGTTGGAGTCGCATCTGGGCGTCCGGCTGATCGAGCGGTCGAAGCGGCCCCTCTCGCCGACCCGTGAAGGGCAGGTTTTTTACGACGGGTCGCGAAAACTGATCGCCGCCTACGACTCCCTCGAGGATCAGGTACGCACGCTCCACGATGACGTGGCCGGGCGTGTTCGCGTGGCGGCGATCTACTCCGTCGGCCTGCACCACATGAGCCGATACGTGCAGGAGTTCATGAGCCGCCACCCCAAGGCCAACGTCCGGCTGGAGTATCTCCACCCCGACCGCGTGCTCGAATCGGTCGAGCAGGGGCAGGCCGACATCGGCATCGTGAGCTATCCGCGAAGCACGCGGACGGTCGAAGCCCAGCCGTGGCGGGATGAGCCGATCGTGCTCGTCTGCGCGCCGGGCAACGCCTTTGCCGGACGGGTGCAGGCTTCGCTCGGCGAACTCCACAACCAACGCATGGTGGGCTTCGACGCCGACCTCGTGATCCGCCATGAGATCGATCGTGCCCTGGCCGCCGCTGGTGCCGAGCCATCGGTCGTGATGGAGTTTGACAACATCGAAACGATCAAGCGTGCCGTCGAGATCGATGCGGGCATCGCCCTCCTCCCGGAACCGACGATCGGCCGCGAACTCGCCGCCGGCACGCTGGCGATGGTTCGCCTCGTCGGTGATGAGCTGGTGCGGCCGCTCGGCATCATCCACGCCCGTGGCAAGTCGCTCGCCCCCACGGCGCAGCGGTTCGTCGAACTCCTCCAGGGCCATGCCCACGACGTCGACCCTGGCCTAACCGCCCCCACGACGCCTCCCGAATCGTCCCCGGCCCTGATCGATCGTTTCTGAACACATCCCGTCTTCCATTTCTGCATCACGCACGAGTTTCGCCATGACGCTTCCTGCTCCCCGCCATTCCCACGGACTCCCCGCCAAGCAGGGCCTCTACGATCCCGCCAACGAGCACGATGCGTGCGGCGTGGGCTTCGTGGTGAACCTGCACGGCGTGAAGAGCCATCGGATGGTGCGGCAAGGCCTGGAGGTGCTGGAAAACCTCACCCACCGCGGCGCCACCGGGTGCGATCCACTCACGGGCGACGGAGCCGGCATCCTCACGCAGATGCCCCATGATTTTTTCGCCTCCGTGGCTCCGCAGGCCGGCATCACGCTGCCGCCCGCCGGCGACTGGGCGGTGGGCAACGTCTTTCTGCCCCCGTCGGAGGGCGACCGCGAGGCCGCCGAGCAGTTCTTCGAGAAGGTCGTGCGGGAAGAAGGGCTCGAGTTTCTCGGCTGGCGCAACGTCCCCACCGACAATCAATCGATCGGCGGCACGGCCCGTGAGGTCGAGCCGTTCGTGCGTCAGATCTTCATCGGCCGCGGCTCGAAGGTGGCCCGCGACCACTTCGAATGGAAGCTGTTCGTCGCCCGCAAACGCTTCGGCATCGAACTCGGCACGCTCGGCCTCACGGAGCACGCCTTCTGCTACGTCTGCTCGCTGTCGAGCAAGACGATCGTCTACAAGGGCCTCCTCCTCGCCGACCAGGTCGACAAGTACTACCCCGACCTTTCCGACGAACGATTCACCTCGTCGCTCGCCCTGGTGCACCAGCGATACAGCACCAACACCTTCCCGACGTGGGATCTCGCGCACCCCTTCCGCTACATCGCGCACAACGGCGAGATCAACACCGTCCGTGGCAACATCAACTGGATGCACGCCCGCGAGAGCATGCTCGCGCACCCGGTGTTTGGCCCCGACCTCGACAAGATCAAGCCGGTGATCCGCGAGGGGGGCAGCGACTCGGCCACCTTCGACAATGTCCTCGAACTTCTCGTGTTGGCCGGCCGGCCGCTCGAGGAGGCGGTGAGCATGCTCATCCCCGAGCCCTGGAGCGGCCACGAGAGCATGGCCGATGACCTCAAGGCCTACTACGAATACCAGGCCTGCCTCATGGAGCCGTGGGATGGCCCCGCCGCCCTCGCCTTCACCGACGGCGTGCGGATCGGCGCCACCCTCGACCGCAATGGTCTTCGACCGGGCCGCTGGTGGCAGATGAAGGACGGGCTCGTCGTGATGGCGAGCGAGGCCGGCGTGCTCCAGCTTCCCGCCGGCGACGTGGTGCGGAAGGGCCGGCTGCGTCCGGGCCGGATGTTTCTGGTTGACACGAAGGCAGGCCGGATCGTCGAGGACGACGAGATCAAACAGTCGCTCGCCACGGCCCAGCCCTGGCGGGAGTGGGTGTCGACCCACCAGGTGCGGCTCGACTCGATCCCCGATCCCGCGCACGTCGACGATGTCACCAAGAACCGCGCCGTGGAGCCCTCGGAAACGCTCGTGAAGGGCAAGCCCGACGCCCACGCCCACGCCGTCGATCCGTGGCGGGCTGCCGGCGTCGCGGGCGAGCATGGAAGCCTGGTGGAACTCCAGCGCACCTTCGGCTTCACCCTCGAAGACCTGAAGGTGATCCTCGCGCCGATGGCCACCGACGGCGCCGAGCCGATCGGCTCGATGGGCAACGACACGCCGCTGGCCGTGCTCTCCGACCGCCCGCAGCTCCTCGCCAACTACTTCAAGCAGCTCTTCGCCCAGGTCACCAATCCGCCGCTCGACGCGATCCGTGAGGAGATCATCACCTCGATGATCACCACGATCGGGTGCGAAGGAAACCTGCTGGCCACGACGCCCGAGCAGGCTCGGCTGCTGCGGCTCGACACGCCGGTGATCACCAATGCCGAATGCGCCCGCATCAAGTCGCTCGATCGACCGGGCCTGAAGGCCACGACGCTCTCGCTCCTCTTTCCGGCCGCTGACGGCGCCGCGGGGATTCGGAAGCGACTGGATGACCTTCGCGCCGAGGCCTCGGCGGCCGTGAAGAACGGCGCCACGATCCTCGTGCTCTCCGACCGGGGCGTCTGCCGCGAGCATGCGGCAGTGCCGTCGCTGCTGGCCACGGGCGGCGTGCATCACCATCTCGTGCGGGAAGGATCGCGCACCCGGTGCGGCATCGTGGTCGAAACGGGCGAGGCCCGCGAAGTGCAGCAGTTTGCACTGCTCACCGGCTACGGCGCCGGGGCCGTGAACCCCTACCTCGCGTTCGCCACGATCGACCAGATGCAGGCCGAGAAGATCATCGCCGGCGACTACGCCCGCGAGAAGCTCCACAAGAACTACGTCAAGGCGGTGACGAAGGGCCTGCTCAAGGTGATGAGCAAGATGGGCATCTCGACCCAGCAGAGCTATCGCGGCGCCCAGATCTTCGAGGCGGTTGGTCTCGATCAGCGGCTCGTCGACGAGTTTTTCGCCCGCACCCCGAGCCGCATCGGCGGCATCGGGCTCGAGGGCGTGGCCGCCGAAACCCTTCGCCGCCACGACCATGCCTGGCCCAAAACGAACGTGCCGCAGACGCTCGAACTCGACGTCGGCGGCCGCTACGCCTGGCGTCGCAAGGGTGAGGCCCATGTGCTTGCTCCGGAGGTGGTCGCATCGCTCCAACGGGCCACGCAGATCAACAGCCGTGAGGAGTTCAAGAAGTTTCAGCGGCTGATCGACGAGCAGCAGACGAAGCTGCTCACGCTCCGCGGCCTGCTCGACTTCCAGTGGGCCCCGACCCCGATTCCGCTCGACGAGGTCGAGCCGGCCAAGGAGATCGTGAAGCGATTCGCCACCGGCGCGATGTCGTATGGCTCCATCTCGAAGGAGGCGCACGAGACGCTTGCCATCGCCATGAATCGGCTCGGCGGCTGGAGCAACACCGGCGAGGGGGGCGAGGACCCGGTCCGGTACCAGCTCGAGCCCTCGGGCGACAGCAAGAACTCGAAGATCAAGCAGGTGGCCAGCGGCCGCTTCGGAGTGACGAGCCTCTATCTCGTCAACGCCCAGGAGCTGCAGATCAAGATGGCCCAGGGTGCGAAGCCCGGTGAGGGCGGCCAGCTGCCAGGCCACAAGGTCGATCGCGAGATCGCCCGGATCCGCCACTCGACTCCCGGCGTCGGCCTCATTTCGCCCCCACCCCACCACGACATCTATTCCATCGAGGATCTCGCCCAGCTGATCCACGACCTGAAGAATGCCAACCACCATGCCCGCATCAGCGTGAAGCTCGTGGCCGAGGTGGGCGTGGGGACGGTCGCGGCAGGCGTTTCCAAGGGCAAGAGCGACGTCGTGCTCATCTCCGGACACGACGGCGGCACGGGTGCCAGCCCCCAGACCTCGATCATGCACGCCGGACTCCCGTGGGAACTCGGCCTCGCCGAGGCCCATCAGGTTCTCGTGATGAACGACCTCCGCGGCCGGATTGTCGTGCAGACCGACGGCATGATCCGCACGGCGAAGGACGTGGTGGTGGCCACGCTGCTCGGTGCCGAGGAGTTTGGAATCGCCACGGCATCGCTCGTGGTGATGGGCTGCATCATGATGCGCAAGTGCCATCTCAACACCTGCCCGGTGGGCATCGCCACGCAGGATCCGGCGCTTCGCAAGAAGTTCACGGGCCAGCCGGAGCATGTCGTCAACTACTTCTTCATGCTCGCCGAGGAGATCCGCGAGGTGATGGCCAAGCTCGGCTTCCGCACGATCAACGAGATGGTCGGCCGCGTCGACCGCCTCGACACGCGGCAGGCGATCGCCCACTGGAAGGCGAAGGGGCTCGACTTCTCGACGATCCTCCACAAGCCCGAGGTGCCGGCCCACGTGAAGACGTTCTGCCAGGATCGGCAGGACCACGGCATCGCCGAATCACTCGACATGACGACGCTCCTGGGGCTCTGCAAGCCGGCGCTCGAACGGGGCGACGCGGTGAACCTCGACCTTCCGATCCGCAACATCAACCGCACCGTGGGCACGATCCTCTCCAGCGAGGTGACCCGACGCTACGGAGCCGCCGGCCTGCCCGACGGCACGATCCGGATCAACTTCCGCGGCTCGGCAGGCCAGAGCCTGATGGCGTTTGGCGCCCCGGGCGTGCAGGTGACCGTGGAGGGCGATGTGAATGATTACTGCGGCAAGGGCCTCTCCGGTGGCCGCGTGATCGTGAAGCCCGACCGCTCGGCCCCGTTTACCGCCGAAGACAACGTGATCGCCGGCAACGTGGTGGCCTACGGTGCCACGGCGGGCGAGATCTTCATCCGCGGCATTTGCGGCGAGCGGTTCCTCGTGAGGAACTCGGGCGCCGAGGCGGTGGTGGAGGGCACGGGCGACCACGGCTGCGAATACATGACCGGCGGCCGGGCGGTGATCCTGGGTGAAACCGGACGAAACTTCGCGGCCGGCATGAGCGGCGGCATCGCCTATGTCTGGGATTCCCACGGCACCTTCAAGCCGAAGGTCAACAAAGAGATGGTGGAGTTCGAGGAACTCGATCCATCCGACCTCGACTACCTGAAGGGGCGGATCGAAAAGCACGTCGAACACACCGGCAGCACCCGCGGTAAGGAGATCCTCGCCCACTGGGTGACCGAACAGAAGAAGTTTGTGAAGGTCATGCCGACCGACTACAAGCGAGCCATCGCGGAGTTGCGAAAGCTCGCCGAACAGGACCAAGAGGCAGCGAAGCAGGCGGAGGTGAAGATCAATGGGTGAGCCACGCGGATTCATGAAGTATGAGCGAAAGGTTTCCGGCTATGCGCCGGTGGCCGATCGACTCAAGCACTACAACGAGTTTCTCACGATCCTCTCGCCGGAGGAGGTGACGACCCAGGGCGCCCGCTGCATGGACTGCGGCGTTCCCTTCTGCCACACGGGCTGTCCCCTCGGGAACATCATCCCCGACTTCAACGACCTCGTGTATCGCCAGCAGTGGCACGAGGCGAGCCAGCGACTCCACGCCACCAACAACTTCCCCGAGTTCACCGGCCGCGTCTGCCCCGCCCCGTGCGAGGCGGCCTGCGTGCTGGGGATCAACGAGGATCCGGTGGCGATCAAGCAGATCGAGATGACGATCGCCGACCGGGCCTGGGACGAGGGCTGGGTGGTGCCTGAGGCGCCCAACGTGCGCTCCGGCAAGCGGGTGGCGGTGGTGGGCAGCGGGCCTGCGGGCCTCGCCTGCGCCCAGCAGCTCAACCGGGCGGGCCATCTTGTCACGGTGTTCGAGCGGGCCGACCGTCCAGGCGGCCTGCTCATGTATGGCATCCCCGACTTCAAGCTCGAGAAGTGGCGTGTGTGGCGCCGCGTCGAGCAGATGCGGGAGGAGGGGGTGGAGTTTCGCTGCAGTGTGAACATCGGCTTCGACATCCCGACCCAGCAGCTTGCCGAGGAATATGACGCGGTGGTGCTCACGGGCGGATCGACGCTCGGCCGGGACCTTCCGATCGCGGGCCGTGATCTCGATGGCGTGCATTACGCCATGGAGTTTTTGCCGCAGCAGAACCGGAAAAACGCCGGCGACGACGTGCCGGGACAGATTCTTGCCGAGGGCAAGGACGTGATCGTGATCGGCGGTGGCGACACCGGCAGCGACTGCACGGGCACGAGCAATCGCCACGGCTGCAAGACCCTCACCCAGTTTGAGCTGCTGCCGCAGCCGCCGGACCTCGGAAAGTATCCCCGTCGCGGCGACCGCCCGTCCCACACCCCGTGGCCAAACTGGCCGCTGATGCTGCGGACGAGTTCATCTCATGAAGAAGGCTGCCGTCGCGAGTTTGGCATTCTCACCAAGGAGTTTCTTGGCGACGCCGAGGGCAAGCTCCGTTGCCTGAAGACGGTGCGGATCGAGTGGTATGCCGACGAGTCGACGGGCCAGCAGAAGTTTCGCGAGGTGGCGGGTTCCGAAGAGGAGTGGCCGTGCCAGCTCGCGCTTCTGGCGATGGGCTTCGTGGGGCCTGAGAGGCACGGTCCGATTGCCGACCTCGGGCTGGAGCTCGATCCTCGGGGCAACGTGAAGGCCGGGGCTGACTACCAGACGAGCCGCGAGGGCGTGTTTGCTGCGGGCGATATTCGGCGCGGCCAGTCGCTCGTCGTGTGGGCGATCCACGAGGGCCGCGAGTGTGCCCGATCGGTGGATCTCTGGCTGATGGGCCAGACGAATCTGCCGAGCACATCCGCCGGCGAGTTTGCCGTGACGCTGCCCTGACCCGCGGCCTGCTCGCAGCGTCCAACATCCTCACGCCCAACCCGTCACGCGTGTCGCTACGCCGGTCCCACGGCTCACGCCGTTGGGCTTCCACGGAGCGACACGATCGCCCCGCCTGGGACACGCCACGTCATCGCTCCAGACACCGTTGGGCACCCTCGGCTCATCGAGCCCAACGCGCCACGCGTATCGCTACGCCGGTCCCACGGCTCACGCCGTTGGGCTTCCACGGAGCCACACGAGCGCCCCGCCGTGTGACGAGCGAGGGGTTGCCCACGCCCCGGGAGCCGGCGTCATTGGCCAGCGGAGCCAGGATGGCGAAGCGCCGGCCAATGCCGAGTGAGCGGAGGGCAGGGATGCCCGCAGCGAACGTCCGGCGACGGGGTGTGGGCCACCCCGAAGCGGGCACCTCACCAGCGCCCCGCCGTGCGACGAGCGAGGGGTTGCCCACGCCCCGGGAGCCGGCGTCATTGGCCAGCGGAGCCAGGATGGCGAAGCGCCGGCCAATGCCGAGTGAGCGGAGGGCAGGTATGCCCGCAGCGAGCGTTCGGCGACGTGGTGTGGGCCACCCCGAAGCGGGCACCACCCAGCACCCCGTAGCCGGCGCCGACAGCCAGGCGGCAGTGTGCTGCGAATCCCGAGGTGGCCAGCCCCCCCGATGAGGCCCATTCAGCCCCTCGGCCGAGCCCGAGCCAACGGACCTCCGCCCCAACCCCCAAAAAACGCGTTTCTCAGCCGTTTTTGACCATTTTCGGCCGCCACAGCATGGCGGTGAGCATGCTGCCCCTGCGTCTCACCATCTCGTGAAGCCTTCCCTCCCCTCATCACTCCGGTGGTGAGGCCTCCCGCTCTGCTCACCACCATCCGCCAACGACGAAAACGCCTTGAAAAATGGCATTTTCGTTCAAAAACAACGTCAAAAAAAGAATTGGCACAGGAACTGCATTTCTCCGTCCTGCTGGCGATTGGGTCGCAGTGACCCGGTCGCGAGCAGAACTTCGGTTTGCTGGCTTTTGATGCGCCTGTGCGCCGCCAAGACCCCGTTGGGGACTTGCGCAAACGCACGGGGGAATCGGGGTTGGCTGGCCGTTGTTTTCAGGAATTTGCTGAGACATCCCGTGTTTTCCCGTGGACCCCTCCAACCCGATGCGGTGTGTGGCCGGTGGCGCTCGCCACCCCATGCCCCGCGCCCGGATTTTCCGGGGGGAGTCCCGCCACACCATCCGCCAGACCCCGTCTCCCGTCGGGCGACTTTGGCGCACGCGTGGCGGAACACACCGGGCCATCAACGCAGATGCCATGCGCCCCCGATCCCTTCGTTTCGTTCTGACTTCGTTTCGTTCTGACGTTTCGTTCTGACTTGGTTTTTGTGTGTTCGTTTTCGTTGTGAGTTCGTCAACCATTTCCAACCCATGGCCGGCGGGTATCGGTCGTTCGTGCCCTGCCGTCCGCTGAAAAAAGGATCCAATCCCATGTTGTGCTCAACCATTGCCCGCGCGTTCTGCGCGCTCTCCGCTGTCGCGTTGCTGGTGGGGTCATCCACCATCGCTCGTGCCGACATTCTGTCGGTGAGCGATCTCCCCGAGGTCACGTTTGTGGCGTCACCCTCCAACGGTTCTCAGGGATTCGCCGACTTGGGCGCTCCCACCGCCAACACGGGCAACATCAACACCGCCACGTTGCTGTCCTTCGGAAACATGGTGTCGAACGGTTCCCAGACCGGTTACTTCACCGGCCTCGTCACACAGGTCCTTGGACCCGTCAGCATCGCCCCTGCCTTGGGCACCAGCATCTCGTTTGGGAACGGCACGTTCGGCTCGTTTGCGTCAACGTCCATCACGGAACAGACCAATACCTCGGGTGAACGCAGTTTTCTCGTGCTTGGGAACTACTCAGCAGGAACGTTTGACCCGTCGCTCACTCCCAATCCGGCTCCCGCCAGCATGACGATCAGCTTCACGCAGACGCCGCCGAGCATCGGTGCGATCTCTGCGTCGGCCACGCTTGCCATTCCTCCGGTTCCAGAGCCCTCGACGGCGATCCTGGCCGGGGTCGGCGTGGGCGGCAGCCTCCTGAGCCTGCAGAAGCGGCGTGCTCGTCGGCCGCTCGCTTCCGGCATCAGCGGCTGATCAAGCGACTCACTGGCGAGGATCGTTTCATGGACGAACGACCCATGCTCCGTCGCCTCGCCTGTTGCTAGGTTGATGTGGTTGACCACCAACGAATGAAGGCCGCGCTGGCCACAAGCCAGCGCGGCTTTTTTCGTGCGCCAACGACGGCCTCGACGGCACGATCGAGAAAGGCCATCACGCGTGTCACGAAGGCCATCGGGCGGCGTGGCAGCGTCATCGCAAGGCCGCGATCTCAACCTCGAAGCTGCCTTCGTCGTCAGACAGTTCACCGGGAGGCTCATTCACCCGCAGGTAGATCGGGCCGTTCACGTCGGCCGTGAGCCGCCCCTCGGCTCCCTCGGCGAGCACGACAAACCGCGGTCGACCGCCGTCTGCCGGCGATTCGACCCACTGCGCCGCCAGCAGACGGCCAACCGGACGGCCACGATACCACTCGAGCGAGATGCCGTCGGGCTCGGTTTCGATGACCGTGCCCGCGATCGCCCCGAGCCGGCAGCGGCCGTGTGCCGAGAGCATGTAGCATTCGCCCTTCACCAACTGGAGCCCGCTGTTCTGCCAGCCGCGCCCAGCCACGACGGTCGTGGAGGCCGGCGCCGTGAGGGGCCTTCCCGGCGACCACTCGATCGCCTCACGATGCACGTCGTAGCCATAATCGATCCCGTCGGTGAGGGCATCGAAGTCGCGTCTGGCCCTCGGCTCGTCAAATCCCGGCTGGCTTCTCAGCCTGGCGGTCAGCCCCGCGTCGAGAGGCCCACGTTCGGCCGCCGCAAACGCCGTCGCATGCGCTGGATGCTGGTCGAGCAACACCACGGCCGCCCAGCTTGCCGCGTAGTCGGTGATCGCCTGATGATCTCGTGCCGGCAAAGCGAAGATGTCGGCGAGCGACGGTGCGTGTGCCGCTCGTCGCAGGGCGCGCAGCTGTTCGATCCGGCCAAGCTGTTCCACGTCGCCGGCCCGTGCCGGCACCGGCGTCGGCACAAACCTGGGCCCATCGGGGGTTGCATCGAGCCGGTGCGTGGCCAGGTATTCCGCGATGCCTTCGGTGTACCAGGGCGGGGCGGCAAGTGCTCGCACCGTGAACGTGAACGCGTGCACCCCTTCGTGCAGCAGAAGGTGGCGACGGTAATCCGGATTCGACTGATCGAGCATCCAGAACTGGTTTCGATCGCAGAAGCCGTTGGCGAACTCGGGAATGGCGTCAGGCAAGAGACCCGCGGCCCGAAAACGCTCACGATCCACGACGAGGCACCCACACGCCCTCCATTCCGGCAGCGAGTCGGCGTCGATCGCGTAGTGCTCGCACCAGGCATCGAACGCCTGATCGAAGATCGCGGGAAGCGATTCAACACCGTCGCCATCTCGCACTGGCCTGTCGGTGACAAGGGCGAGTCGTCGCGACTCGATCACCCGCAGCCCTGCTCGTCGGGCTCGGTCGACGAGCGGCCCCACCTCCACGCGGGTTTCGACCGCGGACCACGCGGGAGTCGCCGCCGCAACGACGCCCACCGCGACCACGAACCTGTGGAACCATGACCTCATCCTCCCTAGTTCATCCAGGCTCCGCGAAACGGGCAAGGCGGGTTGCCTGGGGGGTGTCGGGTGATGGACCGCCATGAGAAATACCGATCGCAGAGCATGGGCTTGTGGTGGTACAAGCCGCGAGGTTCATGGAAGCGGGAGGCATGCGGCCGATGGCGGGATGGCGTGGCCCATGGGGCAAACGATCGCGACGGGCGTTCGCCGTGGCTGCGTGCGCCGGCGGGATGCTGCCGATTCCCCATGCCGACGCCCAGCAACCCTCCGGCATGACCCCCGCGGTGACTCCCGACACGACGACCTCGGGCACCATGCCAATGCCCGTCTGGCAGGCCCCGGCCGTGCCTCAGGCGATCGTTCAGGGAGGCACCATTCCTCCCGGCTGGCAGCCGCAGGCCGTGGCCTATCAGGGCGTCGGCCCCGATGGAAAGCCGGTCACGATGTACGTGGCGCCGACCTACGTCTTCACCTTCCAACTTGGCCCGCCCGTGCCGGCGGTGCCCGGCGCCACGACCGGCGTCGCCCGCACGCCACCGGGCACCGCACCGGCGGGATGGAACTACGCCACCTCTGGCGCACCGCCCGTGGCACGATCACTTCCCGCTCCCACCGTCACGCGGTATCCGCCCATCCCCTACCAGTTTCCCGCTGACAGCAAGGCCCTCGCCGGCACACCGATCGTGCCCCCGGCTGGCTCCCCGAGTCCCTCCACACCACCTCAGGCGTTGGCCGAGGGATCACTGGCAGCGCCTCCTACGGCATGGTCCGCATCACCTGCCACCTCGACGGCCGCTGCCGCTGCCCCTCCCTCGGCAGCTGGCGACTGGGTGTCGGTGGTGCCGCCTGCCACAGCGGCCGCCGTGCTCGCGTCCACCGCGGCGTCGTCGAGTGCCACAGCCGCCGCGCCGTCATCCGCGCCGTCAACCGCCTCAGGCACGCCGGCCCAGCCGGTGAGCATGTCGCCGCAATCGTCGACCGCATCGGCAACGCACCTTTGGCGCGTGGTCGGCGTGCAGGATGGCGACACGCTCTCCTGCCTCGACGAATCGAACCAGCAGCAGAAGGTCGCCCTCGCCGGCATCGACGCACCGGAACTCGGCCAAGACTACGGGCGGGCGGCGCGCGAGGCCCTGGCAGCCATGGTGTTTGGCAAGACGATCGAGGTAGTCGACCAGGGCCGCGACCAATATGGCCGCTGGGTCTGCAACGTGCTCGTCGGCGGGATGGACGTCAACGGACAGATGGTCGTGAACGGAAACGCATGGGTCGCCCCGCAGGCGGCAAACGATCCCACGATCACGGCCCTGCAATCGCAGGCCCAGTCGCAGCGACTCGGGCTCTGGGCTCAGCCCGATCCGACACCCCCGTGGGTCTTTCGCCAGGCCAATGGCGACGCGTCGTGAGCCGACCGCGGCAATCGCGGCTCGGCATGCACGAAAAGCGGGCGAAGGGACTCGAACCCTCGACATCCAGCTTGGGAAGCTAGCGCTCTACCAACTGAGCTACGCCCGCAGCACGGCCGGATTGTAGCAGACGCCAGCCACGCCGCACCGGGCTCACCGCTCCCGCGTAGAATCGGCGTCGTCGTTTCCCTGGCCGTCGGTCAGGATTCCCCGCCGGCCTCCCGTCCGCGATCCCCGAGGATCCTTTCTCTATGGCCAAGCCCACTCCCGCCACCGACACCACCACGCCCCGCCCGGCCGCCCCCCGCGGCGGCCTGCTTTCGATCCTTCGCTGGATCCTCACCACCCTCGTTGTGGCGATCGTTGCTGGAGCCGCGGTGCTTCCACGGGTCTTCAGCACGCCGGAGCGCATCTCGTCCCTGGTCAAAGCCGCCCTCCCCGATTTGGCTGCCGACGTGACGCCTGGCCTCGTGCGCCTCGGATGGTTTGGGCCGATCGTGCTCGAGGACCTCGCCATCGTGCCCCGCAATGGCGACACCACCCCGCTTCAGATCCACCGCGTGGAGGTGGAGCATGGACTCGCCGCGATCCTGATGTCGATGGGCGACCTTGGCCGACTTCGCATCGAAGGACTCAAGGCCGACATCGCCTTCGATGGGAACCACCACTCCAACCTCGATTCGATTCTCCCGCCCCCAGAATCCCCGGCCGCCCCTCCTACGGCGAAAACGCCGCGGCCGGCGCCGGTTCGGGTGAAGCTCGAGATCGAGGATGCCATCGTGCGCATCAGCGGCCCCTGGACGACCGATCCCTGGGTGAGCAAGCCGATGACCGTGCACGCCACGCTCGCCAACGGCGACGATGGCCTGGCGGTGTGGACGATCGAACCGGTGCAACTCCTCGACCAGGCGGAACTCCAGCAAACGGTCGCCCACGAAGTGCTCGCCTATATCGTGCCCGTCTTCGCCGACTCGGCCCGGACGAGCGGCAGGTTTTCGCTTCGGCTCGACGGCGCCCGTTTTCCCGTGGGCCGCCCGGAAGAGGCACAGCTCTCCGGCCTGCTGGCCATGCACGAGGTCAAACTCGGCCCCGGCCCGCTCGTGGTGAACATGTTTCAGTCGAGCCCGCTCGGCCTTCCCACGCCGCCCACCGTGGTGATCGCCGACGAGGCCAACGTCGAGTTTCGGCTGGCGGAACGACGGGTGTGGCACAAGGGCCTCGAGTTTGGGCTGCCGCTTCCCAAGCAGGGGCAGCGGCTCGACGTGCAATCACAGGGCTCGGTCGGCCTTGATGACCGCTCACTCGATCTGAAACTCGCCCTCCCCATTCCTGCCGATCTCCCTCAGGATCGGCCCCTCGTAGCGGCCCTGGCTGGCAAGCAGATCTCGCTCGGCGTGGGTGGATCACTTGACGATCCGAAGGTGATCTTCGACGGCTCGATTCGCGATGCAGCCGGCCAGGTGCTCGTCGATTTCCTCGATCGGCTGCGAAATGGCCCGCGACCACAATCGCCGGCGCCATCGACACCAACGCCGACACCAACGCCGACACCAACGCCGACACCAGTGCCCCCGCCTTCAAAGGAACCACCGACGACGTCCACGACTCCCCCACCCTCACGGCCTGGCTCGGATGTCGTGGCCTCCGGCACTGCGCCAGCGACGACGGGCACCGCGTCTCCTTCTCCACGGGATGCGGCGAAGCAGGCGGCCGCCGACGCCGCCACCCGCGCCGGCGCCAATCCCGACACCGCTGAAGCGATCGTCGACATCGTCGGGGGCGTGCTCGATGAAGTGGCGCGTCGGCGAGCCGAGCGCCGCGCCGCGGAAGCTGCCAATCCCGATCAGCCTGCTCCGCCGCCCCGAAGGGGGCGCCTCTTTCAGCCGCGATCGCCGATCACGTCGGGCACGTCGTCCGCTCCCGCCACCGCCCCACGCTGATCGACACCATCGCCCAACGACGGATGTCGTGCGGCCCGAGCCACGCCGTGTTTTGCCGCACGCGATTGTTGGGTCGCGAAGACGGATCACCGAGAGGCACCTGACACAACGATCCCACTCGGAATGGATCGCGTGGCCCACGGCTCACGCCGTTGGGCTTGGCCGAGACAGAAAAAAACCGGGCCTCCCGTGAGGGAGGCCCGGTCGCATGAACATGCTGTTCGCATCCCGGGCCGTTTTGGCCCGGAAGGGATCAGGTGCTCGCCGGGGCAGCCGGAGCAGCCTCGGTCGGAGCGCCTTCCGAGATCACGCCTTCCCCACCGCAGTTGCCGCCAGCGCAGCCGCCGCAGCTCGAGCAGCCTTCCGAAACGCAGCCACAGCTGTCGCAGCTGTCGCAGCTCTCGCAGCAGGCTTCGGCGCCGTGGCAACGACGCTCGGCCTTCTTGGCACGGTGCTTGGCAAGCAGACCGCCGTGGCAGGAAGAGGCTTCCTCACCGTGGCACTTCTTGGCACGGTGCTTGGCGAGCAGACCGCCGTGGCAGCCGCAACCAGCAAACGCACCCGAGTCACCGCCCACGAGGGCGATGGCAACGACCGCGACGAACATCGCGAGAGCAAATCCGAGATACCGCTTCATCAGAACCTCCAGTCAAGGAACGGAACGCGACAATGCGTCCGGTCGAGCCGTCACGAACTGATCAACCGATCCGGGACGGCCACCGGACCGCAGCAGACTTGTGGGATGCCAGACCGAATGGACCGGCCAATTCCGCTTCTCGCGGAACCGACCCTGACGGCTGGGGAAGCCGTTCCGATCAGGCAATCTCGGCTGAAAAGTACCAGCCGCCTTGTGAAAGTCAAGAAAGTGGGAGGTTTAGCGAAGATTTATGGCATTCGGTGAGTTTAGGGGTTTTTTTGGCAAAAAATGGCCCGCTCCCATCAAAAAAGGGCCATTTCGTCATCGATTCGGGCCAAAAGCGTGGGCATGGCTCCCTTCCCCGAGTCCGAAAAGCAAACTCGCCACGAGGTACACCCAGCCGGTCCCACGGCTCACGCCGTTGGGCTTTGACAGAAGCAGGCGTTCATCAACCCATCAACCCACGAGCGAGGGGTTACCCATGCCCCGTAAGCCGGCGTCATTGGCCAGCGGAGCCAGGATGGCGGAGCGCCGGCCAATGCCGAGCGAGCGGAGGGCAGGGATGCCCGCAGTGAGCGTCCGGCGGCGGGGCGTGGGTAACCCCGAGCGGACCACCAAGGCCGAGCGAGCGGAGGGCAGGGATGCCCGCAGTGAGCGTCCGGCGGCGGGGCGTGGGTAACCCCGAGCGGACCACCAAGGCCGAGCAAGAGGGGACTCACACGCCGTCGAACCACGCTGGGGGTCCAAGAGCTTTCGTCGACGCGGAGACGGCCGCCACGGTGCGACAGCCGTTTACCGCGCGGCGGGAGCGCCCGCCGGGCCGCGAGCCGTTCGGGTTTGCGGCCCCTGGGCGTTGGCCTGAGCCCGCTTGGTGAGCTCCTCCGCCACCATTTCCTGCTTGGCAAGCATGTCCTCCGGATCCTCGAAATTGAGGAGGAGTGGGGGCATGTCCTCGAAGATCTTCATCGCCATGCCGACCACCCGCCAGCCCTCGGGATCGAGTCGGACGGCCCAAATGATGCTTTCCGTGGTCGGGCTTCCGGTTTCATCGACGTCGGTCCACGTGGTTGAAACGTGGGCGAGGTCATTGGTCTCGCTCACGATTTCGCAGTCGCGAACGGCGTAGGTGGCCGAGTCGGGCACGGGTGGGGCCACCGAGATGCCGACTTCGTCCGTCTTGGCCCGGGCGACGCTCGTCAGCATGGCCCGCGCCGCGGCCTCGTCGCCCCGCTTCATCGCATCGAGAAACTTCACGACGCACGCCTTGGCGGGCTCGGTTGCGGCCGATCCGGCCGACGATGCCGAGCATCCGGCGAGCGACATGGCGACACAACAAACCGTCGCCAGAACGGTGCCGAACGAACCGCGCCCCGTGTGGGCACGGGTGATTCCATCGAGACGAAGTCCGCGTCGCATGCCTGCTGATCTCCTGGCGGGGCAGAATGGGGACGGGAAGGTGACGGCCTCGGCCGTGTGCGTCAAGGGCGATCCGCGGCCGGTTTGTGGCAACAGAAGGCCCTCGCCACCGGCCTGCTATGCTCGTGTGAGGCCTTTGGAACCCGCACGATGACCCGGCAGTTTTGGCAGGCTCGCACCGCCTTGGTTCGCGTCGGATGCCTCGCAGTGACCATCCTGATGGCCGCGGCCGGTGCGTGGCATGCCGACGGGGCCGACCCGACAAAGCCCCTTCGCCGACGAGCCAGTGCCCCGACCTCCTGGGACCGCGCCGCCTCGTCCACGTTTTTTGACGATGCGTTCGTGAAACTCGACGGCGAGCGGCCGTCATTCGCGGCCGCTGCCGATGCCGGGCGAACCACCGATGCTTCCGCCGCTCCAGCCACACCCACGGCGGGAGGATTTGCGTGGTCGAAGCTCGTCTCGGAAGAAACGCTCACCGATGAAATCAAAGACCAGCGCGCCGTCGTCGCGGCCGCCGCCGCCAAACCGACCGATTTCAAGGGAGGCGGCTACGAACAGGCCCGCGAGGCCTTCAGTGCGATCGCGTTGTGTTTCGCCGTCATCGCCGACTACGACCAGGGGATTCGCTGGAAAAAGGATGCAGCCTTCGCCCGCGACCTGTTTGCCCGGGTGGGCTTCAACTGCAAGGCTGGAACCGACCAGTCCTTCAAGGAGTCCCAGGCCAGGCTCGACGACCTCGCAGCCCTGCTCGATGGCAATGCCCCGGCCGGTCGGCCCGACCGCGACGAGGATTTCCTCTGGAGTCAGGTGGCGGGCCGCCCTTCGTTGATGAACCGGCTCGAAACGGCCGAGGCGACGCTGGCCGCCGGGCTCGGCTCACGCGGCGAGTTTGACCGTAGCCGGGAACGCCTCGTGCGGGATGCCGAACTCGTCGCGGTGATCGGCGAGGCCATCCATCGGCCCGACTTCGAAGACCACGACGACGAAACCTACCGTGGCCATGCCACCGGCATGCGAGATGCCGCGGTGCGGCTCCGGGATGCCTGCTCGCGCAAAGACTACGACGCCGCCCGTCGCGCCGCCGACGAGATCAAGAAATCGTGCGATGACTGCCACGGCGACTACCGCGGCTGAGCCCGTTCAGCAGCCGCCCTTGAAGCAGGGGAGCGGGTTGAGACCGACCAGTTCGGCCAGGCCAGCCTCCGCCATCTCCTTGCCCGTGACGTAGCGGTGCGTGCGGATCCACTGGCTGATCAGTTCGGCCGACGAGCCGAACAGTTGGCAGAGCAGCACGTCCATCTCGCGTTCGAGGTCGGCGAAGTGACGCGACCACTCGGCGGCTTCCTTGATGCCGATGTGTTCTTCGCTCTGCCACTTCATCGGGTGGAACAAGAAGACGCTGTAGGGCGTCACCAGACGTCGGCCGCAGGCCGCGAATGGCCAGAGCGCCGCCGATGAACACTCGCCGGTCACGATCGCCGTGGCGCGGAGGTTTCGCAGACGCAGAAGCGTCACCAGCGACATCGCGCAGTAGGGGCTCCCACCTGGCGAATCAAAATAGATCGTGCACTCACCCCCCGGCTCGACACCGAGCAGGCGATCGGTGAGTTCGCCTTCGTGCTCCGTGAGGTCGCCAACGACGGCGATCTCGAGAGGCCCCTGCGGCTCTTCGGGCTGCTCCGATTCCTCGCGGGACGGTTCACGACGGGCCATGCAGGGCTCTCCAATGGAAACACTTTTCCCGGAAAGTCTTGCACTTTCGCGAGGATGATTCAGGCCTCCGAGGCTACTGACAATCCGTCCCCCAGACAAGGTACGGCTGCGTCTGGGCTCGCATCCGGCCCGTCCGACGGCTCGACTGCCCCGGGAGGCCGGGCAGCCCGGTGGGGTGTGTTAGAGTGCGGGCTCGATCACCCCTCGTCAGGAGCCTTTGGCATGCGGCAGTCTCCCCACCGATTCCTCGCCTCCGTGCCCGTGCTGCTGGCCATCGTCATCGGCGCCGTACCTGCGCCCGTGGTGGCCCAGCCTGCCGCCGGGAGCGTGTTCACGATCGCCGACGGCGCCGTCTCGCTCGAGGCACCGGCAGGCTGGCAGCGGGTGGAGCCCAAGACCCGCATCGTGGAAACGGAGTTTTCGATCCCGTCGGAGGCCGCTGCCCCCGATGGAACGCCGCTCCCGGCAGGCCGGATGACGGTGATGGGCGCCGGCGGCTCGGTCGAGGCCAACCTCGAACGCTGGTACAGCCAGTTCAGCCAACCCGACGGCGGCAGCACGAAGGAGAAATCCTCCACGAAGAAGCTCCGTGTCGCCGATCGCGACGTCACCTTCGTCGACATCACCGGCACCTACCGAGACGCCCCGATGGGGCCGTTCGCCGGAGGACAGGCGATCGATCGGCCGGGCTACCGCATGCTCGCCGCCATCGTGGAGGGCGAGGACGGCAACTACTTTCTGAAGTTCTATGGACCGGCGACCACCGTGGATGCGCATGCCGCCGCCTTCCAGAAGATGATCGAAGGCATGGTGCCGGCCTCGAAGTGAACGCCCGCCGGAGTCACGGTCAGCCATGAAGGTCAGCGAGTTTCTCGAGCACCACGGCATCGCCGGCAATCCGTTTGCCGAGGAAGACGCCCAAAACGACACCGTCTTCAAACGCACCTGCCTGGAGACGACGTTTCATCCGGCGTGGGACAAGGTCTTCGGCAATCCGTCGGACCCGAGCACGGCGATCGTCTTCGGTGAGAAGGGGTCGGGAAAGACCGCGTTGAAGCTGCAGATGGTGCGGCAGTTCGAGCGGCACAACGACGCGCACCCAGACGCCCGCACCTGCGTCGTGGTCTATGACGACTTCAATCCATTCCTCGATCGTTTTGTGAGCCGGGTGGGCCCCGGTCGCCCTGTCGAGAAGGTCTTGGCCCAGTGGAAGCTCTGGGACCACGTCGATGCCATCCTCACGCTCGCGGTCACCAGCCTCGTGACCGACCTGATCAGCGGCGATGGAAAACGCCCCAGGCTCACGCGGCCCCAGGCCCGAGATCTCGCGGTTCTGGCCGCCTGCTACGACCAATCGACCGCCGAGTCGTTTCCCGTGCGCTGGCGAAAACTGCGACGCACGACCGGCTACCACCTCTGGCAGGCGGCATGGCCCCTCGCGCTGGCCGTGACCGCCACGGCCGGCCTGGCTGCCTTCCTTGTCACGTCGGCGATGCAGGGCAACCTCGGCTGGACCTCCTCGTGGTGGCCCTGGGCCATTGTCGCGGCCGCCTGGATTCCGCTCGGGCGTCGACGCCTGAAGGCCACCTGGCAGGCCTGGCGGATCGTCCGCAGCATGCGCACCGGCAATCGCTCCATCGCCCAGCTCGGACGGGCGCTCGCGGCGATGCCCGAGGCCGACCTCGCCGGCCAGCCCCTGCCGGCCTTCTCCCGCAGCGACGACCGCTACGAGCTGCTCGGGAAGTTTCAGGGCGTGCTCGCCGCGCTCGGCCGGCCGTCGCTGGTGGTGATCGTGGATCGGCTCGATGAGCCCGACGTGATCAACGGCTCCGCCGACCGGATGCGACAGCTCATCTGGCCCATGCTCGACAACAAGTTTCTGAAGGTGCCCGGGCTCGGCTTCAAGCTGCTCCTGCCTCAGGAGCTCTACCGCTTCATCGAACGGGAGAGCGAACCATTCCATCAACGGGCCAGGCTCGACAAGCAAAACCTCGTGCCGTCGCTCGAGTGGAGCGGTGAAACGCTCTACGACATCGCGTCCACCCGGGTGAAGGCGGCGAGCGTCGGCACGCCCCCGGCCACGCTCGCTCAGCTCTTTGATCCCGTCATCGACCAACGACGGCTGATCGACGGCCTGCGATCCCTCCGGGTTCCACGGCAGCTGTTCAAGTTTCTCTACCGTCTGCTCGTGGCCCACTGCCACTCCCACACCGACGAGCGGCCGGTCTACGTGATCTCACCGGAGCGATTCGAGAGCGAACTGGCGTTGTTCCGTCGCGACCAAGACGCGTTTGATCGGGGCCTCGCGCCGCGGTGATGGCCGACGACCTCCACACGCTCGTCGTGGGCCGCGACGCGATGGCGTGTCGCTTCGAGGTGGTGTTCAACGCCGGTGAGCTTCCCGGCGACACGGAGCTCGGCATCGCGGCCCTTGATGTCGTCGACGAGATCGAAGACCGGATCAGCATCTACCGAGACACGAGCGAGTGGTCGCGTCTCAACGCCAAGGCGGCAACGGAGTGGTTGGAGGCGTCGCCCGATACGTTCGCCCTCCTCGAGCGGGCCCGCGACCTGCACGCCCGCACCCACGGAGCCTTCGACATCGCGGCAGGCGCCCTTGTCCGCGCCTGGGGGTTTCTCCAGCGGCAGGGCCGGGTGCCAAACGACTCGGAGCGTGCGATCGCCCTGGAGGCGAGCGGCACACGCTGGCTCGACCTCGACCCGAACCGTCGCACGGTTCGCTTTCTTCGCCCTGGCCTCGAACTCAACCCAGGGGCCATCGGCAAGGGCTGGGCACTCGACCAGGCTGCTGACGTTGTCGTCCGCGGAGGGGCCGGAAGCTTCCTGCTTCACGGCGGCCAGAGCAGCGTACTGGCGCGAGGCACCCAGGGGCCCGCCGCCGACGGTCGGCATGGCTGGCGAGTTGGGCTTCGCCATCCGCTCCGCCCCGGCCGCCGCCTCGCCACCTTGATCCTCGACGACGCCTCGCTCGCCACGAGCGGATCGGGAACGCAGTTTTTCATCGACAAGGGGCGACGGCTCGGCCATCTGCTCGACCCTCGCACTGGCCTGCCCGCGGAGGGCGTGCTCTCCGCCACCGTCATCACGCCGTCCGCGGCGGATGCCGACGCGCTGGCCACGGCCCTGTATGTGTTGGGGCCGGCGGGCCTGCCGCTTGTTGCGCCGCCCGCCGGCGACACGGCGGCGGTGCTCGTGCTCCCGGAGGGATCCGGTGGCGTGCGGCTCCTCCTCGCCAACCTTGCCGAAGCAGCCATCGACATCGAGCCTGAACCTGGACTCTCCGTCGAATGGATACGGCCGCCGAAGAATACGGAGCCACCCTGACCAGAGCCTCGGGCCACGCTACACTCATGCTCCCGGCCCACGACCTCCCAGGGAGCGTCGTCGGGCGTCGCCCCGCACCCCTCGCCAATCGCATCCCCTATGCTGTCTTGGATCGAGCGAGGTTCGTACCTGGGCATCATCTTGTTTCTCACGCTCACGGGGATCGGCCTGCCCATCCCGGAAGAGGTGCCGATCGTGGCCGCGGGCGTGGCGAGCCGCGTCGAGGATGGCCTGAAGTGGTACTACGCCCTCCCGTCCTGCATGGTCGGGGCGCTCCTCGGCGACAGCCTGATGTATGCGATCGGCCGCTTTTTCGGCGCCCGCATCCTCAAGGAACACCCCTGGTGGTCGGGGTTTCTCACCGCCGAACGAGAGAAGACGATCGAAGACCTGATCAAGCGACACGGCATCATGGCCTTCTTCGTCGCGAGGTTTTTGGTTGGGCTTCGAAGCCCCTTCTACCTCACCGCCGGCATGCTTCGGGTGAAGTACCGCTGGTTTCTGTTCGCCGACTTCATCTGTGCCTCGGTGGTGATCAGCGGCTTCTTCGGGCTCGCCTACCTCTTTGGTGATCGCATCACGAGCCTGATCCGTTCCGCCGAACGAGGCTTCACGGCGGCCGTGATCGTGGTGGCCCTCGTCGCCTTCGCCGTGATCGCGTTTTTCTCGTTCCGCAAACGGCGGATTCGGATGCTCGACCACGACCCCGAGGCGCTCTTCGAGGGACGGGAGATTCTGCTCGGGCCCGCCGCCGACCGAATCGCCGATGCCGTGGCGCTGGGCGACGTGGCCCACGGCCATGACGACGAGACGAAGACCGACGAGCCGTGATCAGACGGACGGTGATGCGGGTCGTGCCGGTTGTGTGATCCCGATGGTGCCGATCGGGTAAGCATGTCGCCCTGGGTCGACTTTTCCGTCGCCATTTTGCGACCTAAAGATTCTCTGCGGATGCCGCCGGCCGGCCGGCTTCCTCGCTGGAATCTCCACCCGATGGCCGATCACGACGTCCTTCCCCCCGCGTCTCGCCTGCTCGTCGTCGACGACAACCGACGTCAGGCCTCGGCGTTTGCCCAATGGCTCACGGGCCTGGGCTGGCACGCCACGGCGGCTGGGTCGACCGGAGAGGCCGTTCGATGTGCCGCCCGCCAAGGCATCGCCGCGTGTCTCCTCGATGCATGTCTTCCCGAGAACGGCGCCGCCGACGTGGCGGCAAGCGTTCGAGGCCGTTCGCCGCGAGCCGGCATCGTGGCCGTCGTCGACGACGACACCGCTCCGCCGCCGGCCTGGGCCCACGCGGTGGTGACCCTTCCCGCGAAGGACGAGGCCGTCCTCGCCGCCGTGACCGCGGCCGTCGCGGCCGCGGCTTCGTCGTTGCCAGCGGGAGACGCCCGGTCCAGCACCGTGCTCGGCTCCCATCCCTCGATCGCCGCCGTCCTCGACATCGTGGATCGCGTGGCGCCGACCCCGGCCACCGTGCTCGTGACGGGCGAAAGCGGCACGGGAAAGTCACTCGTGGCCCGCGAGATTCACCGGCGAAGCCGACGCCAGGGCCGATTCATCGAGGTGGCCTGCGGCAGCCTCAGCGAGTCGTTGCTCGAGAGCGAACTTTTTGGCCATGTGGCCGGAGCGTTCACGGGAGCCACTGGTGACCGCGACGGGAAGTTTCTCCTGGCCGACGGCGGCACGATCTTTCTCGACGAGATCGCCACTGCGTCGCCCGCCATGCAGGTGAAACTGCTCCGGGTTCTCCAAGACATGCAGTTCGAGCCGGTGGGCGGGGGCGAGACCCACGCGATCGATGCCCGCGTCGTGCTCGCCACGAATGAACGGCTCGAGACCCTCGTGGCCGAGGGGCGCTTCCGGGCCGACCTCTACTGGCGGATCAACGTGGTGACGATCGAGATGCCGTCGCTGCGGCAGCGGCGGGCCGACATCCCGACGCTGGCGCATCACTTCCTCGACGCCGCGGCCCTTCGGTCCGGCCGCGAGGTCGAGGGCTTCTCGTCGGCCGCGATCGACGCGCTCCTGACGCACGACTGGCCTGGGAACGTCCGCGAGCTTCAGCACGCCGTGGAACGGGGGGTCTTTCTTGGCCGGGGACGGATGGTCGAAGCCGGAGATCTGCCGGGGGCCGTGCTCGGCGAATCCTCCGGCCTGCACGGAGGCACCGACGCCCCGCTCAAGCAGGCCATGGCCGCCCCGGAACGGCAGCTGATCGTCGCCGCGCTCGAGCAGGCCGGGTGGCGCCGCGACGTGGCGGCAAGGGCCCTCGGCATCAATCGCACCACGCTCTACAAAAAGATCAAGCGGCTCGGCATGGATCTCGCCGCCCTCGAACCCCGTCGCTGAAAGCGTCAGGGAAGAATGAGGTCGGCTTCCACGGGATAGTGGTCGGAGCCGACGTAGGGCCCCACGCGGCGGCAAACCACCTCCGTGCCCGGAGGCACGAGGATGTGGTCGATCGGGATCCGAGGCGCCGGCCGTCGGGTGTGCCACGTTGGATGCATGCCCCAGCCCAGCCCAGAGTCAACAAGTCCGCTCTCGGCGATCAGCCGACGAAACGGCCGCGACCAGGGCGTGGCATTGAAATCACCGGCCACGATGCACGGCAGCGACGACGACGCAACGGTGGCCGCCACACCATCGAGATGCTCCGTGAGCTGCCGCGTATCCCCCGCGTTGAAAGGCGGAAACGGATGCGTGGCGATGAACCGAAACGCCCCCCCGTCGCGCCGGACCGTGGCGACGATGCTCGGATACCCCGTGGAGGTGTAGGTCGGCAGCATCACCTCGTCGAGCGGCCACCGCGACAGGACCGCGATGCCAAAGTTGTCGGGACGGGGCTCGACCACCCGGTGGGGCCAGCGATCGCCGAGGCCATCGATCATCGCCGCCCATTTGTCGTCGACCTCGAGCACCGCCACGACATCGGGCTGACGATCGACGAGGAAGGCGGCCACGTCGTCCGTTTCCTCATTGATGCGGTGAACGTTGACGGTCGTCACGCGGAGGTGCTCGCGCACCGCCTGACCGTCGGCGTGAGCGGCAACGCCGATAGCCGTAGGAAGCCAATACGGCAGCAGATCACGGCCATTGGCGACGAGCGCGACGGCCAGGCAGCCAACGGCCGTCGGTCGCCGCCACCGAAGGCACACCGCGAGGCCGCCCATGGTGAGCAGCATCCAGTACCATCGAAAGTGCGTCGTAAGATCACAGATCCAGTTCCACGCCCCGGCCAGCCCGGCGAGGCTTCCGATCGCGATGCCTGCGGCGACCAGATCGAACGCGGCCCCCCACGACCACGATCCCGAGTGAAGGACCTCGGGCTGCGACGGACGCTCCCCACTCATGGTGCAGCCACCACCGTCGGAGCCCACAAGGCAGCCAGCGACCACGCCAGCACGGCGGCCAGGCCAAGCCGATAGATGACGAACGGCCAGAGCGTGTGGCCGGTGAGCATGCCGAGCAGCCAGCGAATCGATGCGTAGCCGACGACGCCGGCCGTCAGCGTTCCGACGACCAGCGCCATGACGTCATCGCCGCTGCCAAGGATCTCGGCCCGCTGCTGCCAGGCCTCGAGCACCGCTGCGGCGGCCACGGCCGGCAGCGAGAGGAGAAAGGAAAACCGCGCGGCGGTGCGACGATCGAGGCCCCCGAGCATGCCCGCTGCAATCGTGACGCCGCTCCGCGAGGTGCCGGGCACGAGCGCCAACGCCTGGGAGAGCCCCATGAGCAGGCCGTCACCCAGCCGCACCGACGCCAGTCCGTCACGACCAGCGGTGCCACGTCGCCGAACCCTGACCAGCGTGACGAGTTCCGCCACGGCCATCAGCACGGTGGCGGCCACGAGCGCAGCGAGCACCACCTCCAGCCGCCGGGCCTGGCCTCGGATGAGATCCTTGAACGCAAGCCCCGCCACGACGATCGGCACGGTGCCGAGGACGATCAGCCACGACACACGGGCTTCCGGGGTGGCGAGGGGCCGACCGGCCCGAAGGGCTCCCAGGGTTCCCGCCACGAGGGCCACCAGATCGCGCCGCAGCGCCAGGCAGACCGCCGCCAGGGTGCCCGTTTGAATCACGGCCGAATACGCCGCCCCCGGGTCGTCCCAGCCACAGGCGGCCGGCACCAGCCGAAGGTGGGCCGAGCTGGAAACCGGCAGAAACTCCGTGAGACCCTGCACGATGCCGAGAACGACGGCTTCAAGAATGGACATGAACCGGGGTGCTTCCAAAGGGGGCGGTCGTCAGTCATACTCCCCCGTCCACAACATTCCAATCCGGGAGCCCCGCAAGGGGGTTTGAGACCGCATGTTCCGCAACCTCAGCACCGTTGGCCTCCCCCTGTCCGGACGCCCGAGCGAGCTCATCGAACTGGCCCTGTCCTTCGGCTTCGACGCCATGGACATCGACATCGTCGATCTCAAGCAGCAGGCCGATGTCTACGGGGTGCCACACGCCCGCCGGCTGATGGTGAGCGCAAGGCTGAAGAGCGGCACCTTCCAACTCCCCGTCCACCTCGACGCCGATGCGGCGACCTACGAGCAAGAGATGGCGGCCCTGCCGAAACTGCTCGAAATGGCGGAGGCGGCCGAGGCGAAGCGGGCCGTCGCCACGATCGCTCCGGCGTCCGATGAGCATTCGTTCAAGGACTTCTTCGAACTCCACCGCTCGCGTCTCCACGACATCGGCGATCTCCTGGCCAAGCACGACATCTCGCTCGGCCTGAACGTCCGGCCCGAGGCGGAAGCCCGCGAAGGCAAGGCCTTTTCCTTCATCCACACGTTCGAGGGCCTGCTCGGCCTCGTGCTGGTGGCCCATGAACGGGTCGGCGCCATCGCCGACTCCTGGGTGTTCCACGTCACGGGCGAACCGCTCGACCTGATCTCCAAGGTTCCGCAGGGGCGTCTCGTCGAGGTGCGGCTGTCCGACGCCCCCCGTGACACCGAGGCCTCCGCCCTCACCACCGTGCAGCGGCTGATGCCGGGCGACACCGGCGTGATCAGCATGTCGGCCATCCTGTCGCAGGCCAACACGGCCGGCTTCGACGGCCCCGTCACCCCGTGGGCCGATCGCACGGCCCTCGCCGGACGCGGCCGCGAGAAGATCGTGCGGGTTGCCGGCGATCGTCTCGAGCAGGCGTGGAAGGAGGCCGGTCTTCCGATCGCGCCTCGCTGGTTCACACCGGTGCAGCGCGACCAGTTTGGTCGGCCGATCGGTGAAGATGCCATCTTCGCGGGCGCTGAATAGGCCGCTCGTCACGGGCGAATCCAGGGTGAACGCCTCGTGGCGAAAAGTCCCTACGCGCCTTCGCGGATCCAGGTGACGCGAGGCTTCCCGCCTCCTTCAACGGCCGCGCCCTTGATGAACTCCGACACATACCGGAGCTGTTTGGTGGGCCGGTCGGGATCGCGGAAGGAGTCGCCCTTCTGCAGGATCGGGAGCTGATCGGGCATGCTGCCGAAGGCGCGCGTGCCCGCAGCCTGGCACGGATACCAATGGCCCGTGCCGGCGGCGTCGACGAGATAAAACTCGGGGTAGCAGTGCCCTTCCACCCACACCGTGCGGGCCGGCACGCCCTCCGCGCGGCACATCGCGATGAAGAGGCAGGTGAGTTCTTCGCAGTCGCCCCATCCGTCGATGAGGGCGCGGCGAGCCCCCTTGAGATCACCGTTGCGATACTCCACCCGTTCCCGCACGGTGTCGTAGATCGCCTCCACCTTGCTCCAGCCGTCGCGGCCCTCGCCCGTCTCCTTCGCGAGACGCGTGATCTTGGGATCGCGAGTCTCGATGTAGGGGCTCGGCCCGAGATGGGCTTTGAGGCTGCGATCAGGCTTCTCTGGCGGATGGAGGCCGTCGGTGGTGCGCGGGCCCACGATGGCGGCGCGGTCGAGTTCGAAGGTCACGATGGCCTTGGCCTGCTGGCCGGTGGGAAGATCGGGGATCTCGACGACCATCTGCTTGATGTCGCCCGGCAGCACGCGATAGCGGAGGGAGCGGACCTGCGGCGAGGTCTCCTCGCCAACGATTCGCACCTTCTGCTCCGGCCACTCGTTGGGCACCGGCAGCGTGGCGTAGATCCCTTTGCACGATCCCCCTTCCGCCGTCACGACGACCCCGACGCGATACTTCTGGGTCCGAACATCGCCCAACGAGACCGCTGCATCCCCTCCGTCGGCCGGCTCGAGAAACTGGCCCCACGCCGGCGCCGCCGTACCGGCCACGACGGCCAAAACGAAGGCCACGAGGCTGGCTGGGCCCGATCGCCGTGGATGATGGTGTCGCATGCTCCCGCTCCGTTCCATCGTGCGCCTGATGCTCCGCCGGCTGGCCGCCCCTTCCCGACCGGCCCCTGGAAACCATCGGCTAAAAACGGCCATCGGGTGCACCCATGGAGCCGGCCGCGTGCGTGAAGTGTGCTGACGCGGCGGGCTAACAGGCCTCGATTGTTCGCTCGGGAGGCCGCTGGTATGCTGCGAGGCTCGATTTTCCCGTGGCCCGCAGTATCCCTTCCCCTTCCACCCCATTACCCCGAAACCCCCCACGCATGGTCAACCGCAACCTCATTCGCGAACTGGAGACCGGAGACGAACTCGATCAGGAACTCGAAATGGCCATGGCGGGTGCGCCAGAGGCCGAGTATTCGGTGGGTTCCGCCACCCTCGCGGTCAACGCGGTGCTCGAGGGAAAGATTCTGAGGGTTGATGACGAGTTCGTGCTCGTCGACGTGGGCTACAAGAGCGAAGGTCACATCCCGCGCAACGAGTGGGATGAGACGGAGCCCCCGCCGCAGGTGGGCGACACCGTGAAGGTGCTCCTCGAAGAGTTCGAGGATTCGTCGCAGGAAGAACAGCGCGGCCTGATCACGCTCTCAAAGCGCAAGGCCCGTCGGATCGAGGACTGGCTCCGCGTCATGGAGAGTGTCCACGAGAACGACGTCGTCACCGGCTTCGTCACCCGAAAGATCAAGGGCGGCCTGCTGGTCGACATCTCGGGCGTCAACGTGTTCCTGCCCGCGAGCCAGGTCGACATCCGCCGCCCCGCAGACATCGGCGACTACTGCGGCCGTTGCATCCAGTGCCTCGTGCTCAAGATCGACGAGGCTCGTCGCAACATCGTCGTCTCCCGCCGTGCCCTCATCGAGCAGGAGCGGTCGGAGCGGAAGAAGCAGCTCATGGAGACCCTCGAGGTCGGCCAGATTCGCCGCGGCGTGGTCAAGAACATCGCCGACTTCGGCGCGTTCGTCGATCTCGGCGGCATCGACGGCCTGCTCCACATCACCGACATGAGCTGGGCCCGCATCGGCCATCCGAGCGAGATGGTGCAGATCGATCAGGAGATCGAAGTGCAGGTTCTCCACATCGACCGCGAGCGGGAGAAGATCGCGCTCGGCATGAAGCAGCGCACCGCGAGCCCGTGGGCCAAGGTGGCCGACAAGTATCCGGTGGGCACGGTCTGCCAGGGCTCGGTCGTGAACGTGATGAGCTACGGTGCCTTCGTGAAGCTGGAAGACGGCGTCGAGGGCCTCGTGCACATCAGCGAAATGAGCTGGACCAAGCGTGTCAGCCATCCGAGCGAGCTCGTGAAGCCCGGCGACGAGGTGGAGGTCGTGGTTCTCGCGATCAACAAGGAGAAGCAGGAAATCTCGCTGGGCATGAAGCAGACCCAGCAGAATCCCTGGGAGAAGGTCGCCGCCGACTATCCGCCGGGGGCGATGGTCAAGGGCGTGGTTCGCAACCTCACCAACTACGGCGCCTTCATCGAGATCAACGACGGCATCGACGGCCTCCTCCACGTCACCGACATGTCGTGGACGCGGAAGGTCACCCACCCGAGCGAGATGCTCGAGAAGGGACAGGAAGTCGAGTGCAAGGTGCTCTCGGTCGACCAGCAGCGTCGCCGGATCGCCCTGGGCCTGAAGCAGATGGCCGACGACCCGTGGACGACCGACATTCCCAAGCGGTACAAGGCTGGCGATGTCGTGAAGGGCACCGTCACGAAGATCACCAACTTCGGCGTGTTCGTGGGCCTGGAAGACGGCCTCGAGGGCCTGCTCCACATCTCGGAACTCTCCGACGACAAGGTCGAGAACGCCGAGGACGTGGTCAACGTGGGCGATCAGGTCGAGGTGAAGGTGCTTCGCGTCGACACCGACGAGCGGAAGATCGGCCTCTCGAAGAAGCGGGTTGGCTGGTCGGCCGAGCGGGAAGCAGCCGAGGGCGAGCCCGAGATGTGATTCCGTTCGGGGTGGCGCGGGCCATCTGAACGGACGGCGTGGTTCCCGTGACCGGCACGACCGGCACGGGCCCACCCAGGATCACGGGCGTTTCGTCGACGCGGGGCCGCCGCGCCGCCGGCGGGAGGCATACTTGGAGGCATCGTTCCGAGGGGAACGCACGGTCTCGTCGTTGCACCCGCCGCCATGTCGAACATCCTTGCCCGCTGCACCGCCGTCGGCCTCGTGGCCGGGGGATTTGCCCTGACCGGCGACCTTGGTCGCCTGGCCGATCGAGGCCTCAAGGTGCTCAATGCCAGCGATGTGCCCGTGGCGGCATCGACGTCGGAGGCGGGCCAGTCGGTGACCGCGTCGACGGTTCCGAGCGAGCCCGCGGCGGGTTCTGCGGGCGAACCGGTGCCTGACGGCCCCGCATCGTTACCGCCACCTCAGGCGGATGCGGCGCTCCCCGAGGTCACCCGCACCGTCGACTTCCGTCCACCGGTGTCGGGCGTGGGCCAGGTCGTGGTGTCATCCCTCGAGGCCGGACAGCGGCTTGTGATCTGGCTCAAGGTCGATCGGCGAACCGCGGCCGCGGCCTACCGCTGCCTGGTGTTCGACATGGTCGACCCGCGGACCGCCGAAGCCCTGCTCTACGAAGCCGTGTCGTTTGGCCCCGATGGCCAGCCGAAGGCCACCGCCACGCCGCCGTGTCGCGTGATGATCGAAGGAGACGCCGGCGCGCTCATTCCGGGCGGAAGTGCCCGGATTCACCACAAAGGCATCGCCTTGGGCGATCATCCCGGTGCGGGCGATCGCATCGGGCCGATCGTGTCGCTCGACGTGATCCAATAACTCGACCGCATGAGGGTGTTCGGGTCGTGTGCCACGAGCACGATGTCGGGCGGAGTGGTGGCGAGCTTAAATCGATCGGCGATGGGGTTTCCCGCGGAGCATCAGGGTGTTGTCCGGGATGAACAACGAGCAGGCGCCGATCGGTCAGGGCGTGCGGATCGCCCTGCTGACGCCGGAGGGCCGTGGGGCTCTGGCGGTGGTTGGGGTGGCAGGAGAGCACGCCGCCGCGATCGTGGATCGTCTGTTTGCCGCACGGGGGTGTGCGGTGGCGGCACGAGTCGATGGAGCCATCGCCTTCGGCCAATGGCGTTCCACGGGTGAGGATGTCGTCGTGGTTCGTCATGCGGCCGATCGGGTCGAGGTGCACTGTCACGGTGGAGTGGCGGCCTCGTCGGCGGTGCTGGCGAGCCTGGAGTCGGCGGGTGGGATGCCGTCCCGGTGGGAGGAATGGCTCGACGGCGGCCCGTGTGCTCGCGAAGCCAGGGAGGCGATTCCGTTCGCCGTCGGACCAAAGCCGGCGATGATCCTCTGCCGTCAGGCCAGTGGGGTGCTCGATCAGGCGATCGCAGGCATCGAGATGCTGCGTGCCGCCGGCGATGAGGCGGCGAGCCTCGCCGAAGCCCGTCGCCTCGTGGCGCTGGCTCGTGTCGGCCTTCGGCTCACCCGGCCCTGGCGGGTGGTGCTTGCCGGACCGGTCAACGCCGGAAAGAGCAGCCTGATGAACGCGCTGGTCGGCTTCGGCCGGAGCATCGTTTCGGAGCAGCCGGGGACCACCCGCGACGTGCTGACGGCGACCACGGTCCTGGCCGGATGGCCGGTGCAGCTCGTCGACGTGGCGGGGACTCGGCCGGCTGGCGCGCCTGCATCGGCCGTCGAACGGGACGGCATCGCGAGGGCTCTCACGGCACAAGACGAGGCCGATCTCGTGCTCCGGATCGTGCCGGCCGATGGCCAGCCGCCGCTCGCACCACCTCCGCCCATGGAACGCACCCTGGTGGTGATTTCCAAATGCGACCTCGGAAAGGCTCCAGCCTGTCCCGGGGCCATCGTGACATCGGCCGTCACCGGGATGGGCCTCGACACCCTCATCGCGGCGATCGTCGATCGGCTCGTGCCCGAAGAACGCACCGACCCCGCGTTGCTGACGGGACCAGTGCCGTTTTTGCCGCGTCACGTCGACGCGCTCGGCGGATCAAGGACCGTTGCCTCCTCTTATTCGTCGGTCGACTTGCCACGGAGGTAGAGCCGAATGGGCACCTCGCTGTAGGGCAAATCCCGGCGAAACGCGTTGAGCAGGTAGCGGCGATACGGATCCGACACACTCTTCGGGGCGCTTGCCGAAATGACGATCGTGGGGGGGCCCACCTCCACCTGCGTCGCAAAGTAGAGGCGCACCGGCCGCCCCTTAGAGTCGGCCGGCGGGTGATTCGCCTCGACCGCCTGACGCAACACCGTGTTGAGTTTGGCCGTCGACACCCGCTCCCGGCTCTGGCGGTAGAGCCGCTGGGCGGTATCGATCGCCGCCTTGACGTTTCGCCCCTCCGTGGCGGTCACAAACGCCACCGGCGCCCACGGCATCGTGCGGAACGTGTCACGCAGGTACTGCGTCCACTCCCGCTTCTTCACGTCGGCCGCGTAGAGATCCCACTTGTTCACGACGAACACCACGGGCTTCGCGTCTTCCGTGATCGTTTCGGCGAGTTGCTTGTCGACCTTGCCGATCGGCTCCGTGGCGTCGAAGAACAGCATCACCACGTCGGCCCGGCGGATGCTCCGCTGGGCGCGATGGGTCGAATAAAAATCGATGTCGGAGGTGCGGCTCTTGGCCCGCCGCAATCCCGGCGTGTCGATCGCGAGAAACGTCTTGCCGTCCACCTCGAACCGCACGTCGATGCTGTCGCGGGTGGTGCCGGCGATCGGGCTCGTGATCACCCGCTCCTCGCGGGCCAGCGCGTTGACGAACGTGCTCTTGCCCACGTTGCGGCGGCCGACCATCGCCAGCTTCATCTCGGGCAGGTCAGCCGACTCCGGCTCGTCGTCCGTGGCGGGTGGAAGTCGCTCGACGATCGCGTCGATGAGGGGGCCGCGATTCCGGTGCTGCTTGGCGCTCACCACGAGCGGCGGCCCGAAGCCGAGCGCGGCAAACTCGTGGGCCTGGGGGTCGAGGCTCGGGGTGTCGGCCTTGTTGACCACGAGCAGCACGGGGCAGCCCGTCCGACGAATCCGCTGGGCCACGTCGAGATCGGTGGGAAGCACCCCCGATTTGACGTCGACGACGAACAGCACCACCGCCGCGTCAGCCAGGCCCGATTCGATCTGCCGGTCGATCTGCGTGGTGAGGCCGTCGGGATCGTCGAAGCCCATGCCGCCGGTGTCGACGAGTTCGATCACCCGACCGTCGAGTTCGATCCGCTGCACGAGCCGATCGCGGGTCACGCCGGCGGTGGGATCCTCGATCGCGATCCGCTTCTCGATGATCCAGTTGAAAAGGGTCGACTTGCCGACATTGGGGCGGCCGACGATGACCACGTGGGGTGTCATGAACTCAGGCTGCCGGAAGGTCGGAGGGGGGATTCGGTGGGGAGCACCAAGTCTACCCCGGAAATGGACCGGTGGTTCGAAGCCCCTGGGCTTCTTCACGGCCAGCCAGTTCAGGAGGCCGTGCCGAGGACGGCGCGGATCCGATCGGGCGTCACGGGCTCGATCACGCCATGCTCGGTGATGATGCCGCGAATCAGCCGGGCCGGCGTGACGTCGAACGCCGGGTTGAAGGCGAAGGCGCCCTCCGGCGCCGCGGGCGTGCCGAGCGGATGCGTCACCTCGAGCGAGCCACGTTCTTCGATGGGAATCTGATCGCCGCTGTCGAGCGACAGATCGAACGTGCTCGACGGCGCCGCCACGTAGAACGGCACTCCATGCGCCTCCGCCAGGATGGCGAGCGCATAGGTGCCGATCTTGTTGGCGGTGTCGCCGTTGGCCGTGATGCGATCGGCGCCCACGACGCACCCGGCGACCCGTCCGGTTTTGAGCAGATGGCCCGCTGCGGAATCGCACAACACCGTCACGGGAATGCCCCGCTGCACCAGCTCCCAGGCGGTCAGCCTCGCCCCTTGAAAGAGCGGACGCGTCTCATCGGCAAACACCTCGAACCGCCGCCCGTCATCCCATGCCGTCGTGATCACGGCGAGCGCCGTGCCGGCGCCGCCCGTGGCCAGTGCCCCGGTGTTGCAGTGCGTGAGCACGCCGCCGTGCGGCAACACATCGGCTCCATGGCGGCCGATCGCCTCACAGAGCCGACGATCTTCGTCGTGAATGGCCCGAGCCTCGGCCAGAAGCATGTCGGCGATCCCGCGCACAGGAATCGTCCCGGGTGGCATGGCATCGATCGCCCGCACGCACCGCTCCACCGCCCATCGGAGATTCACGGCGGTGGGCCTGGCAGTCGCGAGGTCCTCTGCACGAGCCAGGATGTGGGCCATCCCCTTGTCGGTCGGCATGCCTGCCCGCACCGCTTCGCCGGCGGCCACCACCATGCCATAGGCCCCCGCGATGCCGATCGCCGGGGCGCCGCGCACGCGCAGGCTCTTGATCGCCTCCACGACCGTGGGCACATCGTGGCAGGCAACCCACGCGATTCGGGCAGGCAGCAGCGTCTGGTCGACGAGTTTCAGATGGCCGGTGGCATCCCCGACCCACCGCAGCGACGTGGGGATCATACGGTCAAGGCTTCACAGGGAAGGCCGAAGGCGGCGGCGACGGCCGGCTGCACGAGACGGCCATGAAACACGTTCACCGCCGAGCGAATCGCCGCACTCGTGCGGGCTGCCACCGCCACGCCCTCCCCGGCAAGTTGAAGCACATAGGGAAGGGTGGCGTTGCACAGCGCATAGGTGCTGGTGCGCCCCACGGCGCCGGGCATGTTGGTCACGCAGTAGTGCACCACGTCATCGACCACAAACGTCGGATTGGCGTGCGTGGTCGGCCGGCTGGTGGCGACGCAGCCCCCCTGGTCGATCGCCACGTCGATGATCACGGCCCCCTGCTTCATCAGTTTGAGATCGTCTCGCTCCACGAGATGCGGGGCCCGGGCGCCGGGAATGAGCACGCTGCCAATCACCAGATCCGCCCAGCCGAGCCGCTCCCGGATGGTGTGACGATCGGAATAGAGGCAGTCGATGTTGGGCGGCGTGACGTCGTCGAGATACCGCAGCCGCTCGAGGCTGGTGTCGAGGAGGGCGATGTTGGCACCAAACCCGGCGGCCACCTTCGCCGCGTTGGCGCCCACCGATCCGGCGCCGAGAACGAGCACGTTGGCCGGCGCCACGCCCGGCACCCCGCCGAGCAGGATGCCCCGCCCCATCTGCGGTTTCTCGAGGTATTTGGCCCCCTCCTGGATGCTCATGCGGCCGGCCACCTCGCTCATGGGAATCAAGAGCGGCAGCCGACCCTTGTCGTCGCGAAGCGTCTCATACGCCACGGCGGTCGCCCCCGTGGCCAGAAAGCCCTCGGTGAGCTCGCGGTCGGCGGCGAAATGGAAATAGGTGAAGAGCGATTGCCCCGGACGGATGAGCGAGAGCTCAGCCGGCTGCGGCTCCTTCACCTTCACCACCAGATCGGCACGACCAAATACCTCGGCAGGACCATCGACGAGCGTGGCGCCGCTGGCGGCATAGGCCTCGTCGGTGAGCCCGGAACCGGCCCCCGCCGACCGCTCCACGAGCACGGTATGCCCACCGCGCACGAGTTCTTCCGCGCCCACCGGCAACAGGGCCACGCGATACTCATCCCGCTTCGTCTCTCGGGGAACGCCAACGATCATGACACGGCCGGCTTCACAACCGACTGCGGCTTGAACGTCGCCGGCATCGGGAGGGGATAGGTGTCATCCTTGCCGGGCATCACCGGTGGCGTGGACTCCCAGGTCACCTCCTCCGGCATCGTGCGGTAGTCGAGGGCCAGATCCTCGTCGTACTTCCGCTGCTTGCCGGAGTAGGTCGCCAGGCGGCCGAGCACGGCCGAGAAGCTCGACGTGGCACCGTAGTAGGCGTCGTTCTTCGGGGTGTCGTTGCGAATCGCCGCGTGCAGCTCGTCGTGCTCCACCTGATAGGGATCGGGATTCGGTCCGGAAAACTTCCAGAGTTCGTTGCCGTCGAGGTCGGAGATCTTGGCGTAGCCGGGGTGCAGATCGAGCATTCCCTTCGTGCCCTGGAAGTGCTCCTCCACGGCGCCCTTCCCGCCGGTGATCTGGCGGCACTGGCTCGCGATCCGGGCCCCGCCGGCGTAGGAGAAGTTCACCGCATGGTGGTCGTAGATTTCGCTCGACTGCCCGGGCACCCGCCCCTGTCGTCCACCGACGCCGAAGGCCTGCGTGGGCAGCCGATCGAGGAACCAGTTGGCCACGTCGATGTTGTGCACATGCTGCTCGACGATGTGGTCGCCGCACAGCCAGTTGAAGTGGTACCAGTTGTTCACCTGAAACTGCATTTCGTTCTGATCGGGCTGCCGGTCGCGATACCAGATGGCGCCGCCATTCCAGTAGACCTGTCCGCCGAGGATGTCGCCGATCATCCCATCGCGCACTTTCTGGAGCGCCTCGCGGTAGTTGGTCTGATACCGTCGCTGCAGGCCCACCACCACCTTGAGCTTCTTCTCGTCGGCCTGCTTCGCCATCTCCAAGACGAGCCGCGCGCCGAAACTATCGACGCACACCGGCTTCTCCATGAAGACGTGCTTGCCGGCTTCCACGGCCCGCTGGAAGTGGAAGGGGCGAAAGCCCGGGGGCGTGGCGAGGATCACGAGGTCGCAGGCGTCGATCACCCGCTTGTAGCCGTCGAGGTCGGCATACCGGCGGTCTTCCGGGCAGTCGATTTTGCCCGCGATATCATCGGCCGATTCACCAGCCTCTTTCGCCTTCGCAGCCTTCTCTGCCATCTCTTGAAGCGACCGCATCGTGCCGTCGACCGAACGCTGGAAGGCATCGGCGATGGCGGTGAGCTTCACGTTGGATCCGGGCACCGAGAGCGTCTGATGCAGGGCACCGCGGCCACGGCCGCCCGCCCCCACGAGCCCCACCTTGATCACATCGCTCGACGGGTTGTCGGCATGCACGCCTCGCATCCCGAGCACGCCGGCAGTTGCGGCGGTGGCACCGACCGCCCGAAGCACGTCGCGGCGGGAAACGCCGGAGAGAAGGCTAGACCGAGACTCGTTCATCGACGTCGCTCCTTGAGGGGGCCTCGGCAGCATGCCGCGGCGGCTGGCGGGAGAATACCGCGTCGGCGCAGCCACCGGCAAATAAAAACCCGGCCGGAGCATTCGCTCCGGCCGGGCAAAAAACGATATCGTTGAGCACAAAAAACCAACGGGATTGTCAAGGCTCCCCGGTTACGGTGTCACTACCATCCGCCGTGGATAGAGCCAGGTAGATACTCGGATCCGTATCAGGGCTGAGAACCTTTGTGCTTCCGTCCCCATACACGTGCAAAATGACTCCTCCAGCATGATCACTGGAAGGCCCCCAGTTCATCCTCTGAGGCGCACCAGTGGTCCCCGACAAAATCGCGTTGGCGTAAGGAGCCCCACCACCAGCGGTCGTGGGACCAACACCCAGGCTAAGCTTTGAACCCGATGGATACGTCGTTCCCACCACTACAGGCGCGTTGACCTTCGGGTCACTTGCAACAACCCAAGAGTCAGGACCGCACCACCAAAGATTGCGGTTCGTAGCGGTCTGCCCCGTCGCCAGACCGGAGTTGTTGCCTTCCTTGGTTTCAACAACAAGGATCGTCTTTGAACTACCGTCTGGACAACTCCATTTTTGACCCTTCGTAGAAATCGCAACTGCAGTGGTGCCGCTTATTCCCGTAGTTGGGATGTACGGGAAGTACCCGTCTTCAGTGCCGTAGGCGCCGGCCGCAACGGAAGTCTTTAACGGCTTATTCCCGGGGGTACCGGTCCAGGATCCACGCCCAGCCATGGCTTTGTAGCAGGTGGCTGGGTTTGCCGGTGTTGACTCGCCACTCCAAGTTGGGCACTGAAAAGCGACCATTGGAGTAAAAATCGTCCCGGTCGCTGCCAACGGAAGCGGCGACGACGTGAAGTTGCTTGAAAGTGTCTGGATTTGGTTGTACAGACCCATCTCCTCAAGCTGAGGAAGGGCTCTCACAATCCAACTGTACCCAACAGCTTGGGTGCCCGTGAGCTTTAGAGCCATCGTGGTTCCGGCACGAACAAAACGATCATTGACTGGCGGGAGGTAATCGTTACCACCGGATGGATTTGCGCCAGAGTAGTTGAACAAACCGATTGCGATCTGACGCAACTTGTTTGAACAGGCGGCACGATTTGCGGCCTCACGGGCCGACTGGACAGCGGGCAGGAGCAAGCCGATCAGCGTGGCGATGATCGCAATCACCACCAGCAGTTCGACCAGCGTAAAGCCGCGCCGGTTCGCACTGTGGACGATCCGAGACATAAAAAACCTCCGCCCGATTGGGCAACTAGCGAATAAAAAATAACGAAATGAAACGCTCACCAATTGCGGGGATTCAGTCAGACAGGGCTTTATGGATATAAGAAAACCGCCCCTCCACCTTGTCCCAACATAAAGAAATACTATCGAGCGACCCGCCAGAAAGTCAACGGTTCGGTCACATGCCCGCCATTTCCCACGATCCTGCCGCCGCCCGTGCCTTTGCCGCCGACGTCGCCCTCCGCCTCCGGGGGGAGGGATTCGAGACGTACTGGGCGGGCGGGTGCGTCCGTGATGAGCTGCTGGGGCGCACACCGGCTGATTACGACGTGGCGACGTCCGCCAAGCCCGACGAGGTGCGGCGGGTGTTTGGCAAGCATCGTACGCTGGCGGTGGGAGCCGCATTCGGCGTGATCACCGTCCTGGGGCCGAAGCCGGCCGGTCAGGTGGAGGTGGCGACCTTTCGGGCCGATGCCCCCTACACCGACGGCCGTCATCCCGCGGGTGTGACGTTTTGCTCGGCCCGTGAGGATGCCCAGCGTCGGGATTTCACGATCAATGGCCTCTTCCTCGATCCCGTCACCGGCGAGGTGCACGACTTCGTCGGGGGCCGTGACGACCTGGCCGCCGGCGTGGTGCGGGCGATCGGCGTGCCGTCGATGCGGTTTGGCGAGGACCACCTCCGGATGCTGCGCGCCATCCGCTTCACGGCCTTTTTCGGATTTGTGCTTGACCCCGATACCCGAGCGGCGATCGAAACGATGACGCACCTCGTGGCCTCAGTGAGCCCTGAGCGGATCGCCGCCGAACTCCGGGCGATGGTGTCGCGCACCGGTCGCCGCCAGGCTCTCGAACTCCTCCGCGACACCGGCCTCGCCCGCGAAGTGCTGCTGGAGGTCGCCCCGCCTGCCAGCAGCGATGCCTCGTGGAATGATGCCGCGAGAATCATCGGGGCGTTTGATGAACCCGATTTGCCCATGGCCATGGCCACGCTCGCGCACGATGCCGGCAGTGACGTGCTGGCACGCATGCACAAGCGACTCCGGCTTTCGAACCACGAGGCGAAGGCGGCCCACTGGATCCGCGACGGCGTCGTCGCGCTGGATGAGGCGCCGGATCCCCGCACGCGACCGTGGTCGACCGTGCAGCCGTGGGCGGCGGGCCCGTGGGCGAAGCAGCTTGCCGATGGGCTTCGGGCGCGGGCGGCCTGCGGCTTCGGTGATTCCGGCCGGGCCGCATGGTTCACGGCCCAAACCGAGCGGCCGCGTCACGAGATCGATCCCGTGCCGCTCGTGACGGGCGACGAACTCCTCGCCGCCGGCATCCCGCCGGGCAGGCCGATCGGTGCGGCGCTCGCCCACATTCGCAGTCTCCAGCTCGACGGCGGCATCACCACGAAGACCGAAGCGATCGCCGCCGCCGTCGCGATGGCCCCACGCGCTGAGTAACGCCACGCGTTTCGCCACGCCGGTCCCACGGCTCACGCCGTTGGGCTTCCACCAAACACCAAACGCCTCCTCACGTCCAAGCCCAAGGCCGTAAGGCCTGGGACACGCCACGCTACCCCCCACGACGCCGTTGGGCTCCCTCCTCGCCGAATGCCACATACGCCACGCGGTTCGCCACGCCCGTCCCACGGCTCACGCCGTTGGGCTTAGACGGAACAAGAACGCCATCCCAAAAAACTGACGAGCGAGGGGATGCCCATGCTCCGTAAGCCGGCGTAACTGCCGAGCGAGAGCCAGGATGGCGGAGCGAAGGCAGTTCCGAGCGAGCCAAAAGGCAGGATGCCCGACGCGAACGTCCGGCGGCGGAGTGTGGGCATCCCCGAGCGGCTCGCACTCCCGAGGAACCGCTCACCGCGTACCAGGGTCGTTACTGCGGCGGATCGGTGGGAGACGGCAGATCGGTGATGCTCGTCAGCCGAAACAGCTCCAAGAACTTCGCCGTGGTTCGGTAGCACGGGCCATCGTCGTTTGAAAGTTCGAGCAGCCCTCGGCGCACAAGCTGCCGCATCACCGCCGGTCCGGCGTCGCAGCCAAGTTCCACGAGCCGATCGCGTGGCACGGGCTGGTTCCACGCCACAGCCGCCAGCACATCGAGCGATTCGGCGTCGAGCCGTACCTGCCGCGCCTTCGCCTCGAGCACCTGCCCGTAGCAGGCAAACTCCGGCCGCAGCCGCATCACCCAGCCGTCGCCCTTCGCCGCCACCTCATAGGGACAGTTGTCGGCAAGGTAGCGCTGCCGGAGCTCTTTCGCGAGGTCGTCGATTTCCTGCGGACGCACACCACGCATCAGCGAGGCCACGCGGCGGCTGGTGAGCGGCTCGCCACCGGGGAGGCCCACGAACAAGAGGGCCTCGAAGATCGTGAGCGGACTGACCCGACAGGTGGCATCGGCCAGGCCCGAGTCGTCGAGGTCGGGAGAGGCATCGACGTGCACCATGTCCGGCTCCGCCACGGAGCGCTCATGCGGATCGGGGGCCCCCATCATGGCGGCAAAGGCCTGCGCCAGCTTGTCGATCGACAGGCCACCGTCGGCGGGCGGGGCCGAAAACCCCGCCGCGGGCGTCGTCGTGTCTGTCTTTTTCTGACGGGCCATCCCTGACCTCCGCGCCGCTGCCGCCCCGCCTCACCGCGCGGGCTTTTCCGTTTCAAAAAGCGTCGGCTGCGGGTCGGACGTTGCCTTGAAACGCCGCCGCGGCCGCCTCGGTGTGCTGCGATCGAGCCGGCGACCATCGGCCGTGGCCGGGGCACTCTTGAGCGGCTCGGGCGCGCCGTCGAGCGGGTCTCCGGGCTCGATCGACGCGAGGCGTTCTTCGATTCGCTGCGCGTACTGCTCGGAGAGTTCGCATCCCACGAACCGACGGCCGAGTTTCTTGGCGACGGCCAGCGTGGTGCCACTGCCGCCAAAGGGGTCGATCACCACGTCGCCAGGGAGGCTCGAGGATCGGATGATCCGGCCGAGCAGCTGCTCGGGCATCTGGCAGCCATGCCAGCCCGACCGCTCCTTGAACGTCCCGCAGACACGAGGGAAATACCACGTGTCGCCATCGGCAGCAAAGCCCTCGGGCAGGTCCTGCGGCCGAAGGATCCAGGTGTCGTCAGGGAGCCGCCCCTTGGCGTTGGCCCGTTTGTCGCCATACACAAGCTCGCGGGCGCTCGGCACGCGAATGGCATCGACGTTGAACGTGAAGTTGGTGGGATCCTTCACGAAGTGAAAGAGGTGGGCGTGGGATCGGCTGAACTTCTGCTTGCAGTTCACGCCGAAGGTGTAATACCAGACCACCCAGCTTCGGCAGGTGAAGCCCAGTTCCCGGGTCGCCAGCACCTTGAGTTCCGCGGCGTATTCGTCGCCGATCGCGAGCCAGAAGGTGCCGTTCGCCGCGAGCACGCGATGCACCTCCGCCATCCATCGCTTCGACCAGGCGAGGTAGTCGTTGGCGGCGAGCCGGTCGTCGTAGGTGTCGTAGTCGTAGCCGATGTTGAACGGCGGATCGGCGAAGGCAAGCTGCGCCGTGCCGTCGGCGAGGCGGCCCATCAGATCGAGGCAGTCGCCCCGATGGACGCGGTCGAGAGTGAGAGCATTGGCCGACATCACGGCAAGTCTACACGATCCACCGAAGAGGCGGTCGCCAGCCTCAGCGCCACGCGACAGGCGTTTTCGAAGGCGGCGATATCAAGCTTTTCATCGGTCGTGTGAATGTCGACCTGGCCACAGCCCAGCGTGACCGTGGGCACGCCGTTGGCGGCCATCCAGTTGGCATCGAGCCCGCCGTTGGAAATGTCGGTGCGGGGAACCAGTCCCACCGCCGCCACCGCTTCACGGGCTGCCACCACGCACGGCTCGTCCTCGTCGAGCCGAAACGCCTCGTAATCGAGGCGCCCGTCCACCCTCACCTTCCCGCAGCGGCCGTCGGCCGACTTCACCTTCTTGGCGGCATCGGCAAACGCCTTCTCGATCGCCCTCACGATCTTGCCGCGAAACGACGGATCGTGGCCCCGGGCCTCCGCTCGGAGCGACGCCGATTCGGCCACCACGTTGGTCGCCGCTCCGGCATGCACGACGCCGACATTGCTGGTGCCCCGCTTGCCATTCTTTTCGATGAGTCCGTGCCAGCCGTTCTCCACGAGCGATGCAATCGCCAGCGACGCGATCGCGATCGCCGACACCCCCTTCTCGGGTGCAACACCGGCGTGGCTCGGAATCCCTTCGATCGCGATGTCCATCCGGTAGCCGCCGGTGGCGCCGACGGTGATCTTCTCGACGGCGCCGCCATCGAAGTTGAAGGCGAGCTTCGGCCTGCCGAGATCGGCCGCCTTCACAAACCTGGCCCCGTAGAGCCCCACCTCTTCCTGAATGCCAAAGAGGAGCGTGAGCGGAGGATGGGGGAGTTTCGACGTCAGGATCTGCACGGCCGTGGCCAGCACCACGGCGACACCGGCGCGATCATCGCCGCCAAGCCCCGTCTTGGGATCGGCGCTCTTGATCATCTTTCCGGCGACCACCGGCTTGGCACCGAGGCACACCGGCACCGTGTCCATGTGGGCCATGAGGAGGCGACGCGGGCCGGGCATCGTGCCGGGCAGTTGCACGATGAGGTTGCCCACGTTGCCCTTCACGGGCGTCTTCGTGTGGGCCGAATCGAAGCGGATGGCCGAGGCAGGGCAGCCCGCGTCGCGAAGCCACTTCACGATCCGCTCCGCCACGGCCTTCTCATCGCCCGACACGCCTGGAATCGCGAGAAGGTCGAGCACGATCGCCCGCGCCTTGGCCAGATCGGCAGCCGGCGTCGAAGCCACGTCCTGCTGCCTTCGTGCCGCCCTGCGTACACTGGCCGAGGTGGAGGGCGATCCTGACGGAGTCGCGCGAGCCGAGGAACGAGCCATGCGATTGCTTCCAACGAACCATTCGAACAGGACCGTCGGCCCGATGCCGACGTGCTCGTGGGGAGTGTACGGCCGACGGCGGTTCGCTTCCACGCGGGCACGCCAAACCCACCGCGGGATCTGCGAATGACGACGGGCTTCGACCTTCCCGTGCGGCTCGACGGTGTGGTGAAGCGCTACGGCGGCCGCACCGTGCTCGACCGCGTGACATGCGAGATTCAGCCAGGCATCACCGGCCTGGTCGGCCCCAATGGCGCCGGCAAGAGCACGCTCGTGCGGGCGATGCTCGGCTTGGTCCGACTCGCCGCAGGCCACGTCGAGGTGTTTGGCCGTGATCCTGCACAGGAGCCACGGGAGGTGCGGCAGCTGATCGGTGTCGTGCCGGAAGACGAGTGCGCCGTGCCGGGTCTCGCCGCGGTGGAGATGGTGCGCTATGCCGCCAGGCTTTCCGGCCTGCCGAGCATCGAAGCCCTGCGCCGAGCCCACGAGGTGCTCGACTGGTGCGACGCCGGCCAGGAACGCTATCGCCCCGTCGAAACCCTCTCCGTGGGCATGCGGCAGAAGGTGTCGTTCGCGGCGGCGATCGTGCACGACCCGCGGCTCGTGATCCTCGATGAGCCCACCAACGGGCTCGATCCGCTGGAGCGTCGGGCGATGCTCGATCGACTCACCACGCTCGCCCGCGAGCACGGCAAGACGGTGCTCGTGTCGACCCACGTGCTGCCCGACGTGCAGGCCATCTGCGACCGCGTGATCGTGCTGGCGGCGGGTCGCGTGCGGCTTCAGGGCTCGATCGACGAACTCACGCGACCTGCCATTCCCCGGCTCCGCCTGGAGGCCACGGGGCCGATCGACCGCCTCGTGGCCCAGCTCGCGGGGCGGGGGATCGACGCCACCCGACACGGCGACACCACGCTCCTCCTGCCGCTTCAGGATGCGACCGGCCGCGAACGCATCTGGGATGCCGCCCGCGAGTCGGGCGCCGTGATCCGTGCCCTCCATCCGACCCACGAGCGGTTGGAGGATGTGTTTCTCCGTGCGATCGCGCCACGTGACGAGGTGATGCATGCCGCTTCATGACGTGGGCTATCGCGCCTGGCAGGGACGCCGCACCGGCTGGTGGGCCCCGGCCGCCGCCATCGCCACCACCGGCATCCGACTGGCGTGGACGAGCCGCTGGCTGCGGCGGGCGGTGTTTTTCGCCTGGAGCCCGGCGCTGGTGTTTGCCGCGAGCTTCTTCGCCTTCGAGCAGGCGGTCGACGAGGGCCGCATCACGTCGATGGTCGAGCGGGCCGCCAACGGGCGAAACGTCGACGGCATCGGGCTGCTCGGCACCGTGCTCGCCAACACGCTCGGCACACCCTCCTCGCTCGACCCAGCCGCCAGCCGCGAGGAAGAAAACGCCCACACGAGGCGGCTCGTCTGGTCGCGGCTCCTGCTGGCCTTCATGAGGGCTCCGCAGGCGGTGCTCCTCACGGTGGTCGTGGGCCTCGTCGCACCGACGCTCATTTCGCGGGACCTCCGCGCGCGGGCGTGGCTCGTCTACTTCACCCGTCCGGTCAGTCGCTGGGAATACATCGTCGGAAAAATCCTCGTGCTCACGACGGTCGTCGCCGCGGTGACGGTGCTGCCGGCGCTCGCGTTGTGGCTGGCGGGCGTGCTCGTGAGCCCGAGCGTGTGGGTGATCGTCGAAACCTGGGATCTCCCTCTGAGGATCATCGGTGCCAGCGTGGTGCTGGCCATTCCCACGGTGCTGCTGGCCCTGGCATTCTCCTCGCTCACGGCCGAGAGCCGCATCGCCACGTTCGCCTGGTTCGCCACCTGGGCGGCCTGCTGGATCGCCCATTCGTCGCTCACCACCGCCGACCTCGTCGCGACTCCCACTGAAGCAACGGTCATGGGGGAGAGCATGACCGACGCACTCGATGCCGACTGGCGACCGCCGCAACGGTTTCACTGGCTGGCACGGGCAGCCGGCCTCGACACGGCGATCGACCGCTGGTCATGGCTGTCGCCCTATCACGCGATCGGCATCCTGCAGGCATGGACGTTTGGCGTGGAGGAAAGGCCGAAGGCCATCGCACCGCCGGCTGTGTCGATGGTGGTGGTGTCCCTGCTCGCGACGGCCGTGCTCGCCTGGCGAGTCACCGCCCCGATGAGGGCCTGACGCATGATCGAAATCCGCGGCCTCACCAAACTCTACGGCTCCGTCATCGGCGTGAACGACATCACCGTCGACCTCGCCGCCGGCGCCCATGGGCTCTTGGGACCAAACGGCGCCGGGAAGACGACGTTTCTCGGGCTCGTCACCGGGCAGTTGCGTCCCACGATGGGAAGCGTGCGGGTGTTTGGCGAGCGGCCCTTCGGAAACCCGCGGGTGCTGCGCCGGATCGGGTTCTGCCCCGCCGCCGACCTCGGCGATCGCACGGCCACGCCCCTGCAGTGGGTGACCTACCTCACACGGCTTTCAGGCTTCACGGCGGCTTCGGCCGCGACGCGAGCCGCCCGCGTGCTCGAGGAGGTGGGTCTCACCGATGCCGCCCGCAGGCCGCTCGTCACGCTCTCCAAGGGGATGAGGCAGCGGGCCAAACTCGCCGGCGCCATGGCCCATGATCCCGACCTGCTCGTGCTCGACGAGCCCTTTATCGGCCTCGACCCCGTCGCCCGGCATCATCTCGTCGAACTGGTTCGCGCGTGGGCCGAGACACGCAGCCTGATCGTGGCGAGCCACCTTCTCCATGAGGTTGAAGCGCTCGATGCGGGCCTGGCCGTGATCCTCGGCGGCCGCCTCGTGGCGAGTGGCACGGCAGCCGAGATCCGCGGGCTGGCTGAGTCGCTTCCGGCCGAGGTGCGGGTGCGATGCGATGCCCCGCGCCACTTCGCAGCGATCGCCTGTGAAACCCCGGGCGTGGAGGCGGTGCGCCTCGAGGGCGATGCGGTGGTGGTCGTGGTCACGCGGCACCCCGCAGCCGTGATCGAGCAGGCAGTGCCGCGGGCTGCCCATGAGGGCGTGGGCGTGCGGGAACTCGTTCCGGCCGACCGCTCGCTTGAAGGGGTGTTTGGGAGCCTCGTGCGACTCCACCGGGGAGTGAAGGCATGACCGACCCGCTCACCGACGATCGCACGTCGACGTCGCCCCTGCTCGCGGCGATCGCCGGGGCATGGACCGTGGCAGGATTCCAGCTCCGGCGACTGCTCACCCGCCCTCGTCTCGCGATGGCGGCGGTGGGAGCCCTCTTTCCGGCGGCGGTGATCGTGGCGGCCGACCGTGCCTCGCGAGGGCGGCTGGAGGGTGACCCGACCGTGGGGATGCTCTACGCGCTCATCCCCGAGGCCGTCTGCATGCTCGGCCTCCTCGTCACCATGTGCCCGGCGGTGGCCGATGAACTCGAACGCGGCACGTGGGTCCACCTCGCGGTGCGTCCCGGCGGACGGCGGGCCCTTCTGATCGGAACCTACCTGGCGGCCGTAGTGTGGACGTCGGTGGTGGCCCTCGTGGCCACGGTGCTGGCCCTCGCGGTGGCCCGCGTCGAGGACCCATGGGCGGTCGGCCGCATGCTGGCGGCGCTCGTGCTCGTGTCGTGCGTTGGACGGGCGGCGCTCTTCGCGGTGCCGGCCGTGATCATGCCGAAGCGGGCGCTCGTGGCGAGCGTGGGCGTGGCCTTGGTGGTGGAGTATCTCGCCGGTTTCATCCCGGCGATCGTAAATCAGGCGACGGTGAGCCTCCGGCTCCGAAGCCTCCTCGTGCCATGGATGGGCTGGGATCGCAAGCTGCCGATCGAGATGCAGCTCCTGATCGACCCGCAGCCGCCGTGGGTTCAGCTGCTCGCCGTCGGCATCCTCGCGGTGGTGCTGCTCACGGCGGCCGTCGTGATCCTCGATCGCCGGCAGTTTCCACCGAGCGACGAAATCTGATCTCGCTCACGCGATCTCGCCGCGGCGTCGGGCGAGGGCACGCCGGCAGGCCTCGGCCACCCGCGGGGCGATGGTGTCGTCGAGGGGCCATGTTTCACACCGGTCGCCCGTGTCGTCGTCGGAGCCGAGCCATTGCCCGATCCGCTTCCTGGTCGTCTCGTCGGCGGCGATCACGCAATCACTCGACCCGAGAGCGGCAAGCACGAGCCGCTTGAGCGATGGCCTCGATTCCGCTGCGTCGAGATCGGCCGCCGACACGTGCACCGCGACAGGGGCTCCGGTTTCCACGGCCAGATCGGTGAGGATGCCCGCATGGAGCACGAAAATCACGTCGGGAAAAACCGCGTCGGCTGCTTCGGCGATCATCTGTCGGGCCGTTTCCCGGGCCAGCCCCAGCACCGGTGCGGGCACGGCCGCCACCGATTTCAGAAACGCCTCGGGCGATCCCTCTCGAACGGCGGCGAGAAAGTCGCGCGAGGCGGCAGCCACATCGTGGAGATGGATGCCGTGCATCCCGGGGGGCTGCTCCTCGAAGGCATTGGTGCTCGACGGCCCGCACACCGCCACGGTGCATCCCGATGCCTCGAGGCCGGCGCGGATCGCATGCACCCGCGTGTGCGGCGGATCGCAGCAGCCGTGGTCGACGAGCAGGAGTCGCATGCCTCGCCCGGACGATGCCGCCTCGCTCAGAACCAGTGAAGCGACCGAACGATCGCCACGATCGCCGCCGTCCACGCCGCAGCCCCCCAGTCGTCGGCCATGATGCCGAGGCCTGCGGGGAGCCGCTCGAGCTGACGGCACGGAAACGGCTTCGTGATGTCGAACACCCGCAGGATCACGAAGGCGAGCAGGAGCACGGCTGGTGTCCGCGCCTCAGGCGACACCACGAGCAGGGCCATCGGCATGCTCACCAGTTCGTCGAGCACGATCGCCCCAGGATCCTTGCGGCCGAGCAGCGACGCGGCCCGGGTGCAGATCGGGATGCCCACCACCGCCATCCCCGCGATGATCGCCGCCTCGATCGCCACCGTCGGCACACCGGCGGCGAACCGCGTGGCGAGCCAGCCGGTGCCGAGCGACAGCGGCAGCCCCACGAGCGCCCCGAACGTGCCCGGTGCGAAGGGCACCCGCCCCACTCCGAGCACGGTGGCAGCCACCACGGCCGGCGCGGCCCACGACGGGGACGACGTGGGTGCTGGCGGAACGGTCATCGGGGCGATCTCCGACATGACGACATCGTACCGTGTGTCGAGGGAGTATGATGGCGGGCCTCGTTCCACCCCCTGCCTCTGTCCTTCTGCCATGACCGACTCCGCCTCCGACGCCACGATCGGCCCGCTTTCGCTCGTCGAGTTTCCGCACCCTGCGCTCCTGCGTCGGACCCGTCCCGTGACCCGGCTCGATGCCGCCCTGCGTGACGCTGTGGCCCAGATGTTCGAGATCATGTATGCGTCGCAGGGAATCGGCCTGGCGGCCAACCAGGTGGCGCTCCCCTATCGTCTTTTCGTCGTCAACTGCGCGGGCCGTCGTGGTGATGGCGAGGAGCACGTCTTCATCAATCCCATGCTCTCGCGTCCGCGGGGCACGGCGGTGCAGGAAGAGGGCTGTTTGTCGCTGCCTGGTGTGCGCATGGACGTGCGTCGCCCGCAAAAAATCACGGTCGAGGCCTTCACGCTCGACGGTGACCCAGTCCGCATGGACCTCGACGGCCTCTTGTCGCGGGTGGTGCAGCACGAGTTCGACCACCTCGAGGGGCGGCTTTTCACCGACCGGCTGCCGGAGGCGGCCGCGCTCGAAGTTCGGCGCGACCTCGATACGTTTCGCGAGGTCTTTGTCGGCAAGCAGTCGCGGGGCGAGCTCCCGGCAGACGATGCCCTGATGGCCGAACTGCGGCGGCTCGAGGCGGCCCGCTGCTGAGCCCGCCCCCCTGCTGGAGCCGACCCATGTCATCCCTTCGCATCGTCGTGATGGGAACCGGACCGTTCGCCGTGCCGATGTTTCGATCGCTCGTGGCTTCGCCCCACGAGATCGTGGCGGTGGTGACGCGTCCCGATCGCGCGCCGCCGGGGCGCACGCCGCCGCCCAATCCCATGCGCGAGGCGGCCACGGCGGCGGGCATCGGCATCCTCGATCCCGAACGGGTCAACGAGCCAACGGTCGTCGCGTCGCTGGCGGCCCTTCGTCCCGATCTCTTCGTCGTGTGCGATTACGGCCAGCTCCTTTCCCGCGACCTGCTTGCCGTGCCACCCCTCGGCGGCATCAACCTGCACGGCTCGCTCCTTCCCCGGCATCGCGGTGCGGCGCCGGTGCAGTGGGCGATCCGCGAGGGTGATCCGATGAGCGGCGTGAGCGTGATCCACATGACGCCGGCGCTCGACGCCGGCAACGTGATCGTGGCCCGCGAAACGGCCGTCGGGCCGCGGGAGACCTCGGCCGAGCTCGAACCGCGGCTGGCGGAACTCGGCGCGGGCGCCGTGCTCGATGCCGTCGACCGGATGCAGGCGGCGGTGGCCTCGGGAGGCTCTGCCGAAGGAATCGGCATCCCGCAGGATGCCGCGCGGGCCACACGAGCGCCACGGCTCTCGAAGCAGGATGGGCTCGTCGATTGGTCGCAGCCTGCGGCCACGATCGAACGGCTGCGGCGGGCACTCGAGCCGTGGCCGAGGCTGACGACGTTTTTCACCCGCGGCGACGGCCAGCGGCAACGGCTCGTGCTCGACGATGTGGAGGTGGTCGACGCGCCGGGTGGAATGCCCGGCACGGTGCTCGACACGGCCGATGGCCGAATCGTGGTGGCCTGCGGCGGCGGCACGGCGCTGGCCATCACGCGGCTCGTGCCGGAGGGTCGACGCGGCATGGCCGCCGCCGATTATCTCCGCGGCAGTCCGCTCGCGGCCGGCGCCATCCTCGGCTGACCGCGACGGCCCACGGCCCACCACGCCGGTCCCACGGCTCACGCCGTTGGGCTTCGACGGAAAAAACCTCCTTCGGTGCAAGCCCACGGCCGTCAGGCCTGGGACACGCCTCGCCATCCCCATCACGCTCGTTGGGCTCGAACGGGCACCGGCCTCGGTCGTCTCCGCCTGTCGCTCGTGCGATTGGCCCTCCTTCTCCGATGCCGCTACCGCGGCCGGGGACGGGGTCTTACACTCGATCACCTATGAGCAAACGCCTGTGGATCGAAACCGTTGGCTGCCAGATGAACGTGCTCGACAGCGAGCTCGTCGTGGCCGCCCTCCGTCGGCAGGGATGGGAGATGGCCCCGGCCGCCGACGCCGCCGATGCCGTCTTCTACAACACCTGCTCCGTCCGACAGCACGCCGAAGACAAGATCTACTCCGCGCTCGGACGAATCCGCACCGTGAAGGCCAAGCGTCCCGACGTCGTGGTGGGCGTGCTCGGGTGCATGGCCCAAAAGGATCAGGAACTGATCCGGAAGCGGGCCCCGTGGGTCGATCTCGTCGTCGGCCCGGGCCAACTGCACCAGGTGCCAGTCCTGGTTGATGAGGTGATCGCCGGGGGCGGCCCCCGCATCGAGGTGAGCCTCGACCGCAAGGCGGGCAGCCGCGACGCCATCGCGAGAAGCTTCGAGAGCTACGATCCCGATCGCGATTCCGCGATGCGTCCCACCCCCTTCCAGGCGTTCATCCGCACGCAGACCGGATGCGACAAGTTCTGCGCGTTCTGCGTGGTGCCCCACGTTCGCGGCCCCGAGCAGGCTCGCGCCCCTGCGACGATCGTTGCCGAGGCACACAAGCTCGTCGCGGAAGGCTGCCGCGAGATCACGCTCATCGGACAGACCGTCAACAGCTACCGCTGGAAGGACGGCGACCGCACCACGCGGCTGGCCGACCTGCTCGTGCTGCTCGACGCGATCGACGGCCTCGACCGGATCAAGTTCGTCACCAACTACCCGCGCGACATGACCGACGACCTGATCGCGGCGGTCCGCGACCTGCCGAAGGTCTGCCACTACCTTCACGTGCCGGCCCAGCACGGCTCCGACGACGTGCTCACGCGAATGAAGCGGGGCTACACGATCGGCGAATACATGGAGATGCTCGGACGGATCCGTTCGGCGATCCCGCATGCCGCGGTGACGAGCGACTTCATCGTCGGCTTCTGCGGTGAAACCGATGCGGAGTTCCAGACCAGCCTCGATCTCGTGAAGACGGTCGGCTTCAAGAACAGCTTCATCTTCAAATACAGCCCGCGGCCAGGAACCAAGGCCTTCGACCGCCTGCCCGACGACGTGCCGGAGGAGGTGAAGAAGGAACGCAACCGCCTCCTGCTCGAGGCCCAGGAGGAGGCCAGCCTCGCGGGCAATCGTGGCTTCGTGGGAACACGGCAGCAGGTGCTCGTGGAAGGGCTCTCCACCCGTGACGAGAAGCGGGCGGTTGATCCAGGCCCCGACGGCGTCGCCCAGCTCACCGGCCGCACGATGTGTGATCGCATCGTCGTGTTCGACGCGCCGGTGCGGCTCGTGGGCCGTCTGGTCGACGTCGACATTCTCGCCGCCGGGGCATGGTCGCTCTCGGGTGTCGTGGCCGACGGGCTCGCCGACGCCGTGCCGCTCGACACGCTCGCCTACTCCGGGGAGGCTCCGGCGCTCTACGACATCGCCATCCATGCGTCGAAGCCGTCACCGCCGGCTTCCGAACCGACGCGAGACTGACGTGGCTGCGGCCATCGACGTGGTGAGGCTTCTCGACGATCCGGCGACGGCCGCCGCCTGGGGAACGTCCGTCGGGCTCGATGACCCTTCCCTCGCCCATCGGTCACTCGGTGGGATCGCCGCCACGGGAGTGCCGCTCGATCTGCTCGCCTCCCTGGCCGGGAAGCTGTCGACGATCTTGCCGACGGTCGCCGATCCCGATCGCGTGCTCGTGGCCCTCGAACGATTCCTGTCCGCGGTCCGAAATCCCCTCGCGTCCGCCACGCTCTTCGAGCGCGACCCTCGTGCCCTCGACATTCTGCTTGGCCTCTTTTCGGCGAGTCCCCATCTCGCCGAACTCGTGATCAGCGATCCCGAGGCGTGGGAGGAGGTTCGTGTCGGCCGAGGTCGGCCCGAGAAGAAGGAATCGCTCGCCGTGGCTCTGGCGGCGGAAGTGGGCACCAGCGACGACAGCGAGAGCGTCGCCAGGGCGATCCGCCGGTTCAAGCGCCGGCAGACGCTCCGCATCGCCTATGGCGACATCGTGGAGCATCAGCGGCTCGAAACGGTCGTGGGGCAGCTCTCCCACGTCGCCGAGTGCATCGTCGACCTGGCGGTGCGCACGGCTGTCGACCACGTCACGCGGCAGCGGGGAACGCCGAGGGGGCCCGACGGGCGCCCGATCACCCTCGCCGCCATCGCGCTCGGCAAACTCGGAGGAGGCGAACTCAACTATTCCAGTGACATCGATCTCGTGTTCGTCCATTCGGCCGAGGGGCGGATCGAGGGCCCGCGTCCGGGCACCACGGAGGAGTTCTTCGGCCGCGTGGTGCAGGAGGTGGTGAGGCTCGTGGCCGGCACCACCGATCATGGCGCGGCCTACCGGGTCGATCTTCGCCTCCGGCCGCACGGCTCCAACGGCCCGGCCTCGATGTCGATCGATGCGATCCTGGCCTACGTCGACCGTTCGGGCCGCACGTGGGAGCGCCAGGCGTGGCTAAAGGCCCGCTGCGTTGGCGGTGATCGCGATCTTGGCAGCCGCCTGCTCGCGGGCGTTGAACCCTGGGTGTATCGCCGCTGGCTCACCCGCGCCGATATCAGCGGCATCAAGGCGCTCAAGCGACGGATCGAGCAGCGGGCCATTCGCGAAGGAGGCGACGATGCCGATGTGAAGTGCGGACGCGGCGGCATTCGCGACGTGGAGTTCACGATCCAGCTGCTCCAGCTGCTCAATGGAGGCGACACCCCTTCGATCCGCACCGGCTCGACGCTCGAGGCGATTCGTCGGCTCGCCCACGTCGGAGCGCTCACCGACCAGGAGCGGGAGATTCTCGAACGCACCTACACGCTTCTCCGCACCGTGGAGCATCGCCTCCAGATCCTCTACGACCGCCAGACGCACACGCTGCCGCGCGACGACACCGAACTGGGCAGGCTTGCCATTCGGCTTGGATATGGCGGCGCCGTGGAAGGACGAACCCGGCTTCGAAGCGACCTCGCCGAAGCCACCACCCTCAACCGCCGCATCCTCGACCACCTCCTCCACGACGCCTTTCCCGACGACGAAGCGCCGGAGCCCGAGGTCGATCTCGTGCTCGATCCCGAGCCCGACGCCGCCACCGTGCAGGCCGTGCTCGCACGGCATGGCTTTGCCGACGTGCCGGCAGCCCATCGGTCGCTCGTGACCCTCGGCGAGGAACAGGCACGCTTTCTGTCGACCCGTCGCTGCCGGCATTTTCTGGCCGCGATCGCTCCACGCCTGCTGGCTGCCATCGGTCGCACCCCCGATCCCGACGCGACGCTCACCACGCTGGCGTCGGTCAGTGATTCACTCGGCGGCAAGGGCGTGCTGTGGGAGCTCTTCAGCGTTCATCCGGCCACCCTCGACCTCACCGTTCGGCTCTGCTCGTCGAGCCCCTTTCTCGCGCGGCTGCTCGTCACCAATCCCGGCATGATCGACGAACTCCTCGACAGCCTCCTCCTGGACCAGCTGCCATCCCAGGAGGAACTGGCGACGTCGCTCGACGATCTCTGTCGAGGGGCCTTGGACTGCGACCCGATCCTCCAATCCTTCAAGGCGTCGCACCAGCTCCGGGTCGGCGTGCGGGACATGCTCGGCCGGCAAGACGCCGACACCACGACCGCCGCCCTCAGCAGTCTGGCCGAATGCCTGGTTCGACAGGTGGTCCAGCTCGAAACGGCCCGTCTGGGAGAACGCCTTGGCCACCCGCGGTCGGCGGAGGGGCATGCGGCCCAGCCGATCGTGCTCGCGATGGGAAAGTTTGGCGGCCGTGAGATGAACTACGCCAGCGACATCGACGTCGTGTTTCTGTACGACCACGACGGCTCGACGGCCGCGTCAGGCCGTCGGCGCCGCCCGGCAGACGGCACGACCAACGCCCACTTCTTCGCCGAACTGGCCCAGCACACCCTGAGGGTCTTCAACGCCTTTGGGCCGCAGGGACGTCTTTACGAGATGGATTCCAGGCTCCGGCCGAGCGGCTCGAGTGGAGCGGCGGCCGTGTCGCTGGCGGAGTTTGCGCGATACTTCGCCCCCGACGGTCCGGCGGCAATCTGGGAGCGGCAGGCACTCGTGAAGGCGAGGCCGGTCGTGACCGGTGGGCAGGCGGCCGACGCGCTCCAGAGCATCATCGACGCCGCCACCTATCACCGTCGTTGGACGGCCACTGACGTCGAGGCCATCCGGCAGATGCGGCATCGAATGGAGGAGGGTGCCAGGTCGTCGAATCTCAAGCGGGGTGCGGGAGGCGTCGTCGACATCGAGTTTTTGGTCCAGATGCTGCAGCTCGTGCATGGCGGTGAGAATCCGCTCCTCCGAAACACGGGCACTCGTGCAGCGCTCGTGGCGCTCCACGCCGCGGGGCATCTCGACGCCGACCGCTTCGGCTTTCTCGAGAGGTCCTACCGGCTCATGCGCGGCATCGAAGGGCGGCTCCGGCTGCTCGATGCCCCTGGTCGCCACGACTTCCCGGAGTCAGACGACCAGCGACGCACGCTTGCGCATCTCCTCGGCTATGCCGACACCGACTCGCTCGTCCACGACGTCCGCACCACCACGGCCCGCGTCCGCGCCGAGTTCGAAGCGGTTTTCACCGACACGATCCAGCGTCTCTCGTCCGGTCCAAGCCCGAGGCCGTAAGGCCGGGGACCGATTCCAGACGCCGTTGGGCCAGCTGACCCCGTTGCGCCAAACACACCGCGCGGTTCTCCACGCCGGTCCCACGGCTCACGCCGTTGGGCTTCCACGGCACCCCACCATTCGACGAGCGAGGGGTTGCCCACATCCCGTAAGCCGGCGTCATTGGCCAGCGGAGCCAGGATGGCGAAGCGCCGGCCAATGCCGAGCGAGTGGAGGGCAGGATGCCCGCAGCGAGCGTCCGGCGTCGGGGTGTGGGCAACCCCGAGCGGACCACCAATGCCGAGCGAGTGGAGGGCAGGATGCCCGCAGCGAGCGTCCGGCGTCGGGGTGTGGGCAACCCCGAAGCGTGCCCCGGACATCGGCGTATCAATCGCGGAGCCGAAAGCCGGAGCCGACGCCGGGACGGCGGCGATGGCGCGACAGTCAGCGTGCGGGCAATCCCGAAGCGTGCGGCACGTCGCCGCGTGTTCAATGACTCGCGGAGGGCATCAGCCATTTGATGGCCAGGAAGCCCGCCACGACAGCCGCGCCCATCACGATCGTTGCCGGCTCCAGCCAGCGATCAAGAAACTTCTTCGCCGCATCGCCGAAGAAATAGGTGATCGATGCCACGATGAAGAACCTCGCGGTGCGCCCAAGCGCCGAGGCGGCGACGAGCGTCGGGAGCGACACCTCAAACACACCGGCCGCGATCGTGAACACCTTGTAGGGAATCGGTGTGAAGGCGGCCGTGAAGATGGCCATGAAGGCGTTGGCCTGGTAGAGATGCTCGACGTATTCGAACTTCTCGCGGCTGAAGCCCGGGACGTAGGTAAAGAACGCGTCGCCGATCACATGCCAGAGTCCCGAGCCGATCGCCCATCCGAGCACGCCGCCGGCGACGCTCGCCGCCGCCGAGACGGCCGCATAGAAATAACTCCGCGAGGGCTTGGCCACCGACAGGGCGATTTGAAGCACATCGGGCGGGATCGGGAAGAACGAACTCTCTGCAAACGAGATGGCCGCCAGGGCACTGGTGCCGTGGGGCGAGTCGGCCCAGGAGAGCACCCAGTCATAGAGCCGACGGATCACACCACGGCGGGGAGTCGGCGGCGTTGTGGGGGGGGTGTTCATGATGGCCACGTGCGGAGAGAGGAGCAGTCTGCTCGGGCGATCATACGGGTGCGGGCGACCGCGGCAACCGACGCCTGCTGAAGCCCCACGCCAACCCGGCTGGCACGGCCAGCGATGCGATCGACACCCACTGGAGCGAATCGGCGTCGCGGCCCAGCGCCCCGGCCAGGCTCCAGGCAAACGCGATGGCAAGGTTGCCCGACGCCGCCGCGATCAGGAATGTTTTCCAGGGCATGCCGGCGGCCCCCGCCATCAGCGCGGCAGCCTCCGCCAGGATCGGGAGCGGACGCGTCAGCACGATCACCAGCGGACCGAATCGGCGTTCCCGGCGCGCGATCGCCTCGCGGTCGTCGGCATCGAGGTCGGCCACGCGTCGGGCGCCGGCGACTCGGCCCAGCAGCCAGCCGGCGAGCGAACCGATCGTCATGCCGATCCAGGCACAGGCCGTGCCCGCCACCACACCGAGCGTGGCGCCCCCGAGCGTGACCACGAGGCTCGACGGCACCGGCAAGAGGATGTCGGCCGCAAGCACCCCAACTTCCATGGCCGCCAGCAGCGTTGGCGGCGGCGGCGGATCAAGCCAGTCGGCCACGGCATGATCGAGCCGCGCTCCCCAGATGAGCCAGGGCACGAGCGGCACCGCGATGGCCGCGGCCACGAGCACGACGAGCAGGCGAGAGGAACGAGACATCACGACACCTCCTCAGGGTGACGGAGGAACAACGACGCCGCCTCGGGCCTGGGCCGCGATGTCGAGCCCGACCTCACGGCTCCAGGCATCGAGAATGGACCGATACACGCCCCCCGGCATCCCCGACCCCACCGGAGCGCCGTCGAATCGCGTGGCGGGCAGGATGCAGCTGGGCGTGCTTGTCAGCAGGATCTCGTCGGCGTCGGCACACTCCGCGGCCGTCAGCGACTGTTCGTGCCACGCATAGCCGAGCTCGGTCGCGAGCTGCTTGGTATGCGCGAGGCTCACACCTCCGAGGGCGTCGCCTCGCGGCGGTGTGAGGATCGTGTCGCCGCGCACGATCGCGACATTCGCCGTCGACGTTTCGCTGATCCGTCCATCGGCGTGCCGCAGCACGGCGCGGGCCCCAGGCTCACGAGCGTGGGCGGCACGGTCGGCGAGATGGTAGTGCAGGCGGCTCCGCACCTTGGCGTCGAGCGACCAGCAGGTTTCGGGCACCTGCGTCACGGCCACCGTCCGCAGGGCAACCCCCGTGTCGTAGGCTGCCGCCCACATCGAATACGCGAGCGGAAACGTATGGATCGCCACCCGGGGGCTACCCGCCTGCCCGCCGTGCTGGGCGGCAAGATCGCCGGGTGTGGCGAAGATCACGAGCCCGAGGTCGGTGGTGGCGGGGTCCTGGCCGTGGGTGGCGAGGCGGTGATTGTGGGCGGCCACCTCCGCGGCGGCCGCAAGGAGTTCCTCGACACACCAGGGGGAGTCGATGCCCACGAGTGCGAGCGAGCCGGCAAGCCGCCGACCGTGGTCCTCGGGAAGAAAGAGCTTGCCGCGAAACGTGCGGAACTGCTCCGTGACCGTGACGCCCGACACGAATCCGGCGTCACCAACGGGGATCGCCAACGAGGCCTGGGGGATGAAAATGCCTTCGAGCCAAGCCAGCTCGTCCCGGGTCGCCTCGGCCGCAGACATTGATTCGATCGGAGTGGAGGATAGGGGATTCGAACCCCTGACCTTCTGGCTGCCAGCCAGACGCTCTCCCAATTGAGCTAATCCCCCGTGGTGGTCGTGCCGGAGGGCCGGTGGGGCCCAGGCGGGTTGATCGACGGGAGCCTGCGTGCCGAGGCGGAAGCCTCGCAAACAACCGTATCGGGTGCCGGGGGGCATGTCAACGCACGCAGCCTCCGCGGCCCTGGAAATCCCGGCGAGACGCTCTGGCGTCGGCTCCGCGGCCGGATCACACTCGGCGGCGTGACACCCGCAGAACCACGCTCCGACGACGCCCCTCGGGCAGACCGTCCATCCGAGGCGGTCTGTGCCGCGGTGACGATCGCGCTGGCCGCCTATCTCATCGGACTCGTGCTCGCCGTGGCCACCAACTCACTCGGTGGGTCGTCGCCGCTGCTCGGCACGATCAAGTCGCGGGTGTTTTCGCCGGTGCTCGTGCCGGCCTGGCTCGATCTCGGCTACGACTACCGGCTCACCTACGGCGGTCTCGAAGACGCCGATCACGACCTCACGATCGCCGCCCACGACGACGCTTCCGCCGCGGTCGAGCGGCCCGGCGATCGGCGCGGCGAACGCGCCGCCCGGTGGCGAAGGCTTGCTCGAACGATCGCATCGGGCAACTTCGACGAGGACGGCAGCGTGGTGGCAGCCGGCGCGGCCCGTGGAGGATTTCGCCTCTTGCAGGTCGGCGATGTCGAGATCACGGTCGACCGCCTGCAACCTCCGGAGCGAAACGCCTCCACGCTCGACGCAACGCGCCAGGAAGCCTCCACGGCACGCATTCGCCGCGTTGAAGGGGACGTGCAACTGATCCGAAAGGAACCTCCGAGCGAGCTGGCACCCCGCCTGCGGCCCGCCGCCCCGCCACGCTCGTCGCCGGAGGCGACCCCATGACCGACGCCTCCGTTCCCCGCGCCGTCACGCCGTCGGTCGGCGACACATGGCTCACGTTCTGGTTCACGCCGGCACCGGTGCAGCCGCTCGCCGTGGCCCGCATCCTCACCGGGCTGCTCGGCCTCCTGCTTGCCTGGAGCTACGCGTCCGATCTGTTGGAGTGGTTTGGACCCGACGGCTGGGTGCCGGTCGACGTGGCCAAATCCTGGCGTCCACGATGGGGCATGTCGCTCTACGATGCGGCCGTCACTCCAGGCCAGGTGCAGGCGATGTTCGGCGGCACGGTGGCGGCGCTCGTGGCGGTGACGATCGGACTGGGGTCGCGGCTGGCCTCGGTGGTGGCGGCGGTGCTCTGGGCGTCACTGCTGCACCGTGGACCGATGCTCGTCGGGCCGGCGGACGACTGTCTCTCGGTGCTGCTCTGGTGCCTTGCCGTGGGGCCGTGCGGCAACGCGTGGTCTGTGGACGCCTGGCTCGCCGACCGGGCTGGCCGTCGGCTCGTCGACCGCTCGTCGTGGGCTCGCGTGTCGTGGGGCCTCCTCCTCGTGCATGCGTCGGTGATCACGCTGGCGGCCCTGCTGGCCCAGGTGCGGGGCGACGTGTGGTGGGACGGCACCGCGGCGTGGTGGCTGGCCTCTCGGGCCGGCGCGATCGACCTGCGTGCCTGGTATCTCACATCGGAATACCTTCTGAACCTCGTCACGCATGCCATCGTTGCGTTTGAGATCGCCTTCGCCGTCAGCCTCTGGTTCGAGCCCACGCGACAAGCGGTGGCATGGGTCGCCCTGGTCGCCTGGCCGCTCGTCGGCATGCTCGCGGGCGAACCACTGTGGGGCGCGGCCATGGCGATCTTCGCCGTGCCGTGTGCCATGGACGACATCAGCCGTCGGTGAGAAGCTTCCTGAACGCGGCCTCGTCGAGAACCGTCACGCCGAGTTTCTGCGCCGTGGCGAGTTTGCTGCCCGCCTCATCGCCCGCCACGAGGTAGTCGGTCTTCTTCGATACGCTCGACGAGGCGCGGCCACCCGCCTGCCGAATCGCCGCCTCGGCCTCCTGACGCGTGAACCCCGCGAGCGTGCCGGTCACCACGAGCGTCTTGCCGGTCAGTGGTCCGCCCGACACCCGCTCCGTTTCGGGCACGTCGAGTCTCAGGCCGGCGGCCCGCAGGCCCGCGATCGTCCGCCGTCCATACTCGCTCGCGAGCCACTCATGCACGCTGGCCGCGATGGTCGGACCGATCTCCGGCACGTTGGCAAGGTCGTCGACGGCCGCCGCCTGCAGCCCGTCGATCGTCGGAAATCGCTCGGTGAGCAGCGTCGCCACCCGCGGTCCCACATGACGGATGCCGAGCGCGTTGAGCACACGAACCAGCCCGCGCGACCGGCTCGCGGCGATCTGCTCCACGAGCGCCGCCGCCGACTTCTTCCCCATGCGTTCGAGCGGCTCGAGCTGGCCGGGCGTGAGGGCATAGAGGTCGGCGTAGTCCTTCACGAGACCGGTCTCGACGAGCTGCTCCACGAGCTTGTCGCCGAGTCCCTCGATGTCCATCGCCCCACGCGAGGCAAAAAACCGCAGCCGCTCGCGAGACCGTGCCGGGCAGTCGACGTTGGGGCAGCGGATGTAGACGCCCTCGTCGTCCTTGACGAGCGTCGTGCCGCATTCGGGGCACGCCGTCGGAAAGTGCCACGCCGTCAGATGCCCCTCGCGGAGATGCTTCTCCACCCGCACGACGTGGGGAATCACCTTGCCGGCCTTCTCGACCACCAGCACGTCGCCGATGCGAATGTCCTTGCGCACGATCTCGTCGGCGTTGTGGAGGCTCGCCCGTCGCACGACCGTTCCCGCCAGTTCCACCGGCTCGAGATCGGCGACCGGCGTCACGGTGCCGCCACGCCCCACCTGCACGCGGATGCCCGCGAGCCTCGTTGTGGCTTCGAACTTTTCGAACTTCCAGGCGATCGCCCAGCGAGGGCTCTTGGCGGTCGCGCCCAGCAGCCGCTGCTGGTCAAACCGGTTGACCTTCACCACGAATCCGTCCACCTCGAAATCGAGCGTGTGGAGTTCTTCGATGAGTTCCGTGCCGCGTTCGATGAGGGCCTCCAGCGACGCAAACACCTGCGTGCCGGGCGCCACCGGGAGCCCCGCCTGCACCGACCATGCGAGAAGGTCGGTCTGCGACGCGGCGCCGAGCCCCGTTGAATCGCCCACGCCGTGGCAGAGAAACCGCAGCGGTCGTCGGGCGCATTCCCTCGGATCGAGCAGCCGGATGCTGCCGGCCGCGACGTTCCGCGTGTTGGCAAACGGGGGCAGCCCCTCGCGGGCCTGCGCCTCGTTGAGCGCCACGAGATCGGAGTTGGTCATGTAGACCTCGCCGCGCACCTCGATCGATGCCGGCGGGGCGGCGAGGTCGAGCACAAGCGGCACGCCGTGGATCGTTCGAACGTTGTGCGTGACGTCGTCGCCGGTGACGCCGTTGCCTCGTGTCGCCCCGATCGCGAGGCGGCCTCCCTCGTAGGTGAGCGACATGGCCACGCCGTCGATCTTCAGCTCGAGCACCCATTCGATCGGCCCTGACTCGCCGGCTTCGGCGAGCAGTTTCTCCACCCGCTTTCCCCAGGCCGAGAGATCGGCGGTGCTGTAGGTGTTGTCGATCGACATCATTGGCACGCGGTGCCGCACCGAGTGCAGATCCGACACCGGCTCGTCGCCCACCCGCTGGGTCGGACTATCGGCCGTGACGAGGTCGGGGTGCCTGGCCTCGAGGTCGCGAAGTTCGTCCACGAGCCGGTCGTAGGCGAGGTCGCTGATCTCGGGCGCCGCCTCGACGTAATACTTCCGGTCGTGGCGCCGGATCTCCTCGCGGAGCGTCGCAATCCTCGTGGCGGCCGAGGCGGTCACGACACATCCGCCCTGGCGTCGGCGTTGCGTGAAGCGGCCTCACGCTCGGCCGTGCGGGCCGCCCGAATTCGCTCGCCTTCGATGTGGTCGAGGCCGACGGCGCCCACCGTCGCCACCGCGAGCACCACCAGTTCGCCGACGAGAATGGCCGTGCCGTGGCGATCCATCAGCGTCTGGAGGGCATGCGGCTGGCTTTCCGTGGCGGTCTCGGGGCGGATGCCGCGAAGAACGGAAAGGCAGTAGCTCGTGGCCGTGATCGTGAAGATGAATCCCACGATGCCCAGCACCGGATAGAACGGATTTCGGCGCGGACGGGGCATGGTGACGGCGGCTCCAACGAAAACCGCCGGAGTATAGCGTCAGGCGGCCTGCGAGCGGGCCAGCAGCGTGAGCGTGCCGGCAAGCACTGCATCCACCTCGATGCCGAGCATCGAGAGCATGTCGGTCTTGCGATCGTCCCACGCGGGCCGCAACGCCGCCGACGGCTCCACGCAGACATGCTGGCGGCCATAGGGGCCGTTGCGAGAACCGGGCACGGGCCCGAAGAGGCCCACACAGGGCGTGCCCACGGCCGCGGCAAGATGCAGCGGGCCGGTGTCGCCCGAGAGAAACACCCGCGCGAGGCGGGCGAGTTCGCCGAGATCCTGAAGCGTCGTCTGCGGAGCGAGGATGGCAGCCCCCGGCGCCTCGGCGACGATCTGCTGCGCGACGGCCTTCTCGGCTTCGCCACCCCACACCACCACCGATGACACGCCGTCGCGGCGGGCGAGCCCGCGGGCCACGGCCGCGAACCGATCGGCCGGCCACTGCTTCGACCGCCAGCCGGCGCCCGGATTGATGATGGCGGGAGCACCGCTGAGCCGCTGGGACTGGAGCCACTGCCGCATCCGCAAACGGCTCACGGGCCACTGCGGCATGTCGAACTCGGGCATCGTCGCCACCACACCGAGCGGCGTGAGCAGGTCGCAGTTGCGTTCCACGACGTGCGGCATCGTGGCCGCCACGGGATGGGTGTAGGCCAGCCATGCCCCTTCGCGGGAAGCCGGCTTGGCGTGGCCGATGCGCACCGGCGCACCCGACAGCCACGTGGCAACGCCGCTCTTGAGGAGGCCCTGCATGTCGATGGCGACGCTGGCACCAAAGCCGCGCAGCTGGCGACGGAGCGATCGCACCTGGGATGGCGACTTCAGCCAGCCTCGCGGCAGTCGAAAGAGGTGGTCGACGGCCGGGTGTCCGGCGAGCACGTCGGCCGACCGTCCCTCCACGACCCATCCGATGCGGGCGTCGGGAAAGGCCCGGCGGGCGGCGACGGCCGCGGGCACTCCATGCAGCACATCGCCGATGGCCGAAAGCTTGACGAAAACGATCGAACTGGGTGCGTTCATGGCCGAGTCCTTGGCCGGGTGACCACGGAGGATCGTCCGCACGGCCCGCACGACGCAAGGCCAGTTTTTGTCGCCTCGCGGCGAGTCGCACCACCCGACGAACGCCCCGCCCCACGCGCCGCTACGCGCCCGACGGTGGGCGTTGGGCCGTGAGGTCGCAGAGGAAGGCGTCGGCCACCGCCTGAGGGCAGCTCCAGACGAGAAAAAACATCGCCTCCCGCACGAGCCGCTCCACGGGATGGCCCGCCACGAAGCCGGCGCCTTTCGTGGCGGTCAGGGCCGCCTGCGCGACACGCACGACGAGCCCGTTGGCATCGGCCCGGAGTCGGTCGCGATCGGCGGGATCGATGCCGTCGCGGGCCGCTCCCATGAGCCGCGCGGCAAGGGCATCGATCTCCCCCATGAGGTCGTCGGCCACCGTCTCGAGCGTTGGTCGGGCCATCGCCTCCCAGGCGATCACGGCGGCGCTGGCCCGGGCCGCGCCGATCGCCAAGGCCGTGGTGGCGAGCCCTCCCGTGCGAGCGCCCCCGGCCGGCGGAAGCATCACGTGCGTCGGCTGAACACCCTCAAACCGCACGACGGACGTTCGGCTCCCGGTCAGCGCCAGCATGGTCATCGGCGGATCGATCGTGAGGCCTTCGGCCCCGGTGGCCACCACGAAGAACCGCTGGCTTCCATCGTCGGTGATGCCGCCGGTCACGATCGTGGCCGACGCATCCGCACCCGTCACCCATGGGCAGAGCCCGTCGAGTCGCCAGCCTGCGTCGGTGCGTGTGGCCGCGAGCACGGGCCGACCCACGTGGCGGCGGCTCGTCGTGAGGTGAGAGATGCCGACGGTCGTGGGCGTCTCACCGCGGGCGAGTGCGGGGAGCATGGCGGCTCGCACGCCATCATCGCCGCCGGAGATGATCCGCACGGCCGCCGCCCACTGCGTGAGGGCGAGGGCCGTCGTCAGGCATCGCTCGGCGATCGCCATGAGCGCCCACGTGATCGGCTGCTCGCCCAGCCCCGTGCCGCCCCAGGCTGGGGCCACGAAGGCCGCCAACATGCCGCTGTCGGCGAGCGCCGCGAAGGCGCCGCTCCGCCAAGGCCCCTCCCTGGCGGTACGCTCGGCCACGGCAGCGAGCGCCGCCTCCAGCGAGGCCATGTGGATCGATTCGATGCTCGGAGGCTGGCACGGCATGACTCCAGTATGACCGATGCCGGGCACTCGCTGGCGACGGCGAGCCGATCGGCACGCGCGCCGTGCGCCGGGTATACTCCCCTCACCTTCTGGATCGGCGTCCCACCCCTTCTCCCTCCCTCCTTCCGGATTCACTGCCATGAGCCACCTTGAAGGCACCAGCCAGCATGCCGCCTCGTCCACCCAGTCCCCTGCCGACTCCCCGGCGACACCCCCGCCGCTTCGGCTTGACGAGCTCTCGCCGCAAAACCTCTACGACAAGTGCATGGTGCTGGCCCGGAACCTGTGGTGGAGCTGGCAGCCCGAGGTGACGAACCTCTTCCGCGACCTCGACCCGATCCGGTGGCGGCAGCTCGACCACAATCCGATCGCCCTGCTGGCGGAGTTCACACCCGAACGGCTCGAAGCCCGGTCGGCCGAACTCGTCCTCTACAGCCGCATCAACCAGGCCCACCGCCGCCTCAAGGAGTATCTCGGGCAGGCATCCACCTGGAGCACCGTCAACGCCGGCGTGCTCGGTTCCAAGCCGGTCGTCTATTTCTCGGCGGAGTTCGGCATCCACGAATCCGTGCCGATTTACTCCGGCGGCCTCGGCGTGCTGGCGGGCGACCACATCAAGAGCGCCAGCGGCCTGGGTGTGCCGCTGATCGCGGTGGGGCTCTTCTACAACCAGGGCTACTTCCGCCAGCAGCTCGACCTCGACGGCTACCAGCACGAGGAATATCTGGTCACCCGCGTCGATGCCCTGCCGATCGAGCCGGCCCACGCCGCCGATGGCAGCCCCTTGATGGTGCACGTCGACACCCGAAGCGGCCCGATCCACGCCAAGGTGTGGAAGATGGCGGTGGGACGCGTGACGCTCTACCTGCTCGACTCCGACGTCGATGGCAACTCGCCCGAAGACCGCGCCCTCACCAGTCGGCTCTACGGCGGCGACAACCGCATCCGCATCCGCCAGGAGCTGATCCTCGGCGTCGGCGGCGTGAAGGCGATCCGGGCGATGGGCATCGTGCCTGGCGTCTATCACCTCAACGAGGGCCATTCGAGCTTCGCCACCCTCGAGGCCGTGCGGGGTCGCATGGAACGCGACGGCTATCCGTTTGACGAGGCCGTTCGACGGGTGGCGCGGCAGACGGTGTTTACCACCCACACCCCCGTGCCCGCCGGCCACGACCGCTTCGATGGGGGCCTCATGGAGGAGCATCTCGGCCCCACGCGCGACGGCCTCGGCATTTCCCACGAGCAGCTGATGGGCCTCGGCCGCGTGGAGCCGCACAACCACGACGAGCTCTTCTGCATGACGGTGCTCGGCCTGAAGATGTCGCGCCGGGCGAATGCCGTCAGCGCCCTCCATGGCCATGTCAGCCGGAGGATGTGGGCCAACCTCTGGCCCTGGCGGATCGAGGAAGAGGTCCCGATCGGCCACATCACCAACGGCGTGCACGTGCCGAGCTGGCTGTCGTGGCAGATGCTGCAGCTCTACGACCGCATCTTCCCCCACAACTGGTTCCGCCGCATGGGCGAGCCCGACGTGTGGCAGAAGATCCACGAGTGCGACCCCGGCGAGCTTTGGGAAACGCACTACGCGCTCAAGAACCTGCTGCTGCAGTTTGTTCGTCGCCGTCTGTCGCGGCAGTGCCGTCGTCGTGGCGAGTGCGACGAGGCCGTCGATCTCGCGCAGTCGGTGCTCGACCCCAACGTCCTCACGATCGGCTTTGCCAGGAGATTTGCCACCTACAAGCGGGCCGACCTGGTGCTTCAGGATCTCGAACGGCTCCACACGCTGATCTCGAATCCCGACCGTCCGATTCAGATCATCTTCGCGGGCAAGTCGCATCCGGCCGACGAGCCCGGCAAGGCGCTCATCCGCAAGATCTCCAATCTGCGGCACGACCCCCGTTTTGCGGGCCGGGTGGTGTTTGTGGAAGACTACGACATCAACGTGTGCCGTCACCTCATCCAGGGCGTGGACGTGTGGCTCAACAACCCGCGTCGTCCGCTGGAGGCTTCGGGCACGAGCGGCCAGAAGGTGGTGCTCAACGGCGGCCTCAACTGCTCGATTCTCGACGGCTGGTGGGCGGAGGCGTTTGACGGGCGCAATGGCTTCGCCATCGGCCGCGGCGAAACCCACTTCAACGACGAGATCACCGACGCCCGCGATGCCGAGGCGCTGTTCAAGGTGCTCGAAAACGAAGTGGTGCCGCTGTTCTACGACCGCGACGCCGACGGCCTGCCTCGCACGTGGATCAAGATGATGATGAACTCCATCAGTTCGCTGGCGTGGCGTTTCAGCGCCCACCGCATGGTGATGGACTACGCCCGCGCCTGCTACGTGCCCGCCGCCGGCGGCGTGTCGTGCGACATGACCAACCGGTAGACCGCCCCCGGCACGCCACGAGCACCGCGGGGATCACCGCACCGGTCCCACGGCTCACGCCGTTGGGCTTGGACGGACGCAGCCCGTCCCCGTCCCCGTCCAAGCCCAAGGCCGTCAGGCCTGGGACACGCCACGTCCCACCCCACGACACCGTTGGGCCCGGCCGACGTTCTATCGCTTCATCCGCAACTCGGCGGCGAGGAGCGTGTTGGCAATCAACATCGCCACGGTCATCGGCCCCACGCCGCCGGGCACGGGCGAAATCCATGCGGCCTTCTCGGCCACGGGGCCGTAATCGACGTCGCCGATCAGCTTGCCATCGACGCGGTTGATGCCCACGTCGATCACGGTGGCTCCGGGCCGCACCATGTCGGCCGTGATGAGCCGTGGCCGGCCGACTGCCGCCACCACGATGTCGGCCTGACGCGTGAAATGGCCGATGTCGCCGGAGCGGCTGTGGCAGATGGTCACCGTGGCGTCGCAGCCGCCGTCCGTCGGGCAGCCCGCCGGGGGCCGCTGCGCGAGGAGCAGGGCCAACGGCTTGCCCACGATGTCGCTCCGCCCCACGATCACCACATGCTTGCCGGCGGTCGGGATCGCCGCGTCGATGAGCATGCGCTGCACGCCCGCGGCGGTGCACGGAATGAACCGCGGACGCCCCTGGGAGAGCAGGCCTGCATTTTCCGGATGAAACCCGTCGACATCACGATCGGGCGGCACGGCGTCGAGCACGGCCACCGCATCGACGTGCCGAGGCAAAGGCAGTTGCACGAGGATGCCGTCGGCAGGGCCATGCTGATCGGCCGCGATGGCCTGCACGAGCGCCACGAGCTCGGCGGTGGTGGCCGTCTCGGGCACGGCTATCACATCCGAGTCGATGCCCACCCGCGTTGCCGCCGCCGCCTTGCTCTTCACGTAGGAGGCGCTCGCCGCCATGTCGCCCACGAGCACGACCACCAGCCGCGGCCGCCGGCCAAACATCCCGGCAAACGTCTCCACCTCATCCCGCAGCGAATGCTCGATTCGGCCGGCGAGGCCCTTGCCGTCGAGGACCTGGGCAGTCATCGAGCCGCCTTCCCGGCAGCGTCGGCCGCGGTCCAGCCCCGCCAGATCGACTCCACATCGGCGGCCTCGGCATCACCCTCGAAAAACACCATCCGATAGTGGAGGGGAAGCGTCCCGCCTGCGGGAATCGTGTGGTCGCCGCTGCCCTGCTTCGCGCCGGTGAAGTCGTGAAGACCGAAGGGATTGGCTGCGAGCAGGCCGTAGTCGCGGGCATGCCAGTGGGTTGGGTGCCTGAGGTTGCTCGGGTGGTCGAGCATCGCGAGGCCCACGGTGGTGCCGTTGATCGGTCCCCAATACGACACCCAACGGGCGGGCTTGCCCCAGGCGTCGGCGTCGCGAAGGCCTTCCGAGTTCACGCAGTGACCAGCAGCCCCCTTCGAGCCTTCGAGGTTCTTGATCTGCAGCTGCACCGGCACCCGCAGGCCCATGGCCCCTTCCTTGGTGTCGCCGAAGGTCACAGGGCCGTGGTCTGCGTGAATGGTGATGAAGTAGTCGATCCAGCGGGTCTTCTCGTCGCCGCCAAACATCACTCGCAGCGTGTCGGAGCACACGTGCGCATCGTCAGCCGTGAGCCAGCGGTTGCTGGTTTCGATCACGCCTTCGCGTCCCCCCTCGGCCGTGACCACCTCCGCGTGCTGGATGCGGTTGTTGGCCTTCCGGTCGGCCTTCGGTGACGTCGGATGCGATGCCCAAAAGTCGACGCCGTTGACGATGCCGTGGGTAAACCAGATCGATTCGTGGTGCGGATGGTCGTGGGGCTCGCCCGTCACGCCGTCCACCATGGGCCACGACCGCGTCATCGCGATGCCGCCGGGGCCGAGCACGGGAAACAGGATCGGCTTCCGGTAGCCCTCGTAGATGTACGACGTGAAGGGCTTGCCGTCGATCGCCACGTCGATGTGACCGTCGTGCCGCTCCACCGTGACGTCCGCCTGGGCCACCGAAGCCACGAGCACGAGCAGGAACAATCGCGTCACTTTTGCTCCTCCAGGTAGAGCGTGCGGAGCTGGTGCTGCACCTCGTCGAGCAGCCGCTGCTCGTCACTCGACAGGTTGCCCCTCGTCTTGTCGGCCAGCATCGAAAGCGTGTCGATGAAATGCCGGGCCGTCGCCACGTTCTTGATCGCCTTGTTGGTGATCGGGTTGGGAATCCGGCCAAACGCCATCAGTGCCTGCGTGAAGAGCGTGTGCACCAGAAACTCAAACGTCGCCGGCGGCATCTTTCCCGCGGCCGGCCCGCCATCCTCGGCGGTCATCTGCTGCTCGTCGCCCATCGCATCTCCTTGTCGTGAGGTCAGACTTCCGCCACCCACGCGCTGCCCGCATGACGCTCCACCGCCGCGGCCACGAGGCCGGCAAAAAGCGGATGAGCCGCCGTGGGCTTGCTCTTGAACTCGGGGTGGAACTGCACGGCCACGAACCACGGGTGATCCGCCATCTCAACGATTTCCACGAGCGACCCATCGGGGCTCGTGCCGGCGATCACCAGTCCGGCCTGCTCCAGCTGCTCGCGATACTTGCCGTTGAACTCATAGCGGTGCCGATGCCGTTCGGAAATCTCCGTGGTGCCGTAGGCCGCCGCCGACCGGGATCCCTCGGCGAGCACGGCCGGCCTGGCGCCAAGCCGCATCGTGCCCCCCTTTTCCACGACCGTGTATTGCTCGTCCATCAGGCAGATCACCGGATGGGGCGTGTTGCGAGCAAACTCCGTGGAGTGGGCCCCTTCGAGACCGGCGCAGTGGCGGGCCACGTCGATCACCGCACACTGCATGCCGAGGCAGATGCCGAGAAACGGCAGCTTGCGTTCGCGGGCAAACCGAATGGCCTCCACCTTGCCCTCGACGCCCCGTTCACCGAATCCGCCCGGCACGATCAGGCCGTCAAACCCGGCAAGGAGCCGCTCGGCCCCCTCGCGCTCGATGTCTTCGCTCTTGATCGGCTGCACCCGCACCTGCGTCCGCCGGGCGATGCCGCCGTGGTCGAGAGCCTCGTAGATGCTCTTGTAGGCGTCGCGGTGCTCGGCGTATTTGCCGACCAGGGCGATCGACACCTCGTGCTCCGGGTTTCGAAGCCGATGCAGGATGTCGTGCCATTCCTCGAGGTTGGCCGGCCCGGCCTGCACGCCAAACCGCCTGAGGATGATCTCGTCGATCTTGTTCGACTGGAGCGACAGCGGCACCTCGTAGATCGAGAAGTCCTTGTCGCGCTCCTCGATCACGCATTCGAGCGGCACGTTGCAAAACAGCGCGATCTTCTCACGATCCGACACGTCGATCGGCCGCTCGGTGCGGCAGACGAGGATGTCGGGCTGGATGCCGATCTGCCGCAGCAGACCGACGGAATGCTGCGTGGGCTTCGTCTTCAACTCACCGGCCGCCTTGAGGTAGGGCACGAGCGTGAGGTGGATGAACACGCAGTTTTCGCGTCCCACCTCGAGCGGAATCTGGCGGATGGCCTCGAGAAACGGGAGGCTCTCGATGTCGCCGACGGTGCCGCCGATCTCGGTGATCGCCACGTCGATGTCGGGCGCCGCAAGGTTCTTCACCACCTCCTTGATCTCGTTGGTGATGTGGGGGATCACCTGCACGGTCTTGCCGAGAAACTCGCCCCGCCGCTCCTTGTTGATCACGGAGAGGTAGATCTGGCCGGTCGTGTAGTTGCTCTCACGGGTGAGGTGCGTGGAGGTGAACCGCTCGTAGTGGCCGAGATCGAGATCGGTCTCGCTGCCATCATCGAGCACATACACCTCGCCGTGCTGATACGGGCTCATCGTGCCCGGATCGACGTTGATGTAGGGATCGAGTTTCTGCATCCTCACCCGCAGGCCGCGGGATTCGAGGAGCATGGCGATCGACGCGCTCGTGAGTCCCTTCCCGAGGGAACTCACCACACCACCGGTCACGAAAATATGCTTGGTCACGCCGCGAGTTCCTTCCCGTCCGCCGGAGCCGTTCATCCTGAGGCCGCCGTCGCAGCCGTTCCGGAACCGGATTGAACCAGCGGTGAATCGGCCGGTCAAACCCCGCCGTGATTCGTCGTGTATGGTTGTGGGATGCCCACGCCAAACCCCACCGAAGCCACCTCCAACGTCCGCATTCGGAGCCTGGAGCCGCTGGTTCCGCCGGCCCGGCTCTGCGCACTCCTCCCGCTCGATGAGGCCGCCAGGCAGACGGTCGTCGCGGGCCGGCACGCCGTCGAGGCGGTCCTCGCCGGGGCCGATCCGCGGCTGATGGTGGTGGTCGGCCCCTGTTCGATCCACGACCCCGACGCGGCCCGCGACTACGCCACCCGCCTCCACGGGCTGGCCCAGCGAGTGGGCGACCGCCTGCTCGTGATCATGCGGGTCTATTTTGAGAAGCCGCGAACCACCGTCGGCTGGAAGGGGCTGATCAATGATCCCCACCTCGACGACTCGTTCGACGTCGCGACCGGGCTTCGCATGGCCCGCTCGCTGCTCATCGAGATCGACGGCATGGGGCTTCCAACGGCCACCGAGTTTCTGGAGCCGATCACACCGCAATACATCGCCGACACGATCGTGCTCGGGGCGATTGGCGCCCGCACCACCGAGAGCCCCACACATCGCCAGATGGCGAGCGGGCTTTCGATGCCGGTGGGCTTCAAGAACTCGACCGACGGGTCGCTCCAGGCGGCGATCGACGCGATGATCGCCGCGAGAACACCGCACAGCTTTCTCGGCATCGATGACTCCGGGGGGATCGCGGTGGTGTCGACGGCAGGCAATCCCTGGGGGATGCTGATGCTGCGGGGCGGCCGCTCGGGGTCGAACTACTCGCCCCAGGTTATGTCGGAGGCCCGGGCGTTGATGGAGAAGGCGGGGCTGCCGCCGCGGATCGTGGTGGACTGCAGCCACGCCAACTCGGGCAAGGATCCCACCCGCCAGTCACTCGTGTGGCGTGATGTTCTCGAGCAGCGTGCCGCGGGCGATCGGTCGATCGTGGGGCTCATGCTCGAGAGCAACATCCATTCCGGCAGCCAGCCCGTGCAGGCCGACCGCTCGAAGCTCGCCTACGGCGTGTCGGTGACCGACGCGTGTATCGGTTGGGAGGAAACGGAGCGGTTGATCGTCGAGGCCCATGCCCGCCTCGCATGAGGCAGCTGCCCAACGGCGTCATGCGGCGTAGCCTGGCGGCTCCCAGGCCTCACGGCCTTGGGCTTCGACGATCGATGCCTTGCTCCCGTCCTCGATCCGTCCTCGCTCCGTCCTCGCCCAACGGCGTCATGCGGCGTAGCCTGGCGGCTCCCAGGCCTTACGGCCTTGGGCTTCGACGATGGGTGTCTTGCTCCCGTCCAAGCCCAACGGCATGAGCCGTGGGACACGCTGGCCATTCCGCCGGGGATCGTTGGGTCATGTGCCACCAGCGTGCGCGCCCCGTCCACGGTCGACCGTGTGAGCCGTGAAACTTCCCGGCCCCTACTTCACCGGCACAAGCGGCGGGTCGCCAGGCTCCGCGCCGTACGGAGTGTTCGTGGCACCGGTCACGGGTGACACGGGGCCCTGCGGTGCGGCCGGCTGCGGCAGCGTGGGAAATCCTCCCACCGGTGTCACTGCCGGCTGCGACACGGGTGCCACGGCAGGCATCGGCTGCGGCACCGCCACGGGCGCGGTGGCCATCTGGCTACGTGCATTGAGATCGTCGATGAGCAGTTTTACTTCGTTGTGGAAGGCGAGGCCGCGGGCCGCGAAGACATCGGCCGGCGTCACGCCAAATCGTCCGTAGAGCATGGCGTCGGCGTTGTTGTCGACCGAAAGATCGGCACCATTGATCGACACGCCCAGAAAGAGCCCGCGGCTTCTCGCATAGGAATAGATCTCGGCGCCGAGCTTGGCATCGGTGCCGGCATTGGCCTGGCGGCCGATCGGGCCAAGGGCGACCGAGGCATCGGCGCCGAGCGTCACCTTCTGCCCGTTGAGAATGCCATTGAGGCTGCGGGGTGTTGCGAAGATCAGCACGATGTCGGCCGACTGCACACCCGCCTGAAAGCCAAGGCTACCTCCGCCCATCGTCACCATCACCGGCGGGCTCCACGATCGGTCGGGGCGGCGAACGAGGAGCACACCCTTGCCGTAGTTGACGCCAAGGATGAATCCTCCCTTGATCATGTCGGGGAAGATGGCCACGCCTTCGGCCTTGCCAAACATCGCCGGCGGGATCGATTCGATCGCGAGACTGCTAAACTCGTCGAGCGTCTCACGGGCCGAGTTCACGGTTTGCAGTTCGGCCTGGCCGCCACTCATCTGCATCTGGGCGAGCGCGGGGCGAGCGGCCGCGGCAAGGGCCACAAGAGCAAGCACGGATCGAATGGCGGGGTGGCAACGCATGGCGAATCCTTTCGCGGAGGTCGTGGGCCCGAGGGGCATAGCGTATCCCGACCGGGTTTTTCCGGAAAAGCCCAAACGCGTGCGGCATCGCTCGGCGTGGATCTGATGTGCCCGTCCAAGCCCAACGGCGTGAGCCGTGGGCCACGCTGGCCATCACGTTTAGAGCGCATCTCCGCTACGTGTAGCGACGAGTTGATAATCCTGAGCGGGTAGGCGAGGGGGTCGGCGAACGCTCGAGGAGCCTTGGGCGTATCCTCGCCCCGGCGACGAGACTTTTGCCGCCCCCGAGCCGGCGATACACGTATCTCAGACGCGCTCTAGGGTCGTTGGGTCAGGTGACACGGGCAATCAGGCATTTCGACACAACAATCCTGGCCGTCGTAGCGTGGCGTTTCCCAGGCCTTACGGCCTTGGGCTTGGACCGGATCGGCATGCGAGCGAGCCGTGGGCCACCACTTACCGCCGGGGAAGCGACGCGATGATGTCGGGGGGCAGGCCGGCTGCCGTGCCATCCACCATCCAGGTCGACCCGCTCGAGATGTCATACAGCATGCCCACGATGCCAACATTGCCCGCGGCCACGAGGTCGCGGATCACGCGGCTGGTGTCGAGCACCCTGCCCACGGTCAGCGCCACATTCCGACGAGACACCTCATCCGCCATCGCCTCCTGCTGAGTTGCCGTGGCATGGGCCCACGGCCGGCAGGTTTCGTCGTCGACCGCTCGGCTGATCGCCTCCACGATCGGCACGAGATGGCCGCAGCCTGGTGCCACGTCGAGCCCGGGATTGCAGGCCGCCTTCACGGCCGCATTCACCGCCCCGCATCGGGTGTGGCCGAGCACCACGACGAGCTTCGCCCCTGCCACGGCACAGGCAAACTCCATGCTTCCGAGCACCTCCGGTGTGCAGATGTTGCCCGCCACGCGCACGCTGAAAACATCCCCCAGGCCGAGATCGAAGAGCAGCTCCGCCGGCGACCGTGAATCGATGCAGCTGAGCACCACGGCGATCGGATGCTGTCCCACCGCGGTCGCCACCATCTGCCGATTCAGATCTCGCTTCAGCTGCTTGCCGGTTCGAAATCTCTCGTTGCCCTCGCGCAGGAAGCCCAACGCTCCCGCAGGCGTGAGGTCTCGCTGCAGTTCGCGGGTCGAGAAGTCGACAAACTGGATCCGATCCTCGATCGCATACTTCGGCTTGAAGCCTCGGGTGCTCACCTCCACGCCGCGAGCGGGGCCGATCGTGTCGCGATACTCCCGGATCAGCTCCAGGATGTCGGGGTCGATAAAGACCGAGTGCCTCGCGTCGATCAGCACGTGCCGGCCCGGCGGCACGGCGTCGAGCGTTCGCTTCATGGCGGCTCGGTTGAGAAAGCTCACCTGATTCGCCAGCTCGATCCGCGTCACGTCCCCACCGAGATGGTGCTCCACGACGAGTCGCATCGGCCGGCGCAGATTGCTCCACAGGATGAATCCCGTGCTCACCAGAAGGCCGACGAGGATGCCCCGGAGCGGATCAGAAAACACGATCCCCACGAGCGTGGCCGCATACGGCACAAACTGATACACGCCTGCCCGCCACATCGAGCCGACCACCGCCGGACTCGCGAGGCGAAGTCCCGTCACGATCAGGATGGCGGCGAGGCAGGAGAGTGGCACGAGGTTGATGAGCTGGGGAAACACCATGATCGCCGCGGCGAGGAGCACCCCGTGCACGATCGTGGCCCGTTTGGTCTGCGCCCCGGCTTCCACGTTCACGCTCGACCGCACGATCTCACACGTGATCGGCAGGCCACCCAAAAGACCCGATACGCAGTTGCCCACTCCCTGGGCGATCAGCTCACGATTCGGTGGCGTGCTGCGACGCCTGCGATCGAGCCGATCGACGGCCTCGTGCGTGAGGAGCGCTTGGAGGGAGGCGACCACGGCGATGGTCAATCCGGCCGTGTAGATCGCAGGGTTTCCGATGTGCGCGAAGTCGGGTGTGTGCAGGAGCGCAAAAAACTCCTTGGTGGACCCGGCAACGGGCACCTGCACGCGGTGCGACGCCTCGATCGCCCAGGGAGCGCCGAACGTGTTCAGCACAAACGACACCGCCACGCCCAGAAGCACCACGATCAACGGCGCGGGCACGTGCGTAGCCGTCGCGACGCGGCTTCGGCCCCAGAGCGCCAGCACCACCAGCGACACGGCCCCGACCGCCGTGGCGCCGGGATGAAACTGGAGAAGCGCCTCGCCGAGCTCGCTGAACGTATTGAATCGGTCAGGCTGAAAAAACGACATCTCGCCTTCAGGATCGATATCGCGGCCGAGCAAGTGGGGAACCTGCTTGAGGATCAGAATGACGCCAATCGCTGACAGCAAGCCGCGCACAACGCTCGTGGGCACGAACGACTTGATGAACCCTGCCTGGGCGATGCCCAGCAGAATCTGAAACAGCCCGGCCACGATCACGGCCACGAGCAGCGCTTCGAACGACCCGAGCGTCGCGATCTCGATCGCCACGACCGCCGTCAGGCCCGCCGCCGGTCCCGACACGGCCACCTGCGAGCCGCCCAGCCAGCCGACGAGCACGCCGGCCACCGCCCCGGCGATGACGCCAGCGAGCGGCGGGGCATTCGAGGCCATGGCGATGCCAAGGCATAGGGGAAACGCCACGAAAAACACCACGAGTCCTGCCAGGAGGTCCTGGGCGACGTGGTTCGACGAAAACAGGCTCCGCGGCGAAGGATCAGAGGTGGTCATACATGGCCTCGAGGTGAAAGAACGGCCATCCGGCGAAACGCCAGAAGGCATTCACGCCCGCCCGGCGATGGGAGGGGCGCGGTGTCGCTTGGGCCGAAAGCCCCGGGCGACACTCAACACCGCAACGGAGCCAAAAGACCGTTGGAGAGGCGGTGGCCTGACACAACCGCGACCAATGCCGACCGAAGCTCTCCGTGCCGAGCTCCTGCAGCGACAGCAGGACACCTCTGGCTGAGATGATGGTGGAAAACCCGAGCGCACCGTGGACGACTCGACACCATGACGACCGCGATGTCGGAATCGACTCCCTCATGCTCGATGGGGTCGGCCTCGAGGGTTTCGACGGCGTCCGCCGGAATCACAGACAGGCAAGTGGCCACGGCACCGGGCACCAGTGCGGCGACCATCAGGAGGCCAGAGCAGACACGGGTCCTCACGGCGACAGTTCGGCCCAGAAATCGAAAGCACTTCACCATCGTCCGCCTCGCACTCCCCTCGGTCCTTACTTATAGACCCGTGGCTGGTGGGGGGCAAGGTGGGCCGCGGCCGGATACCATGCCGGCGTGAATGCCCTCACCTCCTCACCGCGTCCACCCCTCCGCCTTGGGTTCACGGGCTTCTGGGACTCGTTCAATCCCAGCGACAACTACTTCACGCGGTTGCTCGCGCGGCGCTATGACGTGGTGGTCTGCGCTCGACCCGACATTCTGATCCATTCATGCATCGGCAAGGGGCGGCACGACCACCGGCGGCATGAGTGCGTGCGGATCTTCTACACGGGCGAAAACGTCCCGGCCGACTGGCTGGCCACCGACTGGGCCTTCACCTTTGAACACGACCCCCACCCGCGGCACTACCGGCTGCCGCACTGGCCCTTCTACGTCGATCCATCGCGGCTGGTGAAGCCTGCCGACTATGACATCGATCGGGTTCTTGCCTCCAAAACACGATTCTGCGGCTTCGTCGTCTCAAACCCCCTCTGCCGCATTCGCAACGAGTTTTTTCGGCGGCTCTCGAAATACAAGCCGGTCGATTCGGGTGGCAAGGTCATGAACACCCTGGGCTACCGCGTGCCCGACAAGCAGGCATTTCTGCGAGAGTGCCGGTTTACCATCGCCTTCGAGAACGAATCACATCCGGGCTACACGACGGAAAAGATCGCGGAGCCGATGCTCGTCGATTCGATTCCGATTTATTGGGGCGATCCACTTGTCGGACGCGACTTCGACACGCGAAGTTTTGTGTCGGCACACGACTGCGGCGCTCGCCGCACCTCGGCGATGCTCGACGAACTCGTGGAGCGGGTGGTGGCGATCGACCGCGATCCCGACCTCCTTCGGCAGATGCTTGGGCAACCGTGGCTCCGAAACAACCGCATCCCGCCGTGCGTGAGCGACGACGTGGTGCTCGCCCGGCTCGTGGAGATCATCGAAACGCCGATCGAACCGGTGGGCCGGCGGCAAAGCCTTGCCCGATCGCTCGCGCTTGACCGCGTGCCCGACGCCCTCGGCAGCATCCGCCGCCGCCTGAAGCGCAAATGGCGGCAGTGGACCAGCACCGTGTAGTGCCGACCATCGTCAAATCAACTCGATCAGGTCGCCAATGGTGCGGTGCGCCTCGATCGGATGTCGTAAGGATTGGCCGACGCGGATTCGGTAGGAGTTTTGACGCCCGATCTTTTCACGCTGCAGAAACCCGTCGCGTTCCAGGTCGGCGATGATCCGCTGGACGGCTCGTTCCGTGATGCCCACAAGCGTCGCCACCTCGCGCAACACAATCGAGGGGTTTTTCGAGAGCAGGATCATCACGTGGGCATGGTTGGTCAAAAACGTCCACCGGGGTGGCGGCTCGGCGGCAGCAACAAGTGACTTGCGTCGCGGCGACGGCCGGGGGCGGCCGGCACGGCCAGCTGGGATGGGACGGGGGCGGCTCATAGCGCGGGTGACATCAGGAGAGAAACGCCGGCTCCTGCCGACGGCGGTGGCAGCATAACAAATCCCCCAACTGTCCAGGGTTGACTGAAGGCCCCGAATTCGCCTCGCCAAATCGTCGGATTTTTCAAGTTTTACGACCTGTTATTGACGACATTGGTGTCGCGGTTTATATTTCGCTGCACCGATTTCGCGTCTTTGGAAGCGCTTTTTGGAGCCTGCCGGTCATGACCACCCCAATCCTGCCTATCATCGCGGCGATCCCGGCCGCCCTGCTCCTGGCCGCTGGAATCGTGCCGGCGGCCGTTGCCGAACGTCACCCGGCCGTTGTCCGGGCCGCCGTCACCAGGCTTTCGGCGCTCGCGCTGGCTGCGGCCGGCGGCGTGGCCGTGCTGCTCTGGCTCAGCGGCCCAGCCGATCACGTGTTCTGGGCCGCCCCGGGGCCGTTCCCGCTCAACGTCGGCGTTTTTGTCGACGCGGTCACCGGCGTCATGCTGCTCCTCACCTCCTTGATCGGCCTGGTGATTGCCCGATTCGCCGCCCGTGCCTTGGCGGGCGAACCCGGCCAAGGTCGGTTTTTCAAGTGGCTCGCAGTCACGTTGGGAGCGGTCTTCCTGCTCATCGTATCCCGGAACCTCGTCATGTTGACGGCGGCATGGATGCTCACCAGCTACGGCCTTCATCACCTGCTGCAGCACTACCCCGACCGTCCCTGGGCCATCTGGGCGGCTCGCAAGAAGTTCCTGATCAGCCGGCTCGGCGACGGCGTGCTCGTCGCGGCGCTCGCGCTGACGATCTGGCATTTTGGCAGCAGCGACTATTCGGCCATCTTCCACGAGGCTGATGCCATTCGCGCCAGTGGAGGTTCACCCTCGCCCGTGCTGTCAGCAATCGGCATTCTCTTCGTGCTCGGCGCGATGACGAAATCCGCCCAGTTTCCCTTCCACAGCTGGCTTCCAGACACGATGGAGGCCCCAACTCCGGTCTCGGCGCTGATGCATGCCGGCATCATCAACGCCGGCGGCTTCCTGGTGATCCGTCTCAGCCCCCTCGTGTCGCTCTCGCACGTGGCGCTCGACATGTTGGCGCTGATGGGTGCGATCACGGCGTTGTTCGGCGGCATCGTGATGCTCACGCAAACGAGCATCAAGCGATCACTGGCCTTCTCCACGATCGCCCAAATGGGATTCATGATGCTCCAGTGCGGCCTGGGGGCGTTTTCGACGGCGCTGCTTCACATCGTCGCCCATTCGCTCTACAAGGCGCATGCGTTTCTGTCGTCTGGCAGCGTGCTCGATTCGGCCGCCACGATGAAATCGCCCGCGAAGCCTGTCGTCGGAGGAGTCTGGCGGTTTGCCCTTCTTCCGGTCTCCCTCGCCCTGGCGATCACCATCACCGTCGGCTCATTCGCCGCCTTGGGGATCGACCCGAGCGTGAAGCCCGGCGGTCTGGTCCTCCTGGCGGTCGTGGCCCTCGCTCTGACGACACTCGTCTGGCAAGGCCTGCTTGCTGGATCGTGGCAACTCGCCCTCGGTGGCGTCGCTTCGGCCGCAGGCGTCAGCCTGGCGTATGCCACGGCTTCCTCTGGCATGGATCGGCTTCTCGCTTCAGCCGCCATCGCCCATGGAGCCGGTCCAGTGTCGACCCTGGATCTCGTCGTCGTTGGCATCGTGATCTCGGGCTTTCTCGGAGTGTTCGCCCTTCAGGCGGCAACCGCGACGCTGACGAGGCTGCCGCTCGTTCGAAGCCTCTATGTACACGCCGCCAACGGACTGTACTGCGACGTGCCGGCCCGTCGGCTCACCGCCTGGGTCTGGGGCCTGTCGGCCCCCGTTCCCTGACGTCGAGCCCCGTGCGTCTCCGAGCCGTTCACACCCAACCTTCACCACCTTCCCCCTTCTCTGAGGAGAATTGACCATGGCCTCCACCTCCTTCGCGGCTTCATCTCCCCTGCTGGCCCCTCGGCCGACAGCCCTCCCATCCCACATCGACCGGGTGATGGAGGCCATCGCCGATATTCGTGGCCTCGTCGCCCCCGTGTGGCCGCTGCAAGACTACGTTGCCGTCAACCCCTTCCAAGGCCTCGCGGATCGGCGGTTTCTCGACGCCCGGGCGCTGCTGCGCGACGTGCGGGAGTGTGACACCCTCCCACCGGCGAGCCGGCTCATCGATCTCTTCGTGCGCGGGGATATCACAACGGCCGATGTGGAGAAATCGCTTGACCAGTGTCGGGAGGAGTATCCCGAGCACTACGCCGATCGTTCACCGCATGATCTCAACCGATCTCTGCACGACGCGGCCACCACCCCACCGCAGGCTGAGCGCCGCTACCACACCGTCGCTGAAGCGGTCGATCGAAGGCTCGCCAGCAGCTGGACGAGCCACATCGTGACCGACATCTCCCGGCATTGCGCCGCCCACTACGACCGCGGTCAGGCCGCCTGGCCGAGCCCCTGGAAGCACCTGCCGCTGTTCGAGGCATGGCGGGAGTCGGCTCGCATCAGTCGGCGAATGGACCTCCTCGGCATCAAGGGCTTTCGTTCGTTCGTGGGAAGCCTGCCGGCCGACCCCGAACAGGCCGTGGCGTCCCTCCTACTGCAACTGGCAATCCCCGAGGAACACTGGCGGAAGTTCATGCTCTGTGAACTGCTGTCGATGGCGGGCTGGGCCTCGTTCCTACGGTATCGCCTCTGGATGGCTGAAACAGCTGATGGCGGCACGCTCGATGAGCATCTCGTTGGCCTGTTGGCGATTCGGCTGGCCTACGACGCCGCACTCGCTGAAACCTGCCCTGACGTGATCGCCGAGGCCGACGCCATCTGCCCGTTGTCGGAGTCGGCCGCGGAAACGGCCCCCAGTTCCGGCGTGCTCGCGCGGTATCTGTTTCAGGTGGCCGCCGAGATCGCCTACCGGCGGCGGCTGTGCGAGGCGATGGCTGGGCGATCGACCTCGACTGGCACGATCGCGTCGTCGCGGAAAACCCTTCAGATGGTGTTTTGTATCGACGTTCGCTCGGAGGTTTTTCGTCGGCATCTCGAGTCGGCAAGTCCGGCCCTGGAAACCTTTGGCTTCGCAGGCTTTTTTGGCATGCCTTTGGAATACGTGCCGTTTGGAGACCAGCGTGGCAGCGACCAGTGTCCGGTGCTGCTCAAGCCCGCCATTCGCGTTCACGAGCGGCCGGTGTCTCTGAATGCCGCTGGTGTTCGACGGGCCATCTCACAACGGGGCCTAATCCGAGCAGCCCGCAAAGCGTGGAAGGCTTTTCAAACCTCGGCCACGTCCTGTTTCTCATTCGTGGAGTCGCTCGGGCTGGGCTATCTGCCCAAGCTCATCGGCGATTCCTGGGGTCTGACGAAGCCTGTGATGTCGTCAGCCGGCGACGGCGTGCCGGGCGGGAAATCGGGTTCGCTCATTCCGGTCGTCGAGATGGCTGGCCCCGATGCCGTGTCATTTGAGCGACAGGTCGATCTCGCCGCAGGGATGCTCAAAAACCTTGGCCTTCGGCATGGCTTCGCCCGCATCGTGGTGTTCTGCGGTCATGGTGCCCACGTGGTGAACAATCCGTATCGGGCTGGCCTCGATTGCGGTGCGTGCGGCGGGCACTCCGGGGAGCCCAACGCGCGGGTCGCCGCGGCGTTGCTGAACGACCCGAAGGTGCGGTCCGGTCTTGCCTCTCGCGGCATCGTGATCCCCGACGACACCTGGTTCATGGCGGCGGTGCATGTCACCACCACCGATGAGATTGAGTTTCCGGAGGCCGCCTCGGTTCCCGGGACCCATGCGGCGGAGTTTGCGACGGTTCGCGGCTGGCTCGAGCAGGCTGGCCAGGCCACGCGGCTGGAGCGGGCTCCGCTGCTCGTTGCCGGCCCGGAGTCGCCGGACGACTCGGCAGCCGTCAAGGCCGACGTCCTCCGACGAAGCCGCGACTGGTCGGAGGTTCGGCCGGAGTGGGGATTGGCCAACAATGCGGCCTTCATCATTGCTCCTCGGTCGCGCACCATCGGAATGCGACTCGACGGCCGTACGTTTCTCCACAGCTACGAGCATGCAAGCGATCCTGACGGGTCGGTGCTGGAGCTGATCCTCACCGCTCCCATGGTGGTCACGAGCTGGATCAACCTGCAGTATTACGCCTCATCCGTCGACAACCGTGCTTTTGGCAGTGGCAACAAGCTGATCCACAATGTCACGGGACAGGTGGGTGTGCTGCTTGGCAACGGTGGTGATCTGATGACCGGCCTCCCTTGGCAGTCGGTGTCAGACGGCGAGCAGCTGCGGCATGAGCCACTTCGGCTGTGTGTTGTGGTGGAAGCCCCACGAGCGAGCGTGCAGGCCGTCCTCGACCGTCATGTCGGCGTGAGGAATCTGGTGTCGCATGGCTGGCTCACCCTGATCGTGCGCGAGGGCGACACCTATCACCGCTGGACAGCCGAGTCTCGGTGGCGGTGGGAATGCCCGTGGTCGCCGGTGTGACCGTGCAGAGAAGCGAACGGTTGCGACACGTGGACGACCATGGCACCAACTGATGTCCTCGTTGATTCGAGAAGGACCTAGTTACGCTGCCGAGATGTCGACGTGCGCCGTGTAGCCCAGCTGTGCGAGCAGGTTCTCGCAATCGTCCCACGTAAGTCCAAACTCGCGGATATCGGCCGTTCCGAGACGAGCCACCACAACCGGCAACACGGCGTCGCCTTCGGGAAACTCTTCGTCCATCAGGGCCCGCTCAGCCCAATCGACGAGTTCATCAAGCGTGATGACATGCCGCAGCCACGCTTCGATCCTTCGTGCCACCGTCTCTCGTTCAATCATGCGTCACCCTCGACCGCCTGATGGCCACCATCCTCAGGGTATTTGTGATGCACTTCCACGAACTGCCCACGCTCGTTGTAAATCTCCTGCCAGAACCGAAGCGTCACCTCAAAACCGTCAACTTCCTTGACATACCGGGCTCTCCATCCGGATCGTCCAGCGACTTCAAGCCAGTATAACCGCCCACCGTTCGGCAGGTCCCTCCATGCTGAAAACTTGCTTTCGTTTGCTGCTCGTGACGACATCGCGTGCAGACCTCAGATCGCCAACACGCAGGCACCTACCTCGGAACGTGGACGCGTGTACACATTACCCTTCGCACACCATATGGGCAAGCTTTTCCCACAGAGTCCAGAGGCCCACGGTGACGAGTGCCGCCACCGAGGCGGCGAGCAGCACGTCCCAGGCCCGCGAGGGGGCCAGCCGCGGATCGGTCTCGCGCCACCGAAACCACACCACCGCCACGCCGATCGCTGCGAGCATCACCGACTGGGCGATGCCGCTGGCGAGCACCATCGCCACCGGCGCCCGGATCAACACAGCCAACAACCCCGCCACGATCACCCAGGCGGGGGCGAGGCGGGCCGTCCAGCGTCGGCGGGTGTCGGCGTCGCCTGGTATCCAGCCGGCGAGCACGAGCGCATCGACCACCATCCGGGCGTTACCGGCGGCGGCCACGAAGAGCGTCGAATAGAGCACGGCAAACGCGCCCACCAGAAACACATCGGCGGCCCACTCGCCAAAGACGGGCCGATACATCGCTGAGAGCGTCCGCACCATTTCGCTTCCGGCGGGCACGAGCCCCAGCCGACCGAGCGTCGCGGCCCCGAGGAGGTAGAAGCAGCTCGTCACGAGCGTGTAGACGAGCATCGAGGTCCAGGCGTCGAGTTGCATCACTCGCAGCCAGCCGCGTGCCCGGGCCACCCATGCTGGCGAGTCGTCGCGCGGCCCCACGGCGGCGGCATAGCCCTTTTCGAGGCACCAGTAGGGATAGATCATGAGTTCGCTCGCCCCCACGCCGATGATTCCAAACGTTTGCCAGGGCGGTCACGATCGGCGATCGGCCCTTGATGGCCGGTGGGAGAGAAGGAATGAGGCCGCTGGCGAGGTCACTTCCCGCAATGGCCCATGCGGGATCTCGCTGCAGCATCACGAGTGCCGCAAGCGTGACGATGGTGAACGTGCCAACAAGCACGATCGACATCCGTTCGATGAGGCGGTAGCGTCCGATGGCGAGCAGCACGGCCGTTCCGAGAGCCACGATCACACTCCATGCGGTCTCGTCGGCGGCCATCGGGAGAGCCCCGGCGGCCTGTTCGGCGTCGCTGAGTTGCGCGGCCCATGAAGCGGCGCTCGCAGCATCGCCGGAGCGGCGGGCCGTCGCTTCGGCCACCCGACGCTGCGCCAGCTCGTCGTGGGCCTCATTCCAGGCGCGGCCAGCGGCGGAGAGCGGCACTCCCGCCGCGAGCGTCTGTGCGACACCAGCCACGATCCCTCCCTGCTGCACGAGAATCAGCATGGTCATGACCACCCACGCCCAGGTGATCCACCCGCGACTGGCGAGCCTGGGCCCGGACACGCGATCAAATGCATCGAGCGGCGTGCGGCCCCAGGTAAGGGTGGTGCGGCCGATCTCCACCTGGGCGGCCACCTTCACCACGCAGCCGAGGAGGATCAGCCAGAGGAGCGTAAAGCCCGCCTCGGCGCCGGCGGTGGTGGTCGCGATGAGTTCGCCGCTGCCGACGATGGAACTGGCGAGGATGATGCCCGGCCCAAGGTGGGCCAGCGACGCCACGAGCGATCGTGGCGGTTCAACGGTGGATCGCGGCTCGGTCATAGCCCCCTCCGTCCAAGCCCAACGCCGTGAGGCGTGGGACCCGCCGGACTACGCCGCCCCGGGTCATTGGCCCCCCTTATCCACCATCACCGCCCATCGCCCTCTGCTTGGTTACAAACAACTCCCGCCACCGGGAAGCCGCCGACGCAGAAAGTTCATCCGCTGCTCAATCGGCATGGCAAGCCGTCGGCGAATCAACTCGACCAACTGGCGATCGCTTTCGGCCGCGAGTGCGTCGAGGGCCTTCTGGCGTTTTTTCAACGTCGCTCGTTTGACAGCGTTCCGTGCCGTGCCGGCTTTTTTGGCCATGAATCACTTCTTCTTTCGGCGTTGCGGCGAACGTGCCGAAGTCTTCCCGTGAGTCGCGGCCGCCGCATCTCTGGTGCGTTCCAGGATTGGCAACACCGCCAGGTCCCGGTCGCGTCCAGCCGCCTTTTTGCTTGCGATGATGTCGTCGAGCGATGCCACAAGCAGCGAAACGCCCCCCACAGCACGTTCTTCGGCACGTGACCGGAGGCTCGCGAAGGATCGCACGCCGTGGATCACTGGCATGAAATCAGCCTGCAGCCCCGTGCTGTCATCGACCATGCGATACAACTTTGAAACCGGATAAAACGGCCGAAGAATCACGGCCTCGAGACTGGCTGCCACCCGTTTCAGTTTCGCCATGGTCACGGGCGTCTCGCGAAACATGAAATCAAAGTCGAGGGTCGTGATCGGGGCTCCGTGAATCGCCGCCGCCGCATTGCCGATGAGCACCACATCCAGCCGTTCCCGGCGGATGGCATGCATGAGCGTGGTAAGAAAGGGAACGGCGTTCATTCCGCTAGTGTATCGACGCGCTATTGGCCCCGTCGCGTCCTCCGTCCAAGCCCAACGGCGTGAGCCGTGGGACCGGCGTTGAGAAACGCGTGGCGTATTTGGCGATCGGGGATCATGTGGCCCAATGGCGTCTGGGGGAGTAGCCCGGCGTGTCCCAGGCCTGAAGGCCTTGGGCTTGGACGAAACGGTGCCACGCTTTTCCGATCGAAGCCCAACGGCGTGAGCCGTGAGACCCGCCGGGCTACACCGCCCCAGGTCATGGGGCTCCTTTTTCCACCCCCCAGCCCCCATCACCACCGACAGCACCACTCCGTGTCACCAAGAATCGCACGCTTGTCACACGCTGTTCGTGGCATTCAGTCGACCGGCTGGCCGCACCTTCACGGCCCCGGCGTTATCCGCATACGTCCGCGATTGCCGATCGACGTAACTCCCAAGCGCCACCAGAAGCATCGGCCTCGTCCAATGGGTGTGGTGCCGCTCCACCTCAAACCGCTTCCAAAGCCGCTTCACAGCGTCCGTATCTAGGCAGGGCACCTTCTGCAGGGCCTCAACAGCCGACTCGCATGCATCCCTCATCACGCCATTCATCCAGTCGCCTACAGGAAGCGAAAAACCCGTCTTGGGCCGATTCATCACCTCCGCAGGCAGGTAATCAGTGGCAACTTTACGTAACAGCGCCTTCGGAACACCGCCCTGAAGATGCATCGATCCTGGCGAACGGGCCGCCTCGTCCATCAGAAACCGCGACACAAACGGCACTCGAAGCTCGATGGAGTGTGCCATGCTGTTGATGTCAGAGTCTCGCAGGAGCGTATTGCTCATGTAGGACATCGTCTCGACCTGCCGCACTGTCGAAAACAGGTCATCCGCGCCGCTGGCAAACTCGTCGTAGAGAGCTGTTGGGAGATAGTCTTCGCGCAACCCCAGATCACCAGCCACAAGTCCGAGCCGACGCAACGACTCCTCGTCGAGCATGCGTCGCGTTTCGATCGCCAGGTCGATGGGCCGGCCGCTGCTCGATGCCAGCCGGAGCAGTCGCGAATGCCAACGCCTAGGAAACGCGGGCAGCGCCATCGTCATCAGCGAAGACCGCACGCGAGTCGGCGCCATCGCGAATGGCCGCAGGAAGCGTGCCAAACGGGGAATACGCCCAAAACTCGGATATCCGCCAAAGACTTCGTCTGCCCCCAGACCCGAAAACGCCACCTTCGCGTTCCCACGCTTGACGGCCCCCGTCACCAAAAACGTATTCAGGCCGTCGATGCTGGGACGATCCGAGGCATTCATCCAGCCTTCCCATATCAATGGGATGTCTGTGTCAGCAATAAAAACCTCATGGTGGTCCGTCCCCAGCAGCCTCGCCGTTGCCGCCGCAACGGGAAGTTCCGACACCGCAGCCGTGCTCTCAAAACCAACTGAATACGTACTCACGCTGCCGAGTTCACGGGTTGCAATCGCGGTGAGAAGACCACTGTCGATGCCGCCCGAGAGAAAAAATGCGATCGGCACATCCGCGGCCAGGTGTTCACGGACCGTCGCGGTGAGCGTGCGCTTCAGGCTCTCGTGTGCCTGCTCCTCGGATCGAGCCGGCTGGCTCGCAGGAAACCGCCAGTATCGCCTTGCATTCTCCCGTCGAGGCCGTCCGTCATCGCCAAGGCACACCCATTGCGATGCCCCACACGGAAACGACGAAATCGCCCGATGGATCGTCAAGGGATCCTGTGGCGCCCCATACGCAAAATAACTCGCGAGGCCTGCCGGATCATACTCGTCTGAAACACACCCCGAAGCCAGGATCGTTCGCACCTCACTGGCAAAGAACAGCCCATATGGCGATTCGGCAACATACAGCGGCTTGATTCCAAGGGCATCTCGTGCGAGAAGCACTCGACGGCTCCGGGCCTCGTAAAACGCCAGAGCAAACATGCCGTCGAGCATGTCGATGGCCGCCTCACCCCACATCGACAGGGCCTTCAGCAACACCTCACTGTCGCCAGTGCTCGTAAACACGACTCCCTCGGTCTGGAGCCGTGCACGAAGCCATCGAAAGTTGAAGATCTCTCCGTTAAAGACCAGGCAGTTGCCCGTCCTCCCATCAACCATCGGCTGGTGACCCGCCTCTGTAAGATCAAGAATGGCCAGTCGCCGGAAGCCGAAAGCAGCCACACCCGCTGCTTCATGGCTGCCCATCGGCAGCGATTCAAATCCTTCATCGTCAGGGCCTCGATGGGCCATGACTCGCATCATGCGATGAACCGCCGACCCGAGAAGATCGGCGTTCGTTCCGATGGCTCCGCTGATGCCGCACATGCTGCTTCACTGACTCCACGCGGCATGCTCTTGTCGCGGATCACGATGGTTCGGATACGCAACCGCCGCACTCAGTAGCATACTCGCCGACAAGAGGCTGTCCTAAAAGCAAGAACAACACTCCAGCTGATTTCGTCGGCCTACGATGACGTTTGACTTACGAACCCGTCACCGTCTCCAGCCAATCGGCAAACTGCGGGTATGTCCGTTCCCGGTCAAACTCCGCCGCTGCGAGTTGGCGGGCTCCTTGCCGGTACGCAAGCAGGCTCCGGCGGTCATTTGCAAGCCCAGCGAGAGCCCGCGCAAGTGACGCAGCATCACCTGCCGTGTAAGCCACCCCAGCGTGGTAGCGTTCGATGAGCGATTGGAGTTCTCCTGGGAGTGCATTCACGAGGGCCAATCCCGCGGCGGCATAATCACAGGCCTTGTAGGGAATCGCAACAAGGGATTCAGGCTTCACGCACACAAGTCCCACGTCAGAGCGACTCAAAAGGCTCACATACTCTTGGCGAGGCAAAAGCCCATGCACCACCATTCGACAAGAACCAGCCGTGTTTTCGGCAGCCCGACGCAGATTCGCTTCGTTGGAGCCGGTCCCGGCAACGTGAATCGTCGCCTTTACACCGCTGCCAGAAAGCTGACGGACGGCCCCGACGAGCACATCCAGATCTTGCCCTGCCTCCAGCGTGCCTGCATACACGCACTCCAGCGCCGCTGGCTCTCCATCCGGGGCGATTGACTCGTCTGCGCCGGGCACGTGATTGATGAATCGCGGCGGTGACGAAAACTCTTGCGGATAAGCGCCGACATAACACACGTGTCGCGACGGCGAGCCTTCTCCAGTGTCAAGAACAACGTCCGCATATGTGCAGGTCGCAGCCGAAACGGCATCGGCCCCCGCAACGAGCGATTGCCGCCGTTTGAGCATTCCGCCGAGAACAAGCGGCGAGATCAGACGCGAGAGAAATCGCGGGCCCGGAATCAGTCGATCAAACGTCTCCGGCCAGACATCCATGATGTCGAGCACAAACGTCGCATCAAGCCGCTTCGCGAGCCGCGACGCGGCCTCGGGCCCTTCCAGCGGCGGCAGACTCGCCAAAATAATGTCCGGCCGTTCCAACTGGCCCGCCGAGATCGATTCCAGAGCCAGCCGCTCAAACGTCCGTCCGAAATCGCGGTGACTACCGATCCGGGAAAACGAAACGTTCTTTTCGTATGGCCGCACGGCCACCAGCCGCACGGCAAATCCCTCATCCTCCCGAATGCCCAGCGGCGCGGTTCGCATCGCCTTCCTGCGGTGGCTCCAGGTTGCCGTCCACCAGGTCACATCATGGCCGCGGGACGCGAGCACCCGGGCGAGCGTCCAATACCGCAGCGGCGGCAGCCCTTCCCCCGGAATGTCGTCAAACGGATTGACGAGCCAGATCGAAAGCGGCCTGGGGGCAAGGGGTTCGGGGGCTGGGCTCGGCATGCCGCGAGCCTAACACAGCCTCTGCACCGGAAAACCCCGCCTGCTCAACCCTCGGGACTGCGCGTGGTAATCTCGCGGCATGCGTTCCGCCGGGCTTTTTCATCGTGTCGTATGGCTCTGCGTCGCGATCCTCGCGACTGCCATGCCGCATGCCCTGAGCAGCGATCCGCCTGCCACGCCACCGCTCCGCCTGTCAAAAGCCGGCGTGGTTATGCTCCCACACACCACCATCGACGACGATGGTCGCGAAGCGATGATCACCGGCCTCAGCGGCATCACCTGGCTCGGCGACGACCGCTACGCCGCCATCATGGACAACAGCGATCGAGTGCTCTTGTTTTCCCTTCCGATCGCCCCTGACGGCATCCCTGGCGAGCCGGCCGATCTTGAACTGATCACGCTCTCCGAGAAGCACGACTACGAAGACATCGCCCCATGCCCAGAAGCCCTTGAAAAACGAATCGCGGGCAAACGGATTCGCCAGGGATTTGTGGATCCTGGCCGATGCGCCCTGGTGTGCGAGGAAGACACGCCTGCGATCCGAGCGATCTCGTTGATCGACGGATCGCTGCTTGGAGTCATTCCCACACCAAAGATCTTTGCCACGCGCCGCCCGAATCGTGGCTTTGAATCGATCGATGTCGAGCCCGACGGCCGCCACATCTGGTCGGCCAACGAAGAGGCTCTTCCTGCCGATGGTCCAGCCGCTTCCGCCAGTGCGGGCACCGTCGTTCGGCTCACACGAATCGCCATCCCCGAACAAACCCCGCAGGTAACACCCCAGCAGCCGATCCAACTCGCCTACGCAGTCGATCCGCCGCACGAATTCGTTCGGGTCTTTAGCGGCGAACCGCTCTCGGGCGTCTCCGCCCTCATGGGTCTCGGCGACGGAACACTTCTTGTGCTTGAGCGATCGGGCTGCCCCGGGCTGCCGCCGTTTGAAAACCGCATCTACCTCGTCGACCCACGCTCAGCAACCGACGTCACCGATGTCGAGAAAGATCTTGCCATGCAACCAGACCGTTTCATGAAAAAAACCCTCCTCTGGAAGGAACAACTTGGATGCAACGTTGAGGGCCTCTGTCTCGGACCTTCCACAACGCCGCAGAGCCGATTGCTCCTCGGCATCGCCGATAACGGCGGCATTGGCACTCCCAATCAGATCGTGACGTTCCTGCTCGAAGAACCCGCCAACGAATCGAGTCTTGTGCCGTTTGTGATTGGCGGCTGCGCGATCGCCATGGCTGTGCTAGGGCTGCTCCTCTATCGGCTCACCCGCTAAGCCGACGCAAACACGCTCACGAAGACCCTACGGCTCAGCCGAGATCCGGGGCACCACTCGCCCAGGAACACCATACACAAGCGAGTCGGCCGGCACGTTGGCCAAAGCACACGAGTTGGCCGCAATACTCGAGCGGGCACCCACCTTCACTCTCGGCCCCACGGTGGCATGAAGCGCCAGGAACACGTCTTCGTCCACCGAAGCCGCCCCCCCGAGGGTCGCGTAGGGCGACAGCACCGAGAACGCACCGACTGCGGCATCATGCCCGAGGCTCGCGCAGTAGTTCAGGAGTGAAAACCGCCCGAGCGTCGTGTCGGCGCTCACGATGACCTGCGGGCAGACCACCGAGCCGATTCCGACCACGGCCGACGGCACCACGATCGCGCTTGGATGAATCAGCGTGAGAAACCGTGCCCCGCGCGCGAGCAAGCGTTCTGTCACCGCGCGGCGAATCCGAGGAATGCCGATTCCGAGCACAAAAAAGTCGCCAGCCTGTGGCTCAAAATCAGATGGCCGCCCGATGATCGGCAGGTGACATTGTTTGCCTCGAAGGGCGTCGGGATCTTCCGACACCATGCCGGCAAGGCGATCGGCATGGTCGGGCCAGGCCTGGCGGGCCCACTCAGCCACCTCTCTTCCAAACCCTCCGGCGCCAACCACGATGATGCGCCGACAATCATCCGGAGGCAGGTTCTGCTCGATCATCGCCCCCCCTCCACGCCAAACGTCTGACCCGTCATAAAACCAGCGTGCTCACTCATCAAAAACTCAATCGAGCCCACAACGTCCTCGGGTGTACCGAGGCGGCCAAGCGCCGAACGACTGGCGATCCGGGCACGGTTGGAGTCCGAAAGCGAGGCTGACAGATCGGTCTCCAGAAACCCAGGAGCGATCGCGTTCACGCGAATCTGCCGTGGTCCCAGTTCCCGCGCGAGACTTCTCGCAAACCCCTCCATAGCGGCCTTGGTGGCGGCATACACCGTGAGCCCGGGAGAACCACTTTCCGCCACGATCGACGACACAACCGTGATCGATCGATTCCCCTTCACCGCCCCGGAGGCAAGCATTGTCCGCACACATTCCCTGACAAACACAATCCCACCGCGGACATTCACCGCCAGCATCGAGTCGATTTCGTCGTCGCGGGTTGTCGCCAAAACCCCTTCGTGTGCGATCGCCGCATTGGCCACCGCGTGATCGATCCCCCCAAACCGCGACGCCGTCGTAGCGACAAAGCTTCGAATCGCATCGGAATCGGCTGCGTCAAGCTGCCCAGCAAAGAGGTTTTCCGCGTGTATCGCGGCGAGTGCGTCCAGGTCTTTTGAGCCCGATCTTGAGAACGTGGCAACTCGATCACCGCGAGCAAGCAGGCGTCGCACGAGCGAAAGCCCCAACCCGCGGGAGCCTCCCGACACGATGACCACGGGTGAATCAGGCATGAGAAAGGTGGTTCAAAAAAGTGTCAGGCACGATCAGGGGCGGCGTGGGGTTTTTCCAGCCGTGGTTGTTGCAATCGTATCCACAATCTCGAGCATCCGCGGCACGCTCTGCGCCTCCAAAACCTGCCGGCAATAGGAGAGGACCGTGCTTTTCATGGCTGCCTTGACCGCATCTGAGTCCGCTGGGGGGGCCAACGTGATCTCAGCCGCCACCAGTTCCCCCGTCACACTGCTCGGCACGCCAAACACGCGAGCCTCCGCCACGCCGGGCACTTCTCGGATCACTTCTTCCACTCGCTTCGGAAACACCTTCGCCCCGCCGACGATGATCGCATCGGTGCGTCGGCCGGTAAAAACATAGCGATCGTCCTGCCGCTCCACGAGATCGCCTGTGCCCGCATCCACGGCATCCCGCGAAACGCGAACAAAGAGTTCTCCATCACGTCGCACCATGAGGGTGGCACCGCTCTGGAGCCGAGTACCAATCCACGCCGCTGGAAACCCAGGCTTTCCATCGGCCACACGATACACCTCCCCAAGTTCGGTCGTGGCATACACCTGCGTGATCGTGGCCCTAGGAAAAACCTCGTGGGCGCGTTCAAGGAGTGCCGCATCGGCGGCTTCCCCACCGAGCGTGATCCGCGTGAGGGCATTTCGCTCAAGGAGAGCAGGGTCGGCGGATGTAAGAAGCCGCCGCAAGAGCGTCGGCGTCGCCGGCAACATCGACACGCCCTCCTCTACGAGGGCCTTGGCTACGGTATCGGGATCACGGCTGGCCGGGATCACGAGCGTGCCGCCGGTCAGCAGCGCCTGGGCCCACACCTGAATCCCCGCCCATCGCGTGGCGTCATACACCATGAGCCACGAGAGCCCATGCCACTGCGACGCCAGTCGTGCGGCGGCAAGCACCGACTCCCACGAATGCCGAATGAGTTTGGGAGGTCCGGCTGTGCCCGAAGTGGCAACCGTCACGTGCGGCACGGCCACCTCCATGCCTTCGGGCCATCGGGCTGCAGGCGGCACACTCGGCACAGCCAGCGCGTCGTCCACCTCCACCCACTCGCGAAGATCGTGAGTGAGGGCAAGAGAGTCGTCGGCCAAGAAAGCGACCGGCGTGCCCTGGCGGCCGCAGGCTGCCGCGATCACCACGAGCGACTCTGGTCGTCGCACGCGAGCAATCACGCCACGTGGATGCTCTTCATTGAGCCTCTGCTCAAGTCGGGCGATCGACCCGACGAGGTCTGCATAGGAAATGCTACGTCGGTGAGGAGCCCCGGCATCAGCCAAGATCGCTGGTTTGCCGGGATTCCCGGCGGCCACGCCGCTGATCACATAGGCCAGTCGCTCATCCGCCGGCGTATCCAGTGGGGCAGTAAAACGATCGGCAGCATCCATTCAGGCTGGCTCACGGTGTGATGAAGGGTGGAAGGCACCGCATCAGTTCGCCACGCCGCCCGAGGAAGCAAGTGCTTGTTTGTAGACAGCGGCGAGGTCCCCCACCGTCCGTACGGTCCGTGAGGCTGAAGCCTCTCGAAAGGGATCCTTTCCGAGGGCACGCTCGAGGAGCACGACGGTCTGGGCGAGATCGAGCGAATCGAGGCCGAGATCGGCTGCGAGAAGCATCTCCGTACCGACCTGTTTCACTTCACGACCCGTGTCGTGGAGAACAGCCTGGATGGCTTCGGCAACAGCTTTTTCAACGTCTTGCGGCATGGGAAATTCCTGATCGTGGGACGAGGCTACGGCATCTCACTCAGACAAAGCAGTCGCGGTCTCGAAACCTCTGACAGTCTATGCGATCAGCACGCCGTTCGCACCATCACGCCCAGTCGCAGAGTTGTTCCACATAGGCCGCCGAACCGTCGCGGAGCCAGCCGTCGAGTTGAGCGACGTCTTTGAGCTGTTGACCGCGCACGCGAGGCACGACCACGAACTGGCTTCTCACCTCCGGGATCGCGGTCATGTCGCCCCAGAGTTTTTCAAACTGCGTGACCGGGAAAACATCCTCTTGGCCGTGACCCCACCTCTTTTTGACATCCTTCAGCGTCACATAGGTGGGCACTTTGGCCGCCGCCGTCCGAATGGCCTCAGTCATGCGATCACCATCCCCTAGATCTGCCCGAGCCACGCCAAAAAACGTGAGCAACTGATCGATGTCGATCCATGTCGACAGCGTGTTGTAGTACCGCAACTTGAACTCGTCCTCTTCCCGAGGCATGGCCAGCCCTTCGACAAGCCGTGGCCGTCCATTCACACGTGCAAGTCCGCCCCCCCGGTCCTCGATGCGTCGAGCAATCACCTCGAAGGTCAGGCATGCGCCATCGGCCATGTGGCGACCGAGGATCGCGGCATTGAGATCAGCACCAACCGTGTCGATATTGTGGAGAAACAGCCATCGCAGCCCAGGGCGTTCTGCCAGCAACTGGGCGAGCACGCCGTTGAGCAGCAGGTTTGGAATCTCATACCAGTGTCCAACAGGGTGCAGGCACTGCTGGGCGACGTTGTCGGTGTAGTCGCTGCCTTCGCCCGTGTGTTCCGCCCATCCGATAATGGCGGCCCGCAGACTGTCACGAACCTTCTGCTTCTGCTCGTCAAGCGCCTGGTGCGCCATCTCTTCCCATGTAAACCGAAGGTCTCGTGTCATGGGCACGAGCCGCAGTCCGATCGATCGGCCCGGCGACAATCGGACATCCACGAACCGCCCTGGGGAGATCCTGCCGAGCGTTTCTTCGATCTGATCGTGCGTGAGATGGCTCGTGGTGACGATGTGAGGGATCGACTGGTTCACATGCCTGCCCGTTCGACGGGTTTTGGCCAGATGCACTTCCAGGAAGGATCGGTGTCGTCCGCCGAGGCGGCAGAACGGGTTCAGGGCTTTGACGACCCCTGCCCCCTGCGTCCAGCGGCTTCCCACACCCGCCGCCAGCGTTACGACGGCCACATGCCCCTGACGCAACGCGTCAAGCCCCCGCTCCCGATCCACCGAAGCGGCGGTATCGTGCGAAAACGTCATGGCGACATCCCCGTCATCCACGTCGTCGATGCGAGTCGACGAAGGGAGGCGATTTTGAGACACACCGATGCGGCCGTGCTGGAGTTCGGTACGAATCAACTCGTGCTGAACAGCATCAAAGCCGAGGTCCGAAAGGATGGTCTTGAGATTCCGATTCGTCGCCTCCGTTGCCGGCTTCGGAAACAGCCGGTCGAAAAGGGAATCGACCATCCCCGACAGTTCCGGCTTCGATCGGCAGGCTGCCGCAAAGGCATCGAGTTCAGCTCGTCGTGATCGGCTCAGTCGTTGCCGGTCTGCCCCAAGGAGTTTTGGGATCGTGAGGGTGTAGTAACCCGCCGGCATGAGCGCGTCGTGGCCGTGCAGAGCCTCGGCCCACGTACCCCGATCGTTGACGGCAAAGTCATACACAACCGGCTCCATCGCAAATGGGAGAGCGTGTTCCAACTCTCGCTTGGCGTCACGCATAATCGCGTTAAGGGCCTCCATCGCCGCGGACTTGGCTTCGGGCGAAAAAATAAAGCCCATGCCCCCGCCAGACATTCCTCCGAGCATCCAAAACCCGCGAAATCGATCGCCAAACTGCTCCCGAACCCTCGCAATGATAGTTTCCGTGTATTGGTTCGTGGCCCAGGGGATGATCGTCTGGATGGGCCCGTAGAAGTTTCGCGTGGTGGCCGCCGCAATCCGATTGGCATCGCCCGCTTCCACCGCCGCGATGATCTCGTCGAGTACTTCGCCAGCCTCCTGCCGCGCGGCCCATTCAGCCTCGCTCCGCAAGAGATACTTTTCGGTCACCATCTCGAGAATCGGTCCAACGTTCTGGGCCATGCCTCCATGCACGAGCACGAGCGATTCCTGAAGACTTCCCCCCAGCGGCACCGCATGGTGCATCGGCAAGAGCCTTCCGCGGCTGATGCCGTGCTCTGGATCTCCCTCCATTGCCGGTACGCCGCGAATAAGTTTGGCAGCAGGCCACACGCCTCCCGAATCCTGCCATCCCCCTCCGCTTCCGCCGAGCCACTCGCCAAGAATTGCCCTCGCCGCGACGAGTCGCCGCTCTGATTCCGTGAGTTGGCCTGTGAGCGTGGCCGCCTGGCTGGTTGCGCGCATGCATACGGCAATGAGTGCCGCGAGGAGGTTTGTGGATACGGCAAGCCGTGATCCCTTTGGAATCGAGTTGACGCTGCTGACAAGTTCGATGCCGAGGCCTGGCCCGACAAGCCGCTCGAGCAACGCAGCTAGGCTCGCACCCGATCCCTCGACGCCCGGGGGCACCATGCCCGATGCGATCACAGCAGCCTTCAAAAGCCCAAGGTAGTCGCGGGCAAAGTCAAACACCTCGGCGAGATCCGTGATGTCTGCTGTAGCACCAAGATCAACACTTGTAAGCCGAAGCACTGGCTCATCGATGACGCGAAGATACGCTTCGACAGGAGGCTTGGGTGCGGCATCTCTTCCATGCACGGCTAGGTCGATCGACACATTGAGCACCCTCGCCCCCTCGGGATAATCCATCCCAAGAAAAAAGATGTCGCTCCATCCTGCGTGCGAGAGATCCATCCGCACCGGCGTGAGTTCCCTGAGGATTGGAAACACGCCGTCTTTGTTGGTCGCGAGGAGTTCGGGCCGCATCCGCAGCGAGTGGTCTGCCGGATGCCCCATGCGAAACATCCACTGATTCCCTCGCAGGCTCCGAACACTTCGTCGCACCTGGTTTGCGAGCGTCTGCAGGCCGAGGCTGTGGTAACTGGCCGCCAAGGCACTCGACACGGCGTCGGATGGGCCATGCGAGCGCTGCGCTTCCAAAAAGATCTCGATCGCTTCCTCAAATCGGCGTTCGAGCAGGTATTGGTAGCCCTCGTACGGCAGTTTTGCCGCCGACTCTTCGAGCCGACCTGGCAGATGAAATCGATGGATCGCATAGAGGAAAAAAAGCGCCCGCACGCGTTCGTACAGGTTGCCACTCTGCCGCCGAAAGGCCTCGAGGGCATCGCATTCCTCGAGCAGTTCACCTACTGCCAGGTCCCGACAGATTGCGTCCACGCTTCGATTGCGCGTGACGGCATCAGTTGCCGTAATGATGCCCACGAGTGAGGGGCGAACGATCGAGGACATGATTAGCCCTGCCTCACTGGCTGCTTCGCAAGGAGGTCCACGATCTGTGCCAGAATCTCGCTTCGATTATCCCCGGCAAGGCCAAGGGCCAGCTGGGAGACGAGAAGCCCATAGGTCTGGCCGAGGTTGTAACGCCTCCCGGTCACTTCAAACGCAAGGTAGCGTTCGCGCACTGCGAGTTCCGCCAGCGCTGGGGTGAGTTGCCGTGCCCCGCCTTCCCTCAGTCGTTCAAGAAGATCAAACACCGTTGGAGTGAGGACATGGACTCCGAAGAAGCAGAGGTAGTGACCTGCACGAAGGCCGGGCACCACGAGTTCTTGCTCCGCAAGGGTCGGCGTCGGCTTCTCGAGAACGGTATCGATCTCGTACAGCCCGGTGCAGTTGGACAGTCGCTTCCCTCCAACGGCTCCAAAGTAAGGGAGAAGGTTTTCCCTGGTGGCCTGAACGGCCGACACGCTGCATTCTTCCGCCTTCGCAACGGCAACAAGCTGCTCCGCACACCGTCGCGGGGCATCGCTCACATACAAGTGATCACCCACAAAGTGGAGAAACGGTTCGTCACCGACGAACTCGCGTGCCCGAGCGACAGCATCTCCGTACCCACGAGGATGATCCTGGGAAATGATCTTCAGCCGTGAAGGGGACGTCCCGGCAGCCTCGCGAAACACGTGTTCGGCCCCAGGGCGAACAACGATCGCCACATCTTCCGCCCCAGCCGCCACCGCCTCTTCAACAACAATCTGAATCGCGGTTTTCGGACGACCGTCGCAATCAATAAGCCGCTGGAGCGGCAGTTGGTGGTCATCGAGGCCAGCGGCGGTAATAACGGCTCTGCGAACGTGCATACGACTCGATTCACCCGTTGTTCTGATTGAGTTCTTCCTGCCTGAAAACTTGGCTGATCGCCCCCACGCCCCCGCCGCTTTAAACAACGGCTTTCCCAGAAACCTCTATACGACTCGCTGCATTGTGGACACGACCGCCCTTTCAAGCTCGCCACTCAAAAAATCGGCGATCCGCAAGCGGCGAGGCCCCGGCTGAGTGTGACGGCAGCCACGGTAAATCGTGAACTCGTTCACAATCATCGCCAACCGGGTGCCGGAACAAAGAATCGATCGAATCTGTCTGCAAAGAATCGAGGGATCCCAGAGCCGACAGGTTCAAGTTCGACGTTCTTCGTAAGACCCTGAACGCAACACCAGATCTTACCATGGTCACCGGAAGCAAGTTTTGCAACGACTTTCAATCGATTCGAAGAGGGTCCCGGCTGCCATTGACCAACACGTCGCACGTTATCGGCTCCGTCGAGAATGGCGATTGTTTGGGGCGCCGCATAGTGTGTGGCCGACGCATTGATAGCGATTTGATCCCCACGCGACGGCGTGCAAAAGTAAATGGCAGACCCCCGACCAAACCGCATGCCCGGCAACCACTCATAAACCAAGTTCACTTGCGGCTGCACCTGAATAGGGGCCTGGATTCCCACTTCGCGACCTGCCTCAGCACGTGCCAGAACAATCGCTACCGTAGAACCTGCCATACTTTTCGGAACTACCACTCGGGCACACTCATTGTGAGTTCGGCTAGGGGGCTCTTTCTGTCCTTGGGAGTCCTCCCGCACCATTGCCAAAGGCTCAGGCCCTCTCACGAGCCCTCGATCCGACATGATCTTTACAAACACAGGAGCCTCTGCGGCACCAGCTGCCAGGTTTTCTGGGAGCACCCTCAACTTCAGTTCAAGCTCCGAATCGTCCGGCGTGTCAATGAAGAGTTGGATTCGCCTCGCATGCAACGTCCATGGCGGAAACACTGCTTTGTCATGCCCTCGCGCCCTGAGCACCGGCATCATCGACGGAAAGGTCTGAGCATAGTAACCGCCCTGGGAACCCAACGCACCCGGATCGAATCCGTGAAACGGGGTACCTGGAGCGTTAATTGTGCTGATCGCAGGTAGCAGACCACACCCGTACGAAAAATCGAGAATTCGGCGGTCCGCCGTCGCATCGAACGCGATACGGAAGATGTCGTGCATCGGATATCCCATCGCTGGCTTGAAACTGGTGTCGTCTCCAAATGATCCATCGTCAAGCCAACATTCGCTCATGACGCGACGGCTCCATCGAACCGCAACATCAGCTGCCCGTTCACTTCCCGTGAATCGATGATAATGCGACAACCATGGCGCGTAGTCGTACCAGACGCCGTGACGAAAATGGCCAGATGGTTCGAATTCCGAATCGACGACGGCCTGGAACTGCTTCTCTGCAAGTTCCCGATAATCCATGTCCCACGTCGTCTCGTAGAGCGTCAGCAGCGTGTCGATCGTCCCCGCAGCATTACGGCCAACGGTCTTTGAGAACCTGCGCTTTACACAACCGCCCCACTCATCGGCCACCTCGAGTGGCCAACGGTCGCCGCTGAAACACGTCATCCATAAAAGAAAGTCGGCCATGGAGTTGTAATCCATGACCCTGCCGCCCCTCGACCAGGGAACGATCCCCTTGTAGTCGCACTGCCCACCCCTCACTTTGCCATCGATGCCCTCACGCTCCAGAGCGGGATGCGAGTAATGACAGTACCCAAGATCGGCGCACCACCCTCCGTTCCGGAGCGCGTATTCCGCGTGCTTCCGGAGTCCGCTTCGTGCGAAAAGCAACCACGGCGCGCGGGGGGCCCCGTGATGCGTAAGCCGCCAGGGCCGATCAAGTTGGTCATAAGAGCCGAACTCCGGCTTGAAGTACGAAGTCGATCCTCCGAAATTGAACATTCCGCTCGAGAACTTTTCGATGGCCCTCTCGCTGTCAAACCGTGCATCGATGGCCTGCTCCACCACGGCAAAAGTTTTGTGATCGACCGGTTCGATCGGCCCAAAAACACCTGTCCCGCACATCCACTGAGGACTGGCGGCCGCAAAAGCCGGTGAATTCACGAAGGTCCACACGGATCGCACAGTATCTCGTTCGGGCACACGGAAGTTGATAAAGAGTTCATGGGTACGTGCTACGCCCATACCATTTGTGTTCGCCGAGGCCCGAACGTAGCGATGCCGTGACGCCTCGTGCTCCTCGTTCGTGAATGGACCCGCGGACTGAAAGTCCGAGAACCATTTTGGCACTTGGAAATCTAACAGTCTTCGATGATGAAGGAACCACAACTCCGACAGGTTCTCATCGGTTGGCGGCTTGATGACCTTGTCGATGCCGTGCTTCGGCCATATGTGAAGGGTCAGCGTGTCGCTGCTAGCCTCCAACTCCTTCGGATACAGGTCGGCGAAGTGCCTAAGACCAATAGAGATCGCGCTACGTCCACCTCTCAACTCCGCCCAGCCGCCAGCCGTGCGATTCTCCGACATCTTCTTGACGAAATGCGGGGAATTTTCGCGGAATCGATTGATTTGATATGAGTCCCGTTCATGTTGAAGCAACGACAAAACCATGCCGTGTTCAAGAGCAGTCTCATAAGGCCGAGACTCACCACCGAATCGTGCCGAACTCACTGCCTCACGGACCTTCATCGGCCAGGCAATGTCGGAGATCGCGGTTTCCCTCGAGTCAGCACAAAACACAACTGTGTGAAAAACCTTCAGCCAAGAAAGGCCGGCGTGCGCGACGATCCTGGTGACGTGGCGACAGACGCGTCCGCCGTCCTCGGCGACATACCATCCTGCACACCGGATGACGACACACATCGGCCCCGCGTCCTCGACGGTAATCTCAGGGTCGCGATCATTTCGGGCGTAGTAAACCGTGCCGTTCTCATCGCAAACGAACGGACCCACGGGTGCGTCGGCAAGCAGCTGCTCGTCGTCGCTCACAACGCCATCCTCATTGCAATCAAGCCACACTCGATGTAAGCCATCGAATGCATTCTCGCTCACTTCAAAACGCAAAGGCCCGGTGTCTACGACAACACATCCTTCCACTCGGCGAACAAGAGCCGACTGCTCCGGCGAGGTCGCCTTGTGCCCTTCAGAATAGACGAGCGTACAATTGTCTGCGTCTAAAGAGTCGGCCATGAACCTCACGCCGAGCCACTGCGTACTTCCACGGGGAGCCCAGCGTGTGAGTGCCTCGACCTGACAGGGCAACTCCCGCCCCGCCGCATCAAACACCTGATACGACGTCGCCTCGTCGGCCGCCCCACGAGGCATGGGAATCCCCGCATACACTGGCAGCGGTGTTTCTTTGCAGATCATCGCTGCCGAGGCCTGTGGCAGGTCGATGCTCATCGGGATACTGCCGGACCGAGGGACACGCTCGTCTTGAAGCCGAACGAAGTCTTGGCTTGCTTGATGAAGCACTGTGCCATCCTGATTCACAACATCGACGACAACCCGATACCTGCCCGACGGTAGCGGCATCGTGTCGATGTCGAAGTCGATTACCGAAGTATCGAGTTGTTCCGTCGTGGCGAAGGGGATGACAGCCCTACCTTCCGCGTCAATGACGCTCATTCGCACCCGCACCTCGCTCGTTGCTTTTTCGACCGTTGCACTTGCCTCCAGCATCCTCACTCGTCCACGTGCGCAACCATCTAATGCATCGTATCGGCACTTGTCGAGCAAGAGCGAGACTCCGCTGACGTGAATGCCCGAGCGGCTTCTCCCCCTAGCCTCCCACTGTTCACGTGACCCGACGACTAGCACTCCCATGCGCTTCGGATCGTCATACCCGGGATAAAGCGAGCTCGTGATGCGAACCGGACTCGTTGCACGGCCTATATTCATTCGAAGCGACGATCCTGGATCGGCCGGGTTCGGGGGGCGTCGTCCCTGCAGTGCTGCAAAGGGGATCGAGCATTCCACGACCCATTCTGTCTCGAGAGCCGTGACGGCCACACTCCACTCCGGATTCCAGGACGAATCACCGTCCAGAGCGTCAGCTCTCGCACCCCCGGCAGTCACAATAAACCGCATCGTCGTCCCATTCACATGAAGATGAATATCAAGGCAGTCGTCAATAAAAACATCGCCATCACGATCGCCAGGCGGTAGCTCCCGTCGCACAATCCCCGGTGCCGTCATCTGGCACCTCGCTGCGAAGAAAAGCCGATCGACGCTGTGGGTGCATTGAACCGAGGTCTGGCCGGGCTGAACTGCCCTGTCACCGGCCATCTGGTGCTCGACGAAGCCCGTCAACGGGACCGCCGTCTCCCAGGCCGCGTCATCCAGCCTCCCATCAACGACCGGCTCGATGGTCGCGGCGGCGGCAAAGACCAACGGTGTGCCGTCGAGGGTGAACTTTTCCCGGAAGGCGGTCCATCGAATCGCGTCGTTGCCCTCCGCGGCGCTGACAGGCAGAAGCGGTCCCAAGACACCGAGAAGCAACGGAACGGCACAGATCAGCCAATGCAGGGCCGCTCTTCTGCTCGTTTTCCAGTGTCCCATGAATGGTATCGCGCGGCTTTTCATTCGATTCGCCACCATCCCTTACATGGACGAGTACAGCTCACGGACGACTCGATCGGCGATTCGCGACCAATTAAACTCCTCTTCGATCCATCGCCGCCCATTCGTCCCCATCGAAGCGAGCGTCGATGAAGGCTGAGATGTCGCGTTTCGCAAACCCTCGACCAGCGAAGCCAACGCAGGAGCAACGCACCACCCGCAGCCGACACGTTCCACCTCCGTCCACGCTGTGGCGGTGGTCGTCACCACAGGCACCGCCGCGGCCAAGGCCTCGCCAGCAACCAAACCAAAGTTCTCCGAACGCGATGGAAGCACCAAAAGGTCGGATTGGTTCCAGAAACTACGCCGCTCGGCTCGCAGAATCGGGGGTAATAGGCGGATTCGATCCTCCATGCCGTGACTTCGAATCCGCCTCATGAGTCCCTGCCTTGTTCGTGGATCGCAAGGGCCAACGAGATTCAGCTCCCATCCGCCAGGGTCAAGTATGGCCCATGCATCGATCAGCAAATCAATGCCTTTCAATGGGATCATGCGACCCAAGAATGATGCTATTCTCTTGCTCTTTTGATCGGACCGCCTCTTGGGCAGGCTTGCCGGCGTAATGCCCCAGGGTATGCGGGTGCTTTGAACCCGTGGAAGAAGAGTTGCCACATCAGCGCCTTCTTGACGTGAAGTAACGTGGATGGCGTCGGCCATGCATACCTGGCGACGTACACAGCCACTCCACGCGAGCTTTTTCAAAGTCGCACTCTTTCTCATTGCCTCGCGCATCAACATGCCGTGCGGAGAGATCACTACCCGCGAACGGGATGACAATGCCGCCTCCATTGCTGCCATAATCCCGGGAGACCACACGCCGTGAAGGTGAACGATCGGTTCCGAACCGTCACGACTGCAAAGTCTCCATTCCTTGACAAGGCAAAACAGGTCGTTCGCAGCCTGTGCCTGACCAGCCAAGGACCAGGGCCGTCGCACGTGGTGAAGTTGCAATCGGGAATGCCGCGGCAGAGCTGCCGGATTTCGCTCTACGGAGGACCCTGTTTGCCCCGCAAGTGTCACGAAATGCCCGGCGTCGGCCAAGGCTACACCCAGATGCTCAACAGCTTCGGGCAAGCCACCAAACTCCGGATCAAGGGCACTGGCGACCAAGAGGACTCGCATGGGCCTGCTGTCATTCGTCTCCGCGAATGACTCGTTGGCCGATGACGTGGGCTGGATTACCTCCGACCACATCGAAGCGAGCCACATCCTTGACGACCACGGCCCGGGCCGCGACCACAGCCCCCTCGCCGACAGTCACGTTCATGCCGATGAACGTGTCGGCGAACACGTAGGCACCCCGTTCGAGCCTGACTGGGCCTGAGATCAGTGGCCGCTCAGGGTGGCGGATATCGTGGCTGGCGGTGCAAAGAAACGAACGGAAGCTCGCGGTCGAATCGACGCCGAGGTACACCGGAGCCACGTTGTAGCAATAGACCTCCGGCCCGAGGCAGGAGCCGTGCTCCATCACGAGGTTCCAAGGCGCCCAGATGCGGGTCGACGGGTAGACCTTCGCCGACGAGGCGACGGCCGAGCCGAACAGCCGAAGCAGGACACGCCGCCAGGCGAAGAACGGTATCGGTGACAGCCGAAAGAGCGTCGCAGCTACGACGCCCCATACCGCTCGCGCGAACCGATTGGCGAGCGGCAGTGCCGTGCGATATTCGCCGGCATAGAAGCGTTCGGCAGCGGGGTCGGAAAGACTCATGAACAGTTGGCTCAGGATCACCCGGCTGTGCCGGCGCCGGGGGATGACATGTGATTGGCGATCCACTTGCGAAACTCGGGCACGCGACCGAGCATGACCGGATCGTACGCGGCCTGCACAAGTGTTTCCAGATGGCGAACACTGGTTGTCGAAAACACGACCGGATCGCGGTTCGGTTCCGTGCAGGAATCCGTCAGGAGCAACTCCGCCACGGAGGCCTTGGCGGCGGGGAGATCGAGGCGGCGCTGCCAGTCATGCATGGCCGAGGATGAGCGCGCCAGCGTGGCCAGAATCGGTTCCAGGGCGTTGGCGAACGGCGAATACGTTACTCGGGGACAATTGGGTGGTACTGGCCCTGCTACCCGGGACACGGCGTCGCTCGCGTACTGCATCACGGCGCCGAGCGCCGGCGATTGCTCCCGGACCGCCAGAATCGATGTCAGCGGCCCCGACAGGCCCCACGTGCGAATGAGGCCTTCGTCGCGTGCCGTCGCCAGCCAGTTGGCGAGTTCAGGGTCGATCTCGGTGCCTTGGTCGGGTTCGTGAAGAAACAGCACGTCGATCCGCTCGACGGCCAGCTCCCGGAGACTGGTTTGAAGGCTGTCCTTTGCGCTTGCCAGGTCGAACGCTCTCGGAGCGATGATCGGCAGTTGCCGTTTGCGGAGCTGCTTCCGCAGTCCGGGAAACATGCCGACGACGCGCCGTGCCGCCGTCTGCAACGGCTTGAGCAGGCTGCCTGTCCGCGATACCCGCATACCGAACTTCGTCGCGACCGTGACACTCCCACGGTGCCGCGCCACGAACCGGCCCACCTCGCGTTCCGCGTCACCGAGTCCATACGATCGCGCGGTGTCGAAATGCCGGATGCCGAGGGCGTAGGCTGCGTCAAGGAGTCGCTGCCGCTGGCGGCTGGAGTGGAGCCGGAACAGCGTGCCTGTCCCGAAGCAAAGCCGGGTGACTCGAAGGTCGGCCACTCCGAGCGGCACAAGTTCGATCGAGGGAGCATCCATGGGCGAGGGCGGGCTCATGCCTGCAGGGTCTCGTGGAGCCGATCGGCCAGCCGGAGGGCGAATGCCACGATCATGAAGGTCGTGTTTGCTTGGCCGCTGGTGACGAACGTGGAGCTGCTGGCGAGGTGCAGGTTGCCGATGCCGTGGACGCGCAGGTGCTCGTCCACGACGCCGTGAGCCGGGTCGCGGCTCATGCGGGTGGTGCCGGCCTGATGGTAGCCATCGGCGGCTTGCGTCTCGATCATTGCCCGTAAATCTCCGGCATGGTACTCGATGCGTCCGCAGCGGTGGCGACGGAGGTGGGCGTCCCAGAGTTCATGGGCCCGCAGCACGCCGTCCACGTCCTGCCGGCAGTATCGGAGGTCGATTCGCAGCCGCGGCATGCCAAGCTCATCGCACTCGTCGGACAACGTGACGCGACTCTCGGGAGACGGCACTTGCTCCCCGTGGTACTGGAGTGGATACCGATTGGCGGCGCTGCGGACGAAGAACCCGGGCACTTTTCGGCGGACGAGAAAGCGGCGATAGGCGAACGTGGGCACGAACACCGCCGTGGCGGGAAGGTCCCGAAGCATGTTGGCGAGGTGGGGCCATATCACACGGGGCCCATTGCCGATCGCGGCCTGCCGGATGCCCTCGGCGATGAACCGCTTGCCGAAGAATGGCGAGGAGAGCGCGAGATAGGCGAACGAGAGCACACCGCTGCCGTGCTCCGGCTTCGCGATCTCCGGGTTCACGAGCCAGCCGACGATGTTCGGGAGTCGCTCCCGCAGGATCGCCTCGCGACTGAAGGACAGGCGATGGCGGACGTAGACGCCGTCGGCATCGCGATCGTAGGCGTAGGCCGTCTCCTTTGGGGGCGTGTCGAAGACGACGTCGGCAATCTTGCCGGAGATGTGCCCCATGTAGTATCGCCCGAGAAGATCGGAGTGGTTGCCGATCCCGCGGGGCATCACCGATCGTGAAGCGAGCAGCAACCGCGTCGTCTCCAGGCCGCCACAGGCGACGATGTAGTGCCGTGCCTGGATGCGCACCTCGCTGCCGTCGAGACGGCGGCAGCGCAGGCCCGTGACGGCGCCGGCGGCGGAGTCCGTCTCGATTTCGACGCAGGTCAGACCCTCCGCGATCCGCAGTCCCGGGGTCGTCGCCAGTTCGCGGGCATAGTGTCGCCCGAAGTTGGTGGGCAGGCTCCACCGCTCCAGCGAGGACGAGAGCACGTCGCCGTCGGGAAGGCCCGGAATGATCGTCCGATGACGGATCTCGGGGATCTCATGGGCATTGAACGCTGACCGGCCCGTGAAGAACCAGTCGCTCGCCCGCTGAAAATACGGGGCGATGGCCTCGTATGCGATCGGCCACTCGGAATCCTGGATGAACGGCCGCCGGTCGAAATCGATCGGATCGTAGGGCACGCACCTGCCGCCCCAGATGTTCGATGCTCCGCCGATCTGCCGGCGGGTGGCGAGCCCCATCGCCACGTGCTTTGCGGGGTCGGCGATGGCAGCGTCGCCGAGTGCCTGCGTCCGCTCGTCGGGCAGCCTGCCGCCGCTCTCGATGAGGAGCACCGCATGGCCCTTGCGGGCCAATTCAAGCGCGACGACGATGCCAGCCGGACCGGCACCGACGACGGCGATCGCCGTCGTCATGGACTCCTGTTGATTGCGTGTCACTCGAATCGTCTGCAGTCAAACGCGTACGTGGTACCGCTGGCGAGATGTCCCGAAAGCCATCTCGTGCTGCGGCGAGATGAAACGTCAGGCGCTATGGGTAAGCGTGCCGTTCGCGAGCGAGTAGCGGCCGCGAATCGGAGCGATCGACAAAACCTCCCGGACCGTGCCGAAGCGGAACGTGCGGAGCATTGCGGCGAGCTTGCGCCGGGTAGTGCCGAGGTTGATGTAGTACTTGAGATACTTGACCGATTCTTTCGCGTTCCAGAGGGGCGGCCGCTCCAGTCGGGGCTGGTCCGGGTTGATCTCCCGCGGATGGATGTACGACATCCCTGGCCTGCCCTGGGCGTGGTTTTCCCGGAAGCCGCGGTGGATGAGTGACTGCGGAAAGAGCCGCATGTAGCCGCCGCCTGAAAACGGGATGCGGCGGCCGAGGATCGTCATCACCGAAACCGGAAAGCAGCGGATGTCGCCTTCTGAAGTCTCCAGCACGAACGGATCGCGAGGGAAATTGGCGATCCCGCCGTGGTCGCGCTGGGCGGGCACGACGGAGATGTCGGTCGTGATGCCGTGCCGCCGCATGATCGGGTAGCACCAAAACGCCTCGGTCTTCACGGAGAAACCGGGCGCGCGGTAGGTATCGACCGGCTGGCCGGTCAGGTCCCGCAGCACGGCGAGGCAGTCCGCGAGATCGCGATCGAACTCCTCCGGTGTCATCTCGAACACGAGCCGGTGCCAGTAGCTGTGACACCCGACCTCGTGCCCCTCGCGGGCGAGTCGGCGGATGAGATCGGGATGTTTCTTCGCCACCCAGCCGACCGTGAGGAACGTCCCGCGGGCGCCAGCGTCGTCGAGCAGTCGCATGAGCACTTCGGTATCGGCCACGACGCAGGAAGGAGCGTCGTCCCATGTCTGCGGGTCGTTGTACCGGCTGCGGATGCCGAAGGAATGAAACCATTCCTCCAGATCGACGCAGAAAGCGTTGAGTGGTCCGCGCTCGGGCGTGACTGGCTGGCTTTCAGCCTGGGAAACGGCTTGGATCATCGCGTGGGCAATCCTTTCCTACCGTGCGGTTTTGTCGCGCTGCGCGGCCCGCATCCGGGAATGGTTCCGCAGCATCCGTAGAAACTGCCAGAACGACGGCGTGGTATACGACCTGCCGCCGGTCTGCTTGACGGCGTGCCGCTTGAGCGTGGCGTAATCGGTGCAGACCTTCACCATGGCGGCCGGGGAACGCTCCCGCCCGGGCACCAGGTTCGCCGCGACGGTTTTCCGCAGACTGTCGCGGAAGATGATCGGCCACTTCTCTTGAAGGAGGATGTCGCCGTCGTCGATCTTGCGGTTGACCTGGTGAATCGTGAACCCCGTCTCGGCAACGTTTTCGTAGATCGGCCAGATGACCGCCGACGCCCCTTGAAAGGCAGGCAGCACCTCGGAGTGCAGGTTGACCATGCCGTGCCGGGGAATCGAAAACACCCGCTCGCCGATGTAGCCGTTGCCGAGCGATAGGCCGAGATCGGCGTCGGCCTCGCGAAACAGGCGGATTGTCTCGTCGCAGTTGATGAAGGGTGTCTCGGAAAACGGGACTCCGTGCGTGCGACAGAGTTCCTCCACGTCCGGGGTCGAGGGGTCACGATACCACGCCCGCATCCGAATTCCGTTGAGCGCACCGAGGGGGCCAATCCGCAGGATCTTGAGGAGGCGGCGCCAGCGATGCTTACGTGCGTTCGGCGAGACACCGTGGGCGAGCACCACCCGCACGACCACCAGTTGCGGGCACGCGGATAGCGCGGGCAGCATGCGCGAGGCCGTGCCCCGCCGCGAGCAGGTGAGCACGATGATCCTCATCCCGCCCGCTCCATGTTGCCACGGGCGAAGTACTCGACGTGGGCCGGCACCCACTGGGGCTCGAAGTGATGCCGCGGGATGCGGTAGCGGTCCGTCGCCCCGGGGACGACCGTGCCACGAAAGGCGCCGAAGCAGGCGTCATAGCCGGCCGTCTTCGTGAATCCCACCGACGATGCATCGGCGTCGGTGGTCTTGCCGTACGGCCAGGAGATGTAGCGGCAGCGATACCCCAGACCCTTCTCCAGATCCTCCTTGGACCCGAGGATCTCGTCCTTCAGGCGGTCGTGCTCCGCCGACATCGCCGAGAAGCGGGCGTGGGTTCTGGTGTGCGACCCGATCTCGAAGCCGGCGTCCAGCATCGCCTTGAGATCGTCCCAGCGGAGCGTCTCGATGACGGTGCGATAATGCGTGACGTCGAGGCAGTAGGAGCGGGTACGCTCCCAGTCGGCACCGATCAGGCCCGAAGGCACGAAGAAGATGGCGGGCACGCCGTGCCGACGCAGGATCGGCATCGCATTGGTGAAGTTGTTGCGAAAGCCGTCGTCGAACGACAAGTGGAAGTATCTCCCATCCACCGGCCGGCGGCCCGTGAGCATGTCGAGCAGGGCGTCGGTGGTGACGAAGGTGCCCAGCGACTTGAGCCGCGTGATCAGGTTCTCGAAATCGGCGGCCTGGTCGTCGAACACGTAATGGCAATACAGGCACCGGACGAACCGGTCGGCGAGCCGGCGATCGAAGGCCGCGGCGAGTGACAGGGCGTTGCGGCGGGCGAAGCCCCGCAGCCTGTCGGAGAGCCGTGCCGGCCCGTGGACGGCCGACCGCCACGATGTAGCGAATGCCGGGGACGATGCCGAGGCGGCCGTGTCGGTCATTCCTGCCATCTTCAATTCCGCGCCGGCGGTTCGCCGAATCGCTTGACCACCTTGGCAGGATTGCCGGCCACCATCGTGAACGGGGGCACGTCGGCCGTGACGACGGCTCCGCTGGCGACGACGGCGGCCTTGCCGACCGTCACGCCGGGGAGGACGACCGCGTTGACGCCGATGAACGAGTGGTCGTCGAGCCGCACCGGCTGGAGGACCACCGGCACGAAGCCCTTGTCACGCAGGTAGTGGGGCGCCTTGATGTGGGTCATGACGATCGCCCCGGCCGTCACCCGCACGTCGTCGCCGAGCGAGATGTTCTCGGGATAGGCCGTTTCCAGTATGGCGTTTGGGTCGATGTAGCAGTCGCGGCCCATCTGCACGCCCCGCCAGCGGTGCAGCACGTTGATGACGCCGCGCGGAGCCACCCGCACGAGATTGCCGAGCAGCCAGTTTCGCCAGAAGTAGTTCCAGAAGAGCCAGACCACGCCTCGGCCCCGCTCGTCGGCCGAGCGGGCCGCGTCGCCGAGCAGGCCGCGGGGCCGCCACGTGTCGGGTGTGGCGGTCGCGTCCGGTCGCGGAGCCTCCGCAGGCGCGGGAACGGCAGTCGCCGTCGGACCGCGGCCGGCCACCATCGCGAGCACGTCGGCCTCGCGAACGAGCGGCAGATGCCCGAAAGCAGATTCGTCGAGTCCGTGCGCCACGATGAGTTCGCGGGCCTTCTTCGAGATGCGGGAGGCGGCTCCGGCCGCCGGCGCCGCCTGCGGCGCGGCTGCGACCGGCGCGGGCTGGGCTGCGGGGGCCGCCTCGCCAACCAGGCCGAGGAGCTCGCCGATCCCCACCATGTCGCCCGCCTGCCGCACGATTCTCAGCCGGCCGGCCTCGGGCGCTTCGACCTCGAGGACCGACTTGGAGGTTTCGATCTCCACGACCGGAGCGGCGGCCCGCACCGGTTCGCCGTCGGCGGCAAGCCAGCGGACGATCCGCACGCTGTCGTCGTTGACGGTTTCGCGGGGAACGCGGATTTCAGCCATGGGATGTGCCGTGCAGAAGGCCGCGGGCGGCGGCCAGGATGTGTGCCACGCCCGGCAGGCAGGCCGCTTCCAAGGGCCGCGCCGCCGGGATCGGCGATTCTACCGCCGCGACGCGGGCCACCGAGAGGCCCGCCGCGCCGTATCGCTCGGCTGCCTGGGCTGCGATCTCGGCCCCCACCGACCCGAAACCCTGCCCCTCCTCCACCACCAGCAGGCGGCGGGTCGTCCGCAGGCTGTCCGCCAGCACCGAGACGTCGAACGGGTAGAGACGCGTCGGCAGAAAGAGGTCGGCGGTCACCTCGTCGGCCTCGAAGAGATCCGCCAACGCCTCCTCGGCGTCCAGCCCCATGCCTCCGAGGGCGACGATCGTGAGAGCCGGAGTGTCGCCCGGCGAGAGCCGCACCGTGGGGTAGCGTTCATCGGTCGCCGCGAGCGAATAGCCCGGCGGCGGCTCCGCGGAAACCCGCTTGCCATACAGGATCTTGTTTTCGACCACGAGAGTCGGTCGGTCGAGCGTGGCGAACAGCCGTCGGTAGAGGTCGGCGGCGGGGAAGCGGTGGTGGAGGCAGAGCACGTCGGTGCCGGGCACGCCGACGACGTGCCGCTCCAGCGACTGGCTGTGGGTGGCTCCGTACCCGCGCTTGCCACCCATCGGTGTCCGCACCACGAGCGGCACGGTTACCTTGTCGGCGAACATGAAGGCGAACTTGGCTGCGTGGTTGATCCACTGGTCCATCGCCAGGGTCACGAAGTCGCCGAACATGATCTCCACGACCGGCCGCATGCCGCCGAGCGCGAGGCCGTTGCCGATGCCGACGATCGCCAGTTCGGAGATCGGCGTGTTTCGCACGCGGCCGGGGTAGGTCGCCGACAGATCCTTCGTGCACTTGAAGGCGCCGCCATAGGGGCTCTCGATGTCCTCCCCGATCAGAATCACCCGTTCGTCCGCCGCCAGGGCCGTGCCAAGCCCGCGCTGCACCGAGTCGACGATCCGCTCCTCCTCGAAGCGGACCGGCTGCCAGTTGGCGGCGCCGCCCGCCGGCGGCGGATCGATGCAGCCGAAGGCGGCGGCGTCGGCCTCCGCGGCCGCCGCTTCGATTTCGGCATCGACCGCGGCGGTCAGCCGCTGCCACCGCGGGTCGGCCGCCAGTTGCCGCTCGATCACGGCCAGCGGGTCGCGATCCCAGTGGGCCTGAACGTAGTCGGCCGGCCGGTTGTCGTCTCCCTTCGAGTGGGCCATGAGGCGGAAGGTGTCGATCCGGAAGAACAGCGGCCGCGAGGCGTGCCGCACCTCGGCCACCGCCGCCTCCATGGCGGCGAGCAGTTCGGGCCAGTCGTAGGTGTCGCCCGACCGGGCCTCGATGCCGAATGCCCGCGCGCGGCCGCAGATGTCGCCGGCGGTCGTCTCGGTCTGGCAGGTGGACTGGGCGTAGAGGTTGTTCTCGCACACGATGAGGAGCGGGAGATCCCACCGCGATGCGATGTTCATGGTCTCGTAGAGAGCGCCTTCGCCCAGCGTTCCATCACCGATGAACACCACTCCAATGGCGCCGGTGCCGCGAAGCTTCTGGGCCATCGCCAGCCCGGCCGTCACCGGCACGATCCCGCCCTGGATGCCGTTGGAGAAATAGCGGCCGAACTGCAGGTGCTGGGAGCCGCCGCGGCCGCGGCAGACACCGGTGTCTTTCCCCATCACTTCGGCGATCAGGCCGGCGACGCCACCGCCCGTGGCGAGGAAATGGCCGTGGCCGCGGTGGTTGGAAAACACGATGTCGTGCGGCGCGATCGCCCGGCCGACCGCGACGGCGCTGAACTCCTGCCCGATGCACGTGTGGACCGTGCCGAAGAGCTTGCCTTCCGCATACAGTGCGAGGAGCTTTTGCTCGGTGCGGCGGATGCGGAGTGCCTGCCGCAGTTCGGCTTCGTGGCGGTCGAGCAGGTCGGCCGCCGATGCGGCGGCCGGACGGCCGGGGGCGACGGGCGGGGGGGCGATGCTCATGCGCGGTGCTCCATGCGACCGACCGCCACGCCCTCGACCACGTCGCAGACGGCACCGAGCAGGCGATCGTGCGAAAACCGGGTGTTCACGGCGTTCCTCGCGGCCCTCCCCATGGCTTCGAGCTGCTCCCGGGGCATGACGAGGATACCACGCAGAATCGCCGTCAGCGCCTCGACGTCGCCGTGCCGCACGGCCCAGCCGCAGCCGTGGTCGCGGACGATGTCGGCCGCATGGGATCGGGGTGGAGCGAGCGCGAGGATCGGCTTTCCCAGGGCCATCGCCCCGTAGATCTTGCAGGGATGGACCACGCCCACGCCCTCGTCGGCGATGGAGACCACGTGCACGTCGCCGGCCGAGAGCGAATACCGAATCGAGTCGAGCGGCTGGTAAGGGAGCGTGAGGATGTTCGGCGGGTGATCACGGGCCACCATGTCGTCGATCTCGCGCTTCACAACGCCGCCGCCGATGAACACGAACCGCAAGGCTGCGACGTCCTCGACCTGCTTCGCGGCTTCGAGGAGCGTCGTCAGCGGCGTGGAGTAGCCCGCGTTGCCCGAATACATGACGACGCACTTTCCATCGATGCCGTGCCGATGGCGAAAGGGATTCGACGCGCGCGGGATCGCCTGGAGGTGCGTCTCCAGGGGCCACGGGGGAATCACGTGCAGTCGGTCCGCGACATCCGCCTTCCGTAGCATCCGCTCCTTCATGTAGTCGTCGAGCACGATCACGGCGCCGGCCCGGGCGAGCGTGCGGCGGTTCATCCAGTCGAAGACGCGGGCCACGAGCGATCGCTCACCGATCCGCCCCGACGTGACCATTTGATCGGGATTGATGTCCATCGCCCACCAGACGAGCGGCACGCGCCGAATCCAGGAGACGATCGTGCCTCCGAAGCCGGCGAACGGCGGGCTGGTGCTGACCAAGACGCCCGCGAGCCGGCCGAGGAACAGCCCGCGGACGACCGCCTGCGCCATGAACAAAGCCTGGGCGACGAGGCGGATCGCGATCGACGACTTGCCAAAACTGGACAGCGGCAGCCGGCGGACCTCGACGCCGGCCCGGGTTTCACGGGCCGGATAGCGGACGGAGGGGTCGTCGTAACCGCGGCCTGCCGTGTAGACGACGACCCGCCAGCCGCGGCGGTGCAGCGATTCGGCCGCATCGGCCAGATGCTGGCCCACGGCCGCCGGATCCGGCGGGTAAACCTGGCTGATGACGAGCAGGGTGCCCTGTGCCGCCGGATCGCTCATGCCGCTCGTCGCTCACCGGGGATGAAGCGGTCGAGAGCCATCGCGATTGCGCATCCGATTGCGGCTCCAGCCATGTCGTAGACCCAGTCGAGCGGTTCGGCGGCGCGGTAGAAGGGGGGTTGAGTCACCTCGTCCACGGCGGCCCACGCGGCGACCACGACGATCACGGCAAGCGTCGCTCGCGGCGCCGCCATGCCACGGAGGCGGGCGCACGCCCAGAACAGGCCGGCCAGGATCGCGTAGGCGACGAAGTGGAGCGTTTTGTCCGACGGCGGCCGCTCGGTGCGCAGCATGATCCGGAGGTAGGCAGCCGGGTCATAGGGCCAATGCGTCGCCACCTCGAGGATGAAGGCGTAGCCAAGAGTGATCGCCTCCACGAGCCTGCGCATCGGATTGGCGGTGAAAACCCTCGGACTCATCACACTCCGTGATACCGCCGATACCATTCGACGAAGTTCTTCACGCCGGTCTCGATCGGCGTGCTGGGCTTGAAGTCAACGGCTTGAGTGAGGGCCTCGACGTCTGCGAACGTCGCTGGAACGTCGCCCGGTTGCATGCCGACGAGGCGGATCTCCGTCTTCCGGCCG
>Ga0208783_10000011_pt1 | contig 128087 bp, 150 predicted proteins | sample DEB19_08_DNA_2_FD_184529 | JGI IMG/M metagenome (GOLD analysis project Ga0208783, IMG submission 184529) | Aqueous microbial communities from the Delaware River and Bay under freshwater to marine salinity gradient to study organic matter... | ecosystem: Environmental > Aquatic > Marine >... | reverse complement strand
GTAACTTTACTTGTAGAGGTCTGTACCACCTCAATGTCATACAAATAACGGCCGGCTTTCATCGCGCCAGTTTGTACTGCTGTCAGTGTGAGCTGAATTGTGCCTTGCGTAGGTGAATTGATTGCTGTCGAGAAATTAACAGCAGTAGTAGAGGTATATGACTTGCGAATCTGGCCGCGGGCAGTATATCCTGTCAGGTTAAATGCGATACCATCAGAACCCTCTACAGTCACAGTTGAGGTAAAATCTGATCCCTGGTCAATCGAGATGTTCGCGTAGACAGCCATAAGTCAGTGTATTTATAACTTACTTATTTGCCTTGAGTGACTCGATCTCGGCTTTCAGATCCTTGATTGCCTCAATCAGCAGAGGAACGAGCAGCTCGTAACGAACAGCTTTCATACCATCGGAGCGTTCACCCACGACATTCGGGAAGACCTTTTCGACCTGCTGAGCAATGACACCGGAGTTCTGGTCACGCAGGAAGTAACCATCCACTCCGCCATGATCCTTCTTGTAATCGTCATTCCAGTCATAGATGATACCATCGATCTGAGAGACCTTTTCCAGAGCATTATCGATCTTAACGATATTTGTCTTGAGGCGCTCGTCAGATGTGGCGTAGGCTGTAATGTTACCAGCAGCGCGAATTTCACCAGATGTCGGTGTTCCGAATGCAGGATTTGGGCTGCCGATATCAAGTGCGCCGAATGCGACGTTTGCAGTCGTATTGATGCTTTGAGGAAGCGATAGAGTGACAGATCCGGTTGAAGCAGATGCAGTGATCTGATTTGTTGTTCCGCTAATAGACGTGACTGCAGATGTCAGATATGTGTTGGAATCAACAGACCCATCAGCCTTCAGGAATTGGCTTGATGTTCCACCGGACTTAACAAGTGATGTTGCTGTAAGCGATCCGGAGAAAACAGATGCTCCAGTATGAGCACTATAAATGGCGTAGTTAGTGGTGCCGAGAGAACAGTTGTCAATATAGAGACCGCGCGTTTCGGTGACTGTTGTGGTACCAGTACGAGTAACAGCGCCGATTCGAATGGCACTGTACGTCATCGCTGGTGTAGATTCACTCCAGAAGCTCGAGTCAATGATTGGAACAATTCCAATGCCTTCCATCACACCTCCGCCAATGCTGTTTGGGCGGAATGTCGGACGCAACCAAATTCCTCGTGTTGGCTGTGTGGCAGATAACGAATCAAATCCTAAGTCAAAGTTAAGGCCGGCAGTAGTACTAGTATTAGTGCCAATGCCCATTTTAAGGCTAAATACCTTTGTTCCACCGATTGTCTGATTGCCCGAGGTCTTGACGTAATTGCTATCAGCTTCTGTCGATCCATCGCCCTTCAGGATATCAGTCGAGAACGCGCCGGACTTAACGAAAGAGTTAGCAGTGATACTAGTCGTTGTTGTATTTCCGACAGTGCAGACAGTCTGTAGATTTGGATTAGATGTCAGGTAAGCAACATTCGATGCAGCAGTAACGATACCCTTATTAGTTATAGTAACGTTATTATATTGTCCGGCAGTTAAACCAGACTGCGTCATCATCTCGATAAGAAGGACATTTGGGCCCGTTAGGCTTGCTGTTAGAGGATTAAGAACGGAAACGTTGACGCTGCCATTTAGACTTCCAACAGACTGGAATGAATTACCACCGATAATATTTCCAAGATTGATCGACGAAACACCAGTTGACGCTGTCAGATATGTGTTGCTATCAAGTGATCCGTCAGCCTTTAGGAATTGAGCTGATGTTCCACCAGTAGAAAAGCTTCCTGCACGAATTGCTCCTAAACCAGCCCCAGAAGCAGGTGCGAATACTTCACTTGTATTTGTAGCATCTGCGATAAAGGTGAATGAACTTATACTGCGATCCCATCCAAAGAATCCAGTCTTTGCGCTGGTGCCGTTGTGCCAGCGGAATTCAATACCGCGATCCTTTGCATCATCGCTTGTAGCATTACCGCCATTATCGGCGCCGCCCAGAGTGACGATTGGATCTTTTAGGTTTGCGGTTGTAGTATTAACGGAAGTTGTGGTACCATTGACAGTAACGTTACCGTTGACAGTTAAACCACCGACGGTAATTGCATTCGCAGTTGTCGCGCCAGCTGTTGTGACCTTGTCGAGCGTATAGCGAGCATCATAACGTGCATCTAGATCTACGCTAGCAATTGCAGTAATATGACCGTAAGTATCAAGTGTGATATCCTGAATTACTGTTCCATTTGCGTTATCAACCGATGCTTGCCCGGACGTATTAGCATGAGCAATAGTCAGAGTGTCAGTTGTAGCATCTGTTGTAATTACGATACCTGTTGTAGAATCAACCTGACCAGCTTGTACTGTTAAAGTATCATCGTTGTTATCTGCGACAATTGTAGTCTGGCCAGGAACAGCAACATTCTTAAAGATAAATTGTCCAGATCCAGGATCTGAATTTGCGAGCGTTACTGTAGAATTACCGCTTTGATTTACAGTAAATGATCCGCCGCCAGACATTCCAGTACCGGCAGATACAGTAATTGTTCCGTTATTCGCAGCAGCATTACCCGTCAGAGTAACCGTCTTTGTATTATTGTCTGTAGTAATTGTAATGTTACTACCAACCAGATTTAGTGTAGCAGTATTTGATGTAGCACTAACTGTTGGTTGACCACTGACAGCAATATTCTTAAAGATAGCCTGTGCGGATCCTGGATCTGAATTTGTGATCGTAATTGCTCCTGTATATGGGCCGACGCCTGTGCCAGTGACAGTAATACCAGTGCCGGATGCCGCAGAAGTAACACCCGTATTTGTGATAGTTACTGTGCCGGATGCTTGTGTTACAGAAATTGCAGTACCACCAGCAATTGTTACTGCGCCGGTTTGCGAATTGACGCTGAGCACGCCTGCATTGTTCAGAGTAACAGATCCACCCAGCGCAACAGATCCGCCACCGCTTAATCCTGTTCCTGCAGTTACAGTAAGCGAGCTATTTGCTAATTTTGCATTTGTGACGGCAGAATTTACAATCATGCCCGTTGTTACCGTATCCACACTTCCGGTAACAACAGCAGTACCAGTAATTGCAGGAAGAGTAATCGTGGTTGTGCCTGCGATAGCAACAGGTTGCAGGACAACAGATCCGCTGGTTGATCCGTAAATTGTTATAGAGTTACCATGCCCAAACAGAACATTGTCGCCGTGAGTTGCGTCATCATTTGTGACGACTGCTGTCAGGCCGTCCTTCGTACGGATCTTAAATGCGGTACCATCACCAGGTGCAGCAGCTGTAGTGCCATCGGTAATCGATCCGAAATAAGTTTTTCCAGTAACTTGTGTGTTCCATGCGACAGTACCACTGATTGTTGGCAGATATGTTGTACCAGCAACAGTCAGGTCGCCATTGATCGTTACGTTACCAGTTGAATCGATGCTAAAGCGCGTCGATTGAGTTGGATTGTATGGGAAATCTGCGCCTGCAGCGGCAGTGCTATTGCTGACAGAGAATAGTGTTGCTCTATTTGCGTGTGTCAGATTCGTGTTTGCTACGAGTGGGCGAGAAAGATTTACTGTAGAGGTGCCGTTAGCAGTGAGAATCAGATTACCAGATGATGTAGTAATCGTGTTGTCTGTTGATACGCCAACTGTGATATTGCCCAGCGTTGCGCCGCCGAATGTTGGTTCAGCTGCAGCATGGATGTTCTGCGGCAGTGAAAGTGTTACAGCGCCAACGCTCGCAGATGCAATAACCTGATTTGCAGTTCCGGTAATTGAACTCACACCACTTGCTGCTGTCAGATATGTCGCAGTAGTAACTGCAGTAATGTGTCCAAACTGGTCAGTCGTGATCGACGAAATACCATTTGTTCCAAGTGTTGCAGCAGTTGCGCCAGATGGAACAGCGTGTGCAATCGAGTAAGATGCTGCACCAGATTGATTTGCAGAGAATGATGCTGAAGAAGAAACAATACCAGCGCCAGTCGATAGCGATAGCGTACCGTTACCGATATCAGACGTCAACGCCATCGTGCCAGTTGCTGCTGGCATTGTGATAGTCGTGGTACCTGCTGCAGCTGCAGCCTTAAAATTAGTTGTACCCGATGTGCTACCAGAGAAATTAGCGCCACCTCCGCCAATCGTTGGAGTAGTGAGTGATGGGCTGCTATTGAATACTACAGCGCCTGTACCCGTTTCGTCTGTCAATCTTCCAGCAAGATCAGCAGAAGTAAATGTGGAAAGTGCGGTGATGTTATTCGAGGTATAAACTACAGTTCCGCCGGCACCAAATGCAACCGATGATCCATCTGTACCACTAAATGTGAGTGTATTGCTAGCAGTAAGCGTCTTGCCATTTGCAATTGTCAAACCTCCTGTGCTAGCGCTAATCGTCAATCCGTTAATCGATGCCGCGGTTGCAGCGCCTAGAGAAGGAGTAACAAGAGATGGAGAAGTTGCAAATACTAACGCGCCAGATCCGGTTTCATCAGAAATTACGCCGGCAAGTTGTGCAGATGTAGTAGCAGCAAATTGCCCCAAATGATTTCCAAGTAGTGCAATCGTCCCATCAGAATCTTGAACAGAAAGAGTTCTGGTTGTTGCTGTAGTAAGTCCTGATACCTGAAATTGTGCTCTTTTTGTTGCGTCTAAATTATCAACGATGAATGTCGTTGAATCTTGCAGACTCTTATTTGTCAATGTCTGCGCTGCTGCAACAGCAGCAAAATCGTCGTCTGTTAGCGCAGTATTAAATTGAGATAATGTACCGCTTACACTATTTGATCCAAGCGCGATTGTTTTGTTGGTTAGTGTTTGCGCTGCAGCGAGTGCCGCAAAGTCGTCGTCTGTGAGTGCGGCATTGAACTGAGCAAGCGTGCCGGTAACAGTATTTGATCCAAGAGCGATACTCTTATTGCTTAATGTTTGTACCGCAGCGAGTGCGGCAAAATCATCATCAGTTAGTGCTGCATTAAATTGTGCTAATGTACCAGTAATTGTATTTGATCCTAGAGCAATTGACTTATTCGTCAATGTCTGGATTGCCGCTAAGCCAGCAAAGTCATCGTTTGTAAGCGCAGTATTAAATTCAGCAAGTGTACCAGTAACAGTATTTGTTGTCAGACTGATAGACTTGTTCGTTAATGTTTCTACACCGGCGAGCGTAGCAACTGTGCCTGTGCTCGGTAGCGTCAATGTTGATCCACCGACTGGTGCAGTGACAGCAACATTTCCGGTATTGATCGTCAGTGTACGGCCACCGTTATTTACACCAGTTCCGCCGTACGTTGAAGAAATAATGCCACCTTGCCAAACCGATCCTGTAGAAAGTGTCTTATTCGTCAGTGTCTGCGTTGCAGCAAGTGCTGCAAAGTCATCATCTGTGAGAGCTGTATTAAACTGAGCCAACGTACCAGTGATCGTGTTAGATCCCAGTGCAATCGATTTGTTAGTCAGTGTCTGCGTTGCAGCAAGCGCAGCAAAATCGTCATCGCTAAGCGCGGTATTAAACTGAGCAAGTGTTCCTATTAGTGTATTGCTTGTAAGATTGACAGTCTTATTCGTGAGTGTTTCTACGCCAGCAAGTGTAGCAACTGTGCCTGTCGATGGAAGAGTAAGCGATGATCCTCCTACTGCTGTCGTTAGCGTCAGATTTCCGGTGGCAATTGTCAGAGTACGCCCAGCATTATTGATACCAGTTCCACCATATATCGATGAAACAATGCTGCCTTGCCATGTACCTGTACCAATCGTACCAACACTCGTTAATGAAGAATTGACAACTCCAGATCCGAGAGTTGTAGAACTTAGTACTGAAGTTCCTGCAATTGTTAATTCTTTAGTTACAGCAAGATTTACGCTTTCTGAAAATGTCTTCGCACCATTAAATGTGATAGCACTATTCTTGATCTCATTTGCAGCCGCAACGAGATTTGTTGCGCTGAATCCGGTCAACGACGCAATCGTGCCTAACTCTGCCTGTAGTTCATTAATACCAGCAACTGCACTTACAGAGTAAGTATTCAGTTCACGTACTGTGGTGCCATTTGTGATGTTTTCTCCAAGATCTGATACTGTATCAAGCGAGATGTTAGTGATAGTCTTTCCGCCCGTAACCAGTGTATTACCTACAGAAAATGCACCAGTAATATCGTATACTACAGCAGAATTATCACCCGAATCGAACGAGAATACCTTTGCAGTAGCACCAGACTGCGTACTAGTAATTGTAGAACCAGCAGTAAGAGTTCCGGCTCCATCAAAATAAATTCTGCTCTTGATAATGTCTGCGCCAACAAATGTTCCGCTTACTGGAGTAACAACCAGATTGACATCGCTTACTGCTGTAACAGTAGCGGTTGCGCCCGTCACTGATCCTGTCAGCGTATTGCCTACTGAATATGCGGCAGTACCCTTATGCGTCAGTGTGCGGTAACTGATGCGTGAGTCAATTGATGCTACCTCACCCAGGTTTTTGGCGACGGTGTTGGCCTTTTGACGCCATGCTTCAAATGTGTCAGTACGTAGAACTTGTGTGGACATGGATAGGTAGTAAGCTTATTGCTTCTGCTGAGAAGAGATCAAAGTTTTGACGAGTTGCTTGAGTTCAGTGATTTCGCACTTTAAGCTTTCGATCTCTGCCTGCTTTTGCTTCTTAGAATTCTTGATTGCAACGCGGCGGTGATAAGCGCTTCGGTCTTTAGACACGATTGCCTTGGAATACATATCGCGTTCCAAGGAAGGATTATCTTCGACCAGTGCTTTTTCTCTTGTTTCAAGCATCGGTCTATTTATTAACTTACCGCAACCGCTCTAAATTCCTTGCAGGAAGGTACTCGAGAAGAATTATTGGAAGTAAACACAATTTTGATAGCAAATGCGGTAAATTGAACATCGCCATCTACTGCACCGGAGGCCGCGAAATTTGCTGCCTTAAAGTCATCGATATCGATAGTATATGATACTTCGGAGTACTTATCAGGATTATCCGAATAAGGAATTCCGTCTGCAGAATCATTAGTTGCTAGATTCCATCCGTAGTCCGTATCAAAGTTACCATCGGTGTCGTCTGTACGCTGAATCTTGTAATATATGCTAATATTAGATCCAGTAGGACGATTGACAGAAACCCAAACCTTGATCGCAGACGCTGGATCATTCAGCTCAACCTTACGCGTAATATACTTCGATAGCGCTGCACCACCGAGTGGTGCAGTTTCATCTGCATAATTTACTACGTAGTTGGCATTATTGTTATTTGGCAGGAAGAATATCGGTGTGCTTACTGGAATTATACCCGTCGTGGGAGAAGAAATAGTAATAGTGTTTGAGCTGACATTAGTTACTAAAGCGTCATTTGCGATATATGGCCCACGCACCTTGTAACCGACTACGATTCCGCTTGCACTCGCCATTACAACCGTCGTCACGCCACTTGCTGTAGTTGTGCTGCCATTAGTATACTGAGTGATTGCAGCGGCAGGATTATTGATTCGGTTATTGACTGCTACAGCAGAACTACGCTCAAGGTCGATAACTGGTGAAAGATTATTCGCCTTGGACGTTAGTAAACCTTTTAGGAATAATGACTTTGAATTAGCCACATTCATAAATGTGCGACCCACCGATGGCAATACAACTGCGGGAGCATCTACAGTGATATTCTTATTGATATCGACTCGTGCGTAGTCTGTATCCAGCTGATTTGGTGTTTCGGTTCCACCCAAAGATTGGCCCGATGTCTTCTTCATCTTCCAGACCGACGAAGTATTTGGCACGCCCATCATATCGATAGATGGACGAAGAACATCAAATGGAATGTAGTCGGTTGAAACTGCAGCATCACCGCCGCCTAAGCCAGATGCTGTTGCGAGCGTGGATACTCTAATTGTATAGGAATCCGGCTCAATATCAATTACGTTGTGTGTAGCATTTAATTCAGTAATAGGAATTCCATTGATGAGAGCAGGGCTGCCTGTGCCAGTAAGCAATGTCAGCTTGACAGCAGATTTTGCTGTACTGCCGACCATCGAGAAGAATCCATGATTTACATGGTGAATTCTAACGATATTTGAATTCTTATATGTTTCTACTGGATCAGCATCTAAACGCTTCTGAATATTATCGTCTTCGTTTAGAATGATGGTAGCAGAATTTGCAGTATCAAATACAGCACGATGTAGAGTGAACTTAATATCGCGTAGTTGATCTGCAGTCCAGGATGAAGCATTTGTAGAGCGGAACATTACTCCGGTATATGGATTATCGATGACCTTTCTACCAGCTCCAGACAAGCCAATACCGGTAATGTCATACGCAAATTTTTCTGATGCCCAAACTTTGTAGCGATCAGAATTTGAGTATATCACGAAGCAATATTCCGTTCCTCCAGCGAGAAATACAGGCGCTTCGAAGTTGAAGCGCGTAGGAACAGTAGCATCAGAAGAAATACCAATAAACGGAATTGTCAAATCCTGAGAAATTGCGCGAAGGCTAGCGAATGAAAACGGAATTACCTTATCAGTTGGCATTCCGTCTTTCATCGTGCGAAGCTCAACATTTACTGGGAATCGATAATCTACTTTTGAAAAGAAAAGGTCAAGCCCAGTAGCAAAAATGCCATTGGGCGTGTCTACCGTGAATGATTGCGCGAGAGGTTGTAGTATAGCCATGTGTAAATTCTTTCAGATATTAACTATTCATTACTAATATTTACTGCCTCATCATATTCGGCCTGGAAGTCTACGAAATCAACCTGTGCATCATTGTTGATGTAGATAGTTTCTCCATCATACTCCATGAAGTAATCTGCCTCAGGCGTTTCTGTAGTTACTTGTTCGATATCAGTTTCTTCGTAGAAGATATCTGTAGTAGTTTCGTCGATTGTCGGTCCTGGCCAGCATTCGTAATTGATTTGCTCAGGATTGATTTCTGGAATTATGAATTCTTCTGGAGGAAGACATCCGATGATTGGATTTGCTGCATCTGGATCAGAAATCACACCACCGACGATTTCAATTGCAGTGCTGCATTCTTCCGTGGCATCGGTTGTAGTAGTTAGATTTGGATTATCGACGTTTGTAGGAGTATTGTTTGTAGTATCAATACCTGTGAAGAATTGATTTGGTGAAGGAGGATATCCGTATACTAAACCTCCAGGTGCTTGACCATAAGCTTCTGATGGATACCAGCCTTTCTTTACTGCCTCTTCGTGCACTTCTTCAACAGGCCTTGGTTGTGGAGGATAATCCCATACGAGATATGGCGATCTATTTGTATAAGGAGGATATGCCTCGATAGGATACCATCCTTTTCTTGCTTCTTCAGGCGGAACAGTAACCGTGATGTTCGTTGGCTGCCATGGCGGTTCAGGTGTCGTTGTTGGGCCGTTCGGCGGAGTAATAGTTGATCCCTTAGTTTCAATTGTGTCATTCCATTTCGAAGGAGGGCAAATAATTACTTCATTTGGCGGTACTGTAGTAGGATTTACCAATGTAGTTGGAATAACATCAATTACTTCTACAGCAGTTGGAGGCGGAGCAACTGGTGTTATCGTATTTGTATCTGTATCAATTTCGACCAGTTTTCCAATAGGCTGCGGAGGAGCAGGAGGTGGAGCAACAATAGGCTGGTCATCCTGACGAATATCAACTGGAGCATCTTCATATGAAGGCTCGACTGGACGAAGTGTTGGAGTGAATTGACCACGCGCATCATATGCAACATCGGCATAAGATGATGCTAAACGCTTGTCACCATTTCCGATATCTACTAAAGTAAATAAGCGGCGGCCGGCGCGGAATTTAATCTGGCTGTTATTCGGAATAACAAATGATCCAGCAATTTCTCCATATTCATTCGAGAATAACTCAGTATATCCCATAGGATGCTGAGTATAATTAATATAATCCTGGAAGAATGTCGGATCATTACGATTGATATAAGATGGATCAATTGCATCACTCGTACCCGTGTATGCTAGCAAATATGCTGGAAATACGTGCTCCTGGCGAACATACTTACCGACATTTGCGCCATCGAAGAATGCATAAAACTTAGTATTTGGGCGTAAGTTTGTAGCTTTGAAGTAAATCTTGCGTGAGCGAATGTATGGAACAACGTTAATTTCTACAGCACGATCTGCGTTGTATGATTCAGTTGTTCCTGGAGCAAGACCAACGCTAGTGCCGGAGGTCAGTTGTGCAGTAGTATTTTTGTATGCCGGATCAATTCCTGATGGCCCAACTGATAGATTTTCTGTATCTGTTCCGTTGTTGCGGTCAGTACCGTACCAATTGGTTTCCCAGTAATTCCATAGCGTACCCGTAGCAAGTTCTGGAGTGCTGAAGAACTTGAGTGAATCGTATGCGCCATTGGCGGCATCGATCTTGACGTCTGGAGCGATGTGATTTTCATTCCATTCGTCTGTACCAGGATATAGCTTAATTTTACCAGTCCAAGTATTTACCGCAAATGGATTTACGTCCTGCTCATAAGAGGCAAATGGCTGAGTAATGACAGGAGCAGAATAATAATCTAAAGTAACTAATGGACCGCTTTGACGGTAATTTTGCGAAAGAGCAGTATTCAGACGTAGATTGACAGACTCCTCGTAAAATAGAGGACGAATCAATCCGTTGACTTTATCAACGGCCACGCTGTAATCTGGATGTGCTACGGCGCCAATTCCGTGCGAGGTAAAACTGTCAACAACGAATCCGTTCTTGTAACGATCTACGCCATCAGCATCCAGGATTTGCTTATTTGCTGTTTCTTTTTCTAGTAGTGAAAGTGCAGTATAATACTCAAGCTTCTGCACGCGCTTTTCAATACGACCAATATCGCGCATCGTATAGCGCCGATGATCTAAACTCTTTGCCTTTACGTCTTGCGTGCTAAAGGTGTATGGAGCAATCGTTAGGATATACATCGTCAGCGCATCCTGAATATCAGGAGGAGCAACTGGATTTAATGATGGTACACCTTCTTTGATCTTAACATTTCCGTACTGATCTAGGCACAGCTTGTCCACTCGTCCAAGATAATACTCCATATCGGTAGTAATATTTGGACGAGGCGCAGACATTTTCGTTGATGAAAACGCTGTTACTGCAGGACGAAAATCTAGGCAATCTCTTAAAGCTACTGTGCCGCGCGATGAAGTAAATGTTGGAATATCCTCATAATTTGTGTATGAAGAAACTGCAAAGTAATCACCATTTCCATGCGTATACTTGTCAAATACGACAAGTAATCTACCAGTAGGTGGATTTACGCCTGCCTTAAGTTGCAGAGTGCTGTAATCGTAGTATGTGTCGCGCTGACCAGTATCAAGAACATAACGATCGGAAATATCAGGATCGGATGTAGTAGCAGCTGTACTAAAATCAGCAGACATATGAATTGCCTTGATGCGAATAACATCAACAGTATTTAAGCTATCATATGTGCTAGCGCTAGCAACAGTATTTGGACTTGTAATTGGTAGTGTTTGATTGATCGCCAGTGTCTTCGTCTTTGGCGAAAGCGAGCGCTGCGTTGACGCAATTACTGTCACAGATGTATTTGACGCAACAGTAGCAGAAGAAAAATAAAGCGTTACTTTATTATAGTTTTGCCCACTTACGCTTTCGACATCGACAGATGTTGGAACAATAATAGTTCCATCACTCTTTGCTACAATATAATCTGAAGCAGCTTCCGAAATAAAGTACTGATTATCAACAGTAGGATTTAAAACAATTGTATCATTTCCTCCGCCGCCATCAGTGATGGTGCCAGAGAATGATTGACGAACTGTATAAGTCAGATCTGCTGTCGACTTGATAACATCATATGGTAGCTTATAAAGCAGCGAAACAGATGATGCATCTTGCACCTCAGCTCCAGCAACTTGTGATCCGCCTGTTCCGATAACATACGTATCTGCAGTAAATGTTACAGTAGCACTTGTGACACTTCTAACTTGTGCCATTGACTTACCAGAATTCAGAGTAACGTCAAAAATATACAACTTAAAGTTACTACCAGAAATACGCTCCATTGAGCGAACACGCGCAGTACCAATGATATTGCCGCCACCCGTAATAGCATCCTTCAAATTAACATAACTAAAATTGGTAATATCTGGAAGACCAGTTACGTTATAAACAGTAAGGTAATTACCATAACCAGCATCGATTACTGCATTAGTAAGACTCTTAAAGCTGCGCGATTTCTTCAGGATTGCATAAGCAGTAGATTGCAATTCTACGCGGAATCCATTGATGTATGCAACAGAAGGTTCTAGCCCCGCGGCAAGCTTATTTGATGCATAAGTTGCTGCCTGATTAGCGGTATTGATACCAGCGACGGCATTCTGAATCTGATTCGCAGTATATAAGCCGCCATTGGTGTAAGTATTCAGATACTCGCGGACATCAATCTTAAATGGATTTACGACGTAATTACCAGATTCCTCATAGGTACGCTGAGCCATGGTCTTCATGATCTCAGTGTATTCTGTGCGATTTAGTTTCTTTACTTTTCCATCCTCGATAGTCATCACTAGGATGAAATTATCGAGCGTATCATCGTACTGAGCTGGATTCCAATTTTCTACATCCAGATTCATCAGAATCTGATAACGGTGCGCACCAGGCGCACCAGTGTTTGGAGTTCCTAGCGCATTATCATTCAGTGTGGTATCATCAACTGGAGTGACTTTTCTTTCCTCAACACGGTAAACAATTCTGCACCATGGATTTTGACGATAGCGAGACGCGATGATACTTGATGCTGGAGTATGAACAAAACATCCGTTGAGGTAGTAAACGCCTTCTTCAACTGACACACGGGTGCCAAACCCCGTAGGATTGACATTTCCATTTTCTTGTGGCTTTGCACGAAATGCAATTCGCTGTGTTACTGCTCCAGTATCTGGATTATATTTTTGCAGCAAAATATATTCTTGGGCAGCAAATGCCTTTACTAGACCGGCATTTGTAGTATTTGCTCCACCAGAATTAAGATACTCGACGTAAAGTGTTAGCGGTTCTGCACCTTCAGGAGGCACAATATCGATAATCTTGGCATGAAGTCCATTTGTAACTCCAAATAGAGTTGCACCAATTAAAACATAGCTTCCATTTGCATCTTTTTCCAGATATAAGCTCTCGTTTCCGGAATAAGTATTGCTGTCATACGAGGTAGATTGGCTTGAAGATTCTACTTTAACGTAAGCAATCTTATTATTGATCGTGGCTAAGCCACCCATTACCTTCGTTCCGTCCTTAAAGAAGTGATTACCGAAACGCTCAATTTGTGCCTGAATTGAGGTTTGCAGCTGAGTAAGTTCACGCGCCTGGACCGAATAACCAGGACGGAAAAGAACTCTCAGATAGTTCTTATCTTTATTAAAGTCGTCCCAGTAGGGTGATTCGTTGAAATAGGTGATCGCCATGTTAGAAAGTATAAGATATCTTAGAACTCAACGATGATACGAATGTCTTCAATCTGAGATTCAGTACGTTGAATTGCAGATGTACGATTTTCCAGAAATACAATGTCTCCAGAAAAGTGCACATATTCCGATGCAGTAATTGTGTTTATTACTCCACTAGCAGATGAAGTTTGAGCGGCGCCAGTATATGCATTAATAGTATTACCAGTCAAAAACGCTGTATAACCAGTTTTATCATTTTGATGAATTCCTAATTTCTTTATACCGCCTGATAAAGTAGTTACAGAATCAATGAATCCAATTGCTGGCGTTTGCGCACCATTGGTAATGTAATCTCCAACATTAAATGTTCCAGTTGAACCGCTGTTAAGTGTCAGATATGTCAATGCTGATAAAGTACTCGCGACTGCAGGAATAGAATTTCCGCCGGAAAGTTCCTTTGGCTTTCTAATTAGTCCTACCTGTCGGAATTGTGTATCAACTGCAAAGTCACCCGCGCCTTCTTCGCCTGTTAGCGTTGCTGCAATACCAATATAATAACCACCAAGTTCAGCAGCAGGATCTGAGCCATGACCATTTTTTGGCGATAATACTGCGCGAGCAACACATCCGGCACCATTACCACCGCTAAGTGTAACATATGCAACGTTATAGTTTGATCCTGGATTCGTGACAACAATTCTTACTACCTTTCCACCGGAAACAGTTGCAGTTGCTTGTGCTCCGGAGCCATCACCAAGAATTGTTACTGTTGGAGCGGAAGTATATCCGCTACCACCATAAGAAAGTGTCGTTGCGGTTGGATCATCAGGATCAATTGCAATGCTATAGATCTTACCCTTGATCGTCGAGGTTGCAGCATTTTGAAACTCAAGACGTGCAGTATCATCGGTATCGATTGTTCCAAATTCGCCCACCGTCGTAGCATTATTGAGTGTAATGCTTGAAATTGTTTTTCCGCCAGCTCCAACAATTGCTTCAGTGACTGTGAAAGTACCTCTTACGTTATATACTATTAGCGTATTTGAATTGACAGAAAATACTTTTGCAGTAGCACCAGATGTTGCACCAACAATAGTATCGTTTACAGATGGAACTGTTCCGCTACCAGTTAAAACAATCGTACTTCCTCCAACAATTGTTTTAATTGGAATATAATTGTTTGTCAAGAACTTTGCTGCTTCTGTAGCACTAACTTTATACATATACTTCCAGATATAACCATCTGCGTATTCGACGGGGTCTCCGGTAAGCACTCCTCCTGGAGTAGTTGGATTATGAGTTGGCTTTACTGTAGAAGTAATTAAAGCTCCAGTAGGGCCATACGGAGCGTAAAGACACTTGTATACTGTAAATGAATCAGTTAGTACGTAAAAAGGATTGTCGTTTCCGCGGTCAAAGATAGTAGGATCATTATCGTCCCACGCGGAATACCGTGTTCCTGAAACCCAATTATAACGAGGAATCAGGTTGATAACATCAGTGCCTGTGATGCTCTTCAAAGCAATCATATTACGATCAGCATCCTGGGTTGTCAGAAGTGAGTCGACTGGATTACCACTGTTTGGCGCAACATCAGTTGTGCCTGTAAGCGATGTTGACCACTTGTCAGACTTTCCGATGAAAAGATATACGTTCTCGGAGTCGGACGTGATGTTGTTCTTGAAGTTCTTCGCGTTTAGATTGCGAAAGTCTGATGTGATAATGGCTGACATAGTGACTTAGAAATTGCGTTTTAGAATTACCGCTCCGGTATTGTAGTAAGGAATGACGTTATTTATAGAGTCCTGGATAGTGTATTGAATGAAACGATCTATCGGGTTTTCGTTGATAAACTTCGTGGATTCTAATCTTCGCAGAGTAACAAACTGCAACCCAGGATTTTGTCCTTCAAACTGAAGTATAAGCTTGACAGCATACTCTGCCAATGCTTTCATATTCTGATAGTTTAGAATAGAATCGCCATCAGGATTAACAGTGATATAATCTGCATAAGCAAGTTCAAGCAGATAGACAAGGTCGGCAGCAGAAATCAATCCGGGCTGGTTAAGTGGCATTCTGCTATTCAGCTTTTCTGTTAGTTTCTGAATTGCTTCGAGTACAAGGAAAATTTGGCCGAAAAATATAAATCCAGAAGGATGTACTAGACGATTAAAAGGATCTTTCCATGCATCAACATTCAAACCCGTCTTTACTACATATGAATATCTTTGATAATAATACGAATCGTGTAGTTTCTTAATGTTAGACGTAAATCCATTTGCATCAGAGTATTGAGAAGCTGATAGCGAAACTCCGCTGATTGATGTAGAAGATACTGTTTGATCGACACCTACTATATAAGTACCCACTCCACCCGTAGTCGATGGTCCAAATTGTTTGATTGTTGTTCCCGGTAAAACTCTACCACCATAAATCTTCGATCCAATTGTGACAGCGCCGGATTTTATGCCGCTAACAGTCAGTATTGCTCCGGATATACTACCAGTAAATTCTGCCCCAGACGCAGAAATAGTTGTAGAATTAATAATCTGAGTTAAAGTAGTTGAACTTACGGTTTGGCTAGAATTGACGATATACGTTCCAATTCCTCCAGCGCCAGTTGTAGTTTTGGTTATTGTTGCAGTACCCAGATTGGCAGTATACGTTGCTGCAGTAATAGAATTAAAAACTACAAATGTAAAAGTAGTACTATTTGGAATAGATGCAATAGTCCACGTGCCATTTAGTTTTAATTGTTCTACACCTGTAGCTCCAGAAATTGTAATAACATCTCCATTAGTATATCCACTCGTCGAAGCGACTGTTGCAGTTACGGTGGTTGTTCCGTTTGCAATATAATTGCTGATAGCCGTAACGACTGCAGGTGGTTTTACGATAGTTGTACCGGCAGTAACCCCTGTGCCAGTAATCTGCGTACCTATTTCAATATCCGAAGAACCAACGCCCATCGAAGTAACTGTTAGCGTTGTTCCAGAAATCGATCCTGTAAAAGTGCTAGGTATCCATACCAAAGTATAAGTTCCTACACCACCGGTACCAGTGCCTAATTGAGAAATTTTTACGTTTGATGTAATTCCTGAGCCGGACAGAACCATTCCTATTGCTATTGTGCCAGATTGTACTGCAGTAACAGTCAAAGTATTTCCCGAAATAGATCCGGTAAAATAAGCACCAGAACTATTCATTGGCGTCTTGCCGATGTTTTGGCTTACGCCAACTGAATATGTTCCAGTATATCCTGTGCCAGTTCCTAAACCATTAATGATTGTTCCAGGAGCAATTCCAGCTCCGGTAATCAATACATCCTCATCCAACGATCCAGATTCGACAGATGATACAGTAAGTGTAGTGCCTGCAATAGATCCGGTAAAATTACTATTAACTGAAGTCCAATTACCAGATGATGGCTTAAAAGTATCGTTAAAAGGATAATATACTTCGGCGCTTTGTTGAAATATAATTCTAAAGAAAAGCTCGATTGAGTTTTCTGAGCCTCTCATTGAATAATACTTTAATAAATTTTTATACAGATTGATAGTATCTGCAGTAAATTTACCTGGAACATTAATTGCTGTTTCGCGTTGCAGCACCTCGAGATATCGATTTGTTGCTCTATCGATATCTCGTTCTTCCATAATACGATTAATCTCAAAACTTGGATTATCGTAAATGTTTTGAATAGTAGAAATATTTCTAGTACAATTTGATTCTGTGCCAACTAAAGCTTCTCCACGAACAAACTCTCCATCGGCGTTATGCACCAATAGAATATTATTCTCAAACTTAGCAACAGTTGCAGTAATAATACCACCAACAGAAGTATTCATTTCTACTTCTTCGCCAATAGTATATTGGCCTATTCCAGCCTGAACTGTAATAAAAAACGAAGTTTTACCATCTCGATTTACAAGGTCATAATAGTCCTTTAGAAATTGTACTAGCACTGCTGATTTTTCGCGCAGTGCATCAGGTATAAGAGTCTCAACTCTTATTGCTTCTTTTGTTTTCTTTTTAGCACTAACTGTCGACTCAACGTAGGACATAATTAGCGATGTCGAGGTGTCGTGGTATATGAACTTGTTCCTGCTGCGCCTGAAACAGCGATTGCATCGATTTCAGCTTTTACAGTAACATACGCCTGATTGATTTCTAGTAGCTGATTTCTTTTGGGAGCAATGTCAAACGAGTTTGGTAAAGCAATAATTCTAATATCTGGAGGATTCACGTTTACAGTTGTGTAGTCTACTGTAAAACGATTTAACACTACTCTACCAATAGTAGAATATATTCTGCCAGCATTTGCTATTTTCTTGCGGTTACCTTCTATTACTCTGTAAATATAGACATTTCTGTCAGTTGTACCGACAATTGGCTCATCACCGAAAAAGTGTTCCAGACCACCCATCATAAAGCCTGATGAAGAAAGAACAGCGCTTGTCGATGTTGTCGTGTATGTTGGCACTGGAAAATCAAGTGTAAATGAATTCATCAGACCATTTGCTTTTGGTGTGATCCACTTAAACATATATGGCCGAGCTACCGAATTTAGAATTGATGGTTCAGAACTATCAATCGATCCTAGAAACTGAGAGAAACGAAATACACCGTCAAACTTCTGCAAGTTCTGGTCATTGTAGTTACGGATGATATCACGAACATAAGATTCCAATGCAGCAGTTGTTTTATCAGTCAAATTTGAATTATACTTGATAAATGTTTCAATTTCAAGATAAGTAAATTCTGGATCAATGATTACTGGTTCAATTGATACAACGTTCTTACCCTTTAAGATACTATCTGTGATTTGCAGCTTTTCTGCAGTGTTAAGAAAATCTTTGCCAGATGGCTTGATTGCAATATACACTTTACCGTAATTTGGTTCAGGATCTGATTCACCGCCCCAAACAGAAATAGCATCAATTCCTCCAAACTCGCGCAGAATAATTGCGCGATAATCTTCAGCAGTCACAGCACGATTTTGCGTGATAAATGCCAGTGGAGAATTATAACGAATCGATTCCGTGCTTTCCTTTTCTGCACCACCATACGAATTTGTTAGAGTAGTTACTACAGCGCTATTTACTGGAATCGTTGCTGTTGCACCGGTCGTTGATCCAGGTATTCCGTATGTAAATGCTTGCGCGGATTGAAAATTGGCAGCACCGTTTGCAATCCTGCCATTTGTATAAACGTACTCGATCTCAACAATATTATTTGATCCAGGCTTAATACCTAAATTATTATCGCCAAAATATACTTCATATCGGCCATCGGCATTTTCCTGAAGGAAATAAACCTTTGAGGTGTTATTTAGACCAATCAGAGTACTAAACTGCGTATAAATTGAAAATTCCTCGCCGTCGTTGACGCGAACTCTCATTGTAGTAGAATCTACAGTAGTATCAGGAATTTCATATTTCTGATTCTCAATCAATTCATCTACACGATAAAGCATTTTCTTTAACGTACCCTGCTTAAGAACTACGTTAGTAAATGTGTAAGTATTCGTCGTTGTGTTTAAAGGAACAGCTGGTTTTGGTTCCAATACTACAAATGTATACTTAGATGAGTCAACAACTGTGCTGAACTTGTGTCCTCTATCAAGCGTTAAAAATGGCGGAGGATTAGATGTTGGCGCTGTTACTACTACATTCACGACTGCAGTAGATGCAATGGTGGAACGTGGAACATATCCCAGAAGTTTAGCGTGAGAAACAACGTTACCGCGCAATTGTGCAGAATCCAAGAATGCTTCGTTCAGCGCTAGATGTGCCGTGACGGCATTGTAGTGCGTATTATACGCTAGAACGTCGAGTAAAATTGACAGGCCAGATCCATCAAAGTCCCAGTCGTTATACTTGCTTTGATTCTTGAAGTGTGACTTGATCGACTCTTTAAGTGTCGTGAAGTCGAGTTCTGAGACATTGATCTGTGCCATAGGTAGAAAGTATTAGCGGATTCTCTTAAGGTAAAGAGTTATATCCACTCTTTGATCGATTGCGATGACGCGAAAGCCGATATTGATATTGTATGCGTTTCTGTCAGAATTATCCAAAATCTCTACAACCACGCTGTCAGCACGCGGCTCAAACTTTTTAATTACGCGCTTGATTTCCTCGCGCATTGCCGACATAGTAAAATTGTCAGCAGGCTCAAATAGTAGCGCAGATACATTTGACCCTAGCGCAGGCTGAAAAGGCCGATCATAGAAATTGCTTAAGATAAGATTCTTGATTGAGTTCTTAACCGCATCAATGTCAACCAGTGGCACGATATCGCGGAAATTCAGATTTAGAGCAAGTGAGAGATCTAGGTCAGAATACAACCGTTTCTTCGATACGACTGATGATCGACGGCTGACGTAAAGCTCGTTTACGTTATAGTCTGAAATTGCGGAGCTCATGCTTCAGCTATTTATCAAAATTTTTGAGAATTAATCTATTGAATCGTTTTGCATATACCGAGCATAAGGAGCAACTGTAGTCTCTTGTCCTTCTAGTATCGCGTCGATTTCATCAAGTTTACCAGCAAGTGCTGAATCTTCTGGATACTCAGAATCAGCAACGATATTTTCTCTATATGTGTTTAAGTTTTCCTCGGGTAATACACCGCCAACTGCAGCAGTTTTGCGGTCTGCATATGTCAATACTTTGTTACGCTCGCGAGGATCAGTAATCGTTTTTGCGATATCGTGTATCTTAGATGAAACATTAGTAGTATACTTTCTTACTTCTGAAAAGGACGTGCCGGATGCTCCTGTTGTCGTTTTCTTTGTATTATCGACTATACTATTTACCAACGATTCTGCTTCTGTTGGGTTTGTATTAGGAATGATAGCAGATAGCGATCCTAGCTTTACTTTGCCCGTTAGCGGATTAAGATTAAAGTTTGGAGCATCGGTGCAATAATTGAATATTGCTTTCGGATCATTTGAAATTGCTTGTGCCTGAGAAACTAATGAAGTAAGGCCTTTTACCGATCCAGACCACTTTTCAATAAACTGGGCAATTTGTACTGGATTCTTAGATGTAGATATTGCTTTAAGTTCTGATTGAAACGATGATACTGTTTCTTGTATTGCCTTAACGTCGTTCATCACGCTATTTACTTCAGGTATTAAGCCCAGAAGTGTCGCGGTTGCTGCTTTCTTGTTCTTCAGCAATTCCTTAATTTGCTTCTTTGCTTGAGTAACCTGCGTCAGCGCTGCATTGGCATCGCAGAGGAGCTTGGGCGGCGCAGGAATCTGTGGAACCTGAATCGGAGTCGATGGTATATCTGGAATTTTAATTGGCATATTATTGCGGCAGGCCAGTTAATCCTAATCCAGTCTGAACACCAACGTGCTTGTGAGTTGTCAGTGAAATTGATGTTGGGCCAGCGGTGACATTTGATGTTGCTGCAAGCACGCCAGTAACGTTGACGTTATTACCAATATTCGTGACAGAAGCAGTAATACTTTGTGTACCGCTAATTGACATCGTTTGAGTGCCGCTGACATTCGTGGATTGATTACCGCCAATTGTTTCGGATACTGCACCAGTAACATTTACTGTTTGCGCTGCGCCAAATGTCTGCGTGACGTTCCCAGTAATATCCATTTCTAACGTTGACGCTGAGCTCAACGACATAAACTCATTTGATACTACAATTAAGTGACCTGTTGTAGTACATTCAAAGTGTGAGCCAGTATACTCCTGCCGTTCTCCAATTACGATATGGCCATCATTTCCGTTGACAAGAACATCTGAGTTTCCTGCAATCGTTTCGTCTTTATTTCCGTCTCGAATGATAGTAGTATTTCCACCGATGCGCGAAATTCTGTCATTGATGACGTTTGATGCATAATCCTGACCAATTTCGATATGCTCAGATTGACCGATCTTTGATTGGCGTGTACCCTTAATATATTCTGTCTTGTTGCCTTCCACCTCAATGTGGTAATTACCCTTGATCAGTTGTCTTAGGTCACCATCGACAGTAATATTTGCTGAGCCTTTAATGTAGATATTATCGTTCCCCAGCACAACTACATAATTGTCGCCCACGATAGTTGTGGTCTTATCGCCTGCATTATTGATCTCTGTATATGTACCAGAACGATGCATCTCCATAATGCGGCCATAGTATGGAGTATCATCGATCTCTCGAACATGCCCAGATTCAGAATGATAGACATGGTTCATTGGATAGACAGGATTTGCTACCTGATCTACATCCCATACACTCCAGGTCTTTCTTTCATAATAGCTATCTGCTCCAGCAGGAACAACTGACTCAACCTTAGGCGGAATAGCGGTTTCAATATCCTCCTGACGTAAATCGTTTCTGATAACATATGCAGGAGCATCTTTATATACTGAACGCGCTTCCTGTGGCATATCTGGCTCGCCAATTAGCGCGGGCAACGGATACTTACCATCCGGATCAGCAAATCCTTTCGTGGTATCTGCCTCGCTAGAAATAGAAGGAATAGTACCTAGCACGATTGGATCTTGCGCAGAAGGTCCGTCGCGAAAGAATCCAACAACCCACGATCCCTGTAGAATACCGGTTGCGGAGTAACCAATTCCAGACATGGAGGCTGACTGAATCGGTGTCATCACGACCGCCCATGGAAGATCTTCTGTAGCAATTTCATCTTTGCTTTCGGAATGATATCCAAAGCAACGAACTCGTACTCGACCCATTTCTTTTGGATCAAGGATATCTTCGACTACTCCAGTAAACCAAGAAAACTGCCCGCCTACAAAATGGTCAATCGTATTCATCGTATTCTTCAAAAATATAAGAGAAGGTATCCTTCTTTACTCTAATCTGCATATAGTACTCATTGCCAAACGAATGTTTGATTCCGCTAACAATGTAACGCCCAGATAGAAACTCATCCTTTGATTGACTCCCACGAGCTTTATCCTCGCGCATTTCTACATCTGGATCCTGTGCTTTTACTAGCTGAAGATTTACACACTTGCCCGAGCGCATTAGTGCGTCACCATATAACTGCAGCTCGTGTATGATAGAATCAAGATTCTCGATATAAGATCCGGCTTTGTTTAACACATTACCGACAGTTGGCTGATGATAATTGTATTCACCGCTTTCTTCGTCAAACGCAAGAGTATTCAGCGAAACAAAGTTTACCTTAGCTTCTTCATACTCATTCAATGATCGCTCGTTTTCGCTTAGCTTAAATTGCGTGGAAATTGATTTGCCCCTATCAATCCAAACCATCGAGTCAAACTCGCCGACGTAATCGAAGATATCATCTCGGTATGTTTTCTTTGCAATGTCAGTATAGCGCGTCTTTGAGGAGTATGCGCCCTGAGATCCTGGCACAAACTTCGAAAGCTGTATATTTGATGATATATTTAGAATGCGCGAGGACATCTGCAGATAAGACTGAGTATAGTCATCGATAAGTTCATTCGTGAAGAACTTACCCTCTCGATACTCACGATGTGGACTATTTGCTGAAGATACAAAGTCAGAGTATGACTGTATCATTAGCTTATCTGATAGTGTTTCGTAGCAAAAAATTGGCGCAGAATTCTCATCAAAGCTACGACGCAATATCCATGCAATTGCGCTCAGTGGATCAAGATATGGAATAATGACACGCATCTGCGGAGATGCTGCACTCGATACAATTATCTTGCTCTCATCATAGCCCAGATCGTCTATTAGAATGTTTTTAATAATATTAACTGCAGTATCATTATATGCACGAGATATCTTTTTGAACTTGGCTAGATATGCATGGACAGATACACCACGAATTACAAATGCCTGAGAACGGTTATTAGATGCCTTTGCATATACTGGATACTCAGTTGCTACAAAGGTGTGCTCAATTGTAACTTCATCTAATGTGCTAAGTTCAGGAAAAATATCTTCCTGATATTCGTTCTTCGAGAATGATACTAGAATCTTTTCTTGCCCAGATATCTGATATTCCTCAATGAAGTTAACATCATCTCTGACATTCATTTCAAGTGTCAGAAATGGAGAATATATGCTTTCGGTGATGAAAAAATCTGTAACTAAACCAGCAATATCTACTTCTCTTCCGCCGTGATTAGTTAGTATAATCTTATTGATCCGATAAGCTGCAGGATTAACACCTGCTGACCTACCAGGAGAAAGATTGACATTAGTTAGCATTGATCAGAGTGCGATATTGGTGCGCAAACTGATTGATGAGCGATGGCTTAATAATTCTAATGTCAGCACGCGCATCATTCAGATTACTCTCATATTCATAGTTAGAAATAGCAGTAAGAGGCCCTAAGTTTTCTACTTTTCCTTCCGTTTCGTCTGGGTCAAAATAATATGGATCGTATGTCAAATTACCTTCTGAATCTTCGTAATGATGAACCGCATTTCTAAATTCGGTCCATTGCTCAATTGACATTTCGTTTTTATCACTCTTAATCTTGCCGGTTGCTACAAATGGCGTTAGATGCGATCCCGAAGTTTTTACTATATCTCCTTTAATTATAAGCTGATATAATTGAGGATTTCTAGCATACACTACTCCACCAGTTGAAGTTGTGATGCTTGTATTAGTTCCTTCAGGTACGTGAGTTGCAATCACTGGCGTGCCAATGGGGAATTCATCTGCAAGTGTTGTAGTCTCAAGGCGCTCGCCGTCTTCATTTACTCTAACATTCACCTTAGAACTAATAGCATAGCCATCATATTCTTCTTTCATATAATCTTCAAATGCTTCTGGAGACAATGGCCAAGTTGCTATTCCACACTTTAAATGGTCGTTGATGACAAAGAATGTCCAATAATATTCCGGCGTTCCATACAGCTTCATTGATACTACATCAGGCCGTTCACCATTTTGAACTCTATAATACGAATACACTGAAACGTCATCTAACAATTTAATATCTCCGGTGACGTATCTGAAGAAGTCGGTAATCTCGTAGTTGACTCCTCGATTAAAGAAGTCGTACTGAGTTTTAGGAAACTGTCTGAAGAATGACATATGCTTTAAGATGAATAGTCTGCAAGCTTGTAAAGGTCATCACGAGTAAGAGCCTTTGCCTCTTCAAATCGTACAGTAATATCTACTTCAACTGGCGAACCATCGGCATGGAATAGATTTGATCCTGCATTATAAGTCGAATTTACTGCTGTCAAAAAGCATTCATCGTAAATTCTAGGAATATGAGTATTTTCTAAACCATCTATATTATAGAATTTAATTGACCACGTAGGAGGAAAGTTAAGAATTGCGCCGCCCAACTCGGTGCTTGGATAAATGTTCAGGCGAAAGATTGTGTTGATATCGCGTATAAGTGCAGCATCTCTTTCGTTCTTAGCCATCATCTTAAATGCAAACTCAAATGAACGAATCGACATTCCTTGAAACGACGTTCTTTTATTAGGAGACATTAGTCTCCCAGTACCAAGTGTGAGCGCGTCGGCAGTCTTTTGATATCCTTTTGCTTTTGCGAGAATTGATGCGCCAATACCGGCTGCAATACCCACGCTTTTTCCTAATCCCTGACTTGCTGTGGGGCCCATGCCTTTGTCTGGTTCAATTCCCAACAAGCCAAGATCAACTGACGAGTATTCTGCCTGATCCGAAAACGTAAGACCTGCAGGAATTGGAAAGTAAATATACGTAGATCCAGTTCTGAATGCCATATGAGGATAACCCGCAGAATTGTTTCTCATATGTGATGGAAAAACAAGCAGGCCGCCTGATCCTGCTGTAGTATATCGTTCGATATTTCTGACAGCACGTGCCTCAGCAGTTACTCGCGCGCCCGATGTCTCCAACATATTTGTGGCTGCAGCCGCAATATTTCGCAAACTAGATTCGGAATTGGAGGGCATAAATAGTTAGAAGACTCGAGGAATCAAACTATTTATATGTCTTACAAGGGTAAATTCTCACCGCAGAATCCATCAAAGTATCGAGGCGATATTGGTAATATCGTATACCGATCTTTGTGGGAAAGACAGCTGTTTCGCTGGCTAGATTCAGCAGATTTTGTAAAGACATGGTCATCAGAGGAAGTAATCGTGCCATACCGCTGTAAGACAGATGGCCGCGTTCACCGTTACTTTGTCGATGCAAAGATTGAGTTTACTGATGGTCGAATTTTACTTGTTGAAATCAAACCCAAGAAAGAATCTCAACCACCTAAGAACCCAGGTAAGAAAACGCGCAAGTATATTACCGAGGTAATGACATATGCTAAGAACATCAGTAAGTGGGAAGCCGCAAATGCTTATGCGCTTGACAGAGGATGGAAGTTTGAGGTATGGACTGAGGAAACACTGAAGGGACTGGGGATCAAAATACTTTGAGGATGGGCTATAAATAGATGCCACGATGCCATCGCTATTCTCATCGCTTCGCCAGGAGCTTCAGGGCACTGGTTATGCTGCTCGCTCAAAGGAGGCGAGAGACTGGTTCGTAGAAAGAGTCAAAGAACTAAACGGGCGCATCAACCGCAACAAGTTACTTAGAGACACAGAGGTGAAACAACAGAATCTCCCAAAATGGGGATTTATGTATATGTTCCTCTATGATGCGAAGCACAAAGAAACGCTGCCATACTTTGACAGGTTTCCGCTTGTGATTATGCTTGCGCCAGCACCTGGTGGATTTCTGGGGATGAATCTGCATTACTTACATCCGCGCATCCGTGCAATATTTCTAGATCGTCTGCTTGAAACAATTTCTGATGATACGCTGACAGAGCGAACTCGGTTAAGAGTTCGATATGAATTGCTTAATAGAGCAAGAAAGATGCGCTATTTTGCTCCATGTTTAAAGCATTATCTGTTTGAGCAGATGAAATCGCGCCCAGCACAGATCATGGCTCCGGACTGGGAAACCGCAATCTTTCTGCCAACAGAACATTTCAAGGGTGCTCAAAAGACTGTTGTCTGGAGAGACTCTAAGTCAATTTACCAAAAGGCATAATCATGGCGCTGAATTCAATAGAAGATTTAAAGGCAGCTATTTCGCGAGGAAACGGTCTTGCTGTCACGAATCGGTTTAACGTCATAATGACTCCGCCGAGGAATATCAATTCGATTGCCCAAGAATTTACTATCCTTTGTGAAAATGCAAGTTTCCCAGGAAAGCAAATACTGACTGCTGATTACGGATTATTGCGGCAAACAGAAAAAATGCCAACTGGTTATATGAACGAGGAAGTGGTATTTACGTTCTTGCTAACAAATCAATATTCGATGAAAAGAATATTTGAATCATGGCTTGATACTGTATTAGACATGAATCGGTATAGAGTAGCATATAAGAATGATTATGCAACAGATATCATCATTCAGCAACTCGACAAAGAAAATTCTATTGTTTACGAAGTAAAGCTAAAAGAAGCATTTCCAATTACTGTAAGCTCAATCGGCTTCGATAATGCTGCAGAGAATTCAGTGCAGAAAATGACAGTTACCATGGCATTTACTGATTATGAAGTGAATTGAATTTAACCCGTAATTATTATGGCATTACCAAAAATCGATATACCAAAGTATGAAGTGAAGATTCCGTCAACCGGAAAGACGGTTATGTACCGTCCTTATCTGGTCAAGGAAGAGAAGATACTTATGATCGCGCTCGAGTCAAAGAATAACTCGCAGATCATGACTGCAATGAAGGACATTGTTTCTTCTTGCACTTTCAATAAAATTGATCCTGACAAGCTTTGCACGTTTGATCTGGAATACCTGTTCCTCAAGTTGCGTTCTAAGTCCGTTGGTGAAGTTTCTCGTGTGGGCATCAAGTGCAAACACTGTGAGGCCGTCAATAAGATTGAGATCAATCTCGATGAGGTACAAGTGCTGTTTCCTGAAAAGGTCGAAAAGAAGATTCAGCTAAATGACGAAGTCGGTATCACGCTGAACTATCCAAAGGCTGATTTCCTTTCTGACCAAGATGGAAAGCTTACACCAGAAACAATCACTAGTGTCATTATTGCTTGTATCGATACGATCTACGATAAGGACGGAGTATATCACGCAGCAGAGCATAAGCGTGAAGAACTTGCTGAATTCGTAGACTCGCTGAATCAGGCACAATTTCTGAAGATTCAGGAATTCATTTCCAGCATGCCTAAGCTACAAATGGACATCAAGTTCAAATGCGAAAAGTGCAAGAAGGAAAACGAATTTGAGATCTCAGGTTTGCAGAATTTTTTCAACTAGCCCTCTCTCACGACAATCTTCTGAACTACTATCAGACTAATTTTGCAATGATGCAGCATCACCACTACAGTTTAACTGAGCTTGAGGATATGCTGCCATGGGAGAGGGAAATCTACGTTCACCTGCTATCGGAACACGTTAAGCAGGAAAACGAAAGAATTCAAAAGCTCAATTCTAAAAAGTAAACTACGATGGACGAGACAAAAAAGACAACAGATCCAATAGTATCATCGCCCGATGTTACAGCCTCGTCCATCACGCCCACCGCTGCGCCCGTAGCAGAAACAAGATCAGCATCAACCAAGAAAGCGCCTGCTGCAAAGAAACGCGGATCAGCAACATCAAGCAAGGCAGCTAAGTCATCAAGCGATGGGTTAAAGAAGTTAACAGAAAAGATGGAAAAGCTCCGTATTGAGATGAATGATGTCTCAACATGGACTGAAATGATAGCGACAGACATTTCTGATTTCTTGGCAAAGACTGGGCCAGCGACTATTCCTATCGCTGCAGCAGCAGTTGCAGCCCCAGCAGCCGAAGAAAAAGAAGAATCTAAACTTGACGTTGGAATGTTCAATGAAATATTGAACTGCCTGATAGAAATCAAAGGTACATCATTTGCTACATCTTCGATAGTAATTGATCTTTATCGACCAATTATAGCAATCGCTAATGACATCGGCCACATTACCAATATGATGGCGCAGGATCTAGAATTAGCAGATGCTCGTCGCCAGCAAGAAGAAGAAAATCGGCGCGAATTCATGGCGCTGCTTGAAAAAATAACAAAGCGTCCACCAGAAAAAGAAAAGAAAGATAAGGACAAAGACGAGGATGGTAAATTAGGTCTGATGGGTTGGGTTGCTGGATTGCTAGGCGCAGCAAGTGGTTTCATCGTTGGGCTTGCAAAGGAACTAGGCGCTATCTTCAAAAACATCATCAAGATGGTGAAGGAGTCAAAGCTCGGACAAGCAATTGGTAGATTCATCGATAATCTGGGGAAAGCGTTTGAACGTGCATGGAGCAGAATCAAAGCGCTTCCTAGACTGATTGCATCTAAATTGCCTGAGATGTTTTCGCGCTTAGGGCAGAATATAGCTACTGCGTTTGAAAACTTTATGAAGATAGGCGAAAGAATGATCTCTAAGTTTAGAGCATATATTCGTCTGATATCTGACAATCCTATCTTTAGAGCTGTCGAAAAGACAGTTGCTAAAGTTGGAACACTGTTAAGCGCTGTAGGAAATAAGATTACTGCAGCAGTCAATGGCGTCAAGAATTTCTTCGTGTTCGTGGCGGATGCATTTAAGCCAGTTAAGGAAGCATTCGCAAATGTCGTATCGAAGTTTGATGCTGTCAAGAATCTGGTAAAAGGTGCTGATGCTGCTGGTGATTCGATTGGTATCATCGGCAAGGCGCTCAATACTCTAAAAGGAATCTGGGGCGCGATCACAAAGCCGTTTAAGGTATTCTTTCAGCTTGGTGAAGCACTCGGATCGCTTGCAGGAAAGGTGTTCGGATTCCTAGGCAAGCTTGCAGCCAAGTTATTCTTGCCGCTAACAATCATTATGGGAATCTGGGACTTCTTTAAAGGATTCAGCGAAAAGGAAGGCAGCATCGCTGACAAGTTTAAAGAAGGTATGGTTGGATTAGTCAACGGCCTAATCGGATGGATGGTCGATATACCAAAAAGCATCATCAGCTGGATTGCAGGCAAACTTGGATTTAAAGAAATTGAAAAAGAACTTGATATGTTCAACTTTAAGGACTTCATTAGAGAGTTCATAAACGTCGGACAAGAAATGTTTGAAGGTATATTCAATTTCTTTATGAACACGTTGCCAGAATTAGTCGGTAAAATAACCGATGTAATCTCTGGTTACTTTAAAGAAATATGGGAAGGCTTCAAGGGCATATTCGTGGGATTAAAGGATATGCTACTTGGTAAGATTGATTTCGTAGACTTCTTCAAGAGTATTGTCGCTGGATTGATAAAGGTATTACTTGCACCAGTCAATTCGCTTGGCAAACTTGTAGGATTTGATATCACGAAGAAAGCATTGGATATGCTTGGCCTGGGCGGCGAGGCATCTGCTACTGGCGGCGGTAGTGCTGCTGCCACGCCCACATCTTCTACTCCCCCTTCAGAATCCGGGTCACCAGCACTAGATCGTATCGATGCATATGCGAGCACTCTTAAGCCAACAACTGCACTTGATAAGCGCTTGGCAATGGAAAGCATTACACCGATGGCTAATGTAACTGGTGCTTCTTTAAATGAAACGTCTCAATCAACTCAGGCGATGAAGGATGCTGCAAGTGTCGCAAATAATACATCAGTTGTAGATGCAAGTAGCCGCACCAACGTAACGAACAACAATCAGTCTGTTACTTACGGCGGTGGTCTGTCAATTCCTGATAGAACTGGAATGATCTTCAAAGCATCACCTTACGGAATATAATCTATGTACCAATACAAATGCAGAATCAATAAGGTCCTCGATGGTGACACAGTCGATATCGATCTGGATTTAGGCTTCAATATTGTGCTCGCAAATCAGCGAGTTCGTATGCTGGGAGTGGATACTCCTGAATCGCGCACAGCCGATAAGGAAGAAAAAGTACGCGGCACACTTTCTAAAAAGAAATTAGGCGAAAAGCTACCTATTGGATCTTGGGTCAAGATTAATACGCAACGGGATGATGGCAACGACGATAAGTTTGGCCGTATTCTCGGCGAGTTTATTTTAGATGACGGCACTAATGTCAATAAATGGCTAATCGAGAATAACTATGCGGTTCCTTATCAAGGCGAGAATAAAGAACTCGTTCAGGAAGGTCATCAGGCAAACAAGAAAAAGCTAATCGAGCGCGGCGAATTGCCGAAAGACTTGTAACTAAAAAAAGCGGCCTTTCGACCGCTCTTCGTTTGAGACGCTAGACTGAGAAAACTATTAGTCTTCCTTCGCGAGCTTCGCGAAGTAACTCAGTGTATCCTCGTCACCAGCTTCCTCATCAGCCTCAACAGCTGCCTTGCGGGCAGGCATCGGAGCAGCCTCAGCAGAGGCACGACGCGGAGCAGGCGCTGTCTCATCGAGCTGAGTACGTTCCGCAGTGGTGAGCACTTGGCCCGATTCACCCAGAACATCCATCAGCTTGCGTGACAGCTCGTCATATGACTTGTAGTTCTTCGGATCGATGAACTCAGCAAGCGAGTGCAGCTGATTGTAGACTGTTTCCAGCTTACCTTCATCACCTCCGAACAATGGAGTAGGAGCAGCAAACTCAGACTTGTCGTAGTTGCGGTATCCCTCAACGTTGCGGATCTTGAGCTTGAAGTCAGCACCCTCCCAGAAGTCAAACGGATTGACGGGTTTCTCGTCTTGGAACTGCGGCTGCATCAAGTCGAGGATCTTATCAAAGATCTTCTTGCCAAACTTGAAGCGAAATACCTTGCCGTCGTTATTCGGATTAGACGGGTCGGAGATCACCAAGATGTTGGCGACATAATGCAGACGACGCTTGCGCTCACGGACGAGTTCCTTATCGGAATCAAGTCCGGAATTCCAAAGCTTCGAATTGAGCTCAGCAACCGGATCCTTCTGACCGATAGATGTCAGAGAGTTCTCAATATACCACTTGCCCGTGGGACCCTTGAAGCCATGGTTCCAATAACGGACCCAGGGAAGTTCCTCGCCCTTCGGCGCAGGAAGAAAGCGGATCACGGCATAACCGTTACCAGCCTTGTCAACAGTCGGGCTCCAGAGCGTGTCGTCCTTATAGGACTTTTCACCGCCGCCATTGCCAGCGGCTTTAGCAGCCTGCGATTGCAGGTGCGCGATTTGGTTTGCGGAGCGATTCTTTTTTAGGTCAGCGAATGACATAGTATTTTAGTGTATGATTGCGTATGGTATTGTATGTTAGCGTCCTCCGTTTGCAAACCTTTTCAGCACAATAGACTTGCACTTACTAATGTCTACGTTTTGACGGAGAAAGGGCCGGTATTTTCGGATTGACTTCTCAAATTCTGGCCAGAAGATCGTCTCTGTTACGTTCTGATGCTTCATAAAATTGAGTAGCTCATCAAAGACAGTTATTGTCTCTTTTGAGATTTCGTTTTCACCGAAAAGCTTGACTATTTTAGGATGATTCGTGCCATCGCGAGCAAATAATTGATCGAATGTCAGCGAGTTCTTCTCACAATAGTCAGCGAGTTTGTCGACCTCACTTGTAAAGAAGTACGTGAACGAGTCTCGCTTTTTGAGCCAGTCTCGGTATACTTCTTCACCCGTGTTATCGAGCAGGTTGCCTGCCCAGGTGCTGCGTCCCCATTTAGAGAAGTTAGCAACTAGGAAGTCAACCAAAGTTTTTTGTTCGGGATACTTCTTAGCCAGCTTGGCGAAGTGAAAGCGATCCCGTCTTTGAAGGAACGACTTCTGGCTAGCAGAAGTTCTAAAGTTGTACTTTAAGGCGTCGTAAGATTCGGACTCAAAGTGCAGCTTCAGCGCAGTATATATCTGATATGCCTCCCAAGGCTGCATTACCTTGTCAGTTGATGCGAAGTCCAGTAGATCTTCTCATACCCATTCTCTTCCTTGTTGAATCCAATGGCGGTTTTCAGCCGTTCAATGAATCCGTTCGGGGTATGGCAGATCATACTGTACTTCGAGAGTTCATTGTATTGCTCCTGAGTGATGACTTTATCAGCCAGAGCCGTATTCAGAAATGCAGTGGTGGCCGCTTGACCGGTCCTCTGCAGATCGTTCTGATCGAGTGTGTAGACCTTCATCATTGAAAACGACGGATCAGGGAGCTACGACGGTACTTGATGCCATTGTGCTTGCGGCCATTGCCAAACGCGCCAGGCGTAACATCAGGATGGCGGCCGCGGCGAGGACGAAACTTCAGTGGAATCTTAGCGGGCGTAGCGGCCAGCGAACCATCGGGATTAGCGGTAATGTTTACGGTTTGTTCTGTGCTCATAAAAAGTTATTCAGCGAGTTAGACTTAGGAAGAAGATTAGATGCCATACCTTCAGCTTCAATCTTAGCTTTAATCGACGGCACGATCAGCTTGCCAATATCGGCAGGATCGATCTGATGCTCATTGCAGATATGTAGCACTGCCTCGATGTAAGTCATCTTCTCAACTTTAACAAGTTCTTCTACTCGTTGAGTTAATGTAGTTTTAGTTAAGATGTTATCTAACATTAGTTGTGATTCCAAGATGATATAATACAGCCTTGATTAAATCTTGTAAAGGATAAAGCTATTAGCTATTAATCTTTCTTATCGAAGACTCGTAGCAGTACTACATCCTCATTGATTCGTACCTTGGGTTTACCTTCCTTCGTAGTCAGCTTTTCCCAGGCCTTTTCAATCTGCTTGGCGGTATTATTCAGCACAACCTCCAGGAATTCGTTAGGCTTTCGCAGACGAGTGCAACGACTATTAGTTTCATCGACGTTCTTGAGCGAGGTTCCCTTGATCGAGAAACCTTCCGCTGACTGAGCAACATAGTCAAGCAGCATACGCTTCTTGGTATTGAATGCTAGCAAACGATATGCACCAACAACTCGTGTCGGATTGATCGATGCAATCTTATACTCGGTGTCTTCTTTGCGGTATTTGAGCTTGGTGATCTGCTTGTCTGCAGACTTAGCACGCTTCTTGCGCGGTGCACGAGTTGCTTTTGCAGCATGGCAGTAACGGCTCAGATCAGCGAGCATCTGTTCTGTCGCATCGATGCGGTCACGCAGCTCAGGCCCTGTCAGATAGCGATAGCCTTCAACCAGATCGGGGTCAGTCTTGTCACGCGCAGCAACCATTTCATCGCGCTGCCGCGTCAGCCAGCGTTCAACGAGCGGGCAAGCTAGGGCGGATAGATCGTGTCCGTTCATCGTCTCATACAGATCGATGCGGCGCACCTTCTGCCCCTTGGTTCGCATCCAGTCATCAAGCAGAACATCAAGATCCATGATGACTGTGCGCTGCGCCTTGGCCTTCAGAAGAAGCATCGGCGAAATAGCTGGCGCAGTATCTACTGCCACAGTATCTGGCTGCTTAGCACGCCGGCCTTCTGCAATCGCTTTGATCAGTGCATCAGAGACAAATGCTGCGTCAGAAGGTTGCTCGTTTTCAAGTTCAGGATGCAGCGCCGGCATACCGCGGTTCATACAGATGCACAACGTGCCAGCAGTAATACCCGGAAGATAGTCGGGCGCAGCTTTTACTGCAGCAATGTCATCCTTAGAATAACTGTTGCGCTCCATCCACTCAAAGACAGCGCCTTTCGTCTGCACCGCATCCAAGTAGTAGTTGTAAAAATTGAATGCGCGAGAACGTTCTTTCTTGAACTTCTCCAGATCCCAACGCTCCCAGCCATCCCAGACAGGCTCGTCACCTGTATACCGAGTGTCGATGGCGCGGATCTTGTAGCTTGTGTTCGGAACTTTTGCTTTGCGCGCCATATTAGATCAGGTTCAGATTTACTTCAAGTGGCGCGGGCGTGTAACCAGTGACAGAATCGACACGGAACGAGCGCCAGCCATCTGAATCAAGATCGTAAGCGCGAATGACATCCAGATTCTCTTTGATCTGCTTTGTGCCCTTCGGATGCTTATCCTCTGGTACGAGAATGTCGTTGAGCGTGCAGCGCATATCTCGCTTAGTTCCATCAACCTTGGTGAATGTCACAACAACCGGATCTCCGGCGCGAAGAACTTTGAGCAACTGCTCGCGAGTGTATTTAGTCTTAGTCATAGTGTAGATCCTGCCATAAACGGCACGGAATGTAAATCAAAAAGTTCTGTCAAATGAGCCTACCTCAATCTGAGTTGAAGTATCTTTTTATGTTAACTAGGCCAACAGTGTCATCTTGTGAACGAAGGCCGAAACGTATATCTTGATCTACTTACTAGAAGTAGGCTCATTTCACAGAACAAAGGTATTTATTCTAGCGAGTTTTTCCAACCTTTGGGCGTGTGGATTGTGCGTTCAGAAACTATCTTAGTGACGCGAACTTTATTGCCATCTTTCATCATTTTCTTGACTGCTTCTCTCATAGAGACAGGATTGACGAATCGGCCAGCTGGCTCCCAACTTGGCTCAGGCCATACTGCGCGCCACTCAAGGCGGTACTCGACTTTAGTTTTTGCTTTCACGGTAAACAATTATTGCCTCGACCGATCGAAAAGATGGCTCAAGATGCAACCATCACGCAATTCTCTTGGTGTCTTACGAGCAGACATCGGAACATCGTTCATGAATTCCAGATAGTGTGCTCGCTCATTTTGCTTCACACTCTTTTCAATTCTAAGTGCAGAGTCAATGTCTGATTGGGGAGGTTGAAGATGTGAGTCGTTCATTGTTTGATTTACAGCGACCGCGAAACTTTGTTCCAGTAGTTCTCGAGGTTCTTCTGCTTGGCGTCGGCCACCGGATTGGCGACTCGCTTCCATGCGCCCGCACCACCGTTCCAGATGAACGCCAATTCCTTGTTGGTCGCATCACGGCCGGTCGTTTTGCTAATGTGTTTAGAGTAATGGCTTAGCACAATCTCGGCAACAGCGCGCGCCTTAGTAGGGTCGAGCATCTCACGATGCGTAAAGTGCTTGCCAGACAGGCGGTTAGCCTCGGCGACAGTAATCGCATGGATCTGAAGAATGCCGAGAGCTTTGCCGGAGTCGCCCACCGCAGCGGCGTTGCCATTTGACTCGACGCGGATCAACGCATCAATCAGACGCGACTGGTCGGCAGCAGCCGCAGCGGTCGTCAGAGCAAGAAGCGCAAGTATCATTTTCATAAGACTATGCTACACACTCTGAGCAAAAAGTAAAGCTATTTAAGTTGCGTAACCCGTTGATAGCCAACAGGCACGCTAAGTTTTTCTAACCCGTTGACTACCAATTAGTTACACCAGTAGGCCTCATCGCCCACAGAGCAGCCGTACGGCGTAGCAATGTCTTCCTTGACGAGAGCACCGTTCATCGCGCTACGCACGTAGTGGTAATCAGTTGCGTTCTTGCCAGCCTTGAGGCGGTCGCGAAGACGCTTGGAGAGATCGGAGATTTTTACAGTGACTTTCTTGTCGTCATTCTTCGCACGACGCGGCACAAGTACGAGCTCCACGCCATTGTTTCGCGTGATGCGATAGCGGACACCATTGTACTTGACAGTCTTCAGTTCGTTTTTCATCATAGCAATATCCTACACAAATGGCTCAAAAAGTACAGGACAGAAAAGTTCGTAACCCGTTGATGCTCAGTAGGACATCTCCCAACGCTCAAAACTCGTGTTAGTTGCAAAAACTTTGTAGAGCAACGCCCAGTCGTCTTCTTTGACGGGCAAGACCGAGCTAGCGATGATCTCGCGCTCGCGAGTTTGTGTCTGTCCAATAACTTGCTTTTCGCGCGGCAAAAACTGAACTACAGTTCGCGTACCGTCAGTCATCCAAGATTTAGAGACAAAGGATGTCACGACATTAGTACGAGCGGCAAGTTGCTTAGCATTCATCATGGCAATATCCTACACAAATGGCTCAAAAAGTACAGGAAAGAAAGTTACGTAAGTAACTGACTATCAGTCGTTCACTATAGTAATCCGAGTACCATCGAAAAGATTGTCGGTATAGCACTTGAATTCGCCGTCCCATCCGTCTTCATACCCAGGCGCATTGGTATCGATCTCGTAGAAACGAGTTTGTCCAGTACGAATAGAAGTAATGGCAAACCGGCTGATGTTCTCGTGACGGTTGCTCAGTATATCACTAATCTTAGCAGTACCGTGAGTACCCTTCCACTTGAATTGATCCGAGGTAAAGTAGTGCAGTTTCATTATCACTACACTACATACCTTGAGCTAAAAGTACAGGAAAGAAAGTTACGTAAGTCGTTGATCTACTTAGATGTCGCTCTGTAGACGCCATCCCACTGTTCGCCCGGGTCATTGTCGCGCAGATACTCGATTCGTTCGATCATCATCTCATAGTATCCAGCCATGAAATCCATCCGAGTAGCAAGGTCTTTTGCCAGTGCAATCGCTTTGTCCCACTGGCGTGCGCGGTAGTATTCCAAGAAATGGTCATGGCTGCTAGAATAGGTACTAGTACCCTTATCGAAAACAGTGTAGATCTTCACGCCTTCTTTCTTGCCTTTCACTGCAATGCAGTCGAGCTCGAGCGTAGGATAGACATCCTTGACCTTCTCTCGTGTCACTGGTCCAAGCACAATTTTGACGCCGTACGGTTTTGACTGACCCTCAAGGCGAGAAGCAAGATTGACGTGGTCGCCTAGACAGGTGTAGTCGAACCGCTGCTCAGATCCCATATTGCCTACGACTACAGTACCAGTGTTAATTCCCAATCCCATACCGAATGCCGGCACACCTTCCCTTGCGATCTCTTCATTGAACGCTTTGAGGCTACCCATCATTTCAAGTCCTGTCTCGACGGCATGGATGGCATGAGAACTATCATCAAGCGGCGCATTCCAAAATGCCATCTGAGCATCACCGATGTACTTGTCAAGTGTGCCTTTCTTTTCAATGATCGAGCGCGTCATTGCAGTCATATAGCGGTTCATAATCTGCGTCAGTCCCTGCACGTTCTTTCCGTAGTGCTCAGAGATCGCGGTGAATCCGCGGACATCAGTGAACATAATCGAGAGCTCGCGTTCCTCGCCACCCAGCTTGAGTGCATCGGGATTCTTCTGCAGCTGTGCGACCTGATCCGGTGAGAGGTATGTCTCGAACTGCTTCTTGATTTGCTGCTTGAGCTTGAATTCCATCACGAAGCGCATAAACAGCGCAGATCCCCAGCTTGCAATCAACGCGCCCACGATCCAGGTATAGTCGGCAAGCATACCCAGATTAAACAGATAGAATCCTGCGCCGATCGGCAGAGCAGCAAGTACAGCAAAGATCAGGCCAGCGATGCCATATCCTAGGTAGCAGATCGTTACCACTGCAATTGCTGCAACTAGCAGACCAGCGCCTAGCTCATACAGATCAAATTCTGCGGGACGTTCGAGACGTGCTTCATCGATCAGCATTTGCAATGCCTGCAGATTAACTTCATATCCATAACTTGTTCCGAGTGGAGTAGCAACAGTATTTGCAAGACCTTCTGCTGTCGGCGCGATAACAACAATCTTTCCTTTTATCGCTGACCAATCTTTTGCGGTGTATGCTACCGATGGAAAGGTATACTTGAAATTGAGCCAGACTCGCGCATTCGCATCGGTTTTGATTGGCGGAATACCAGCAACTCGAATTGCTGAAATACCCGCCTCAGATACTTTAGCTTGATTGCTTGCCTCGCCGCCAAAGACGCGCAGCACTTCAAGTGGTAGAGTAGGATATTTCTCGCCTTTGACCTGAACAATCAGTGGTAAGCGACGTACCACGCCATCAAGTTCGGGTGCTGTTAGTAGCATGCCTACACCTGCAGCTGATTTACCAATGTCACCAACTGGTCCTATTGCCGCTGGATAATCGAATAGCCAATCTTCAGCACCTCCGCCGATTGTTGCAAGACCGCGCGGTACTGGCTCACCTTTGCCCTTTTGTGCAGCCGATTGAGCGATGATGACTGGCGCCTTGCCGAGTTGCTCGACAAATGCAGCATCGCCGCCTAGACGATCTGGTTCTGCAAAAATGATTGGAAGCACAACAGCTGACGCGCCTTCGTCAAATGCCCGCTGAATACCCGCGGCAAGAACATCGCGCTTCCAGGGCCATTGGCCATTTGTTTCTAGCGCGTCTTCATCGATCTCGATCACCGCGATGTTTTCTGCCACACGCTTTTCTTGTAGTCGCTGGTAGTAATCTAAACCTTTTAGGCGTAACACCTCAATCGGATATGGATCCCAGATACGTAGCAAGATTGCTACGACGAGCACACTAAAGCCAACTGCAAGTGTTTTGAGAGTATGTTTCTTCATTTCTTTTGTATTACTTTCACAGATGATTTATCGCCAAAGTTTAGCGGGTATGTTTTAGTACCTGCTGCTGTCGTGACCTCCACTGTCAGACTGGCATTTGCTTTTGTGGTGTAGTACAGGATCTGTCCGCTGTTATCAAGCGAGAGTATAGCATTCACTCCATCTGTAGACCATCCAGGATTTGTTGTCATACTTACCAGAACAGGAGTAACTGGCGCAGCTGGAGCCACTACCTTCTCGATTGCCTGAGCGGCCGCCTGCAATACTGCAGGCTGGATTGCTGCCAATTCTAACTTAGTTTCGACAGGAGCTGGCTCTTCTGTCTGAGCCACTGCTTCAGCAGTTGGTGGCGTATCGACCTGAGAAACCGCAGTCTTATTGTTTTCAGACTTTGTGCTGGCTCCCCTTTTCGGTTTATTATCTTCTTCATTGCTAGATTGATTCTGCTTTTCTTTCTTTTGCTCTTTAACAGCCTGAGACACCTGGCGCGGAGTCTCCACGATGAGCATATTGTTGATCTTTGACTCATCCTGAAAGTCTAGTATCACTGGTACTGTCGGTGCAATCGTGGATGACGCAACGAATGTGGCCTGATACGCCTGATTGAGCATCACAGTTCCGGAGAGATTCGACACTGAGATCTCTCCAACCAACGGAGGTCCTCCGGCCGCCAGTGGCTTTGATGGTAAAAGGACGATCAGACTCTTGCCGTCCTCCGATACCGTCATAGAGAAGTCAGTACCACGCACCGAAACCTTGGCTGTCGGAGTCTGAACCTTGACGTTTTCTCGACTGTTCTTGGCAATGGCTCCGGATGCGTACCTCACAGTGCCGAATGCAGCCTTGACAGACAGTGATCCTTTACCACTCTTTGGATCATAAACGAACTCATCGATCTTGAGCTTCGAGAACTCTGTGACTTGCATCTTAGTATTATCCTCGAACGTGATGGACACACGAGATTTTAAAGTCTCGACTGAGTCATTCATCTCAACTCCAACCTCTACTTTACCTTCAATCTTGTCTTTGCCTCGCACGATCTGCGTAGGGCCAGTGACCTCCATCATCTTTCCGATATAAGCCTTTGCAGACGAAGCAGCCGCTAAAGCTAAAGCAATAGCGGCTGTCTGGCCAAACTTCATAATCTAAAGACTAAATCAATTTCCTGGAGGAGTAATTGAATTTGTAGTCTGTGATGGCCCAGTAGGTCCATTCGTTCCATTTGTAGTCATAATCGGAGCATAACCGGCAGTTGTCTGAACAATCTGCACGTTATTTGTCGATCCAGTCATCGTGTAGTTCAGAGTCTGCTTTTCAAGTCCGGCCTGATAGATTGTCAGGTTGTTGCTTGAGCCTGTAAGCACAACGGTCTGCTCGTGACCAGTTTTTGCAGCAGCGCCTCCTGGGTTTCCGATTTGGGTGGACTTGATGTTATTGGAGTCACCAGTGATCGAGTAGTCCAGGTAGTTGTATTTACCTGAACTAATTCCAAAGCGCAGGTCGTTGGAATTACCTTGAACGTTGAAGATAAGGTCCGAATTGGTGAAGGTAGCCTTAGTGGTATCACTATTCGATGTGTGATCCACCGAGGTATCTCCATTGAGTAAGAACTTGTTTGAGTTTCCATTCAGCAGTATGTTTGCATTGTTGCTGGCGCCGCTGAAGTAATACTGTTGAGTGTTGCTGTTGCCAGTAGCAACTGTCAGTAATTTCAGATTATTGGCGCTAGCAATGGAGAACTTCGTGTCATTACTATTGCCGATTTGGCGCATCTCGAACACGATGTTATCTCCAGTGATGTCACTTTGGGCTGCAGCCGAAGTGCCGATTTTGTTCAGGCTTCCAACCTGAACGAGCGTGGTGTTTCCACCAGTTGTTATTTGATTTATGTATATCTGATTCTGAGCCAGTGCTGTCGCAGCTGAGAGCAGAAGCAGTGTGAGTGCTACGACTGAGGTCTTCATTTGTCGGTTGTGGGTTGGTTGTTAGCTGTGACGAATTTCCATAATCCAGTTTTGGCTCCCTGATATATGATTTCAATCACAGCCTGGTCAATAGCACTGCGAACCGCAATTGTGTTGGGTTCGTTTGCAGTCAGGCCAATTTCCGATTCTGCGGGAGTTACTCCATGCTCATAAAACTTAAAAAGGTTTCCGGAGGTCGCGACACTTGTGATTGTCTTTGTGACAGCCACAGACAGTAGGACCTCGCCAGTTTGAACTGAAATGAATCGAAGCGAAACAGTAACTACATCTTTGCGGTACTGAGTGCTACCAGAGATTCCAAGTAAGCTGGCACCGGCTCCTCCTGTCAGTACGTTAGTGTCGTATCCGATAATCCCGCCTTCTGCGATGATTCCCGCAAAAAGTAGTGGTGATAGTTTTTCGGCCTCTTTACCGAAGAAGGATTCTCGTGTCTGCGCGATCAACTGCCGTTCCTTGATAAGATTGTCCAGAGATGCGCGTTCTAGAACCTGAAACCACTTGCCCTGTCCTGCAATTCTGAGTGCATCGATCAACCATGATTCTGCACCTTGAGTAACGGCCGAAGAAAAGGATGCATACTGATCAACTGTTTTTCTCTGTCCAGTCTTGTCAGCAAATGTATAGACAGCAATCGTGATTCGGCTGCCATCCATTGTTGGCAGAGAATTGAGTTGCTTCTGCAATGGTGACTGTTGAGCCAACGGCGCTTCGATAATGCGCGGCGATCTCGGCAGCGAGCCACAGCCAACTAAAGACAGCCCCAGCGTAATTGCTATCAGCGCTCGTATCATCCGTTTGGAGGAGTGCCTAGCGATCCTACTGGCACCTGAATTGAAGTCGTATTTCCTGTAGAAGGATCGACGATGTACAGAGTGACAAAATCCCCTGCTCTATTCCATGTTACTGTTGCTCCACCTTGCAAATTGATAACGCCAAAAGTAGCACCCGATGCATTGAAGATCTCGTCGGTAACCTGAGATGCAAGCTGCGAGTAGATTCTTGCCTGAAGATTAACGATGAAGTTATTCAGCGGAGTATTCTGCCCTGCAAGCTTAAGATTTTCTGCCTCTGCCTTCGCAACGTCCTTAATTGTCTGCTTTCGAGTACGTGCTAAATTCTCCTGAGTAAAAACATGAGATGAATACCCGATACCGTTGAATGCTGGAGACTTAAACGAATGCACCATGTCCGATCCACGGACACAAGATGGCATTATGCTAAGAAACAGGATTATTGCTAGAGTTAGAAGCATCCACGTGTCTGATGACTGGTTGCGGTTTTGTTTCATCCGGTTTTGGTATTGGAGGGTTTGTGCGGCTTATTGGATTTTCGCCGCGTTGTACCTCGATAGCAGTATTGATCTTTTGCTCAAGACGAATCAGATCGTTATCGAGCATACGGATTCTATCGATCAGAGCAATCATCGTTTTCTTTGCTTCTGATAGCTTCGAGTTGATATTTTCAGTCACAAATTTCCAGACGAAGTAAATGAAGTATCCCATGCCGCCCGCAGCCATGATGGGCAGGCCGTATTGGTTTACTGCATTTTTAAAAGTATTAATCTCTTCTTGCATCGGTCTTTCCGTCAGTACGCGCCAATCTTTCTAGATCGACTCTCAGACCAAAGCGCGAGGATACAAGAGCGTCAATCCTAATCAGATCGTTATTCATGGTACGAATACGATTGTTCAACATCGTAGCCAGACCGTTGAGCGATTCCACATCTGAAACAACTCCGGCCAGGATGTACTTCAGTAAGATCACTATGAAGACTCCGCCGACAGCCACTGCGGCTACCGAGAAGCCCAAATCCATTATTGACTTGAAGGTCTCGAAGTTCATTCAGTGATGATCTTGGCGATGAATGTCTCAAACTCCTCTACCTTCTTGACGCGATTAGGCCACTTAATGTATTCCTTTTCTGGGTTCTTCTTTAGATTCTGTAGGAGAGGAAGTATTGCATTATAAAGCCGATTAAGCTTGTCCTCGTGCTCGGCAACGCGCTGGTACGCCACATCAACTTGCTTTGTGACCTCCAGTTCGTTCTCGTCAACTGCTGTAAATCCAAAATCAAAAATAGGATCTTCGTTTGCGCTCATATTAGGTAAGTAATGCTGAAACCATAAAACCCAAAGTAAATCCCATTGCTGCGCCAATCACAAGAGCATAGATAGCATCTAACACTCGGTCGCCTTGATAGGCAATCGACTGAATTGCTATTTTCTTTGCTCTTTCTTCAGCTGGAGATTTTGAATCCATAAAGGTGACGCTGGGTGAGGCGTCATCCATATTTATAGATTCTTGAGCTATTACCTAGGCTATTACCTGATGGAGCGTTTTGCTTATTGCTTTACGCTTATCTTGCGCGTGTTTTATTCCAGGGTCAAAATTTCCCCACTTATTGTCCACATTTGTTTTAGATAGACGAGCACGAGTGGCGTCATAACGCGCTGCAATTCTTTCGATTGGCCCGATGTGGTGATAATGCAATAAGTATGTTGGTGGTTCAACCTCTGGTGATGGACACTGCCGATCATTTCCATCAATGTCGATCCAAGTGCAGGTATGAGCACCTGCAGAAAAATCTATGCTGCGTAGTCGTCTGGGCGAGAACAGTACTGGCTTTCCATACCACTTATCATCGCGACCACCCATCTTGATCTCATCGTAAATCTGACCAGATGTAGTGGGCATTGTTTCGCTGAACATCTCAAATCCATATGGCTTGATCACACCTAGCTTTTGCGAATCGTACTGCTCGAGCGTATACTGAACACCCTTTGGAAAGTAGATCAGCTCATCTGCATCTACACAAATTACCCAGTCTGACTTGTGGTTATTGATCCAGCCGGTATTCTTGATATGCTTTGCTACCGCATCATTTAGACCATCAGTCTTCCAATCCTGCACTATTGCTCCGTATTCTCGACAGATGTTACGGCTATTGTCTGTCGAGAATGCATCGTAAACTAGTATCTTGTCTGCAAACGTGCGGTAGTGCCGCAGCGTGTAGGGTAATATAGTTTCCTCGTTAAAGGCGAGGATCAGAACCTGAATGTTCACTTGGTCTTGATGAAGGTAGTTGAATCTACTGGCTTTGCAACGTTCTTATATCCGCGCGTCTGAGCAGCACGGAAGACAAAGTATGGCCACCAAAGCAGCTTCGGCACCTTAATGATCTTCACGTTTGAATTCGTGATAGTTGGAACAGCTGCATCCCAAAGACGAACGATCACTGGCTTGCCATCCGTGGACTTAAGATTATTGAGTGTGACGTTGCGAGTAGGTGCACGACCGATCCACCAGTAATTGTCAAACTGACCAATGTCGATATCGCAGTCTTTTCCATGACCATCAAATAGCACGTTGTCGAGCAGCACACCATCAATTGATCCCTTCAGCGTGATTCCATTATGAAACGGAATCAGAGTGGTGTTGAAGATCTTGTAGTTTGAGCCACGCACCACATCGATACAATCTTCCTTGCCGCCATGAATTGTGCAGCCCTCGACAACACAGTTTGTGCTATTCGAGAACTTCAGAATATCTGAGTAATCAAGTGCGTTGATTCCAGTATCTGGAAAGACGCGGTTCTCAATCACAGTGCCGTTTTCTCCAGCGTGCGACTCGTAATTTTTGTCGGCTGCCATATTAGAAAGAAACCGGAGCCATTTTAATTGTGGCAGAAGCAGAAATGCTTTCGGCAGGCATTTTGCGAACAAATGCTTCGGTGTAAGTCTTTAGCGTAAAGCTACCAGTAGTAACATCCGATGCATTTTTAATTGTGACCAAAACATCGCTCGCAGTGCTATTGTAAACGCGAATAAGCTGATGACCATTTAGCGTGGATCCAGCGGTTCCAACAGAAGTTTCTGCGGCAAGTACTTTAAGAATTGTAGCGACCATAGTGATTTATTTATTGAGTTTGCGAATCGCGTATTGCGATCCTTTTCCTAGAAATTCGATGTGATCCGCATAGCACGTGGCAAATGCATCAATTGCTACTCCTGGGCAATCAATGTCTCGCGGCATTACGCGCCAGCTGTAGTCATCAAATACTATCACGCCACCCGGCCTTAGTATTTCAAATGAAAGTACTGCATCGCGTAGCACGTTCATTGCATCGTGCGCAGCATCGATGTAAACAAAATCAAGCTGGAGATTGCTACCCCAGAGCAGCTGATTTGAATACTCTGTATGAATGACGACATTAGAATATTGCTTGAGCTTTTCGCGGGTGATTGACTCGTTCTTCGTGCAGTCAATTCTTGCGATAGAATGCTCGACTGATCCTGTGAATGGATCAACACAGATATACTTGCTAGTAGGGTCAGTAAAGATGTTGTCAAGAAACCATTGAGCAGAATCACCCTGAAAAGTGCCAAGTTCCATGCCAACAATGTTGGGCTTACCCTTAAGATGTCCTATCCATTTGAGCCAATTAGGCCCATGGACTCTGCCGCATTCACTTTTAGCAATATTCTCCATGTGGGTCTATTTATAAATAGCTCGGAATGATGCGATTACTTGCAGTATTACCTTTACTATTTTTGCTCACTGGTTGCCAAATGCTGATGGGTTTAGGAAGTAAGATAGGGTCGCTAGGTGATCGACTCAATAAGAATAATGGCGACACCTCGGGTACTGTCGCAGGCGCAACGGCAACAGCAGGCGCAGTGGATCGTATGACAGAAATTGCTCGGCGCGAAGCTGAAGCGCGCAGAGCACTCGAGGCACAATACGAAAAGTTTCGCCAGGAGTTAGCAGCGGCTTATGCAGCACGCGAAAAGGTAGACAACGAGAATTTCGACAAGATTTCAGAGATCAACTACGGCATCATTTCTGCTACAGAAGAGGTAGTAGGTCTCGACAAGCGAGTACTGATTGCAAATCTCAAGGCCAAGGAAAACGCGGAAATGCTAATGCCAGTGCCTGATCCTAAGAAGAAAGCAATCGATGCAGAAATACTGGAAGATGTTAAGAAGGAACTCGTCGATATTACAAAGAAGTACGAAGCAAAAACCAAAGAGGCGCAAGCTGCTGCTAAACGCTATGAGGAAGCCGATGCGCTTGTCAAGAAGAAGGAAGCAGAAAAGGTAAAGCTTCGTATGGATCAAGCGACTGCGCTAAAAAAGATTCAGGAAGAACAAGCTGCAGAACGTGAACGAATGCTTAAAGAAGCTAAAGATGCTGTCGAGATTGCAAAAGAAAAGCAGCGTCTTGAGATGGTCGGATGGATTGTTAAGGCACTGCTGGGCGTGGGTATTCTACTGCTGCTGATCGGATTCCTGATGAAATCACCGACGTTTATTGTCTCTGGTATTGCAATGCTTGGCCTGTCATATGTCGCTGCCACAATTCCGTTCTGGGTTGTTGCGACAGTGATGGGATTGGGCGTGCTTGCAATGGTGCTATTAGATCCGAAGGGCAAACCACACTTTGCAAAGAAAAAGGCGGAAGCACCAACAACGGTACCTCCGCCTTCACCTCCACCATCTGCGCCTACCTTACAGTAGGGCGCAAAGTATTATTCGGTATCTTCGCCTTCACCTTCACCCTCTACGAAAGCGTAGAGCTTCTTGGCGATCTTGAGAGCCTCACGGACGCGCTTGTCCTCTGGGATCTCGTATCCCTTGCCATCACCAGCGAGGTGACGGGCAAGATCAAGTTGAGTGAAGTACGCGCTGTCAGCCTGTGCGACAGCGAGCTGAAGAACCTCGAGACGAATCTCGTAAGCATTTTTACCAGTATTAGCCATTGTTTTTCCTTTTCTTTTTGGGTTGTGTCTGTGTGTCTGTGTGTTGGGTAGAAGGTACAGACTTATCCTTCACCCCAAAAATTGAATCCCAATTAGCAGCAAAGGCATCTTGCGAAACGCTAAATGGCCGCGGTTTAGATCCTTTGCCGTTACTCATTTCTGATCCTCGATGATCTCGACTGTCCAATCTGATCCGTTATAGACATGATCCGAAAGAATTTCTTTTTCTTGCTCGCTGGTAATACCTATGCGCTGCGCGATACGATCTACCAGAATATCGGTATACTTATTGTGGTGGTCAATCATTGCGCGGACAAACTCGATGTCCGCCAAGTGTTTCTTTTCGATCTTAAGCTTCTTCATATTTACTTGGAATGTATGGCTTGTAGTCAGCATATGCTTCTGTCTTTGCAACCTCGGTATTCAATGCCTTAAACCAGCCATTGCGGACATGAAGCTGGCCGGGAGCACCAGTAACTTCACAAGTTCTCGCAGATGCAATCTCTGCAAAGTGAACTACACCATCTATATAATCTCTATACCGCTTGTTGACCTCTTTAAGATCAGGATACTTTTCTTCTAGACGAGCATTTTCTTTATCAAATTCTAGATGATAGTAAAAGCGCAAGCTACCAAACTTTTCTTTAACTTGATCTGCAACAACCTGAGGTGCTTCAACTCGATAATAGTAACTCTGCTTACCCATAAGATGGTTGTACGGAGTAATACCAAATAGCTTGCCATCTTCTTCATCAACCTCAACAGAGGTATTGTAGGTGTATGTCAATGCCTCGCAAAGAGTATCTAGCAGATCGTACCAACCATCGCCGACCTCAAAGCCCCAGGACATACAAGACTCCTGTGGTGACTTGCTGCGATTGATAAAAATCTTAGGATATTTCTCGCAGAGTTTCTTGTCTAGTTCTGGGCTCATAGATTGCCTCCGTAGTAATTATACACCTTCTGCAGCGCAGATAGATCATCCATTTCTTCCACGAGCGCCATTCTGTCGTATGCAGTCAGCTTCTTGCGGCTTGTAATCTTATTAATGCTGCGCTCGAGTGTGTCAATTGACTCGCGCAAAGAACAGATTACGATGCGATCTGCAGCTTCGTCGTCAAGTGTGAGTTGGTATTTGTTAGTTGTAGTTGCCATAATCGGGCCAATTAAAACTCTCCTCTAGGAAGAGCCTCATGCTATCATAGAATCTATCATCTTCCTCTCTCGATGCAAACTTAATTCCACGTTTTTCTAACGTTTCATAGAAAGCAATATGGGCAGCAATGATGTCCTCCATGATGACTTCACGCCCGACCATCTTAGGCTTGAAAATAGGCTGATCGGTAACTGATGGTGTCTTATTCATAGTTGCGGATTGCGATGACATAGGGAAAACGCGGAACACCATCAGGTGTCAGATTAAAGAATTGCACGGTAGCTTTCTGACCGATGACGCGCTCGCGGTCATTCCACAGTTCAGCAAGGAACTCATGGCTACCCTTGATGTTCGAGCGAAACAGACTACCGTCTTTGTTCTCAAGTATCGCAAATCCAGCCATACCGGTACGGTTGCCTTCGCCTTCGCCGATCTCATTGATCTGATACTCTGCGTCCTGAAACTCCTTGCGCTTGAGCAGATTCTTCGAGCGCTTCTGCTCGTACGGAGCATCTACGCGAACCATCTGGCCTTCATAACCATCCTCAATGTAACTGCCGTAGATATGATCGAGCTCTTTCTCGTGCACCACCTCTACAGTCATAACCAGCCGAATTTGCTTATTCCGATCACCGAAAGGCAGATTTGCTTCAAGCCAGCGGTAGCGTTCTGAGAACGTCATTCCAGTATCTACTATATCGTAGATGTGGTATTCGATTGCTCGTGCTGATTCCTTGAGGTCAGCTTCGGTAGGCTTTTGCTTCTTGACGAGCGAGCAGATCTTGTTGAAGTCATTAGCAAGCTTGTCAGCATACAGCTCACCGTCCAGAATAACATCCGGATGCTTGTCAAAGAATGACTGCAGCGATGCGTGAATATGTGGAGCAGAAACGATCTTCTTGCCATTACGGCTGAACATACCCTGACGAGTACAGATACACCGAATGCCATCGAGCTTCGGCTGACTCCAGACAGGGAAGACGATCTCGTCCTTGCGATCCTCATACTTCTGAGCTAGCATCGGCTCAATGAAAGGCGGCTTGTCAATGTCAGCGACATCCTCGTAGTAACCGCGCTCAGTACGCTTCTTCCAGACAGCACGAGCTTCGAACTCTGCTTGCGCAGCGCCATCACGCTCGTTAGAACGCCCGACGTTAGTGGGCTTAGCTATTGTCCACTCTGTCGTCTGCTTCTTGCCATCAGTTTGGCCATAAGTCGTGCGGTACTTGTCACCATTGATCTCAATGGTCCATTCCTGCACCGCACCAGTTGAGGTGCGAGAATACAAAGTGGGTAGTTTCATTACTTAGAAGAAAATGTAAAACGATTGCAAAGGAAAGTAGAAAGCATCATCAGTTTCCATGCTGTCCACCAGTCAATAGGCGAGATCTTGAACAGATCGGGCATAGTACTATTCCACAGCAGCATTACGGGTAACGCAAGAACTAAACTTACGAAGAAAACCGCTGCAAGTGCAGTGAGAATAATACCGATCTTCTCAAAGATCGAACCTGTAGGTATCTTATCTTCCATACATTTCCTTAGTTACCTGCGCCTTTTCATCAGGTGTGAGAGTATTAAAATGAGAAATCTCGCTGTAGTCAATCTCAAAAGAGTCCTCGAGATAGTCACCATCAAGAGGTAAAGGTGCTTCCATTGTCGCATCAATCGCATCCTCGAGATTCTCTGCTTGCACTCGAACATAACCAGTCATCGTCCAGATGACTGGAATGGAGAACGTTCGCTTGGTAGCCATGGCGATTACTTCGCGCTGCGGTTGAAGGTGTGAACCACCTCGCCGTTGCGGTAGCAGTAACCGACGCCATCGCGCTCGGCATAGACAGTGCCGGTATTCGGCTCGGACTTGGTTTCGACAACCAGAAAGTCACCGTCTGCGTCAATGATCTTCTTGCCTTGCCAAGTCTTGTCCGACTTGACTTTCTTAGTCTTCTTGACTTCCTTTTCGATCTTCTTGGCGAGCGACAGCGTCGCAGGCTTCTCAGTCACCTTGCCGGTGAGATCAGGGCGCAGAGACGCATAGTTGTAGAGACCCTTGCGGACCTTGAACTCGTCAGCGATCAGATCCTTGTACTGAGGCGTGCCGTAACCGAGCTTGGCGGCAACATCGTGCAGCGTCTTACGCTTGAACTCGAAGTGATTCGGAAACTGAGCTTGCAGTTCGTTCCAGACCTTGGTAGCAGTAGCATTCATCATTTAGAAATCTTAACAGGTTTTAGATAAAAAGATAGGAGAGAAAATCACGTAACCCGTTGGTGCTCAGTAGCGCCCGCAGGTAATGATCTCGACATCCTCACCGTAGGCGGCATAGATATCAGCACGAGCAGCGTCTAGACTGATCGCCTTGAAGTCGAGCGAAATCGGACGATCTCCGCCGCGAATCAAGAACCAGTAGTTGTGGTATTCAAGTTTCATTCTGCAGATATTCTACACTATTTCCAGCAATCTGTATAGGTTTTTGATAGCCTTTATCTTGCTGAGCACCAACGACTTACAAAACGGGCTAAGCCACTGACTAGCAATTACTTACGAGAACGTTGCTGAAGATTGATGACTGCGCGTGATTCCGGCAGAACTCTACTGAGCGCATCAATGAATCCACGCCACTCGTCGTACTCCTCGCGAGTCAGATGTAGTTTGTTCAGTTTCCATTTCATCTGATCCAATGCGAGCGCTGCTACATAGGCATGGTCGTCAGAGATCGAGTTTACGCCCGTCCATAAACGATCCGCGGCGATTGCACGTTGCTGGGCGTAGTGTTTGTCGTAGCCGTAAGAGGATGATGATCCCATAAGATATTGATTAGCAACGAGTTATGAATTATCTAAGTTGTTGATCTTCAGCAGGATATCAGCAATCAAATCTGAGTCAAGGTGACGATCCTGCTCAGCGCTAAAGAATTCTGGCACCTTGATATACCTAAGCGGATGATCCGCCAGCTGATCTATCCAGCGAACCTTGATGCGATTCTCATGGCGGGGCAGATTGTCGATCAGATAGAACTTAGCGCTTGTTGGATCAGTAATGCCCAAATCTGGCACGATACCTTGCTCCAATTTTGCTCGGGCATAGATGTCGGTATTGTCGAATCCCAAGCCATGAGCTCGATTATTAGCTTGAGCATAGTCTTCGACAGAGGACGTCAAAACCATTACTTTACTGTTCGGAATAGCCCGCAATGCTGCCAACAGATCGTGCGCGCCTGGGCGTAAGCAAGAACCATAAAACTCATAGTCTGAAATTTCTCCGTCTTGGTAATTGACGAGTTTAACTAACTTCTCGTTGTCGTTCATAATAGCCTTCATCGCTTTTGTTGGCTCAACTCCTAAGAAGCGCGAGTGAAACAGCGTCTCGTCAAGATCTACAAAGATGTACTTAGTTATCATAGTAGAATACTATACTCTGAATCGCTGCGTGTAAACACAAAAATGGCTGCACCTTTCGATGCAGCCATAGGCATTGAGGAAGTATTAGCTTAGAAGCGGATTGTAGTTCCGGCTCTCCAGCCAGCTGACCATTCCTTCTTGATACCATCGTGCAGGACGTAGATACCTGCAGTAGCAATCTTCCAGGTGATATCGAAGGATCCGCCGTAGTACGCATTGGTGTACTTGACTTCCTTCAGAGTACGAGGAAGGGCATCATTGACATCGGTATAACCGGCTGATAGAGCAGTGGTGCTGCTAAGGCCTAAGAACAGAGGAAGTGTCTTTGAGACCTTGCCTTCGATGTTCGTGGTTTGAGCCTCAAGATCAGCTGTCGCAGTGACTGCCAACCAGGAGTTACCGACTGTAACAAATGGACGCCAGTGATTCATCCGATCTTTTGGATCAGCCTTGAACTTCGTGACGTACTTTGTACCGAGCTCGACATTAGCAAGCGTAGAAAAGAACGAGTAACCTCCGATAAGATCGGCCTGATAAAGACCGGAATCCTTGAGAGAAACGTTGTTCTGCATTACTGCATTCATCCGGAAACTTTCCCACTTGAAAGCAGCATCGGCGACATAAGCTCCCTGACGGCTAGAAACACGACCGAAGGTGATATCCTTCTCGCGGTAACCGACTGTCAGAGTACCATAATTAGCAGGAGCCAAAGCAGCCTGTGAAATGGCTGCAGTGGCGAGGAACAGCGCGATGAGCTTATTCATTATTGAGCTGGGTTAGCAACCGTACCGGTTGTGGTGACAACTGGAGCAACGCTATTCAGATTGGTGACGAGGCTTAGCTTGCTCAGGTCAACGTTACCTGATCCTGCATTGATCGTCAGACCGTTCGAGATCGTACCGCCGGTGAAGGTGACTGCGCCGAGAGTATCGAGCGAGAACTTCGTGGCTGTCAGAGCGAAGGTGTTAGGAGTCTGGAAGAATGCTTCCTTTGTCTTCAGGACAAGCTCCTTGACGTTCACAGCATTGAGATTGATCGTAGCATTCTCATAGACAGTACCATTGCCAGTGGCAGAGATCGACAGAGGGCCGAAGCTGTGACCAGCCTTGGTAACTGCAACATCTCCAGCGGTGGCGGAGAATGACGTACGGTCATAGACGAATACGCTGTCAACCGAGTCAACTACACGAGATCCCGTGAAGGATGCGCTACCGCCCAGATGAACCTTGCCAAGAGTCAGTGTGCCACCAGCTGTGAAGCTGTTATTGGCAGCGTCGCCCTTGACATCAGCTAAGAGCAGATAAGCAGGAGCAGTGACTGTTAGGCCAGTGACTGCAGATCCCGAGAAGCTTGGTGTGAGTGATCCGGCGTCAAATGCAACTGTGACGTTCTTGCCATTTGCAGTGACTGCGCTTGTAGCAACAGCGGCAAGTGTGACATTACCACTAACAGTGTTAGCGATCAGATTCTTTCCTAGAACACGAGAACCAATAGCATTAGTAATATCGCCAGATGTCGAAATGACGGAAATAGCATTATTGGTGCCGACGTTAGCGGTAGGAACTCCAATCGTAGTTGTGCCAGTAGGATTAGTGATTGTCAAATCACCAGAAACCCACGTGGTTGATGCTGCACCACCAACGACCACTGCGCCATCTCCACCAAGCAGCATATTTCCGGCAGTCAAGACACCACCGATGGTGATATCCTTGCCAAGAATGACCACATTAGGAGTTGCAAAGATTGCACCAGTTTGAGCAACAACGTTACCATTTGCAGTACGCTGTCCACCCACCTCTGAAGGAATAACTCCATCAGCCATGTACTTGAACTGTGCAGCAAATGGATTGTCCACTGCGCTAGCAACAAATGCATTGGTATCGATGCGTGAGGTGCCACCGATCACGATGCCGTTTGGATTTAGCACGTAAACTTTTCCGTTTGATTCAATCGTTCCGTTGATCGTGGTCTGTGCACCACCGGAAACGATGTTAAGGACCGATGCTGCAGCACCAGGAAGATTATACCTGATAGTGTCAGCAACCGCGATATGATCTGTACCGGAACCAAAGTTGTTCCAGTTCAGAATCGCCCGATCCGGGGCATTAAACGCCAGCGTCGAACCCGACTGCGTGAACGTTACTCCAGGAGTTGTCTGGAGGTTAGAAGCACCAGTGCTTGGGAGCGCTGCTGCTGAAGCTGCAAAAAAGAAGAAAAGAATGCTGATAAGCAATCCGTTCTTCAGGTTTGGATTATTATGTGTGTTATTACGCATAGGAAAACTATTTATTATCGTAAAGTAAGGTCTTTGTGAACTTTCAGAGCCTCGTATCTAGCAACCGGTTGCTTACACCGCCAGCGGAAGGCGTCCGCTGGCGCGAGGTTCAGACCACCAGAAAGCTTCCTATAGTTAACTATAGGTGCAGTATCTGCTTTTTCTTAGATCGCTGCTCATCGATGTTGTCCTGGGCTCTGCTAGGCATTACTGCCACCGGATGAGACCGTTCTAGATAACAGCGGGTCTTAACATCCGGGCTTCGACATACCATCCGTCGCAATTAGCCACTCGGCGTCATAGCTGTCCTGCTGTTCTGACGTTGCTAGCTTCGATGAATACGACCACTAACGGCGCATTTGCCTATTGAATTGCGATCTAAGAAAATTGGGTGCAGAGAAGGGAATCGAACCCCTGACCTCTTGGTTATGAGCCAAGCGAGCTGCCACTGCTCCACACTGCAATAAATTGAAAAGAACTTGAAAGAGGTGCCACGCTGGCGAATATCTTATCGCAACGAGATTTATTTATCGGCCATATGAGATATACATTAGCCAATTTTTGTCCTCGTGTTTATTCACACAGCGCTTTTAGCTTTAATCCTGAGCTCACCGGAGCTGTGGCGTGGCAAGTCGCAGATGCACTTTGCGCTACGCACTGATGCATCTGCCGCACTAGGCCTATTCTTCTATTTAGACTCGCCTAGTCGAGTATGATGAAAGAGTACCCTCTCACAGTAGCGTTGTCGTGTAGTGCCAGCCGATGTCTATTTCATCATTACCAGCATTTGTTCCCTACCGAACATCCGTGCAGACAATAGATTAGTGAATGCTGCTAAGGGAGAGGGTTTCGAGGAGATCAAGCCTCGAAAGTAAAAATTGGGAGGACTAATGATTACCTCCATCCGGGGAACTTGCCTTCAGTTATTCAGTCAGATGGTGCCGTCGCACCGTAACGAGTCGCCATATCATGATATTTCATGCTTACAACCCGTACCTCTGGTAGCTTCGGTTGGCCAACCTAGGCCTCAGCGTAGTACCTTACTTACTTACAAGTCCCGGAACTAACCGCGGTTCTTCACCGTGGTTATACGTTAGCCCTAAGGAAAAGGCTTATTCCGTCACAAAAGTTGAAAAAGAACAAAATTGACTATGATCAGATCATACACTGCCGCATGACCCTGTAAACAAAAAAGTGAACGAATTCTAAGCATTTCATAAATAGAAAGGAACACCCATGAGATTCCACGGATACGACCTCAGACTTACCACTGATGGCTCACTTTTCTTTGATGAAGAACTCACACCCGCCATGCTCAGAGTTGAGGACGGCGACAGGTTTGAGGTAGTCTTCGTCGAGGGATTAGTCTGCCTTCGTAAGTTACCGAAGGAATAGTGGTGGACCTGACGGGAGTCGAACCCGTGTGTTCAGTGCTTTTCCGATCGTTTTCTACAAGCTTAGATAGCTGTGATCATGCCAGGAGCTGTCGCTATCAACTCTCCTGGCGTAATGGCTAGAGTGTACTGATTCTTCTACCGAGCCACAATTCTCGAAGATCAGTCTCGCTTGATGACGACCGTCGACTCAGCGAGAATCGGACGACGTGTCGGTCACAGTTTCTTAGGCTGCGAGCTGAAGCTCCTCGGTACGAGTACCGAAGATCGCCTCGATGACATTTGAGATGCCGTTTGTGTTTTTGCTGATGTTGAATGGTCCAGCAACCATGCTTGCTTACAATAAGTCTGTCACTGAATAGAATCCAGAACAGGCCCAAAAATTAGTTAAGCGTGATTTAAGTATGCGCTTCCCACTTCCAGGGGGTGTTGGGATTACCCCTCCACCATTTGCGATTCCTCGCAAAGTCAAAATGGCGTCCACGGCGGGACTCGAACCCACAACCACCGATTTAGAAAAACGGTGCTCTTTCCGGTTGAGCTACGAGGACCAAGTAAATTGGAGCGGCAGACAGGATTCGAACCTGCGACAACCAGCTTGGAAGGATGGCGCTCTACCAACTGAGCTACTACCGCGTACAAAAGTATATATGGTGGTCCCGGTGGGACTTGAACCCACAACCAAAGGATTATGAGTCCTCTGCTCTGACCATTGAGCTACAGGACCAAGAAGCTACGAGAGCAATCTGTGGAATAGGACCAGAAATCCTACCACGATGCTTGCAGTTAACGTAACGGCCACGATCAAAAATGCTGAGATCGCAGCCGGAATGAGAACGGAAAGAAACACTAATTGAACGAGACGAGTGATCATGTCACCAGTGATGGATGACGTTTACGATTAAGAAAATATCGGCGATGACCGCCAGGATAACTAGAAGGATCTGTGATAAGTTTTCAGGTTTTTTCATAAAGTAAAAAGAGCAGCACCCGATTCTCCCGCGCACGGTTACCCGCTGAACAACGGCAATACCGATCACACCGGCTCCTGTTTTACGAACAGCTAGGACTCTGCTCAAATTGGCTGGCCCACAGGGACTCGAACCCCAACTAGCTGAGTCAAAGTCAGCTGTGCTAACCATTACACAATGGGCCATCGAAAATGGTCGGCGCGGAGGGATTCGAACCCCCGACGGCTTGCTCCCAAAGCAAGTGCACTACCAGGCTGTGCTACGCGCCGAAAAATAAACTGGCTGGCATGGGTTGAGTCGAACAACCAATTGCGCGATTAACAGTCGCGGGTTCTACCATTGAACTACATGCCAATAAAATCTCGCCAATCTTTGGCTAAAGAAGAATTGTAATTATTGCTTTTACCTTTGCGGCAATTTTCCGCAATAGGTAAATATTGAAGATTATCTTGATGGTGTAGACCTCCAGATGCCAATGCAATTATATGATCTACGTGATAACCTTCTGGACATTTTTCATAAATTAGTTTTATTAGAGCTAAATTTGCATTTTCTGGTATCGCATTTCGTTTTCTAGCTCTGTAAGCATAAACATTAGCTTTATTGCGTGCTTTTTTCTGCGCATCGGACATTCTTCCTGCAGAATCATAATGTTTTATTAAAGCTTCGCGTATTTTTTGCTTTGCGATTTTATCGTGCTTTTTACCAGCTTTACCTTTTTTGTGATGCGGCTGTTTGCTAAAACGCTTCTTTAATGCTTGACTAATTTTTTCGTTTTTGGTCATAAACTTATGACCTATTTATAACATACGTAAAAATGGTACCACCACGGGGAATCGAACCCCGATTAGCGAGATGAAAACCCGCTGTCCTGACCGTTAGACGATGGCGGCAAAAATGGCGGGATGGACGGGCCTCGATCCCGCGACCTTCTGCGTGACAGGCAGACGCTCTAACCAGCTGAGCTACCACCCCGTAAAATGGCACGGACGGAGGGAATCGCACCCCCATAAGGCAGTTTTGGAGACTGCTGCACTACTAATGTACCACGTCCGTGTAGAAATTGGTGCCGGCATTTTCGGTATCAGTACACTCTCGTCTGATTTTAACCAGTCTCGCGATTGACCGTGCCGGCATAAATTGAATCCTGCTGTTCGTGGACTCTCGAGGTGATGCTCCTCGTTATGCGCGCTCTGATCAGAGCCCCAGCAGGAATAGATTGGTGTGTAAGGGTTCGAACCTTATCAGCGAGCGCTCGCCTTGTCCAAAACGGTTTACTAGCGCCGATCCAAAGGCGACGACGGATTCGAACCGTCTTAACCCTACACCAAAGTGGTGGACCATAGCGGGGTCGAACCGCTCACCTCCTGAATGCAAATCAGGCGCTCTGCCAAATGAGCTAATGGCCCTAAAATTGTTGGTGCACTAGACAGGACTTGAACCTGTACGCCTCGCGGCAAAAGCTTCTAAGACTTTCATGTCTGCCGTTCCATCACTAGTGCAAATAGCCTGCTGGATTCATCTACCCCAGCTCTGTGGTTCACCCTCAAGTGGAGGCTAAAAAGAAGAGAGTGTTTAGCTATGTGTGCTTATTAAGCTACGTGAACCTACCGCGATCGTCCGGTAGCAGTGCCCTTAACTCTCTATAAAATGGCGGAAGAGGTGAGATTCGAACTCACGGTGACGACTATACGCCACGACGGTTTTCAAGACCGTTGCCTTAACCCACTCAGCCACTCTTCCGTAAATTGGAGCGCCAGACAGGAATCGAACCTGCATTTTGCTGCTTTGCAGACAGCTGTTTAACCGTTCAACGACACTGGCGCGCAGAAATGAATTGAGTGTGACGGGAGTCGAACCCGCACTCACAGGGCCCGCAGGCTAGCCGGTGCTGACCGTTACACTACACACTCAAAGGGACTCCGAGGCAGCTGATTAAGCTGCTATAACACGTTCGAGCTTCAATTCTCTACTTCGTGTGGCTCATACCCGTTAGCATCATTGAAGTTCTACCGCTAACGGAGGTGTTCACTCACCCTCTCTCGGAGATAAATTGGCGACACGGTTAAGGCTTTTGGTATCGCGGACCGTATCGCACCGACCGCGTCGAACCCGCTAGACAAGCGGACGAAAATGGAGCCCCCGGTCGGGCTTGAACCGACGACATCCAGTTTACAAAACTGGCGCTCTACCACTGAGCTACAAGGGCAAAATGAATTCCCGCTCACAGCTTTACGAGGCCGAGCTCAGTCACCTCAGTAAGACACCACACCGTGTAGCCCCGCGGTGTGGGTTATGAGGATGACAGTGAGATCGGTGGCAAAGCTACATTGCCATCTTCAACCTATCTGTGAGTCCGAATCGTGCTTCGGGAAATTGGCCGGGTTTTTGTTTGCGCAGAACCCGTTACTGCGGTTGCACCTGCCAGTCGAAACTGGCCGCAAAATAGTCCCACCTGCACCTAGAGCATTTCTGCTTCTCGGAATGAACCCGTACTTCAGTGCAGGCAGGAAAGAAGCCCGGCGAATTATTTTAATGAGCGTCCGGGGCCGCTCGGTTTTATCTAAAAAGAACGAATTGCTTCGGTCCCTATCGCGCTTTCAGGGCGCGGATTGGATCCCCCTATGTCGGTCGTTTGGACTCCTTGAAGCCGGAGTCTGGCGGTGAAACTAAAAACCTCTGAACTTTTGGTTCAGAGGTTCGAAGAAGAGATCTAAATTGTGATCTCTATTTCGAACCCCCGAATGCGGCTTCATTGCGGCCACAGACAGGTGCCCATCCGATTGTTGGTCGGATTGACGTATTTGAGTCTGTGGTTTGTTTGAAGCTTTTCAAGATTTGATTATTTATACTCAATCATGTTTTCTGACCGTTGTAAACAAAAAAGATTAGTGAACGAACAAAAATTGTTTCCATTCCTCTCGCATCTGCATCCCATCAGGGATCATACTGAGGAAATGGTGGGCTGACCTCGGTCTGACCTCTTCACCATTGACGTTTAGGTAAGGGTACGAGTTGTCCTTGGCCGAATTGCAGGACCGGCATGCCAGCACAATGTTCTGCTGGTCATTTGTACCACCCATGGACTTTGGATAGACATGGTCCTTGGTGGATGCTGAGAAAGGAACTTTCTGAAGACAGTACTGGCAGACTCCCTTGTAAAGGCCATAGATGGTCTTCAGGGACACGTTCTGGCCTAACCTGGCATGATAACCGAAATGATGGGTACAGACCACGATGGTCGGCACCGGCCACTGAGTCTCCTCTCCGGTCACGACGTTAGGTGCTGACCGAAGGCAAGGCTGGTCATGGTACAGTTCAACCGTCAGATCCGCCCAGCTCAGGCTATTCGAGTAGCCCTCGACCTCTGTCACCTCGTCACCGTTCCAGGATGCGCAGTTACCCACGGCATCAAGCCCCTTGACTCGGCCATTCATCATGTGACGAATGGCGGCGCGCGCGGTGAAGAACCTACCGCTTGACTGGTAGTTTCGGTTGAGTACGAGAGTTGTCTTCTCTGATGGATCTACAGGTACCATGGTGATGGTAGTCGCGGTGGGATTCGAACCCACACTGAAGAGATTTTAAGTCTCCTGCCTCTGCCGTTGGGCTACGCGACCAACGGATTAACCGGTGATCGACTTGACGACCGAGCTGAAACCCTTGCGGGGGACGTTGTACTTGCGGGCCTGCTTCCAGCTCTCGCCGGAGAGGACCTGACAATGCCCGGCGGTCTTGTGGTCCCAGATCATCACGCCAAACCGGTTGACCTTGGTCTCGCGAGGAACGAAGTTGGGATCAGGCAAGATGCCTGCCGCAATGAGTCGGGCGGTGGTGGCGTTGTGGGTATACACGTTAGCTGTGGTCGATGGTGTCGAAGATGTCCTCGGCAACTGAGTCCAGGTAATTCTGGACGAAGTCGGTCGGGATGTTCTTGCGATCGATGCCAAACTCGTCGGCCGTCTCAAGGAGATCGGCGATCAGGAGGTTGATGCCCTCGTGATACTTTTCTGACACGATATGGCTCGGAGAACTGAAGTGGGGAGTATTTTCCATAGGATTAGTTGGTCACAAGGGCCTCAGCATACTTGGCCGAATCGGGGGAGACAACATTGATGCCGTCGGTGAACTCGATACGAACCGAGAGGTTGGTACCGAGGAGACGGTTGACCGCCGTGATGGTACGGTACACGTCATCCAGACGAGCCATGTCGCCAGCGGATTCGGTGAGGTGAACAGAGACGAATTCTTGTTTCATGAGGAAATACTAGCAAAAACGTTCAGAGAGTAAACAACGAAGAACTACCTAAGCCGTTGATTCAACGAGGAGCCAACCGGTTGGCATCCTTGAGGGATTGAGCGATCAGCTCATTGGCCCACTTGACGTAAGCCTCGAGATTGGTGATCTTGATGCCTTTGGCCTCACCGGAAGAAATCGTGTACTTCAGCTGAGCCTCGAGGTAACCTACCCGGAAAGCGTAGTGGTCAGCGGCCTTGCGAGCATCGCGCTCGAGATCGAAGACCGCATCAAGAACAGTAGTCGTGTTGTTATTCATCATGGCAGCATACTAGCACATGCTGCGCAAACGTAAACAACTAAGAATTACCTAAGCCGTTGATACCCAACGGTGACCTAACTAGTTGGTATCCAACCCCTTGGTACTCTTGATCTTCTTCTTGGCCAGAATCTTGGCCTTCTTGTTCAATCGTGAAACAACTTCCTCCGCGGTCATCCAGATGTCCTTGTTCTCCAGGATCGCTCGTATCTCGGCATCCGTCAAAAAGTTCTGGTAGATCTCGAAGAGAAGCTTCTCGGACCAGACTCGCTCGTGCTTGATCTGGTCGATCATCTCGCCACCCTTTCCGATGGTGCCACCTGAATAGTTGTGGAACATGAACATCGAGTGTGGAGAGATCTCGTAGGTATCAGACATCAGGAAGATGATCGTGGCCGCACTCATGCAAGCGCCTTCAACCGAAGCAACTACCGGAGCCTTGCACTCTCGGATGACTCGCATGAACTGAATCGCCGTCCAGAGGCTACCACCCTCTGAGTTGATGTAAAGCTTGATGATGTCAGTCGGCGGGGCGTGCCGGATCTGGTTGAACCATTCGGTGTACTTGTTGGCCTCCTCGATGGTGCCAGTGATGTAGTACTCGTGAAGATGGGCGAGTGCCTTATCGGTAAAGGCGGCCTGATTCTTCTTGTCGACACCCAGCATCTCGGCGATCGGGCTTGATAACAAAGGTTTGTGGTTCATTCAAGTATGTATCTGTTCTGACTGATATTTTGCGATGGTTTCTCTAAGTGATTTTGTCCAGTTGTCTCTCTTCTCTCTGAAGATGATCGGATCTGCGAAATCGACCGACATGACGGTTACGAGGTTGGTCACTGGGATCCCGGTTCGTTCCTCGAACATGATGGCATAGGCGGCCTCCTGCATGAAGTAAGATGAGATCTCACTGGCATCCTTGACTCGCTTTGAGGTCTTGATGTCCACGATGGAGATCTTGCCATCAAACTCAGCGACGAGGTCACATCTGCCGGCAACCTGCAGGTGATCTGAGTACAGAGGTGCTTCCTGTATGAAGATCTTGCCGACATGAGCGTCGAGGATCGGTTGCAGAGACCGAAAGGCCGCCTTGGCATTTGGCATAGCAGATTCGTCCATCACCTCATTGTTGAGATATTTCTCGACCAGAGTATGGACGCTTGTCCCACGCCCGGCCGCAGCACGGGATATGGCATTGGCCTCCTCTTCACCCACTCGTTTTCTCCACTCCAGAATCTTTTGCCTTGAAAGGATCGACAAGACCGTGGTGATCGATGGGTACTTCTTTCCCTGGGGAGTGACATAGTTACGCCCCTTCTCCCCCGTTTCGCAGGGGAGATCGGCGTATCCGATGTCAACTCTCTGGTGTATGAATGGCATCAGTTACGATCTAACCTCTCGAGTTCGCTGTAGAACTCTTCTTCCTCATCGAGGAAGTCATGTGGATTAATTCTGCCATGTGAAGATTCATATTGATCAGATTCGTCAGAACGACGGCTCTTCTTGTTCTTGCGAGCCTTACGCTCGAACTCATCCATCTCTGCGTACTTATCCCGGGCTTTACCTCTTTTCATTTCCTTGTGGTTGCTTTGATTTCTGTTTCTGCACGATCTCCTTCGTCATGATGTAATCTCGAACCAGGCCTGAACGGACGATGTCCTGCCAGCCGAATTCGATGCAATAAAAATACTTCATCTGCTCGATGATCTCCATGAACTCCAGGATTCCACTCTTGTCGTTCTTCTTCTCCAGATCTGTCTGGTAGTAATCACCGCACATGATGAGGCGGCAACCGTCACCCAGACGGGTGATGATGGAATCGAGTTCATGGAAAGTGAGGTTCTGCATCTCATCGATGATGACGATAGAATCCCTCAGAGTGATACCACGCACGAAGGATGTGGTCAGGAACTCCACCTGCTTCTTGGCGACCAGTTTGTTCCAGGCCATCGGATCTCCGAATAGCTCGGCGCAGATCGCAATGTACGGATACAAGTACGTGGACTCCTTCTCGGCACGATCTCCCGGCAAGAAACCAATGTCACGAGTAGGAACAATCGAACGAACGATGATGATCTTGTCGGCCTTTGACTTGCCACTCATGATCTCCTGGAACGCCAGGTACATGGCCAAAAACGTTTTTCCAGTACCGGCACAACCAGATAGGCAAAGGTGATTGTTCTTCTCGAATGCCTTGAAGACTTTCTCCTGAGACTTCGTCAAAGGTTCGATGACCTTGAGGGAGTCAAACTTCGGAAGAGAGACTGGTGGCTGAGCTTGTTTCTGTTTCTTTGATTTTGCCATTAGCGAGTTCGGATAGTATTGGATCTGCCTGAACCTTTCTTCACCTTTCTAAGGACGTCATTCCAACCGCTCCCAGCTCGGCTGACGTTAGACTTGAGGCTGGAATAAGACATCTTGACTGCGGAGACCCCACGAGATACCTTCTTCTTGCCACAGCTCGGGCACTTCAGTGGTGAATCTCGATCCTCGAATGGAACGATCTGTTCGAATTCGTGACCACAAGATTGGCAGGTGAAATCATAGTTAGGCATATTAGGCAGAAACTGTGAACCAGTCAGGGCGGTTACGCTTCGTCCAGACCATCTTGAAGCGACCCTGCTTTGTCTGGTAGAATTTACGATAGGAAGTCACGGGATCGTTCTCATTCATGCACTCGGGATTTGACTTCATCGCCAGGCGGAATGGTGTCTGAGGAATGTCAGGTATGTTAGAGGGAGCCTGGTCTAGCACGAAACGGAGCTTCTCGTCGGTGCCGTGCTTCTTGCCGTAACGGTAGGTGTACTCGTCACACAGCGCACAGAAGTGCTCATAGTGCCACAGGTAATTGGCCATGGATTCCATGGTCCAGATGGTGCAAGGATGACCCATGTGCACCGCACCGTACAGTGTGGAGTCAAGAGTTTTATCGGTGAGTTCCCAGATCTTGGCTTTACGGGTCTTGCCGGTATCGATATTGGATCTGACAACGGATCGCATCTTACCATCAAGCAGGCGGTGAGCGGTACTCAGCATCTGGGCTGATTCCACGATCATCTTCACCACGTGCTTGTCACACTGCTGTTGTGCAGCAAGCACGGGTGAAGAATCTAAGACAAAGATGTTCATAACGAAAGGACAATCAATCTAACCTGCCGGTGCAGGTCTGTAAATCACAAAGATCAGGCGGCGACCTCCGCCATGGTATTCACTTGTTGCATTGTCTGGATGTATTCCTCAAGGTATTTCTGTTTGTTCTGTATGGCCTTCACTCGCTTCTCATTGCCCTCCTTCTGGAGGCGCTGAATGAAGTAATCGAGTTCCACTGAATCTTGCTTGAGTCTTTCCAGTTGGTTTGTGATCATGTATCTCGCTGTTGTGTTTTGCGTGAACCATGATGTAGTGGGCACACTGTGCCGTCAAGATAAAATCAGGTCAGGCCAGACGGCCTTCACGAGTTCCTTGCTGATAGCAGGGTATTGTTCCTGCAGCTTCTTGTCCTTCATCGCGATGACAATCGCTGCGTCACGCGGATGAATTCCCTCGAGCATACGAAGAAACAAAGTCTCTCGCTTGGTCTGCTTGAGAGCATCTCCTTTGCCACGCTTCACGAAGTACGTGAAATCCTTCGTGGATCTCATCAGAGTGGTCGGAGACCTTCCTTCCGTGGACAGCGTCTCCTTGAACGGAGGTGCGCCAGGGGGAACGGTGAAGACGATTGTGTCGTCAAAGGCTGCACGGAGAACATCTCGGATTGCGAGACAGTTGTTCTCCTTCAGGATGGCAACGCGTTCTTCTTTCGTCTCGGCTTTCTGCACAAGATCGAAAATCTCGAACACCTCTGTCGGTTTAAACTTATTCATAGCGAGACGGTGTTAAATTCCTCCGCACACTCGATGAGCTGGGAGCAACGTTTTTCAACCAAGTAATTCAATGTGTTCGAAGCCGGTTTCACAGATTCGAAAGTATTTATGATCTCCGTCTTCTTGGCGGAGGGAATTTTTGTGAGATCGATCAGAGCTTGATTGCGCTGGAAATTGCGATATTGCTCAGCCGTCATCTTGGTCTGCAGTGAATCCCAGTTAGAGATCCACTCATCCATGAGTTTGGCACGAAGAGGTGTCTGACGGCCACCGGAGACAAACACATCATCCGGAGAAAGAACATTCGGAACACCGTCACCAGTATCGCCACGCAGAACGTGCTCCTGCAGGTAACGAACCGGATCCTTCTCCTTGACGAACTCCTTGGCCATCGGGCTGTACTGACGAACATTCTTGTACCGATGGAGCTGAACGAAGTCCTTATCGGAGGAAATGATCATGACCGGCTCATGCTTTCCAAACTCCTGGGTGCTATCGGTGAGCGTGGCGATGATGTCATCGGCCTCGACTCCCTGCAGGTGTACGACCTTGAAGGGGAGGTTCTCGCGAATCTCGTCTCGAACATTGCCGAGGATCCGGAAGAATTCCTTCCAGTCGATGTCCCCCGACTCACGGGCGGCCTTGCGGGAAGCCTTGTACTGAGGGAACATCTCGCGACGCCAGGTGCCACCGCCGTCACAGGCCAGAACCATCTGGCCGTATTCCCGACGGTACTTCGCATTGTAAAGTCTCAGGGAGTTCAGGATGCAATGACGAACTAATCCCTCGGAGACCGAGATACGCATGGCAAACAGGTTAGCGATGGCCACGCCAGAGTAATCTACGATGATCATTGTCCAGACATACTACCCCAGGAGAGGGCAGATGTAAACATCAAAATTGCAGATTTTTGAGGTGCTTCCTGGTGATCTTACAGGTCAGCCAGTCGTTGTAGTACTTCTGGTCCAGGATGGCCTTACGGGTGAACTGCTCGTAGGCCTCCCAATAGGAACACTCAGACTTCGAGGAGCAGAGGTAAAGGATCTCCCTCTTGAAGCTACCAGGACCCAGATCCTTGACGTCCTCCTGAATCGCAGCGTTCGATCCGTAGTAGGATCTCCAGTCAGACTCAGCCTTGAACTTCTTTTTCTTTCCCTTGACCTGCTTGCTCTTCGAGGAGAAAAAGAGTTTCTTGCCGACGTAAAGCCGGCCATTCACCAGGTTCGTGATGAGATAGACGAATCCGATCGTTTTCTTCGGATCAAGTTCCTCTGGCTTTGGATCAAATAGTTCACCACGATAGTACCACATGGTACTATGTATCAGTCTTCGTCCTCGTCTTCGTCAGATTCGTGAGATCCACAGAAAGGACAGAACTCTGGGTAAAACTCAGATTCCTCGTCCATCTCCTGATCTTCAAATTCAGGATCAAGTTCCTGCGGGAGCTCCGTAAAGAGTATGGAGTACAGAGCCCCGCAACAATTGCATTCTTTTTCAATCTTCATGCTTCGCAGGATGCACAGTGCAACAGGTTACGCCCAAGTTCCTGGGCAGGATTGGTTCCGCGCTGGTAGTAAAGGCTCTTGACGCCCTGCTCCCAGGCAAAAATGAGAAGTTGATTGACGTCTTTCGGGGAAGTCTTCGGATGAATCATCAGGTTCAGGCTCTGGCTCTGATCGATGTACTTCTGACGAGCCGCGGCCTGAATGACGATCTCTTTCTGTGAGATCTCACCGAAGGTCTTGAAGACGTCCTTCTCGTTTTCCGAGAGGAAGTCGAGGTGTTGAACGGATCCACCTCTGACGAGGATAGTCTGCCAGGTGTTTCGGTCGTTCTTGCCGTGCTTTTCCAGAACCGTCTCGAGGTAAGGATTCTTGTAGGTGAACTTACCCTTGGAGAGATCCTTCACGAAGTAGTTGGAATTGAGCGGCTCGATCGATGGAGAAACCTGGCCCAGGATGAAGCTCGAGGATGTGGTAGGAGCAATCGCCAGCGTCGTGACGTTACGTAGACCGTATCCCCTGAGGAGTTCCGGTTCACCGTACTCGGTGGCCATCTTTCGACTGGCGGACTGAGTCTTGTCGCGCAGGAGCTTGTGGATCTGAACGTTGAGAAGCTTTGCCTCGAACGACTCGAAAGGAATCATCTTGGACTGCAGGTAAGAATGCCAGCCCAACACGCCGATTCCGAGAGCACGCTGGTTCACTGCAAAACGGTATGGTGCCTGCATAAAAGGCATTCCTGAGACCTTGCGGATAAACTCGGTCATCACGGCATCGAGGAAATAGGTCATGACCTCTGGAGCATCAGTATCCTTCCACTCATCGTAGTGCAGGAGATTCATCGAGGACAGATTGCAGACGAACGATTCGTCCTCGGTCGAGGAGAGTGCAATCTCAGAGCAAAGGTTGCTGGCCACGATCTTTTTGCCCTTGTCCTTGTAGACCTGAGGAGCATTTCCGTTGACCGCATCCGTGAAGAGGATGTATGGATAGCCAGACTCAAATCGTTTCTGTATGATCTTGCCCCAGATCTTGCGCTTGCTTTCATCCCCGGCAACCATTGACCGCATCCATTCATCTGTCACCGTGATGCCGATCGATAGGTTCTGAATAGCATGGCCTTCACTGCGAATCTGCAGGAACTCGAGAACATCAGGGTGCTCGACTGGCAGATAGGCCGCAAAGGATCCACGACGCACGTTTGACTGGGACACCACGTTGGTCGTGGTCTCGAACATCTCCATGAAGTGGACCGGTCCAGAGGACTTTCCTCCGGTCGAGATATCTGACCCACGGGCACGGAGGCCGCCAAAATAGGCAGATGTGCCGCCACCCATCTTCGTCATCATTCCGACCTCTGCGGTCTTCTCAAGGATGCACTCGAGCTTGTCACAGATGTATGATCCGAAGCATGAGATTGGCAATCCACGCTGGATTCCAAAGTTTGCCCAGATGGGTGATGACAGGGAGTACCACCCACGGGACATGTAGTCCTCGAACTTGTTCGCAAAGCCATCGATTCTCAGGATCGTCTCGGCGGCCTCTGCGATCTGGCGAACTCGCTGTTCAGGCGTCTGACCTTGGGCCAGGTAACCGCGTTCCAGGAAGAGGCGCGAGTCCTCGTTGAGCCAATAGTAACGTTGATTCATGATTTAGAAAAGATCAGATGATGAGAACGATTGGGACTTCTTCGAGTATTCCACCGGCCGCTTGAAGAAGAAATCTGTGGCGGTATTGCCCAGCACGTCCTCATCGAACCATGTCGTCTGCTCCAGGAGTTTCTGGTCTAGGTTCTCAAAGACCGGCTTGATGCCGATCTGGACCAAAGAATCATTCAGGCGGTTCTTGATGAATTCCTTCAGGATATCAGAGTTGAGACCGTCTCCCTTATAGCCATTCACCGACCAGTCAATGATGCGAGCCTCTGCCTTATAGGCCTCCTCGCACTCATGGCGGATGCGTTCGATGAGCTCCTCGTCAAACAGCTCAGGATGTTCCTGGCGGATGGTGTTGACGAGCTTGATGCCAACTAAGGCATGGATCAGCTCTTCCTTGGAGGTATAGGCGACCTGCTGTGCCGTATCCTTCAGGACGTTCCGATAACGGTTGAACCAATTGATGGTGTAGAACTGGCTGAACAGGGACACGTTCTCCACGTACAGGGTGAAAAGGATCAAGGAATAGACGTACTGCTTGCGGGCATCCTTGTAGTGCTTCTTGAGGTACTTGCGGAGGTACTGGACACGGCCCTGAATGATGTCTAGCTTTAGGTTCTCCTCGAAGATGTGCTCCATCTCCAGCACTCGGAGAAGACGCTCGTAGGCATTGTTGTGGATCACCTCGACGTTGGCCATCACGTAGCCCAGGTCTGTGATGGAAGGGTGAGGAAGGTTCTCTCCGAGCTTTGCCCAGAATGTCTTGACCGCGACCTCGATCTGGCCGATCGCCGAGAGGCATCGGGAGATCATCTCTCGTTCCTGAGGGGTGAGTTCCGTCTTGAAGTCCTGCACATCACTCTGGAAATTAAACTCCTTGTCGGTCCAGAAGCCGTTGTGCATGGCTGTGATGAACTCTTCAGTCCATGGATAATGGTCAGGTTTACGAGAGATCTGTTCCTCGAAGATCATAGTGGTAGGATACGCGCAGAATGAATAAATTTAGCCGACCAACACTGTACTGCACAGTGCGTCAGATGTAAACCGTAAAGTGACTTACGGCCTGAAAAAATCAGTGACCTTATCTATACCTGGGCACTTTTACATCGTTCACTCGCCGTTGTGTGGACGGCGGCGAATCGCACGAAGTGCTCCGGTGTTGCTATCACGAATGACGATTGTATGGTCCCTGCCACGATTGCTGTATGCGTAATCGTAGATGGCTTTATGGTTCTCATTGCTGAGATCCAGGAAACGGGACCATCTCTCGAACTTCATCTTTCCCTTCTCAAACTTTCGAAAAGTCTCTGGTTCCAGGTCAAACTGGCGGTACTTGCGGCGAATCACCGGCCCAGGTACCATTGATGGTGGCATCGCCATGTTCGGGGAATCTCCCGTAACATTTGCCGGGGAAGACATGCCAGGAGCTCCACCTGCAGGAGTTCCATCCTCACGGAGTTTCCGAACCGTTTTCATCACAGTTTTGTGATGTTGTGGTCGGTACCGTCGAATCCCTGGCCATTTGCACGGCGGACAACCTGGAACTTATCCCCGGACTGTTTATGGGTGTAGACGGATGTTCCGGAACCACCGAAACCGGTACGGACATGCTGTGAGCTGTACGTATTGTGAAATTCCTCGGAGTCCTTCTCGTGCTTCTCTGTTGGTGCACCAGGAGTGTGTTCTCCCTTGTGACCCTTCACGTAGTGCTTGGCAAACTCAGCGGATGCTGCATCGTGATACACCTTGTGGCCCTTGCTCAGATTATAGGCCTCTGTTACCTCTGAGTAGGCAGAGGCGAGTGATTGAAGGACTTGGGGGTTCATATGCTTCTGAGGACTTTGACAATGTTCTGGTCGAGTGGAATCTCAACCTTTTCGTTTTCTGGAAGATAGTTGAGGTAAACTAAAAATGTTTTGAGTGCCGGCCAGAGCTCTTCTTCAATCTTGTGGAACAGCATCTTGTTTGCTGCACTGATTCCAAAGACATTGGAGATGATGATCAGGTGATTTAAGATCAGTCTTTCTTGCAGGTCTCCTGACTGATTATACCGTCTCAGGAGACGTTTGACATACTTAAATCTTGCAATATCCTCCTCGAACTCGGCGATATCTAGGCACTGCGGGTTGCTGTAGTGCTTGGCTGCAAAGAGCGTGAAATTATCCTCTGTCAGTTCATCAAAAAGTTTCATAGCGGTATTTATGAGGTACCGCTATGAAATACTTAAATGAATCTGCCAGCTTTATATTTGTTCTTTCCTGATGGCCTGCGCTTGTAGGCCACAAACTTTTTTGCTTTTTTAGCCATTAAAGTTTAGAATTAATGGCGTCGATGATCTCCTGCTTCTTCATCCTGGAATTGACAGAGATGCCTCTCTCGGTGCCAAACTGAATCAGTTCAGCCTTCGTCATGGCCGTCAGATCGATGCCATCATCCTTCGTGTCGACTGCAGCCTCCTGCGAGCTCAAAGATTCTGGAATCTCTGGCTCTGGGGCTGGAGGAGGATCAACCGGAGCTGGAGCAGGAGAATAGGTGACCTTGATAGGTTCACCTGTCTTCTCCTCGATCTTGTAGAATGAGCCGTAGTTGACCTCAGGATAGAAGCCTAGGGCTCGTTTGATTTTATCGAATAGTGAGGCCATGACGAATGGTGGTTAATTATTTCTGCATTGCAACGTATGCATCAGCGACAGAACGCAGTGCTTGTTCCTTGGTCAGAGTTGGCATTGGAGAAGGATTGGCCTTTGGCTTTTCAGCAGGAGTAACTTCCTCTGATCCGTCTGCCTTGTTGGTATAAGGTGCTTCCTCAGCCTTGACGTTCTTATCTGCCTCATCCTTCATCTTCTTGGTAGCAACGTCCATGACCTCAGGGCCGCCTTTGGCATCAGCAGCAGTACCTTCCTTGACGCTGCCCTTTGTAACAGCAATGAATTGTGCTGTATCATGGTGAAGATCGGCTGCCATCTTATGGTCGTGATATGCTTTAGCGTGAACATCCTTTGCTGCTGAATCCTTCTTTTGTGCAGCGCTGTGATAGAGCTTGGCATGATGAAGTTGAGCAGTATTGTGTGCCTTCATTGCCTCGAGGTGATCGCTAGGAGTGTTTGACTTCTTTGCTACTGCAGAGAGGTCGTGTGCCTTCTTGCTGATGTTTTCGTCATGGGCCAATGCTTCGTTGACGGCTGTGCTTTCCTCAACATGTCCGGAAGCATAACGATTCACGTTGTTTGCCGGTTTGTCGTCCATGCTCAGGCTGACGCCCTTCAGGGTATGATGCTGAGCCATATCCGTATGGAACTTGTGGTGAATCTCAGCTGCGCGACGAAGCTCAGGATCTCCGGCATGGTGAGCATAGACGCGGTAGTGATCGGCAGCATGTTGATGCGCCTTCGTGGCGGCATCGTGATGCGCCAGGGCTCCAGCCTCTGATGGAGTCGAGTGAGCCAGAGCAGAGGCCTGATTTGCCGCTGTGGTCAAGTCGACCGCGCGGGCGTCACCGGCGACGTTCTCGTTAATCTGTGTTGATTCTTTCTTTGTCATAGCTTTTTCGAGGTGTTTGTCACCGAGTTCTTCGTGTTTAAGTGCAGCATCGTGAGCAGCGTCTGCCTTCGCTCCTGTCTTTGCGGCATTGGCAGTCGTGTGGCGGCGTAATGCCTCGGCTGCCTTATAGTGAGCATTTGCAGCGGCCTTGTGATCCTTCGCTGTGTTTGCTGCAGCCGAGAGGGCGTGTGCTTTCTTGCTGAGATCCGTGGCAGTTGCCTCAGTCATGACCTCTTCCTTGAGGCCGGCATCACGGCGCGCCTGGTAGTAAGCGGCCAGGGCCATCTCCTTGCGTTTTTCTGGTGACTTACCATCGAACTTTGGATTCGTGCTGTGCACGAAGTCGCTGATCCATTCTCCTGCATCGGCTTTTGGATCCAGGGCTTCCTTGACTGGCTCACCTGGCAGGTCATTTGTCTTGACTTCCTGGTCTTTCTTCTTGAGAAGATCCTGAACAAAATTATGGATGTCGGCATCAGACTTGAAGTCCTCGCGGGATTTCTCCAGAGCGCGGATCATTGCAGGAACGTCGATAGTGAGCTTGTCGGTTGGGTTTTCTTCGCCTTCCTTGACAAGGTTCTTGTACAGACCGCCAGGGCCAGCGAGCTTGTTCTTTGGCTTCTTGAGATGTGCCCACTTCTTCTTGTACTCGTCACGGGACATTGCGCCATGGGCGACCTTCAGCATATCCTGTGACTTCTTCAGGCGGACACTCTCCTCCAGGCCTTCGTCGTTTTCCTCTTTGTCTGGCATCTCGGCCTTGTCTTCTCCGTCGATCTCGCCGTTTCCATTGGTATCTTTCATATCAGATCCAGGATATTGGGTCTGACCAGGAGTCTCCGTCTCGTTCTCGAAGTGGTGCTCATTCGTCGGTTTCTTACCGGCGCGCAGGGCAGCCAGATCATCTCCGTCAATCTTTCCATTCTTGTTGACATCAAGCTTGTGCTGGTTTCCGACGAGTTCCTCGTTTGCCTCTTTTTCACCGGAACGGAGAGCCGCGAGATCATCGGCGTCGATCTTGCCGTTGTTATTGACATCGAGCTTGTCCTGATTGCCATGACGCTTCTCGGTGATCTTGTAGGTACGGCCGTCGAAGTCAAACTGAGTATTGTCGGATTCCCAGGCCTTCTTGGCGGCCTCTGCGAATTCCTTCTTCTTTTCACCAGGAATGTTGCCAGGGACCCAGGATGGAATCTCTGGTTGATCCTCCTGCTTCTGTTGTGCCTGTGCGGCGTTGGTGGCTGCCAGATTCTGGGAGTCCTCCGACATCTTTGCGTATGCCTCTGCGACTGATAGGATTGACTTCATGATTGTTGGTTCTTCTTATTTACCGAAGTGGATGTATGCACCGGCCGCGCCTGCAACGACTGTTGAGACCACGATCCAGGTAATACGTTGGATGATTGAAATTGCTGAACTGTGCTCCTCTGTCCTTCTCTCTGTATCTGCGACTCTCTCCTCAATGTTCAACATGCGTTCCATGAGGAACTTCTTGTCGTTCTCAAGTTGAATCAGTTTCTCCTCTGCTCTCGCGATCGAGACGATCGCCTCGGATAACTTGTCGATCTTAGACTCGATGCGATCGAGGCGCTGATCTACGACTGCTTCTGCTTTCCGTGATGACATGTTATTAGGACTTTTGAACGTTCATCTTGACGCGGCGGAAGACTGTGTCGTCCTCCGTCACCAGTTCGATAAGTTCTGAGAGAAGCTTGAGCAGCATCTTTCGGTCCTCTACCATGTTAATCTGCTGATCGGATGCCAGCTTCTTCATCACTCTGAGGGCGATGGGGAGCTCTGCGATGTTGAGCATTCCGAGTCGGATGAGGGTTTGCATCTTGGCGATCTGCGCTTTCTCTTCCGAATCGATCTCTCCGGCTGCTTCTCCGAGCTCACCTTTTTCTTTTTCAGAATCGTTGTCTGTTGAATACTCGTCGCCATATGCAATGAAGGAATGGACGTCGTCGAGGTTGACATACGCCGTGGTTATTTTTGCGTTCATCCATGGCTCGAGGTCATCGGTCTCATCCATAGAATCCACAAGTTCCTTGGCCATATCAGCGATCTCTGACAGTTGACCGCGGGCCATCGAAAGTAATTGCTGGTCGTTGGATGGCTCTTCTGTAGAATCCACGATCTCATCAGTGTCCAGGCTTTCCTGAACGACCGAGTGGTGCAGTGAATCATGGACCTTGAAGCCGTGCTTCTTATAGTGAGCCTCGGCCTTGGCAACGGCATCCTTCGGATCTTTTGCGGAGACCTTCACGCGTTTCATGATCTTCTCCTTGCGCTTGGTCTGCATGGAGTGTTGAGGATCCGTCACTGTGACGGTCACTAGGTGCTTCTGTGTCTTTTCATCTCCAGTAGCGGCCTCGGAGATCTCTGTGCTCTCCTGTACGACCGAATGGTGCTTGGCACTATGGACGTTGAATCCTTGCTTCGTGAAGTGGGCGTGTGCCTTTGCCTCGGCGTCCTTTGGATCGTTTGCCTGGACATGGACTCTCTTCAGGAGTTTTGCCTTGTGGGTCTGGTAGACGCCACGAACGATCTCGCCCTTCTTCGGATCATCCATCATAACGTCGACCCGGTGCGTTTGACCGGCCTCTTCGTTCACCGCGACGGATTCGTTCTTGAGCTTCGAGACGATTGCCAGGTGATATTGCTGTGCCTGCTTGTCACCGCGCTTTGATGCCTCAACGGCCATCTTCTCGTGTTTGGTGATCTTGAGATTCTTCTCCTCGGTGTCTTCTTTCTGGCTGAAATAGTGATCGACGTGCTTCGATCCATGGCGATTGCGAAGGATGTCACCGATCATGGCATGCTTTCCGCCGATCTCTGCTGCCGTATAGTTCGAACGAACTCGATGTTGTCCCTGGTGAACAGCGAGAACTTCTTTCGTGGATTTGTTCTTGAGTTCCTCGTGGTCCTTCTTGATACGTGCCAGTAGGCCTTCATCGGCCTTGAATTCTGTGGCCTCGAACGTCTTGACCGGCTTCTTGGCCGCTTCCTTCTCGGCTGCCTGATGGGCAGCAAACTTCTTGTCCATCTCCTTGTGGTAGGTCTCGATGTCGTCCTTCTTCAGCGCCGCATGAGCTGCCTGATGGGCGGCCTGGGCATCCTCGGTATGACCTTCCTTCGGTACGCAGTTTGGAACTTTGCGGCCATTCTTCATCTTCATTCCGATGGCCTCGTAGCCTTTCCAGCAAGCGTCCTTCAGTCCTTCTTCGTACAGCTCCTCGGAGTTCCACATGTGGAAATCACCGGATGGATGTGCCTTGCGATGCAGCTCGATGGCCTTCTTGTCGGCTGCATTTTGATGAGGAGCTGAGACCACATAGTCATGCTGCTTCTGACCCTCTGGGTGCTTGTGCATGAACGTGACCTTGAACTTCGCCTCCTTGACGGTCTGTCCAGGTGTCTCGTCCTGGTATTTCTTGGTGAGCTCGGGTGTTCCCCACTCACCGGCGCCATGTTCTTCGCGGATCTTCTTCAGGTTTTTCATCAGGACAGGTTTCTAAGTTTTGAGATTGGTTTGCCAGGTATTGATGGATCTCTTTCAATGACGATCTTTGTCTCAAGCTCGACGACCTCAGGGGCTTTCTTCTCGAGTAACTCGACGCCGTTCAGCCACTTACGGACCTTGCGGCCGTCGTGCATGGAGACGATCAGGTAGTTCGTGCCACGATGTGAGATCTTGCCGACCTCACTGGATTCTTTCAGAACGACGTCGTCTCCGACCTGGAACAGCTCGCCGGCCACATAGGCCTCACGGCGTTCCGATACGGGTGCAAGCTGTACGTGCTTGCGGAAATTCTTCGTCTCTCTCAGACCCATGCCGGTACGGACGGCATTGAACAGCTCTCTGGCCTCAGCGAATCCGGCTGGCAGGCTCTTCGTGAAGAGCTCGAGGTCATTGGCGCTGATCGCTGCGTGTACTTTGGATTCGGTCAGAACGGTCGAATCTGGATCCTTTAGACCGGATGAAACAACCGAGACTCCTTCCTTGAAGAAGTAGAATCCATGTGAACCCTCATGGCCATTGTTTCCGTTCAGGAGAGCCTTGAACTCAGCAACATTGCTCTCGGTGACGACCAGAGTCACCTTACGGAATCCCTGTTCGTACAGCTTCGTGCAGACCTGCAGTGGAGAAGAGATGTCGGTATCCGAGACGATGCTGCGGGCATGACGGGGGTACATTTTCCGCATGAACTTGACCTTCTCGGTCAGCGGCAGCGGATTGTTCTTTGGATCCTCGACCTTGGAAGAATAGATTCGATAGGTACGACCGCCCTTGGCGAGATCTGCTACCTTCTCGAGCAAGGCCTCATGTGCAACGGTCGGAGGATTGAACCGACCAAATGCAAAGACGACCTCCTTTGGAGCGTCCTCAGAAAGGAACTGAGAGAACGATTTGATCATGACCGATCGCTGTTCTGCTCCTTGTGCTTGGCACGACGCTCGCGATTCTCCTTGATACGTCCGCGAATCTTAGAGATTGTCTCGGATGAGGTACGCTCTGGCCAGTCCTTTGTCTGGACGTTATGCTCCGTTCCACCAGGTCCGATATCGGCGATCTTGTGGCCGATAGGACGCGTCACTGAAATCTTTGTCTTTGGTCCAGGAGTCGATGCCTTCTCGGCATCCTCTGCCTCACCGACGATGCCATGGTGACGCTTGAATGCGTACCGATCCTGCATTTCGGTCTCACCGCCGGTATACTGTACTGGAGTAAAGTCTTTGAAGCTTAGCATGATTGTTTCGAGTTTCCCATTTTCGATGCAAACGATTTTGCAAGGAGTGATATAGAAATCTATTTATAGAGGAACCGTTTTGGATAAATATGCTCCGTATGAAAAACATCAAACTCACCTCAGTTCTTCTTGCTTCGGCCATTGCACTCCTGTCCGGATGCGGTACAGTCGATGCTACCTATAACTCAGCCAAGGGAATGGGACAGGCAGCCATCGGTGGCGTTGGTAACGTCGTCGGTAATGGTGCGGCCGATGTCGGTCGTTCTCTCGGCGTTGCTTCCAATGCGGCCGGTAAGGTCGTCTCCGGCGGCGGAGCAATCGTTGGCGGAGGTTTGGATCTCGTCGGTGGAATGGTCAAGGGTGTCTCGGACATCGTTGCACCGGCCCCTGCAGCTCCGGCCAAATAACCCTCACAGGGTAAAAGCTTTTACCTTAACACGGGGCGGGCAAAATCCGCCCCGTTTTCTTTTAGGCATTTCCATAGTATAAATATGGGGAATGGCCACGATCGTACCCTTTTCTGAATTTACAGAGCTGCTTGAGGCATCGAATCCGCAACAGCTGACACACATCCATCACCCAGAGGACCGTCCGATCTTGCATGGATCTGCTGGTTTCGAACATGCCCACGGCGCCCTCACTCAGGCTCACGAGCACATGAAGGCCGGAAAGCACAGCAGCGATCTGACCATGAAGTACGACGGATCCCCGTCTCTGGTCTTCGGTCACCATCCGGAGACGAAGAAGTTCTTTGTGGCGACCAAGTCGGCATTCAACAAGAATCCGAAGATCAATTACAGCAACGCCGACATCGAGAAGAACCATGGACACGCTCCTGGTCTGGTCAGCAAACTGAAGTCGGCTCTCCATCACCTGCCAAAGGTTGCACCAAAGACTGGAGTCTACCAGGGAGACGTGATGCACACCGCAGAGGATCACAAGCACAACAAGGACGGATCGGTCTCTTTCACTCCGAACACGATCACCTACACCGCTCATGGTGCCGAGGCCGAGAAGGTGAAGAAGTCAAAGATCGGTGTCGTCGTTCACCAGCAGTACAAGCCACATCCTACGAAGAAGGGTGTCGAGCACATGTCGGTGAGTCCTCATCCGGACACGAAGAGTTTTGGCTCTCACCCAGACGTTCATTTCAAGACCGCCGAGCACGACACCTCGAAGGTCGAATATCCCCACAAGGATCAGGTCGCCTTTCACCAGCACATGGCTGCGGCCAAGAAGATCCACGACAACCATGGGTCAGCAATGTACAAGGCAACCGCCAAGCATCAGGGAGACTTCAGTCACCTGAGCACGTACATCAACCATACCGTTCGTACCGGAGAGAAGCCAACGGCTCAGGGTCTTCAGCAACACATCGCAGGCCACTACGAGAGACAGGCCAGCAAGCTCAAGACTCCGGCCAACCAGGAGAAGAAGCGTGCAGAGGGTGCCGGTCACATCGAGCACATCAAGAAGAACGAGGGGCACTACAATAATCTCCTGAGCATGCACCATCACCTTCAACAGGCCAAGAACGTTCTGGTGAAGAACCTCGAGAAGCATGAGGGTGGACTCACCCACCACATCGGTGACACCCGCTCAAAGCCAGAGGGATTCGTGGTGAACCATAAGTTCAAGGGGCAGACCGAGCCGACAAAGCTGGTCAATCGCGCAGAGTTTGCCAGGTCGAATCTACTCAAGGTCAAGAAATTTGGAAAGGTCTAACGGTGAAAAGATTTCTTCAATTCGTCACGGAACAGGAATCGACTGGTAAGCACCACGTGATGTCATTCGTTCGAATGAATCCAATCACGAATGGACACGAGGCACTGATCAACAAGGTTCATGACGTCGCGAAGAAACATGGCGCCAGTCATGAGGTCATCATGTCTCACTCACACGACCCGAAGAAGAATCCCCTGAGCCCGTCCCAAAAGCTGAAGCACGCGAAGAGGGCTTTTCCTGGCACGAATCTCTCGACCTCCAGTAAAGAGAAGCCAAGTCTTCTGCACCACGCCGTCGACCTTCATTCCAAGGGCGTCGAGCACCTGCATGTTGTGGCTGGATCAGACCGAGCCAAAGATATGCACGCCGTTCTGCACAAATACAACGGTAAGAAGACCGACCATGGGTTCTACCACTTCAAGTCAATCACGGTTCACTCGGCCGGAGAACGTGACCCGGACTCAGAGGGTGTAAGCGGCATTTCGGCCAGTAAGATGCGCGAGCATGCATCAACAGGAAACAAGAAACAATTCCATGCCGGAGCTCCGTCAAAGATGAGTGCAGCTCACAAGGATGAGATGTTCCATGACGTGAGAAAAGGCATGGGCATCAAATAATGGCGACAACTGGAAAAGCTGCCTGGGAAAAGTATTACAAATTTGCCGGGGATGTAACGACCATCATTAAGAAAGACACTGAGGCCTTCGATGAGAAGGTTCAGTCGAAGGTCGTAGGCAAGCTGAATGCTGGACAGGAAGTCACAGTTCCATCGACAAAAGACTACGATGGCAAACCGGTTGTGACCTATAAGTTCGGCGGAAAGACTCATAAGGTCAGAGTCAAGTTTGACATGCTCCAGAAACCTGGGGTGAAACCTAGGTCTGGCAGTACAGATAACGTCAAGACCATCGGAAACAAGATGCTGACTCCTGACGGTCTGGGTCTCGGAGGAAAGACCATACCAAGGGCGAGCTTCATTCGTGAGGTCGAGAAGGCGATCAAGAACAACGCAATGGTTGCTCCTCATGCCAAGGAGTTCATGCTTGAGGTGCTAAACAATAGCTCTAAGAACAAAGCAGCTCTACCAAAGGCTAAACTCTCGGACAAAGACATCGCCATCGTCGCAAAAGATTTTGGAGAGATCAGCGGAGCTTGGTGGTTCCTGAATAACTACGACAAGGAAGACGAGGTTGTGGCGATCGAGTTTCCATCCAAGAGCAATCAGAAGCTCGTGGACTACTATGCGATTCTGAAGAACAAACTGAAGGTTCCAGTATCAGCAAAGGCTGGTGGCGGTGCTGCACCGTCTATCTCTTCGGTCTGGGAAATGCTCAGGGGGAAAAACTTTACAAATCCGGATGATCGCAAGATCTATAACTTCATAGGCGCCATCTCAGAAAATTCTGGAACGGATGGAATCGTCATGGCAGCAAAAGCCATCGGATCCCCTCTATATGACCTCGTCGGAAAGCTTATCGGGGAGAAGGAATATAAGGACAAGGAGATCGAGGAATGGATGAAGGTATTCAAGGACGGGGAGTCGGCGTTTAAGGCTCTGGACAAAAACTTCTACTCGAAGATCGGCAGAGCTGGAAAGCTTGAGACTCTGGTATCGGTATGGAATTCTCCCGGCCAGAGAAAATCTGGCGCCATACTGTCTCCGATGGCCTATGCTCTGGTTGACGAGGTCAACAAGAATCCAAAATACACGTCATTTCTGACAGACATCGTTCGAACGAACGACATTCAGCAGCTTTATATTCACCTCTCGGCCAGCTCGGTTGAGTATGAGCTCAGAGGATTTGCCGAGAGTGAATTCATCTTTGAGTATCATTCGAACGTAGCAAATCCTGGCGGAAACAAGATCGGCTTCAAACTCAAGAAGTAGAAAAGTCAGGATCGTTGTACCACTTCTTCTTTGCGTATCCTTTGGCATTGATGAACCGATCCATTAGGCCGAACTCTTGTCCGTAGGCCTCGAGCTCCCACGGGAGATCAAAATAGTCTATCCCTCTTCGATCGATCTTCTTGCCCTTCCACTTAATGACCTGAATCGAGTTAGTGTCCTTCATCTTGCCGGAGGCGTACTGTGCCACATGAACGCACTCATGAGCCAGGCACCGAAGCATCGCCATGATCGTCAGATCAGCATCTAGACGGATCTCAAACTCCCGAGGCATATCTTCGTCATCATCCCAGATGCAGTCTGCCTTTGAGTTTTCCTGCTCCATCAGATTCTTTCGAATCTTGACGACCACGACGATCTCTCGAGAGATCTGGTAACCGAGTAGACGGGTCACATAGTAATCGCAGGCCTCGTGTAGGAGTTTGCGCTGGAACTTTGACCCACCGGTGACCAGCACCTCAGCAGCCATCGGATATGGTCTCCTGGACCGGCAATTCGTCCTCTACCGCAGCAGAACGGGAAGACCACGGCTGATGAGGATCCTCATGGATCGACATCATACGTTCCTCGGCGATCGAGTAGGATGATTCCTGAACGATATCGAACTGGTACGGTTTCATTGGTTACGAGTTGTCGGACTTTGTGCTAATGCTGGTCTTAAAGAGAAACGAACAGAGGACGGAGATCTTCCAGGCGGTCCACCAGGAGATCTCTGGGAATCGGAACAGGTCTGGGAACGTAGAGTTCCAGATCCACATCACAGGCAGCGCCATGAGAAGGGATACAAGGAACGAGATACAGATGGCCGTGATGACTGCCATCAGCATGTCGAGAGGATCGAGTTTCATAGGTTAGTGGTATCGGCGGTCACGGATGGGCTTCCTTCCAGAGGACGTTGAGGTCGAAGCTGTCCAGCGGACCGCTGTCGATCCGATCAGGCATACCGAGGTCGAACCAGAGACGGATATCCTCGGCGGTCATCCGCGAGTAGGGGTTGAAGTCACAGGAGACCCTGCGTCCATCCGCGTGGGTGAAGTCATGCCAGATCTTGGTGCAATCACCGTCGTTGTCATCCCAGGGAGTGTAGGTCCAATTCTTGTAGCTCATGGTCTAAAGTTGTTTGAGGTTTCTGTTCAGAAGGAGGGATCTCAGTCCTCGGAGGTGTTGATGAACTTGTCGGCGTTATACCGAGTCATCTCGGACGCCTCACGAACGACCTCGCGGTCGGAGACCGGCAGGAGGCCAGGGAGATCGGTGTCCTTACGCTCCTTGCGGAGCTGCTTGAGGCGGGCAATGACCGCGGACTTGTTGACTTGCAGGCGACCGTTCGGGAGCTTTTTGGTGAGTTTCATCATGAGGAAATACTAGCAAATTGTGGTCTGGAGTAAACAACTAAGAATTACCTAAGTTGTTGATGGTCAGAGGGCGCTGGAGAACGACAACCAAGCTTTTTGTTTCTGTAGGCGCTTCTCGCTAGCGCTGACGTAGCCAGCGGACTTGAGGATGTCGAGGGGAGCCTGCGTCATCAGGCGGGTGAAGTACTCGAGGGGAGTGAAGTTGTTCACCAGGAACTTCTGGAAGCCAAGACGGTCACGCTTGTTGTACTTGAACCGAGCCACGAACTTGGTCTGAAACACGAGCTCACCGTAGGAGAGGTAGCCGCCGTGATAGTGGAACAGGCTCATGTTCCAGCCGTTGATCATCTCGTTCTGGGTGGTGTTTTTCATCATGAGGAAATACTAGCAAATACCCAGAAAAAGTGAACTACTAAGAATTACCTAAGTTGTTGATTACCAACACGCGCAGAAAATAGATTCACAAAAGCAGAAATGGCTGGCCACCAATAACTTAGGTAACCAGCCATTCTGATGATGAAAAAGAGGGGTGGACATTATGAGGCGCCACCGCGCGCCGGTTGGTCAGAAGACCAGCTTGTCAGCGGGGAGCTGATAGAGCTTTGCGGCCTTACCGCGAGCCTTGCCGTTCGGACCGGCAGACTTCGGCGCGTCGCCGACGATCTTGCCATTGGCCTTGACGTAGTTGTGGATCAACCAGTGATCGGCACCGAGAGCGGTGCAGGCCTGCTTGATGGTGAACGGCTCGCTCGGGAACTTGAAATTCTTGAGCATCGCAACGACCTCAGGCTTGCGGAGACCGCGGGCGGGAGCCGAAGCGGTGGCAGTGGTCGTAGCCGTATTGGCGGACTTATTCGAGGCCTTCGAGGACTTGGGAGTCGAGGCGGCCGTGTTCTGACTATTGCTGTTGTTGGTATTCATAATGAATGAATCAGTTTAACGAGAACCATCCTAACTAGAAACTGCTCGATGTAAAACAAATTGTGAGGTGTTTTTTCTTTTTTCTCAGAACTCATTGGCCATCAACGGCTTGAGATTGAACAAACTCCAGGACCATTGGGAAAACCGGCCTGAGAACCTCTGCGGTCTTTCGGGCCACGTCTGCACATTCGGCCTGAGTCCCATTGGCAGATCGGACGTCAATGAAGTGAACGAAGCTGCGCAGCGTTCCGGCCATGTAGATCCGAGACATCGTGCAACCCTCAGGGAGGATCGCTCGAGCCTGTTCCTTGGCGATTCCACGGGCAGTGGCATCCTTGTAGATGCTCTCCGACAGCTCGATGAGATCTTTCTGCCGTTCCTTCCACCAGATCATGAGGTTCTGGTCATCTGTTGAAACCGAATTCTGGCGGTTCTTCTTGTCCTGCAACCTGGCCTCACGGACCACCATCTCCAGAGCGGCGGTCGGATCGGCATAGCGCTGAGAGAACTCCTGAAACGAAAACGAACGATGCCTCAGGATCTGCCGGGCGATGTCACGAGTGGTGTTGATCTCGACCGTGGCCGAGACCATCTCCAGAGGAGACCAGTGGCGGTGTTTGATCAGGTAACGAACAAGCTTCTCGGATGTCTCCAGGTTGTTCTGGTTTGCTGGATTGCTGACCCGAGCGCAGAAGGCCACGAGTTCCTGCATATCCATCGCAGCAGGACCATTGGAGACCGATTTCGTGTGGCTGATGAGCCGTACGGTTTGATGGTCAAAGATCATATTTTATGGGTCAGGTAATAGGCGAATAGCTCAACGTTCTTTTTATCGAAAGGCCTGACGTCGCCATAGATCTTGCCGTTCTCCTGGATATATTCTGATGTGTACCCTTCCTGCTTCATGGCACGAATGACTCCAAGGTTCAGGATCGTGGCGGAGGCGGACTTCTTCTTGAAGTCCGGTAAAACGAGAACCGCCCCGAAGTCGGACCGAATCACTATTGACCTGGCCTTCTTCTTTTGATCAGAACTTGCGACCATCTCGTGGCTGAAGTTGACCTTTCCGATTTGTGACCCGTCTAGTTCGTAGATCTCGTCTCGTACAGCCTCAGCATAACGCTTTGCAGCATCATCGGCAGCTTTGTCCCAGATGGCACTGGGAAACGGATCCTCGTCTGTGTTGAACGGGACATCAGTATCTTGGTCGTTTGTCATATTTTATACCCAGAGACGGTTACGGTTTTTCACAACCCATTCACAGACCTTTGTATCGTAGTCCATGACTTCATTTTCCATCTCGGTTAATTTCTTGTAAGTGGATGAGTTCGCGCCATTCTCTCGAGACTCGTTAAATGCTCGATTAGCCTCAGCATCGATCGCCTTCGTCATCTTCGCGCGGCCGGCACTCGCGTACTCATAGCACTCGCGAAGCTCGGCAGCAAACTGCTGATCGGTTTCGTTTGTGGTGTAATCATTATTGAGGAGAGCTTCCTCTCGTTCGACGAACTCGATGAGCACCTGCAGGTGGAACGTCACGATCATATCCACGAGGTCGGTATAATGACGAGGAAAAACCTTCTTCCTCATATCGGCTCGGCGGCCTGGTACCCAGTCTCGATAGAACGAGATGACGGCCCACTTCTTATCTCTCCACCAGTATTTTATATCTGTGGCCAATTCGCGAACGAAGAATTGGATGGGATAATTTTTCCTCAGGAAACGGTCGATCTTCGTGGCCTCGCACTCCTCTTCAAGAGGGTTCCAGGTGTATGACCATGGAGTCTTATACCATGGAGTGATCCAGAATGAGACCCTGCGTTCACGCTCAGATTTCGGAAGTGCGACATATGCATCGTAGGTCGACACGTCTTTTTTGACGTGTTCGTCCGCGTTAAAAAGAAAATCTCTTGTAAGGGTCATGTTAGTTGAATAGCCAGGTTCTGTATTTACGGCTGAACCATTCCCATGTCTCGGCAAGGACACCGATGACCAGAGATAGCAGCGTGATTGCGATCATGATTGGGCCGGACACAATTACGTTCACCACCGATTTCCAGGGCTTGACCTGGTTCGTCGAGTCGAACATTGAAAGGTACAGAAAGATTCCTGCAATGGACCAGATTGAAAGTAAGAGTAGGATTGCGATTTTCATAGTGCTTCGTAGGCTCCAAAGACAGAGCCGTCTGGGTTTAGATCTAGAATGAACGGACGATTGACTGCGCGGTAGGATTCATCACAGACTGAACAATTCAGGAATACAGTAGATTCGCTGCATTCCATTCCGTATCCGCAGTGAATGTGGCCAAAAACATGTGCGTGAGGCCGAATGTTTTCAATTGTGGCGCGGAGATCCATGCAGCCAGTATTCTCCGCCATCATTCCCGCCGGAGTGACCTGATAGACTGTATCACAGTGGCCGTGAGCGGGCCCGTGAGTGATGAGGACGTGCGTATCATTTGGGATACGATCCCAATGTTTCTTGATGTCTTCTCCACGATCACGATTGAAAGCCCAATTGTAGAACCTCGGCTGGACCGGAGATCCCCAGAAGTTGATCCCATTGATCGTAGTTCCGGAATCGTTAAGATAACGGACCGACGGTGGAATGATCGGATCGAGATCTGACCGAGACGCTCTCTCCATCCAAAGATCATGGTTTCCGGCAATGCAGATCTTGTGTTCGTACGGGAGATTCCCGAACCATCCAAAGAAACGTACGCAGTCGTAGTAGCTGCCATGGGAGCAGAAATCTCCGGCATGAATAATGGCATCACCATCTGGTAACGGCATGTCAAGATGCCGACCATGGGTGTCTGATATGCAGACAATCTTCATTTGATTGTGCTCTGGCGGTACGAGTTAAAGCTTCTGATGAGCATCTCAATCTTCTCGCACTGAGCAGGAATTTTGCAGGCAACCGAATACCTTGGAAAAATCATGGAGAATGTCACGCAGTGGTTGATTAACCAGGCGGCTGCGTCATATCCATTTCCTTCTCCATCGAGTTCATAATCAAATGACACTTCTTCTGGGATTCCCCGGGCCGCAACAGCGACCTTGAAGTCCAAAAAGCTTCGCAGTTGAACCCACGAAGAATCTGGAGGATTTTGAGTGCCGAGAAAGATCTTGTAGCTCATCAGAAATCAGGACCATCATAGTCCATTGAAATTGGTTTACCGGTGACCCAGTGATAAAGAAAAAAGATAACGATGAAAACAAACGATGCCAGCCAGATGAAGGCCATGAAGTTCAGGACAGCAACGATGACGTTCCAGATTGGAGCCAGCGTTTTGATGTATGTCAGTGCCATGTTCTGTGTTTTTCAGCTACCCATTCCCAGCCGTCATATTCTTGAATTTCCCACTCAACGTCATCAGGAACTTCGACGACCTTTAATTCAGACCAGTTACCACACGCTTTATTCTGCATCTCCTCAACGACAGTGACCAAATCTCTGTCGTCTCTACGAAGGGGCTCCTTGAGGAAGTCTGATTCAGATATGCCTCCCTTCAGCTCTCGAATTCTGGCGAGAGCCTCGTCCGAGATGAAGAAGCCACCGTAGTTGGCGTTGATGACGACCTTAGGCATCGGATTGCTCGGATGGACCGACATCGGTCGGGCGGTGAGACACCATCGTGGCCGCAAAATAATGCAGCACGTCGATGTTCAGGCGATATGCCTGTTTCTGGGCACGAAGATCCTTCTCCTTCTGAGAAGCTGTCTCCTTGAGCTTTGGAAGATCACCCTTCGGGATCTTGCCGTGGATCCCACGGACGGTCTTGGCCATCTCCACCATGCGTTTGATGCGGCGGCGGTAGATCGGAGAATTAAAGACCTTGAGTTGCTCAGCGTCTTTCTTTTGATTTGTGCTCATATTTTGTTGGAAAGTCTGTACAAGAAATCTGCGGTTGAATTGAGTGCTCTGCGGATGTAACGGCTAACAAAACGGTACGGACGAGTACCAAAGAAGAACCGATTCCTCCAGCGAGCCTGTTCGCGTATCAGAGACTCTCGAAACTCCTTGTCTCGTTGCTTTCTCTCGGAGTTATCCTCCGTTGTGAACTTCACCAGAGTAACCGAGTCGACCTTTCCGTCGATGAAGACGACCTCAAATTCGACCCAGTAATCGTACCCAGAGACCGGTAGACGATTCCATTCGGACTCCTGCAGGAAGTCGTAGACTCTGGCAGTTGTGGTAACTTTTACCGGATCTAGGTATTCTCCCGTACGATCCATGTAACCAAATCGATCTGATAGGTTCTTGGCCTTCGGATCGCCCGCAATCCACTTCTCGTCTCGGTATTTCACGATGAAAAGTTGGTTGCCCTGTACGACGTAGTTGTCCATCGAACAGTCGAAGTCCTTCGTCTGGAAGGACCAGTTGTTTTTGTTCAGCCCATGGGTGACCATTTCCTCGGAGAAAGGAAGCGGATCCGCCCAGCTGACTGTGTCGAACATTCCCATGATCTTAGAATCCTAGCATGTTTTGGTGGTTTGTAAACACTTATTGTATGGTGAAATCACTAAAATCCTTGGATCCACCACGGACCGTGGCTTCCTTGGAAAGGGTCTGGGCTTTGTCCTCCACATCGTACAGCTTCATCTTGGACCGGTCAACACCGATGATGAACCTCTTGTTGGCACTCGGGTCATTGTACCGGTTCTTTAGCTGCTTGACCATCATCTGGCCAAGCTTCTCAAGCTCCTCGGTGGTGATCAAGGCAAACATGAAGTCGGCCGTGGCAGGAAGACCGAATGACTCGGACGTGTCAGTAAGCTCGAGGTCGGTGTTGCTGAAACCAGATCGAGTGGTCTGGGTTGCAGAGAAGATCGGCACGTTGAACTCGACCGCCAGACCACGAAGCTCCTCGGCAATAGCCTTGATGAGTGAGTAGGTATTGATCGAACCACCTAGGCCCTTCATTCGAGAGGAGGCGCAGATGTTCAGGTAGTCCACGAAGATCACATCTGGAACAACGTCCTTCTTCAGCTTCAGTTCATTCAGCAAGGCACGAAAGTGCCCAGTGTGAGCTGATGCTGTCGGGTATTCCTTGATGATGAGCTTGCCGACCGTGGTACCTGCAATGCGAGTGACCTTATCGGCAAACATACCTTTACTCAGAGATGAGAGTTGATCGATCTGGATGTTCATGAGGTTGGCATCGATACGTTCAGCGATGCGTTCCTCTGACATTTCGAGAGTGATGTAAAGGACATTCTTACCCTGAGCTAGAGCAGAAGCAGCCACGTGGCACATGAACAGAGATTTGCCGACACCAGTGCCTGCGAGTGCGATGTTCAGCGTCTTGCGAGGAACCCCACCCTTGGTGATGGTGTTGAACAGCTCAAGGTCGAACGGCAGACGATCCTCGACACGATGATAGAAGTCATACCGCTTCTCAAAGTCCTGCAGGTAATCATGTCCGACAGAATTGTCGAAGTTGATTCCCAGAGCCTTGTGAAGGATGTCAGGAATCGCATCCTTCGAGAGATCCTTCTTCTTGCCATCGATGATCTCGATGGATTCCATGATGGCCAGGAACACGGCGCGGTCTTTGCACCACTTCTCCGTGTTCTCTAGCAACCATGTTTCTTCTACTTGAGGATTCTGATCCAGAGATTCAAGGATCGAGACCGCCTTTGGATACAGATCCTCAGACGTCTCTGCCTTGTTCTGGAAGTCGATGTCCAGAGCTGCACGAGTCGGCAGCTTGTTGTACTTCGTGATGAAGTCGAGTACTAACCGATAGACGCACTTGTGTGCAGAATCGAAGTACTCAGTCTTGATGAATGGCAGAACTTTCCTGCAAAACTTCTCATCGTTTACGATTTTCTGAAGAATCGTTGTCTGTAGTTGATTTGACATCAGAGGATTTTCCGTCGCCGAAGGTATAGTTACCGGTATCGAATGCGCTTTGGATGATGAACGTTAGAATGTCTCCGACGTATGTATTGAAGTTCTTGTCGTGTTCCAGATCTTCTTTGATAAATTTATCTGGGCAATCGACGATGCTGAACTTATAGCTCAACGTTGCAGTCTCGGAGTCTTCGTTGACCTTGAGAGAAATCTTTCCGTATTGGATGATAACATCCTCGTACTTTTTGTCAAGGATTCGTACGGCATACGTTTCATTCTCGCTGTCGAGAAGCTTGTAAGATTTAGAGGTGATCTTATTCTTCATCCTCTTCGTCCTCAACTGATAGATTTTTTAGGTTTGACTTGGTGATCTTTGCTTCCTCATTATCTAAGATAGAACGATAGCCAACGGTGAAGTGGCCCTTGATGAACTCCTTGAAGTCGCTCGAGTTGAGAAGCGGATCCCAGAACTCAGCTGCGTATGTATCCTTCTCGCGGTACTTGTTCTCGTCGCCCTTGCGCTGGTACCAACCAGCCGAAGGCTTCGTCACGAAGCCACCGAGCAGCGCGGTCTCGAGAAGACCAGAGTACTTCTCAACGCCACCGTTGAATGAGACCGAGATCGGAATCTTTGACTTCTCCTTCACGAAGCGAGACTTGTCGATGTTGATCACGAAGTGATAGCCGTGCAGACCATCGTCATCCTTGTCCTGCTGGCGACCAAGCATCCAGACTGCATTGGCAGAATAGTAGATGCCGGTACCACCGGACATGACGTCCTTCGAGTACATCTCGATCGTCTTGTAGCTATGATTGATGGCCACGAGCGGGATGTTCTTGAGAGTCAGGTACGGAGTGACCATACGGAACAGACCCTTGAGAGCCTTAGCTCGAGACATATCAGCCACCGACTTCTCGTTCATTGCATCCTCGACTTCCTTCTTCGAGGCCAAGTTACCGATCGAGTCGATGATCACGATGACCTTCTCTCCACGCTCCAGGCCATTCAGCTGATTGACCAGATCGAACTTCAGCTCCTCGACATTTGTGACAGGAGTGTGAAGAACTCGAGACGGATCGATACCGAAGGTCTTGAAGTACTGTTGTGGAGAACCGAACTCAGAATCGTAGAAAAGCATGACGGCTTCTGGGTACTTCTTAAGATACGCAGAGGCCATGATGAGCGAGTAGCTCGACTTGAAGTGCTTCGATGGACCGGCGAGGACCGTCAGGCCAGAGGTAAGGCCGCCATCCAGAGAACCCGAGAGTGCCACATTGAGCATCGGGATATCCGTGGGAATCATGTCCTTATCATTGAAGAGTTCGGACTTGTCCAGCACGTCGGTCTGATCGATCTTTGAGTTTTTCTTAAGCTTAGATAACAGTGATGACATAAAGGTATCATGTCACATTTCGTGACGGTTGTAAATCTTATTTTGTCTGAGAATCGTTCCACTCTTTTCCACTCCAGTGCGGATAGGAGGCACGAGAAAGATGAACGGACTGTGGTTTCTCCATGGCCTCGAAATCAAGCTCTCCCTTTTCGTTGAGGAGCTTGTCGGTCCATCGGAAAATATCCACGCCGTCGATAGAATTCGACAGAAGTTCTTCCACAAAAACCTTGCGGATCTCGTTACGCTCTGTCCAGGATCCGTAGAACGGAGTTCCCTTGTAGTAACCGGTCTTAGGCAACTTGCGAGATTCGTTCTCGATGGGCAGCGGTTCCCAGATACGAATCACATCGGCCTTGACAGATTCTCTGAGTTCCTTTGCCTGCTTGACGTACCGGCACACGAGTTCTTGAGTCGCTTTCTTCGGATCTGGCTGACGAAGCAGGTGGTGACGAATGTCAATGTTGCCGAAGTAGACCTCAAGCTCTTGGTACTCGTCGTCAATAACAAATTCCTTGAGTCCCATATCCAGAGCTCCATATAAAGTCTTGAACGGTACGGAGTTGACTTCCCACCCTGTACGGTACATCGAGATCGCATGTGAATCTCCGAAGGCAAGTTTTCCCGATTCAACAAAATCGTTCGTATGGATCTTCAAGCTCGAAGTCACCATCTTCGATAGATTTTCCCAGTCGACGTTCTTCCAGGCTGGATGGGCGTCTGGTTCTTTGTCCACTCGTGGCTTGATCATCCCGGCATAGTCTGGGAAATCGATTGCCAGTGACCATACTTCTCCCTTGAACTTCGATAGGTTAACGATCTGATCGATCGCCGCGTAGGCCTTTACGCCGCCGAACATATTGACCGTACCACCCCAGTCGTTACCGTGGTAAACGGCCAGGATATCCCAGTCATTGTAGTTGTCGATCTTGCCGCCAAAGTTGATCGTGACGTCATATCCCTTGGATGCAATCTGGTCAGCATAGATCACGGCCTGAGCGGCGCGATGAGAGCTGATGCGCTCCGAGATCGGAGCCATCGGAGTAGTTACGAGTACTGATTTCATCCTTTAGATTCCTTCTTTGCCCAGTCACGATAGGACTTCGTCTTCTGAATTATGGTCTCGTCTTTCAGAACCGGTTCGGTACCGACGTTCCACATGAGGATCTTCTTTCCGCGGACATTCTTCGGGACGTACTTCCAGACTTTCGCATCGTACGTATTGACCGTCGGGAACGGCGGCAGGTTCTCCTTCTTCTCGGCTACAGTAAAGTCCAGAGGTTCGGTGATGACTTCGGCACGGCCAAGTTCACCTTCCTTGAGATTACGAGCCACAGCCACACAGTGGAACTTTGCGTTCGGCCAGGCGATCTGCAGGGCACGAGAGAGCACTCCGGTCGAGATGGCCACATAGACTTCATCTGGTTCCGGAATCATCGAGGCTGCGTGAACGATACCAGCGGTGGCTAACTCGTGTTTGAGGCCGAGAGGAACGAAGAATGCGCCGTTCTCTTTGGCCCACATCTCGGCCTTCCGATTCAGGTTCGGCATGGCAGCAATGCGTTCGAAGTATGCCGTGGCACCGCGCTCGATGCAACAAGCCTGATGGCGAGAGATCTCCTTCGAGGAAGGCATGAACAGAACAACGTTCTTGTTGTGCCTCTTGGCCACATCGGCGATCGAAACGCCGGCCAGACCCACACGCGGCTGGCAGTACACGATCGTCTTGAGCGGCGCCTTGGCTGCCAGTAGATCTCCGGCGCGAGTCTTCGTACCAACGATCAGATCGTCGCGTACCACCTGTACACCATCGTGCTCCACCACAACTGGTGGCGGATTGTACGGTTTCCAGCCTTCGCAAAGACCTAGGTAATAGTCCTTGGCATCGGCCCAGGACAATCCTTTCAGGTCTTTGTTGATTCCGTCAACGACATGATTATCGTGCGCCATAAAGTTCCTTCACTTTGTTCTTGTATTCCGTAACAGTCATTGCAGCCCTAGACAGTATATAGTCGTCGGACGGGTGTACATCCAAATCGTTGAAAGATTTGATGAGACCAAGTTCAAGCATTGGCTTCTGGCGCCCGTACGGGTGATCGGTGATTCGGTGAGAAGACCACAATTTGTCTCGATCCAGGTGGCCATAGTCTGCTCCAGGACGAACATAATTCTCAACCCAGCGGATGAAGTCACAGCACACGTCTTCGGCATTGTAGGGAACCGATCCAGTGTCCAGATAGATTCTGTCCATCACGGCATCCAAGAATTGTTCCTCCTTCAGTCGCCCCATCGGCTTTGCCAGGTACGAGATGCACTCGACGGCATTCGAACCGTAGTAGAAATGGCTGGTCCGATTGACGAACTGAGGGAACCAGTCCGCGACATCGGCAATGAAGGCGGCATACTGGAAGCGGTAGGCCCGCAGACCATTCTTCTTGTTCCAGGCAAATAGCCATTCTCCCAATACTCTCAGATCCTTCTGGGAAGGAGCTTCCTGCAAAAATTTTGCGAAGTCCCTGACCAACCTCGGAGCAAATTCGGCCAAGTAATAATCACCGCCTCGCTTGTACCCCGACCCGGCATGTGGTTTTGGAAATGCCGGGAACTGATATCCCACCGAGGTGTAGAATGACTTTGGATACGTCTTTACCATCTCCACCATTTCTTCGATCGTATTGCACTTGTGAAGTTCGAAGAGTAGGGTATTGTGGTAACCTGATGGTTTGTGAGAGTAATTGATTCCTGATCCGCAGACTCGGTGCAACAGGAAGACGTACAGCCATTCCTCTAGACCGAAGACCTTCTGTTTACCGGTCCAGTTCGTGGCCACGATTTTCCGCTGCTTGCTATGGTGGCCATCTTTCATCTTGTGCCAGTATGGATGTTCCTCTGCCCATCCATAGAATACGTCATTGACGATCTGAGAGAAACCGGCGTACTTACGTTCCACCACATCGTACAGTTCGACGTTCTCGAGAAGAGCATCTCCCATTTCAGATTCCTTGTAAGGAATAATGCCAAGGTTACACTTGGCCTGCTGATCCTTTGCCAGATTAAAGTAGCGAAGGAACTCGTCGTAGTAAGGGGTCATTTCAATTTTCATGCGTACAGGTAGTTATAGCATTTTTCAAGCGCCGCGGCCTCAAACTTTGGATCGTTGAGTTTTCGATTCAGAGGACTCGGGTGAGGTAAAGTAAAATGCTGGACCGATATCCGATCCAGCGCTCGCGAGGCAAACCCGCCAAGGGCAATGACCTTATCGTAGCCTTTTGTCAAGGCCAAAGTATTCAGGTCTAGATTTGACAGCCTTGGTTTTTGCGCCTGCGAGCTGTTGATGAACGAGTACCTCTGGATCTTCAGGCGATCCATCCATACGTCCAGTCTCCGGAGTGATGGAGATCTTGACCGGTTCCCACGGGTTTTCGCTGGGTTCATTCCGACAACTATGAGTCTCGGTGAAATCGACTTCGTCGAGCTGAATTTTTGCTTCATGAAAAAGTGTTCGGGTGAACTCACAGGATTCTTTCCAGTTATCTGGTACTTCCTGCCTCGGTATGACCACGCGGCCGATTCCTACCTGTATGATTCCCTTCGCGCACTCTGAACAGATAGGAAGCCCGTGCACGTACATGGTTGCACCGGCCAACATCGCACCGCTAAAACTGGCGTTGTAGATGGCATTCATCTCCGCATGAACGACGTACCGGTATTTTGTCGGGCGATCGTTCAGGCGGTCCTCGGTATCTTCAATGCCGCGTGGGAAACCGTTGTAACCCTGTGACAGAACCTGGCCCCAGGTTCCGATTGCCACTGCTCCGATCTTGCGAGAAGGATCTTTGGACCACGAACCGACCTCTCTGGCCAGGCTCAGGTAGCGGTTGTCCCACTTGTTACAGTTCATTGAATGAGGTTGAAGTGGCGCTCGTAGACGTGGAGTGATCCGACCTGCCAGGTCAGAGTTCCCATTCCATAGCGGTTATCGCCCTTCGAGTTCAGATCATCGAGAAGACGACCCATCACTTCGTGTTGCCAGGCTCGGTCGTTCTTGTAACCAAAGACGACATCATTGGACCGCATCTGAACCACGGCATGAAGGTCATTGTTGCGAATCATGTACTGAACCGCATTGGTGCACATGAAGTCAGACATGTTATCTCGGCAATAATCAGAATGCATCGTAGGACGCGTGTAGATCATGACGGCTCTGCGGCTGTTTGGATTCGCCAGCAGCTCGAGCATCACCGACCAGTATTGCTTATGATTGTCCGAGGAATAGATGCACCAACCATAGTTGGAGTTGATCTCTCCTTTGCTGGAGGCTACAGCCTGCCAAACTTTAGGTGCACCTCCAGGAATGTCCGCGACCTTCTTTGACATGCTGTCATACCACTGGATCTCACGGCGGACATAGTCCCAATTGACGTCACCGAAAATGGCATCCTCGTTCGCCAGGAATGAGGCGCCGACCATCTCGATGGTCTTGACACCGGACTTGTCGATGACGAAGTCCTCACGGGTCAGAGCATCCTTGAAGTGTTGGCGGATGTCTTTAACTGTTAGCATTGGTGAAATACTTTGTCTGAGAGTTTTCTGTGCCGGTGACGGTCAGGTTTCCTTGGGCTGGTGTATTACAGTCCAGGTAGACACTACCTGCCGGAGGAGGATTGAATGGCTGGCCGCTTGGCGGCCCGTAGCTAGTTATCTTAATGGTGCCAGTCGTAGTCTTCCGAGGGCGATTCAAGAAGTCACGCTTCGGATCCTGGCCATCGATACCACCACGAATGAACGCAGCGGCGAATGAGGCGTAGTTGATCAGGTCTTTGGCTGAATCTTCAAGCGACTCAAAGTTGGGATTGTAGTTTGGGTCATTCTCCATGGCCTCGAGGACCGAGCGCATGCGGAGGACCTTGGTATGGATGATGTCCAGGATAGAAGCGAATCCGCGAGGATAGTAGTCCGCTTGGCGGATCGTGGAATTTGGATTCTGGTAGTCATTGGACTTCTTGAGCTGCAGTTCAGCACACTCGTGCAAGATTTTAATTGATTCCTTCATAGGTGTCAGATCCTAAACAGATGGTTGCGGTTGTAAATCACAAAAAGATATGGCCGAGATTCTGTCGGTTGATGCTATTCTTATTAAGAAACGAATCTCCTTTGTTTTGAAGCGATGGTCGGCGTTCCCTGTCTGGGCCCGTGAATTGCTGAGTTAGAACCTTGGCAGAAATAATTCCGAGAAGGCTAACATCGGCCTCATAGTTCTTCAGGTCCTCGTTCTGGACTCCGTAGAAGATCACATAGTCGAGCATCCCTGCGGTTGCACACCTAGTGACGTGCTTGAACATTTGGTCGTTGAAGGATATCCATTTCGTGAGGCCGCCAATCCGGCTCGTCTTTACCTCAACTCGCGCCGCGTCCATCTCGAGCGGCAGAGTCCACCCACAGTACGCGTGGATCGCCTCGTTAGAGGCTTTCACGTCATACGCAAAGGCTGGACACTCCTCAACTGTTACGCGACGGCCTCCCGTCGCTTCAATGAAGGCTTGTTGGCCGAATGCGCCTCGCAAGGAATTGTTAATCTTTATCTGCTCCGTGTCTCGGTAATTGAGGCTGCGAGAATTCTTAAAGATCTCGGTCCCCTCTGCGATAGCAAAGGAGACCGATTCAGGGGTGAGCTTGACTCGCATACTCAGGGCTGGACGGCTAGACCGAGGCCACGACGAACCATGTCCGCCGGAGCAACGTAGGTCTTGCCGTCGTTGAGGCACTGCAGGCGATACGGCTTCGCGTAACGCTTCGGCTTGTAGCCGGTCAGCTTGTAGGTCTTGCCACCGTAGGTAAAGGTCTGGCCGACGTTCTCGTCGCGCAGGCCGAGGTACGCCAGATTCCGGCGAAGGTTGGCAAGCTCGGTGTCGACCACCTCGCCAGCAGCACCGCGGGTGGCGATCTCGATCTTCATCGTGGCGGCTTCGGACGTGAAGCGGCAGGTGCCGGTCCGAAGGACCACGCCGTACCGGTTCTCGATGTTCTTCATGGCGAGGTCGAGCTCGGCACGAATCGTCTTGAGGGTCTGCTTGTCGAGTTGGTTAATCATCATGCCAATATCCTAGCAAATTCCTTGCAAAGGTAAACAACTAAGAATTACCTAAGTTGTTGATTACCAATGCACCATAACTTATTGATCTGCATGGGCATAGGCGTACTCGATTGCACGCTCGGCTTCCACATGCAGAGGCCGCCGTTGGTAGATCCTCGAGGTCTCTTCGTCTAGCTGACGAACCATGCTCGAGATCTCCTCTGGGGATATCGGGTACTTCCGTTTGACCGCATTACACGCGATGCTGGTCATGATCTTGTAGATCATACGGTACCGACCAGAACCGTCGATCCCAGAGATGTTCCGGTACTCTCCGATGAGCTTCTTGTTGACGAATGGGCAATCACGATAGGACGTCCAACGAACGTCTCGATTCGTCATCCTTTCCTTCCTGGCCTCCATCAGTGCATCCCTCATGGCCTGAGGGATTCCATCGAGGATGCTGCCGTTCGTCTTCTGCAGATAGGTGTGCCGAGCCATGAGCTGGTCAGGATCGATCCACTTACCAGAGTTCGTGAAGATGAAGTTGTTGGCACCAGGATACTGAGCAGGAACGTAGTACATACGACTCAGATCCTTTGCCTGTTCGTCTCCGATGGAATTAAACTGCTTGTTCAGCGCATACCAGAAGTGACGTATGCTTTCAGCCGGAACATGACGAACCAGAGGAAAGACGAGACGGAACTTCGGCTTCTCTATAGTTGAGGACGCAGTCGAGTAACAGACGAAATGATAGTCCTGGTACTGAGCCAGGCCAGTCTGCATATCACCCTCGTAGGAGTCAACATCCAGAGCAGCCCAACCCGCCCATGCGATGACGTTCGCGTTGGCTCGGGTCGAGTTGGGCTGATAGATTGCGGGAGAGATGAGTGAGGATGATTTTTTCATCTCTCCCCTTTTTGCCTTATAACCTGGCATTTTGCTCAGGCGATAAAGTACTTTCTCGAGATCGGTCCACTCGGCAAAATCCATCCGCTTGGATGTCTTGTTGTCGAAGATCGAATCGAAAACTGTCAGTGAGTGCTTCACTTAAGCTTTTCAAGCAAACCGATATTACCAGTATGAAATGGAGCAATCCAACCTTTTGGCTTAATTAAGTCTGGCAAGCCAAGCGGGTTCGGACGTGAATCCTTGATGCCAACTTGCTTAGACATATTTGCACGATGCACCTCATCCCAAGCAATATGAGCGTTGATATCCAAAGCATCCATTGTTCCGATGGCAACAACGCATAGATCAATCAGCGCGTCCGTTACTTCTTCAGGATCGTCGGCGTTTCGCATCTCGTCAAGTTCTTCTTGTAGGAAACGAATGCGAAACTCCAAAAATGCTTTTAGCTTATCAGCATCCATCTTGCGTACTGCATCATTGACACCGAACTTGCGGTGCATATCAGCGATATCTTGTACCCAGTCGTTGCTCATACGGCGCCGCGTGTTGGGTCGTAACCAGTGGTGTCTACGTTTTCGTTATTGGCGAAATCAAACTTTTGCTGGTTTGGATCTTCCTGAACTTCAGGTTGGGCCGGCTCGTAGTTGTAATCTTCCTCACGGATATCTGGCTCATCTGAGAACGGAACGAACTCAATCGTGCCGTTGTCTAACATATAGCCGCAGGCCTTCAGAAAGTCCTGGAAACATTCGCATAATTCTGCGTGTGTAAGATCCTCTGCGCGCTCGACATCAAATGTAATTGTGCGAGGAGGAGATGAATAGTTGATACCTTGGTAACCCTCGGTAGTATAACTGAACGTGAATGATGAATTATGATTTGGCATGTTGGTATGATATGATGGTTAACGGACAAAGTAAATTATCAAGTGAAGAATTGTTCGAGAGTCACTTCCTTGGTAGGATTCATTCGAATCGCCTTAAAGATTGGATCGAGGGGATCAAGAAACGTTTTCTCGAACTGGACCTCGCGGTCCACAAAATTGTCTAGCTTGAACTCCTTCGGAAGAGATTCGGGGAAAGAGATGACGTTCTCGTGAATCGGATTCGGTTCTGCCAGGTAGACAAACTTGATCTTGTCACCCTCTCGGATGAGTGGGTACTTCTTGGTGAGACGATTCTTTCTGACCAGATTATTGTAAAGAAGAGCGCCTCGGACATGGATCGGAGTTCCCTTCTCGTAGATTCGATTTGAGATCACTTGTTCGTCGAAGAGACTCGGCTCATCGATCTGCTTCTTGTTTCGTGGCATCCACTTCTCGATGTCACTGATACCACGAGGGAAAGAGATCTCATCAACAGGCATAGCCATGAACTTCGATCGAAACTCTGACAGGGCCTTCTTTACGTCTTCCTCAGTTCCGCTCATGATGAGCTTGAACATGTTGCCCATCTCATCACGGCAGATCTCGGGAGTCGAAGACTTGACCGCCTCGATTCCCATCATCTTGATCTTCGGCTCGGCATACTGGACGCCTTCGTTGTTCAGGACGTTCAGGATGTAATGCTTCTTGGCCGTCCAGATGGCACGATCAGCAATGGCCTCTCGCTTCATCACCATACGATTCTTCGGGCAGAACGTCTTTGTGGCCAGATTCTGCATTGCTTCCTCCAGAACCGGTTCGACTGCCTTCTTGCAGAACTCATCGAGGAACTTGCAAGGATTCTTCGGATCAAACTTCTGTACGAGTTTGTCCATTGAGACGTACAAAGAATCGGTATCGATCGCGATCACGTAGTCCTTACCCTCGGTCTTCAGAGTTTTGTTCATGAAGGCATTGACGGCCTTCTCCGCCGCTCGAATGGCTGTCTGACCAGTGAGAGTGATTCCCTCGGCCACCCGCAGATCAAAGTACCTGAAGTAGATGTTGCCGCACGCACCGTAGAGACTGTTCAGAAGGATCTTGACGGCGATTTGGTGATTCTCCAGTCGAGAGATCTCGCGCTCACACTGGCGACGAGCTTCCTTGTCGGACTTCGGAAGTGTCTCAAGCTTCTTCTTTTCGGCCAGCATGGCCTGCTTCAGGCTGACACGCTGATTGTAGATCTCGTCGACCAACCGAGGAATCACTCCTTGAACGTCTGACCTGAAGTGAACACCATTTGCTGCCATGATGTTGTTATGGACCGGAGTGAATGGTCTGTCTGACAGCAACATGTCCGGATCGATGCCAGGCGTAATGTCACCCTGTCCACCGATGATGGTCTCGGGAGACATGTTGTACTGTACGAACAGATTCGGGTACATCGAGTTCACGTCGAACGAGCAAACCCAATTGTGCTTGCCCACGGCCACGTCCTTCACGTATCCGCCCGGGTACGGGACCCGCTTTCTCTCCTCAATGAATGCAGGTATGGTCACGTTCCTCTTGCACAGGTCTCGGTAGATGATCGAGTCCCATATTGCGGTCGTGCCGAGAGTGTCGATGTAATTGACACCACCGATGTACGCTATGGTGAGTGCCAGAGTGATCAGGCCGAGCTTGTCCTCGAAGCGTTCAATCAGCTCAACGTCCTTCAAGTTGTAATTGAAGAAGGTCTGAGGATCGTTATCGTAAAGCTCCTGAAGCGTGCCATCATACTGGATCTTGTCGTCACCCAGAACCACCTTGGCGATGTGAGACAGCTTGTAGGACTCTTGGTTTCCGTAGGTGTGAGTCGTGAACTTCTTGAAGAGATCCAGATAGTCTAGCTGTGAAATACCCAGGAGATCGATGAAGGTCGCTTCACGGGATCGCCCCTTGAACGAGATCTTTTCTTCCTCGCACATCTTCCAGGGTGAAAGATGGAGTGCGAGCTCTTCACCTAGGACGCCGCGGATACGAGCATACAGATACGCCACGTCAAAGAGACGGCTGTTCCAGCCAGTCACAATGTCTGGAGTATTCTTCGGGTTGAACCACCATTTGAGGAAGTCCATCAACATGGCCTTCTCGTTTACGAATTGGTGAACCTCGACCTTCGCCTTGACAGAGGAATTGGTCTCATCATAGGCTTTCATGCACCACAGATGGAAGCAATCCTCTTTGTTGTTCTTCAGGGCGATGGACAAGATCTCTTGGTCACCGGTCTCAACGTTCGGAAACCCGTTGTCGGAACGAGTCTCGATGTCTATGCTGACCACCTGGATCAGATCACGCTGAAAGAGAATGTTTCCAGGAAACTGTTTTTGGATGAACTGAGAAACGAATCTCGTGTTGCCCCAGAGTGGGATCTTGAGATCCTCGCACATCTTCTTGTCCTGATATGCTTCCTTGATCGAGGCGTACTGCACCTCGCGTAGCTTCTTTCCATCCAGAGAAACCCAGGTGCTATCCTCAAACTGCTTGGCCGCCTCCTTGAAAAGGGTGGGCTGAAAATTGATCTTCTTTTTGACTCGAGATCCGTCCTCGTAACCTCGGTACAGGATCTTACCGTCCTTCGAAAGGACATTTGTGTAGAACGTCATACTCAATACCCTAACACGACCGGTACAAAAGTAAACAAAAAACGGCGGCCGTTTCCAGCCGCCGTGTCATTCTCAATGAATCAATGTCAATCTTTCAGGAATGACTTCTTTGTTTTCTTTGTCTCTGCTCCAATCTCGATCTTTCGCGGGCGCTCTTCCTCTGGAATCACGCGCTCGAGCTTGATGGCCAGAATGCCATCCTCGAGATCTGCTCCGTTCACCTGAACGTGTTCACCCAGAGTGAAGGTACGCACGAACTCACGGGAAGAGATTCCCTTGTGAGAATACGTACGAGTATCCTCCTTCTTTCCGGTGACAGTGAGAATCGAATCCTTCAATTGGATATCCAGATTCTCATGCTTGAACCCCGCAACCGCAATCTCGATGAGGAAATTATCCTCGTCGATCTGAACAATGTTGTGCGGCGGGTAGTTGTTCGTGTTGTTCACCGTATTACGGGACAACTCATCGAACAGACGTTCGAATCCCACGAAGTTTGAACGTGGGAATGTGAATGACGCATTATTGGTAGTATACGTTGTCATCTGACTTTCCTCCTAATGATAGCAAGGTTAACTAACTTCCACCGGCCCCAAAAGGGCACCGATGGTTGCCGACGGTATTGCCGGCAAATTTATTTATCAGGATTTCGTGTTGCCGATAGAATACTTCGGCAGCAGTTCCCACTGATTCTTCTCTTTGTGAGGAATGATCTTAATCTGGCGTAACGGTGCTTTTTCCCGGCACTGTTCGGTATTCACGATGGAAGCCAGTCCCCAGTCTGAAAGAAGAGTGGCAATTGTGTTTCGCCTCTGAACATCGTTCACGTTCAGATTTGAAGGCTTACCATCCAGCAAGAACAATTCCTTGAAGTGAACTATGAAATAACGGCCCTGCTTGTGCAGGATGTGGCAAGACTGGTAAAGCTTGTTTGTCTCTTTTCTGGAGGCGACACCGATTCTGGTCAGCGTCTCTCGGATTTTCAGGAAGTCATCAGGCTGACTCAGCGTGACCTCAAGCATCATTGCAGGAGTCCACTCGACCGGAGTTTCGTCGATCTGAGTGCTAGCCTGAGGCTTTATTTCCTGATTTTCCACCTTTGTCGATTTTAGATTTGAGTTCGCTTATTTGTGCTGCACTCAGGATCGACAAAGCAGACCTAGCCTTTTCATTACTGTAGCCATAGTATTCTTTGACAATCATGAGGTCTTCAGTTTCCTGGGGTTTAATCCATTTGCTGAAGCGTTTATTCTTTCTCACCGTATTTATCAAAAACGAATACTGGAGAGGCTTATCTGCATGATGCAGCCGATTCATCTCATTTGCCAATAGGACCGTATCCGAGAAATACGATAGCCCACGGTTCACCATGAAGCTATTGTAGGCGTTCTCGGATACAGAGTCAACCATCAGATTTTCCTTCGAATGGTTGATGCTATTGAGATAGTCGAAGAAGTTCACCTGGAAATGAAGTCCGCGAAGCATTCAGGCTGAACCCAAACATAAAGTTCGTTGTCATCCTGGACGTAGTAATCAAAGCGCGATTCGCCTGGGCCGAGAGCCACGGGATCCATATCAAGTATGGCATAGCGCTTTCCTACAGTGAGTTTACGATCTGCTGGCGCCATGACGCAAACCATGGATCCAAAGGCTTTGTGAGGGAGCGTGTTTGGCCAGTTCATTTCCATTCGATCGATGCCATCAGTTCGGTCATGCATGCAACCATGTTGAGCTCATGATCTGCCACGAAGGCATCCTTGTACTGGTATTCTGCCAGAATGAGAACAACCTGAGGAACTGACTGAGGCTTCGCATACTCGACCATGTTGTCAAATACTTTTCGGAAGATTGCAGCAGGTTCAGTGTCGATGTTGTTCGATACCCAGGCACGCATGGACTTGAAGTCCTTTTCCTTCAGGGATTTCATGAGGATCGAGATGTTAACGTCACTAAGGTTCGAGAGAAGACCGGTATCGATCTTCCCTGAAGAGCTGTAACGCTGACACTCGTTGATGATACGACGCCAGTCTGGCGCGTGCTTCATGACGAGCTCGATCAGGACCTTATCGTCAAACTCGACCTTCTCGGTCTTCAGAATGTGAATCAGCCTCTTGTAGAACTTTGCTGCAACGTCAACAAGCTGCTTTTTGCTGGTATTGAACTCAATAACGGCACAGCGAGAGTGCAGGGGTTCAATGATCCGATTCTTGAAGTTGCATGTCAGGATGAACCTGCAATTGTTTGAGAACTCCTCGATGAATCCACGAAGGGCTGGTTGAGTCGACTGAGGATTCAGGTAGTCTGCCTCGTCAAGGATAACTACCTTGTGGTTGTCACTCGTGAGAGAAACTGAGGAAGCAAACTGCTTGATCTTGTTTCTGAGCGTGTCGATTCCTGATTCTTCAGATCCGTTGATCAGGATGTAGTCCAGATTCAGCTCGTTGCACAGCGCACGAGCCACTGTGGTTTTGCCAAGACCTGCAGTTCCAGTGAGAAGCATGTTGTGCAACTCACCGGAGTCAACTACTCCCTGAAACGTTTTCTTCAGATGTTCAGGCAGAACACAGTCAGAAATGGTTGTGGGCCGATACTTCTCGACCCACAGATGTTCACGATTCGAGTCTGCTTCCTTCATGGGGACAATCAAATCACGAAACGATGGTCTTGTAAATCGCCTTGATTTCTGATGCTTCGGATTCGAACTCGGAGACGCTCTGTTTGTGGTAGAGCTTCGCTACCTTGGACATGGTCTTCTTCGGAGTCTTGTACTTGTCCTCGAGTGCGTTCAGGATCTCCTTGATCTGAGAACGAGACGTCTCGATGTTGGTATACTCCTCAGAGATCTGGTCGAGGGCTTTACGGATCGCTGCGCGATCTTCAATAGATGTAGGGATGTTGCTCATGATAAAAATTGGTCAAAAAAGAAGGCGCGTTCTTTACAGACTACGCGCCAAAAGTCCGATCGGATTTGCTATCCGTTAGCTCTGTGGAAGAGCGGCGCCTGGAACGGTTTCAACACCGCCGGCTGGAGCGGCTGCTCCACCCTGCTGATCCTTCGGGGTATTAGCCTTCAGGAACTCGACGAAACGAGTACGGAGCGTGCCGATTGCGGAGAGCTCAGGACCCTCGAATGCTCCGCGTTTGGAGCATACGTCGATCATTTGAACCACTGCGGCCAGATCGTTAAGACCGAGCTGCGGAGGTGTGTTGGTTTGACCCGCTTCAGGAGCGGTAGCGTTGGTTGTATCTGCTTGGTTTTCCATGTTGTGTTGTACCTAGGTTTGTTCGACTTCTTAGGAACCGAACGTCGACTCTTTTTCAAGAGCGATCCAGTATTCAACTGGAATACTGGTGTTCTTGAAGTGGCTGATCAATTTAGAACTGAACGAGACCACGTAATCACCCGTCATCATTTTTAGGTGGCTGATGGGTATGATGAGCGAGAAGACCTTGGTGCAAGCATTCTTCTCGTCCACCACAATCGTGTATTTATTCGAACTCTTGTCCTTCGGATTGACAATGTTCGCTGAAATCCTACCATTTTTGCCCTCGAGTTGGATCGAGCTGTGGCCTAACACAGATGCCGCCTTCTTCAGGCGATTCATAGAATCTGACGTCAGATTTAGAACTACCTCAGGCGCTGGCATAGACACTCTCCTCGTAGGTACCGTGAGGGTGTCGAGGGCTGCATACCGGTATTCGATGGATGTGTTGCCATCACGAATTGTGACCGATGTCTTTCCGAACTCAAGCTGAGGTTGATCAACTAGCGTGAGGATAGATAGGAACTCGTTCAGATCGTAGATGCCAAATTCTTGTGGCATCACCTCTGCGATTTTTGCAGATCCCATCATGGTCTTTGCGTCCGAGACCGTATCCACGATGGATCCCTGCTTGAACAGCAGATTTGGGTTGATGGCCGCGAAGTTTTTGAGGATCTCGATTGTGTTTTGTGAGAGTACCATGATGGATAAAAGTGGATTGGCTGTAGGATTTTTGCCCTACAGCCAATGTTGTAGCCTAGAACTTAGCGGAGGTTCTGAGCGCTACGAGCGGTGTCATAGCGGTACTTGAAGATACGGCGACCGGTCTTCTTGTCCTTATGACGGTTGGTCCAGATGACGTGACCCTCGTCACGGAGCTGCGCAACGACTGCCGAAGGATTGGCAATCGCGAGGCGGCGCTCGAGCTCAGTGATGGTGAACTCCTTGCCGTTAGCAAGGAACTTGATCATACGCGTCTTCTGGTTTGTGTTGGTCTTAGCCATGGTATTATGTTTTCAATGATCCATCTTTGTTTTAAGTTGCATGGTGCGGATCACTCACCATGCAACGATCCTAAACTGTTTCCTGTTTTTGTAAACAGGATTTGCTGGGAATTAGAAGGAGGCTGCGTTTGCTGCCTCCGCGGTAACCGGAGCATCAGCCGGAGTTACTGACGGTTCGCGAACCGGCTGAACCATCGGATCGATCTTCGTGTAAAGATCCAAGAACGCAGTTTTGGTATCGAGATCGAAGCGACTGATGCACATCTGAACAGCCTTGAGGCGATCCTCGAAGATCTTGTAGGAATGGGCGATGTGGCAGAGACGTCGGGTCGAGATGACCTCGTCAACGCCATCATCGGCAAAGGTCTTGCGAATGACCTCTGCCCACGTGCAGAGCTTCTCAGCGAAGTCCTCGTCACGGCGGCCGTACTTCTCCATGTGGCGGAGGACAATCTTCTTCTCCGTGGCGAATGCGGCGTAAGGCTGCTCGATGGTGGCCACAAACCGCTCGAGGAACGCCTCGTCGATAATGGTGGCTGCCACAAATCGGCCATCGTCAGAGCCCTTGCCCTTTGTGTTGGCCGTCGCGATAACATTGAACCCCGGAGACGGATGAATCACTTCACCGGTCTTCTTAATCAAAACAGGCTTGCCCTCAAGAACACCCTGCAAGCACATGATTTTGTTGGTCGCTCGATCGATCTCATCGACGAGTAAGATGGCGCCTCGTTCCATGGCCTTGATGACCGGACCTTTGGCAAACACCGTATCGCCATTGAGAAGTCGGAAACCACCGATGAGGTCGTCTTCGTCTGTCTCCGGGGAAATTTGGACTCGGATGTACTCGCGGCCGAGAGAGGCACAGGCTTGTTCGACCATCATGGTCTTGCCATTGCCAGAGAGGCCAGCGATATAGATCGGATAGAAAGTTTTGGCCTTGATGATCTGGGCCACGTCAGAGTAGGCACCCCATGGTACGTAGGTCTCGTCCTGCGAAGGGACGTACGAGTCCTCGTTGATTGTCGAGGAGATCGCAGCCGAAAGCTTCATGACAGGAGTTGCAGCGACCGGCTTTTGAGGAAGCGGCTCCGTGGACTTCTTGATGACTCGAGTGAGGTCGTAAAGGCCACGAGAAACCTTGAACTCGTCGCCGATGAGTTCGGCTGCACCCTTGAAACCGAAGCCGAGCTCTACGGCTACGTCATCGATCTGCTTACGGCGGAACTGAACTTGGTCAGGGTACTTCTCGGACAGGACCGAGATAATCTTGAGGGATGTGTCTTTCATGATCTAAGAAGAAATCAAACTACGCAGACATTCTACACTATTTCGCGGCTCTCGTACACAGATTTGTTGCGGTATAAGTTGTTGGTGTTCTAACCACTTAGGCAACAGCCTCTGAGAACTTCGTCACGAAGATGCGATTGCCCTTCTTAGAGGCAGAGAAATTCTTGAACTGGCGAGCGATCTTGCTGCGCGTCATGTCAGGCGTGATCTCTAGCTCCTCGTCCTCGATGTCGAGGTCATTGCCAGATCCCACGATGAAGAAGCTGTCGTAGCCATAGGCACCAGGAAGAGAGAGGAAACCATCTTCCTTGTAGGACTGCTCGTACTTCGGCATCAGCGTGTTCCAGTTCTTCATACGGCGGATGGCTGCAGCGATCGTGTTGTTGAGCACCCAGCGGCCGGCAGGGATAAAGAAGCCCATCGTATCACAGCCGGTCGTGATCTTAAGGTTCTCGAGCAGCTTTTCGGTCATATTACCATGGTCCGCAGTGAGGACTCGACCGTGGATCTTGAACGAGGTCTTGGCATAGAGCTGATAGCCAAGAACACTAGGAGAACCGACTCGGTTGTCAAACCTCACATTGGATAGACCGACGCGGAGAGGATTACCGGCACCGTCGGTCAGGAAGATCGCGGTGACCTTGTCAAAGTTGTGCTGAGCACGGAAATCCTTGATGATATCGTGAGCGATCACGATCGTCTCGTTGAGAGGAGTACTGCCAAGTGTCTCGACACCAGACTTGCAGGAATCGTTCTGCGCGCGGAGCCACATGCTATAGATGGCATCATTGAACTCCGTCTTGCTAAGATCAGAGTTGACCAGATCGAGGAGAATCGTATTGGAAACGAGGACTTTATCCGTACCGCCACCGATGACCGTAGCGTACTCGACCGACTTGTTTCGCTGCGAAATGTCACTCGTGAATCCATACACCTTGAAGGGGATACCGGCCTGACGGCAGAAGAGAGCCATGTTGATGAGGTGCTTCAGGACAGAGGGAAGCACCCGAGCCATCGAGCCAGAGTAGTCCACGAACATCACCATTCCATGATTCTTGGCGTTGGCCAGCTTGGTGACGCTGAGGAACACATCATCGCTCGTACGATAGGCATGCAGGCGATTGAGGTCGAGCGAACCAGTCTTGGACGTCGTGGCTCGAGAATACTGATGGGCAGACTTACGGAGGTCAAACTCCTTGACCATCATACCGATGACCTTCCGATTGGCCTTGAGGAAGTCGTTGAACCTCTCGCGGGCCACGGGGTTGTTAAAAGACTCGGAGAAATAAACGCTCCGCATACGGCGAGTCTTAAGCTCATCGTAGGGCATGATGTTCTCCATGCACTCGGCGCGCGTCGGGGCCTTGGCGAAGCAGGTCTGAAGGGTCTCCTTCGATTTGTCCAGAAGCTTCTCAGCGTTGAGATCGAAGCTGCGCTGAGTTGAGACATCCAGATTCGTATCCGGATTGGCGAAGTCGGTAGGCTTGTCCGTGCTGCTAGAAGTACCTTCCTGCTCGGTTTTCTCGGCCGTGTCCTTGGCGCCACTTGCGTCCTGAGGATCAGGCTTCTCAGACGTCTGCTCGCCTTTCTCGTCAGAATCATTCTGCATCGAGTCGCCCTTCTTGTCATCAGACGAAGAATCGTCCGAGTCATCCTCCGCGGAGGTCTCTGCGGTATCCTTGGAGGAATCCGAGCTCTGCTCCTGCTGGCTAGACTGTTCGCCTTCGCTCTCCTCGCGGCCATCCTGAGACTGGGGCTGCGGGGGCTGAGGAATCTGTGGCTCCTGCTGTTTAGCGGCAGCCTCTTTGACGAACTTCTCGAGATCGAGGGCGGCCTGAACGACCTCATCCCACGTCTGAGCAGCTTCGATCTGCGCTTTGATCTTGAGCTCGTCGGGGCTAAAGTAAATGTCGATCAGATTCCGAAGCTTGAATTTGATGTTGAGGCGGTCAGGAAGATTGAGCTTGCCAGTACCGGTCTTGTTGATGCCAAAGAAGTCGGCGGCAGCAAGGTCAGCATAGCCTCGAGCGAAGCAGGAGATCAGGCCAGGATACTGGTTTTGGATCATCCGCTCGATGCGAACATCCTCGACGAGATTGATGTAATCCTGCCGAGCACCCCGCATATCCTTGTGGAAGTCGGTGGGGGTGAACAGAGCGTGGCCAACCTCGTGGCCGACGAGCAGATCGTAGACGTCTTTGCCCTTGTTCTGCCAGATGGGGAGGCCAAGGGTGCGGGACTCCACGTCAAAGAAGGCGGTCTGAAAGTTGCCGTGCTGGATCGTGATGTTCTCCTTCGAGAGCAGTCGGGCCAGCGTGCCCTGTGCAGTGGAATTCATCATGACAGAATCCTAGCACGACCGGTGCTGGTGTAAATAACTCAGTTTGCTTTTGTTTGCAAACTCTTCACCATCAACAACTTAAACCTTATTTTTGTTTGATCTGCGAGAAGTTTTTGACCTTCTCAAACTCGATTTTGTTCGGGAACTTGCTGTCCAGAGCATCGGTCTTGTGAGAGATGATGAAGACTGAGGTACCGGCATCTAGGGTCTTCAGGATCTTCATGAGGTTCTCCACACCATCGGCATCCATCGAGGAATCAAAGGTCTCGTCTAGAACCAGCAGGTTCGTGCTCACCGAGTTCTTCATCTTGGCAATCTGACGCCACGTGAAAAGAAGAGCAAGGTCGATTCGCTGCTTCTCTCCCTCAGAGAAAGATGGATACGAGAAGTCATCGCGGTAGCGAGACTTGATCGTCTCCTCGAACGCTTCGTCCAGGTTGAACGAGACAAAGAAGTCGAGAGTCTGCAGGTACTGGTTGATGAGCTTGTTCATCACCGGCAAGTACTGGCGAATGATCTTCGTCTTGATGCCGGTATCCTTCAGCATCTCGGACATTGCTTGGTTGTAGGCGCCTTGCTCGTAGTAGATTGATTTCTGCGTGGACAGATTTTCCTTCAGGTCCAGGAGTTCCTCGAGTTTCTTCTCGGCCTCCTCGAGGCTGGCGTCTTTCATCTCTGCATTTTCCTGCTGGAACTCTGAGATGTATTTGGTATGAAGTTGAATCTGAGAACGGTTAGTCCGAATGAGCTGTTGGATTTCGTCCAGACGGTTCATCGTGGTAGAGATCTCTCCAAGAGAATCTTCGACCTTCTTCAGTTCTTCTGCGAGTTTTGCCTGACCATCGGTCAATTCTCTGGCAGATTCTTTGCAGGCATGAAGCTTCTCGGCTTTAAATGTAGGAACAAGCATCTGCGAGCATGTGGGGCAGTTATCGTGGTTTTCGTAGAACTTTGCATCCTTAACCACCCTCTGCATGTTCGACTTGATCTGGGCCTGATAGGACAGCAGGGCCTGTCTCTTTTCCTCGGTCTTCTTCAGCGAAGAACGTATGTCGTTTGGAACTCGATCGGCCTCTGCCTGAAGCTCTTCGTTTTTGGCCTGAAGTTGCTGAACGATTTGAGTGTGTTCCTCAATCTTCTTCAGATTCTTCTTGACGTTATCGGCATTGCGATGTTTGATCTCATCGATGAACTTGTGTTGCATCGAGATCGTACGGTCATTGACATCGGCCTCATGAGCAGTTGCTCCTAGCTTGTCCCGAAGCTGTGCAGACTTCTCTTTGAGGATCGTGTTCATCTTCGTGAACACATTGATGTCCAGCAGATCCTCGATCACTTCTCGCCGGTGCTGAGCCGGAAGCTGCATGAACGGGATGAAGGACGAGGATCCGAGAACCACGATCTGATGGAAGGACTTGTGGTTGAGCTTGAGTATATTCTGCTCCAGAACCTTCTGGTAGTCCATCGCATGCGATTCCTGGTTCACCATCTTCCCATTCTGCCAGATCTCAAAGATGCTGGGTTTGATTCCACGTCGAACTAGAAACTCTGTTTTTCCTACAGTAAACGCAACCTCGACTTCACAGTTCTTTCCATTGATCGAGTTCACGAGCTGTGGCTTGTTGATGTCTCGATGTGGCTTTCCGAAGAGAGCGAACGAGAGAGCATCAAGCATCGTGGACTTACCTGCCCCGTTTGGTCCGACCACTAGAGTGGACGAACGGTTGTCCAGGTTTATCTCGGTAAAGTCATCCCCCGTGGAGAGGAAGTTCTTCCACTTAATATGACGAAATGTAATTGCCATGCCTTAAACGGCCTCAAGATTTTGTGCCTCTGCGTACAGTTCGCGAAGCTTGATTTTAATCGTGTCCTTGTTCAGTTCAGTTTCAACTGCATCAACATATGTATCCATCAGCGTGGCGGTATCGGTGATGGCATCAACAGCATCAGAGGAAATACGGTCTCCGCTGAATTCGTCATAGCTCTCGGCAATCTTCAATTCGAACGGATCCTGTTTCTGCAGGCGATCGATAAAGCGGTCGAACTTGAAGAAGTCAGTCTTGTTCGCCACGACGACCTTCACGAACTTACCCTTGGCATCGGTTACGTCGATGGTGTCCGGGTCGAGTCGTGCATCGTTGTAGATGAACTTGCAGTAGATCTCGTGAGGATTGCGGATCTCGTGAAGCTCCCGTGTGGCCGTATCGAACACGTGGAAATACTTCCAGTCGCCCTCGTCTGCCCAGGTCATCTCGAACTGAGTTCCTAAATAGTGGATGTTGCCCTTCTTCGACTTGGTATGGAAGTGTCCTGACCAGACCTGCTCAAAGCGAGAGAACAGCGCAGGATCCATTCCGCCGTGAGACTGAACACCCTTCATCATATCGAAACCATTCAGTTCGAGGTGACCGCCGAGGATCGAGGCATTGCACGTCTCCACGAACTTCATCGACTCTGCATGGTTCTCTGGATTGATCCATGGGAGAAGAGCCACATTGCAGCCGTCATAGTTCATGACCTTTGGCTGCATCACGATGTTGACGTTCTCCAGGAAGTATCCCAGAAGTTCTTTCAACGAGCAGAGCTCATTCGTATTCTTGTAGACCACGTCATGGTTACCAGGAATGATGTCCATCGTCATCCCCAGTTCACACATTGGTTCCAGGAACGTCTTGCGGTTATGGTTCAGCGCCTTGAAGTTGATGAACTTCCGATGATCGTAATAGTCCCCCAGGTGAAGGATCTGCTTGATCCCATGCTTCTCGCAGTACGGGAAGAATACTTCGCCATAAAACTTGGCGAAGTAGTCCAAGAAAACGTCGGAGGAATTACGAACTCCGCAGTGTGTGTCGTTGAGAACTGCAATCAGCATATCATGTCAAGCTGAGACTTTGACTTGTGTTTCTTCTTGAACTCTTTGATCTTCTTGTCCACTTCGTTCTTCCGATCGATACGCTTCTTGAGGACGTTGATGAAGCCAGCATCTTGAATGATTGCTCCGCCAAATTCATCCTCGGTGTTAGACATGAAATCCTCAAGACCGGCGTGCTCGATGAACTTAAACTTAATGTCCTGCTGCTTCTTCTCCTTCATGATACGGCGAATGAAGGCATAGTAGCAGATCTGCGTGAAGTACGCAAAGGCATTCGGGTACCCGGTGCGAGTCGTGGCAGCAATGTTGTAATTCATGATGGCCTTGATGCAATTCTCCACAGCATCCATGACCATCTCTTCACGATAGGTGTAACGAATGAAATTAGGCTTGTGAGAAAGACCCTCGGCGATCTTGAGAAAGCAACGGCCGATGTACTCTGTGATCCGTGGAACTTCCTTTGAGTCCTTCTCGGCAGCCCTTACGGACTGCACATACTCGAGAACAGCCTGTGAGAATTCACGGTTGTTCACATAGTGTTCGCCTTCCCGTTTTGATTTCTTCACGGGAGGTTTGATTAGTGTGTCAGTTTCAGTTGTCATTCGTCATGATATTTCCATCCTCACCATAACACTAACTAACCTGCACCAATTGTAAAATAGAAAGCTTTGGCCAACTATCTATTTTACACCGACCTCGATATCCGGTATTTTGTAACTGCCTTGGACAGAGGGGGCAGTATATCAGTTGTTCCGGTAGTCTAGGCCATCCTGGCCAAAGTTCAGGTTATCCCAGAATGATTTAGGTTGTTTCTTCTCAGCTGGTGCAGGTGACTCGCCTGATTTGAGATCACGGATCCCTATCAATTCACCATAATGCGTAGTGAGATTTTCATCTGGCAGTGCAGCAGAGATGATATGGTCCTTGCGAATCATGTGCACACGAGTAGCAGAACCTAAGAACCAATCTGAGTAAAACGTTGAGGCCTTGATGCCATCAGCACTCTTTTCGGTGATCACATTGATGATGTACGGATCTTTGATGAGAAGATTCTTGTCAGTATCCGAAACAACCTGGCAGATCACCGTTTCTCCGGAGACCAGTTTAAGAACTACTCCGATGTCGTCGAATGTCATTGAATTGGTACCTCGTGGATCTTAAATGTGAATTTCTCTGAGCCGTACAGTTTGATTCTCTCGGCAGCGTGGTTCAGCGTGTAATTTCTATGTTTCTTCCAGTGAAGATCATCAGCGATGTCAAACACCTTTGTGGGTCTTCCATCATCTGATTTTCTGAGGCCTCTGCCGATTGACTGAAGTATTCTTATTTGAGATTTGGATGGTGACGCGAAGATGATGTTGTGCAGGTTTCTGATATTTATACCGGTGGAAAACGTACCCATGGATGCCACAATGATCGCATCCTTCTCCTTCTCAGTGATGGCACGGATTCTTTCACGCTCATCGGTTTCAACGTCACCAGAAACGAAGAACAGTTGACGAGTCCTACGAGGGAGTTCGTTGAGCTTCTCGTCGATCATCTGGTACAACGGTTTGCCATGTTTCTCCACGTAGTTGTACAGGATCAGGGTATTTCCATCCTGAGCCATAGCGAGATTTCGAATGAACTTATTTCTTCCCTGGTGACCTATGATAAAGTCGATCTCCTGCTGGTAATCGTATTTCTTTGTGTCCTGACAAACCAGATCGGAATACTTCATGAGCAGAACATCGATCGAGAGTTGTGCCAGAGCATTCGAATCCATCAGCTCCTTCGTGGTCGTGACACGGTGAACTGGGCCAAACAATCCCTCGAGAACTAATTTATGAGTCTGTGTGCCATCCAAGGTTCCGGTCGTACCGATACGGTACTTGGCATCCCGTAACTTTTCCATGATGGAACTCAACGATTTTGCCTTGAACGTGTGTGCCTCGTCTCCCACGACCATTCCGTATGGTTCGAACCACCGAGCATCCATCTTGTAGATGGACTGCCAGGTCGTAATGACCACACGAGAGTTGATATCCATCTTTTCTTTGCCGGAGTAGATTCGATGGCACTCCGTCTCATTGTCCCAGCTCTCGTCCAGAGTTGAATAGTCCTTGAAGTCGGTGAACATCTGTTCGACCAGGGACGTTGTCGGGACGATGAGCAAAACCTTTTTAGATGGATTCTCCTCCAGGAAATACCGGATCAGGCAGTAGATGATGAGCGATTTACCGGATGCTGTAGGACTGAGCAGAAGAGAACGGTAATGAACCAGCGCGTGATGAATCGCCTCGAGCTGGTAGTCTCGGGGCTCGATCGCTTTTCCGTTAGCATAAAGCTGTAAGGTATCCGTAAAGGTCTTGACAGCATCCAGATCTAGATACGCCTGGGCATCGGCTCTTCCGTAGTAATCAGAATCGACGTGCTCGAGCGTGCAACCACGAACCTCTGCAAATTCATCGAGGTATGGTATCAGGCCCCCGTACAGCGTCTTGGCTCGAGAATCGAACAAACGGATCTTGCCATCCCAGAACTTGTTCTTGTAGGCCGGCATGAACTTTGCCCCTGGGACCATAAATGTAAAAAAATCTGTTAATTCATATGCAGTAGATGGTTCGCATTCGATGGTTACAAACACTTCATTCTTCTTTTTAACTTTGAGAATTTCAGACATGTTTGGTGGCTTTTCCAGATTTTACCCATGATGATATTGTTGAAGGAGCCACGCCCAATAATTTAGCGGCTTCTCTTCCAGACGAATACGTGACACCATCTATCGTGACGCTTTTAGATATGGCTTTAGCTTTTTTCTGCTTGTGTTCTTTAGATTGCTTGGTTCCCAATACTGCTAGTCTAGCAGCTTCAGTCGCCCCGGTTTTAACAAAGTTTATTCCCTTGCGTTTTAGCGTCTCGCTTATTTTTTTCTTACGTTCTTCTGTCACAGGTCTTCCCGCTCCACTTCCGCCGTAGGAATAATTATATCCGTGCCCGTCATAGGCATGGGAATTTTGCTGCCTGATATGGAATTCTTCCAGAACACGAAGTGTATACTCCTGATCATTGCTCTCTTCTAGGATTTGCCAATCGAAGGCATCCTTGCCGTATTTTGCAATTGCTCTGTGGAAGTGCCACTGCGGATCACGCTCGGCTTCCCACAGATGCTGGTTTTTTCTACGTTCAAAATTATCAGTGTAGCCAACATATTTCTTTCCGTTAATCCGATTGGTTGCGCAGTAAATGAAGAAGGGCATAAGTGTATTTATACCCAGGATGTTTTACCTCAGACACCGCTCGTGAACTTTTTCCATTCGATCATATTTTTTATATGGCTATGCCGCCACTTCACGGAGTCTAGGATCTCCTGAAGAGTTTCGACCAAAGTCTTGAGGTAAATGATCTGAGCCTCTGACTTCTGCAGTTCAGGATCAGAATTGAAGTAGTAGTCCATGTCGGACTTCATGATCTTCAGGCCATTGAATGGATCGTACGGCCAACCATACTTGTCGATGGTCTCCTTGTCTAGCTTGCCGTTGAAGTGAAGCCACTTGTCTCGCAGCAGAGTCTTCTGGTCAAGCTCAAACTTCTTCAATCTGAGCTTAGCGGTTGACAGGAGCTCCAGATATTTCGCATGCAGTCGGGCGGTTTGTTTTGACGCCTCATCGAGGTTTAGGTCATCGATGACGGAATCTTTTTTCCACATCTCGTGGATCTCTTCAATGTTGATCATAATATAATGGACTGTAAGTATCTATCTTACTTCAGAAAGTAGAAATGGGAATACTGAAATGAGGCATCAGCGATGACATACTCCACGTCAGTGTTCTGCGTATGGAAGTCGATTGCTCCGATCGAGACTGGAAATGCCTCAACAAATCGAACCTGGCGTATCACATTGTTGCTGCTGGTCAGAATGTGCAGAGTGATATCGTACGCGTTGATTGTGCCGGTGTTCGCGTTATCCACCATCCAGTTAAACAGCTCGATGTAATTATCCATGTTCTCCGTGACCATGTATCGGATATCTAGTGGTGCATAGATCACCTTTTCTCCGGGATATGAGTTCTGTTTATTACGAAATGGGGAATTTGCCTCGGTGGCAGAAACAGAAGGCAGAGGCGAGGAAATGCAGAAGTACTCGGTATTTGAAAACTTGGTCGAGTCGATCGTCAGCTTGAACCCGTTCGGGGACAGCAGGTTTTTATTCAGCGTGAGATTGTTCATGCCATTATTTATCGTCACAAAAAGAGGGCCCCCTTTCGAGGGCCCTCAATTAGTGTATCAGTTACTTCGGCTGACGTATTAGACGTCGAGCAGGTCAGTGACCTTGAAGATACGGAAGTAACGGTTGGCGCGGTTGGTTCCGAGACCGTTGTCGGTCTGGGTTCCAGCGACTGTGGCCTCAGCAAACGGATTGGCGACCATGCCGTAGCGGGTCTTGAATCCGATGCGTGGCTGGAAGTCGGACTGACCGACTGCGCGGACCATCGTGAGTGGCACGTATGGGGCGTAGAAGAGTCCAGCGTCGTATGGGTTCGTTCCACGATATCCAACCGTGACATAGTCATCGGTAGCATATGGATCGATGTAAACCTTGGTGCGACCATTGAGAACACCAGCGAAGGTGTTGCCAGTGTCGTCAACCTCGAGGTTCGTGCTCAGGGCAGGAGCATAATCCAGCACGCCGGCAGCGGCGAGGGCTGTTGCAACGTCGGATGAGCAGAGGATGAAGTTACCCTTACCACGGCGTGTTGCCTTGGCGATCTGGTTGGCTTCGCGCTCGATCTGAACGAGGAGACCCTTGAACTTTTCAACGTTCCAACGACCATCAGCATCGGTCTTCAGCGAGAAGGTACCGGCGGCTGTGATATTGGAGCTCTGGGCGCCAAGGATGGCCTTGACGTTGATCGTGCGGATAACTTCGCGATTGATTTCAGCGAGGATTTCAGCCGAGAGGATGTTGGCGAGCTCGGACTCAGCATCGAGACCGTGAACGGCCTTGAGGTCCTGAGCGAGTTCCATTGTGTATTCGGCCTTCAGAGCGCGTGAACGAGCTGTGACGGTAGCCTTCTCGATCGAGAATGCCATTTCGCCGAAAGCAGAACCGGTGTTACCGAGAGCTTCAGCAGAAGCTGTCGTAATTGCGCGACCAACAACGAAGTCATCAGCGATTGTGTCGGCTGGTGTGGTGTCGGTGCCAGGAAGTGAGGAAGAGCTTCCGCCCTGTGTTCCTGAACCTGAGAATCCGGAATTAGCTTCGTTGAAGAGAGCTTCAGTTCCACCTTGTGTGGAGTACTTGCTCTTCATAGCGAAGATCAGTCCGGTAGGACCGCTCATTGGCTGGACGCCAGCGATATCATAAGCGATCAGGTTTGGCATCGAGCGACGAACGAGGCTGATGAGGATTGGATCCCAGTTAGCCAGATTGCCTGTTCCACCAGTGGTGGCGTTGGCTGCTGTCTCGGTGATGGCCTGGAAGCTTGACTGCGCACGCTCTTCGCGGAGGGCGCGCTCTTGCTGCTCGAGGATGACTGCGGTAACTGCCTTGCGGTAGTTATCCTTGATGGAAGGCAGATCCTTGTGCTCAAGGATTGGTGCCCACTTCTTTTGTAGGTTTTCTGAGTTGAACATTTTTGTAATTACTCCTAACTGTGTGTGCGTGTTACGCTGAAAGCCTTATGGCTTTACTGTGCGTGAAATTGCTGCGGAAGCGGCGGCCATGAGTGGGCTGAGTTCAGCATCCTCTGTGATCGTCGATTCTACCGCGGTTTGGGTTGTTTGGGACTTAACAGCTGGCTTGCGGAAGTATGACTCCTTGATGCTCTGGACCTTCTTTGTGAAGACCTCAGCGTTCTCGAAATCAACATCCTCAACTAGCGAAACGAGTTTGGCAGCCTCTGTTGAAGCCAGGTCCTTCGAAGCCTCTGCGATCACTTGCGTGCGCTCGAGCTTAGCGACTGACTCTGTGAGCTTCATGTTAGACTCTGTGGCCTTGAGCAGTTGTTCCTCAAGCTTGGAAACTTCCGTGTTGAGTGTATCAACCAGGTTTTCCTTGCCCTCTGGGACCTCGATGTATGATTCAGTGAAGACGTTCTTCAACGCTCCAATGAAGTTCTCGGCGATCTCAGTACGGAGTCCGGACTCGACTGCAACCTTGTTCTCTTCCATCCAGGTCTGAACAACATAGTTCAGATAAGAATCAACCTTCTCGGCCAGCTGAGTGGTCACCGTGGCGACTTCCTCGTTCAGGCGAGCGTTGTAATTCTTCTCGATGAGAGCGACTTCGGATGCTACCTTTGTCTTGACTGCGGATTCGAACAGACTTGAGGCCTTCGAACGGAAATCCTCGGTGAGTGACTTTTCAGCCTGCAGAAGAACCTTCAGTGACTCATTGGTCTCGTCTTTGTCTTCTTCCTCTCCGTCATTTTCCTGTTCACCGGCATCGTCTGTCTCTGTCTCAGTTTCCTTTTCAGCCTCGCCATTTTCTTGGCCAGGCATATCGGAAGGCTGAGCTTCTGCTGCAGGATACTGGACCTCATCGGCACCAGGATCTCCAGCGGCTTCCTTCTTCTCGTCTTTATCGGTGCTATTGTCACCCGTCTGCATTGGAGATGGCTCCTCAGCTTTCGGTGGCAGTGCTGGGTTTGCCAGCGTACTGTAGACATTAGCGACCTCTTCGGTCTTCATGTTGACTAACTGTTGGTATACGGCATTGATGAGACCTGCCTTCGTCTTTGGAGGTTCGGCTGTTGGTGCTGCATTAGCTGCAGCATCAGCGGCGGCTTGCGCCTTCTTCTGCTCCTCTGGTTCATCGACCTTTCCAGGTCCCTGACCGACGTGGTCTTCCTTGCCGGCCTCTGCAGGAGCAGAACCGTCAATGGCGCTCTTAGTCTCGGCATTTGCCTTTACGGCATCCGTGGCCTCTGAGCCTGTCTCATCTTTCTTTTGGGATGACTCTTCACCCGAAACTGCAACCTCTTCAACGAGTCCATCCTTGCGTAGTTCCTCAACAGTGATGTCTTCGATCAGATCGAATTGACCTTTCTTGATTTTCTTAGACATGTGTGCTGTGTACTACTAATGTAGCGGTTATAGTTTTGAGAGGAAATCATTCCAAACCTTCAGCTGCGCCTCTGCGAGACGCTGTGAAGATGCGTTCTTAATTTCAGTCTCATACTTTTCAATTTGCTGAGCTTTCAGGACACCATTATCCCAGACCCATTCGACGCCCTCCATGATCCCGTTGACGAAAGCATCGGGAGCGGAAGGATCTTGAACGATGTCGACGGTGGAGAGGATAAAATCATCCGAGACCTCCATGATTCCGTCTCTGCCCTGTTTCAGCGATCCCATACCACGAGTAGAGACACCTAACTGGACGCCGCCTTCGATTAAACCTTTCACGATCTTACCCATCGGCGTGTCTAGTATCAGTGCCTTTCCGACAACGTTGTTACCGTCCCACTTGAGTTCGGTAATACGATGTGAAACTTTATCCAGGTTGACCGTCGGGCCATCTGGGTGATTCAGCTCACCCACTGCACGGCCGGTACGAACCTGCTCATTGATGTACTTCTCAACCGCCGGCTTCAGTACCCCCAATGGGTAGCGGCGACGGTTGCGATTCGGCTTTTCAGCCTGCATGAAGACTCCCTCGAGACGGACCTTCTTGATTCCGCCCTCGGCGGCTTCGGTGATGTATTGTAGTCCTGAGTCGTTAAATTCGGTGACGAGTTTCATGCGAGATTAGCAATTCCACTTCTTGAGGGCGAGAGCCTTGCGCGTCGGCTCACCGTTTGGTTTCTTCATAGGTCCCTTGACCCCAGACATACGTGCGCAGAAAGACTTGCGGCGGTTATACGCCTTGCTACCCTTCTTCAGTTCTGAAGGCTTCTTTGTGACTGGCGCCTGAAGATTTCCACCAGTCTTACGGTTGTAGTGGTCTCTTCCCTTTTGGGTCAGACCGCCAGTTGAGCTCTTGTGGCCCTTGGCGTCAACCGCTGCCTCATCAATAGCTTCTTCCTCAGAGAGTTCAACGGATTCTTCGACTGCCTGATTATAGATCTGACTTGCAACTGCCATCTTGCGGTCGTCCAGGGCAGCATTGATCTTCTCGGACATCGCACGGTTAAATGAATCCTGTGCGCCAGAGGCGTCACCGGTTCGTAGTGCATCGATCATCGAGTAAATATTGCTGCTCATTTTGCGTAGTCTTATTTATAGGTTGAAATGCCTTGACTCTAGGTATTAGGCCGATCGGTCGAAGGTCTCGTTCGCAGAGATATCCTCAACTCCAGAGCCAGTATCCGCTTGAGGATTCTCCATCATCTGCTGGGCAGCTGCCTCAGCCTCTGTACTCATCTCCTCTGTCATCTCCTCAATGTCTTCCTCAGTCTGGCGAAGGACATGGCGACGAACCCAGTTCTCTGAATAATACTTTCCAACGAATGGAGTGATGGCATTCAGCTGCTCGATGCGGCCGGCAAGGATCTCGGCATCCTTCATTTCCGAGAAGAAGTTATCCCTGCGGAAGTCAATGCGAATATGCTCCTTCAGTTCATCCCAGTCTTCCTCGGTAATGACATTCTTGAGAAGAAGCTGGGTACGCAGGAGCTCCATGAACACCGCGGAGAACTTCTTGCGAAGCTTGTCAATGAATTTCTGGAAATTGACCTCATCGCGAGTGATCTCAGATGACTTACCCAGGTTGAAACCGTTGTCAGGTTCCAGGCGAGAGATCGGAACGTTCAGAGAACGATAGAGTTTTTTCTGGAAGAAGAGGATGTCCTCGATCTGAGAAAGATTGTCACCGCCAGGAAGTGTGGTGATCTCTGTACCGCGGCCGCCCTCGCGGCGAGGCAGCCAGAAGTCTTCCAACATCGACATATGCTTACGGTCGTCACGAATCTCTCCGGTCTGGGCATCATAGACCAGCTTGTTGCGATACTGGTTCATGATCGTACGCATGTACTCCTCGGCCTTACCCTTTGGCAGGTTACCAACGTCGATGTAGAAGATACGACGTTCAGGAGCACGGGAGAGACGATAGATCACCAGCGCGTCCTCCATCATGCGGAGCTGGTTGACCGGCTTCAGTGCCTTGTGCAGAGGGGAAAGAACACGCTTACGCGAAGCGTCCAGGATACCCGATGTGATATAGCAGATGGCATCCTTGTTGATCTTCAGACCAACATCAGACTTCTGCAGACCGCCATCCTGGTAAAGGTAATACTCATCCAGAGTACGCACCACGCGGGCGCCCGTCACCGGATCGGTTTCTTCCTTGATCTCGCGGACCTTGCGAATACGCAGAGCATCGACTCCACGGATCTCCTGGATACCGTTGCGAGGGTTCTCTTCGTCCACGATAATGTGATAGTACAAACGACCATCGACATACCATCTACGGAAAATATCCTGTCCGTTCAGGTTAAAATTGAGTAGGCGGAGAACGTGGTCGAACTCCTCCTTGATTGCCTTTTTGATCGAGCTCGGCTGCTCTAGGTCATCTACGTTCAGATCGACCGGATTCTCGTTGTACTCATGAATGATCGACTCATTCACGATGTTCTCAATGGCCATGTCACACTCCGGCTGTTCGGCTGCAATGCGGTACTTACGAATGAGATCGACGTCAGTCTTCGCCGCATCTCCCTCCAGATCCAAGTACTGACCATAGTACCCACCAGCTGCAATGGCAGTCGATCCATCATCCGAGGTCGGTGGAACAAACGATACCGCCTGCTTCTCGAGGTTCTTCCTCTTGATCAGCTCGCGATCGTTGGAGTCATCCTCCTTGCCGAATGTGAATCCAAAGAATTTGAGTGCCATGACGAGATGTTTTGTGGGGGTTTCTTAACGAATAAAGGCGTGGGGGCCAAAAACACCCCCACGCCAATTATTTATTGAGGAAAAACTACCATTAAGTAGTCGTATTTGATTCCCAGTAGGTGACCTGGAACTCGACACCGAACTCCTCGATCGTGTTCTCTGAGTCGTAGCTCAGATCGATTGCGGAGACGTTTGAGACCCAGCATCCGCGGAAGTCGTACTTCTTCAGTACGGTGCCGTCCTTATTGAGCTGCTCAACAGCCAGGTCAGCCATATAATCCGAAGGATTTGTCAGACCGGTGTTTGCTGCATGCTGGTTGATACCGTTCATCCAGCGCTCGAAGGAATTGCGGAGCTCGAATCCCGTGTCATTGATGACTGTGACGCCCCATGGTTCAAACACGCGATCTCCCGCGATTTGAATCTGACGACCACGGAATGGGATCGTGATCGGAGCGATGAGTGATGATGGAAGAGCTGCGGACTTGATGAGGAAGGACGCAAGCTCAACATTTCCGGCAGCATAGGCAGGGAAGTTCGCGGTAACCTTGAACAGGTTATTGCGTGCTCCACCACCGACTAGCTTTGCCTTGAAATCATTGATTCCTAGATTAGCCATTGTAAGTGTTCTCCTTTAGTTGATGGTTTAGCTTCCAGTCAGCTCGGAGAACTCAACGCCAGTGCGAGTGGCGATAAAGTTCAGAGTGATGAAGTTGATTGAACGGGCTGGCTTGATGTAGATGTCAGCACGGAACTCATTGCGGTCGATAACATCACCAGTATTGTTGGTCTCGTCACAGACGACCTTGAAGTCGGTGATACCACGACGGCCCTGAACGTCACGCAGGAATGGCTCGACCATGTTGCGGAACATTGCGCGGGTGAATTCGTCGTTCAGCTCGAAGAGCTGGAACTTAGCCGCTGTGGAGATTGACTTCTCCAAGGTGATGAAGAGACGACGGACGTTGATGCGATCGAAGGCCGATGGCTTGGCGAGGGCGGTCTTGTCTCCGTAGAGAACTGTGCCCTGGCCAGGGAAGCTCACGATCGGATTGATACGTGCCTTGTAGAGCGTATCGCGATCCGCCTGCTTTGGATTGAATGCAATCTTGGTGACTCCGAGGAGCTGGCCACGATTGAATCCGGCAGGTGAGAACCAGGCATCGGCAACGTTATCTGTGTATGCACAGAGACCGGCGACATGTCCGGCGGCTGGGATCCAGCGATAGACGTCATTGTACTTGTCGTAGATCTTCAGCGCTGTACTGTCAACAACAGCATAGGAGGTCGAGGTCAGCGTATCAGCCCAGGCCTTGACATCGGTCGTTGGCGTGGCGGTTCCGACGCTATCCTCAGTTGGAGGAGAAACGAAGGCCACAACATCCTTACGGGCATTAGCGATCGAGATCAGCTTTGCTGCAATGGTATTAACACCATTTGCATCGTTGACCGAGAACAGCAGATTCACATCAACTGTTTCGGCATCAGCGAAGAGGTCGATACCGGTCGAGATCTCGGCTGCACCGGCTGCAGTACCATCCACACCTCCAGATAGAGAGAATGGAAGAATTATTGTCTCCGTATCATATGCGATGCCGCCGCTCGCAGCTTCGCCTGAATTCTGAAGGGTTGTTCCAGCGCCGTCAACCGCGTCGAACAGGTCGAGCCAGTAGATGTACTTTGAGTTGGCGTTGATGACGTTCTTATAGTAGTTAGAAGTGCCGTCATCCTTCACTGCGTCAGATCCTTGAGAAGCATATGCAAACTTCTCAAGAACCGTGCCCTTCGTTCCGCTGATCAGACCATCTTCGTCGATGACCACGATGTGCAGTTCATCATTAGATGAACCGTACTTTGCGGCGTATAAACTTGTTCCTGGGGCTCCATCGAACTCACCAGCGAATGTCCAGCCAGTGAATGCTGTCGAGCTAGAGCAAACCTCAACCTTGAGTGAATTTCCTAAAACTCCTGGGCAACGAGCGCCGAAAGCGCCGACGTTGGCTGAACCGCCGGCATACGAATTATCGTATTCCTCGCGATTTTTGATCAGCAGTCCTGAGTTACCACCGGATCCCGAGGTAGCATTACGTGCAGTTGAATGAACAACACGAACGACCTTGAGGGCGTTGGCATACTTCAGGAATGAAGCAGCGGTGAAAAATGATTTTGCGGTCGTGTCGTTTGGAGTTCCGAAAGTCTCGGCGAGTTCCTTCTCGCTGCTGACCGTACGGATCTCTTCGGCAGGACCCCAGTTGAAAGCTCCGGTGAATCCACCAATTGAGGTGGACACAGCCGGAACGACATTGGTCAAGTCAATTTCGTTGACTTGAACTCCGGGTGATACTTGGAATGCCATGAGTTTTTAGGATGCTCAAAGTTAGGGTTTGATGTGAAACATAATACGGATATTCGCTGCCTTTATTTATAAATAGCTGTTTTTGGGCTAATAGGTCGAACTTTCCCAAACGTTTCCATCCGAGTCAACGAATCGGCCTTCATCCTCGGTATTTTTCTCAAGATTCCCGAGTATTCCCACAGGAGCCACATCTTCCTCCACCAGGCGCAATCTCTCATTGTATAACATGTCGCGGATATCCATGCTCGACATGTTCACGAAGATGTCGGTCGCCACGAACCAGGCAAATACCACGAGTGCCATGACCGTATCGTCGTGATTACCCTCGGCGGCCTCATAGGATGATCCGACCGCCTCAAATGTACTGAGCTCCTGGATCGTATCGGCATCCGGAATGATCAGCTTCTTTCCCTCGATCAGATCCTTCAGATTGGAACAACCGATCCGCTTCGTCTTCTTGGTGGTGGTCAGACCGATCGATCCGTTCTTGACCGCCGACTCCACGAACATATTCTCGTATTCTAGGTCGTAATACAGGCCATTGCACACCACCGATCCCTGGTCGTTGCTCTCCACGATGATGTATGCCTTATTGTAGGTCTTAGCATACTTGTAGATCGTATCAGGGAAAATGAGTGGAGACACAAGGGCATCACGATAGGTGGCCACAACCTTGAATGGGCGGGCAGTCACGTCAACGATAGAGAAGGTAGAGAAGTCCTGGTTGCGTCCCTTGGCCACATCAACCGCCATCACGTAGTTGTGATCTGATATCGGTTTCTCATACACCTTGACCCCATTCTGTGTATAGATTGGATTCTCGGCCTTGAGTGATAGCAAGGTCTCGGCATTGATCAGTGTGTTTCCGGTACCATGAAACGAATTTCCGAACTCTTGCTGGAACTGCAGCTCAGAGGTATTGGCCACCGTCTGGCGCTTCCATTCCTCGTCTCGACCCGGTACATCCCACCAGTCGACTCGGAATGGCTTGAACTCATTGATGCCCTGAACGGCTCCCTCCCAGATCTTATGAAACTGGTTGCCGACGCCATTGGCCGTCGATGTGATGATGACTCGAGAGGTCTTACCCGATGAAACGACGGGATAGGTCGAGGTATAGAAAGTCGTGGCATTCTCGACGAAGGCAAACTCGTCCATGAACAACAGGTTGACCGAGAGACCGCGGATCGAACTGCCGGACGTGGCGGCCGCAATGATTCGAGAGTTATTCGAGAACTCGATGGATCCCTTGTTGAGAGCTCGGCAACCGGGTTGCAGGAAGAACGGTAGATTCTCCAGCGCCAGGGTTACGCGCGCCAGCATCTCTCGGGCGGTGGCCGCTTTATTGGCCAGGATCGCGATCGTCTTGTCGGGCTGGAAGAGTGCAAACCAGAGCAGGTAGATGACCGATGAGATCGACTTACCTGACTGACGGCAGGCCAGAACGATGGAGAATCGGTGAGTGTTAAAATGCTCGAACATCTTTCCCTGATAGGGATACGGCTCAAACGCCACCAGGCCTCGGTCCAGAGAAATCACTTTCACGTAGGTCCGGGCAAAATACTCCGGATCCTTCATACACTTCAGGTATTCCGAGACCTCGATCTCGGTGAATTTCTGCTGGACTCCGTCTCGCTTGACGCTCGGGTTGCCTAGATACCCAAGTTCAGCGTTCTTGACGAACATCCCTTGGTTGTTCTGCGGCGGCGACATTTTGTTCCTTTAGCTGAGAGATGAGGTGCTTCTGAAGATCCGTAGTGGAACCCAGAAACAAGTTATTCTGAGTCAGAGACGGTTTTTCTGATTGTACTTTTTCGTCTTTCTTCTGTATATCTTTCTTGGCCTTCTGCAACGCCATCAGCTTGTCAGTCATGTCTGATGTGTTCTTCAGCATGTTACTGAGTACCTCAAAGGCACGCGGATGCTCTGACTGCATGGCCAGACTCAACATCTGTTCGATCGCCTCGTTCGACTTACTGACCAGGTTACGATACGTCTCTCGAGAGAACTCGTAGTCGTCCTGAACATGGTCAGACGGGGGAACAGGAACCTCTGGTAGGTTCTCCTCCAGTCTCTTTATCATCTCTTTTGATTTGTCCATGATATAGAGGTCAGAGGATTAGTTAAAGTCCGTGAACGGAATAATCTGAGTCGTGATCGTACCAGTCGGAGTCAACTGCTCGATGTCCAGGCGTTCCATTCCGTCAAGAGTCGTGGGATTACGAAAATCGACCAGAACGTTTTGAATGACTTCCTTATCATTGACCTGGCCATAGAATCTCAGGCGCGTCTCAAAGTCCAGAGTATAGATGATCGCCCGGCGCTGAACGAAGTCGCCCTCATAGTCCTCATTCATCTGTACACCGGTGAGAACGAATGGAACATCGGTCTTGAGGTTGAGCTCGTCCAGATCTTTGATGGTGACAGTATACTCCGGCTGAAAGTGAGGAAGGATCTGCTCGAGAACTTGCAGAGCATCATCCTGATTCTTCGCCATGATGGAAAGCTGCAGGCCCATGCGGTATGGGGCATAAGTACGAATGACCTTACGGCTGGCAGGATCAGACGCCGAAAATGTCAATGTGTTGTTACGATTGATCTTTGTGGTCGCATCGTAGGTTAAGGTGACGATCTCAAACGACATGCGCGGCAGCTTCATAGCAACTTTAGCATCATCTAGGCCGGGCTGTTCATCTAGACGTGCCAGGAACTTCTGCTTTGGTCCGTAGGCCAGAGGAACCCGTGTGATGTTCACGACCTTTCCTGTAGCATCTTTGCGAACCACGGAAATGTTATTGAAGAGCGTCCCGAAGACGGACACCATCTTGCGAATCGTGGCGTGATAGTAGTGTCCACTAAACATTTGATGGGTCTCCGAATGGATTGCTCTCCGTGAAGTCGATGATCGTGTCCGCTGTCACTTCCATTGCTCGGTTTTGTGCTCCCTGTGCGTTGTTTACGAATGTCAGGTTGGTCTGAGTATTATCGATCTCATAGGCCACAGTGATATTCCACTGTGCACCCGAAGTGAGTCCGATCAACTTGTCCGTCGCTCCCGTCGTGACACGGAACTTGGCAAATTCTCCAGTATTGGTAGAGATTCCGCCGATGGCGATCTTATATGCCGCGGTCGGTGATTCTTTGTCGATCTTTAAGATCTTTCCATAGATTTCCTGTGCAGGATTTCCGCCAGCGGCTGGAACCAGAACCTGCTTGACATCCTCTCCGATCGTGAACAATGGACCGGTACCAGAAATCTCAAAGAAGTATTCGGTGCTAAACTTCTGTTCAAGTCTATCAAGTTCAGGAATTCCAGTATTGACTTCCTCGTTGGAGTACTCAAAGAGCTCGCAACGTAGCTTGTACACAGGGAACTTCGAGAGTTGATAGAATGGAGACTGATGATCTACAAACTTAATCTCCATGAAGCTCTTTGAGAGAGGTAGATAGATCAGGTCACCTTCAGCCGGGCGGGTTGAGATGATGCCATTGTTCCAGATTCCGACGAGTTTGTCCCAGGTACGCTTGGCAACCACGAATGTTGCCTGGTCACGAATCTCCAGACCAAACTTCGTCATGAGAGCTCCATCTCCCTCAAAACCATCCACGTTCTCGAGGTACATCTCAACCATATAGGCATCATCGAACTTTGATTCGACGGCCTCGTTCAGAATCATGTCACGAGAAATCATATTACGCGGCAGATAGTAGCAGTCCTGCCCGTAAATCTTCAACGACTCTACGATCAGATCCTCGTAGAGGTTCTGCTCGGACCTGACGTTCTGAGAGAAATAAACGTTGCGAGCCATGGATTATCCCACGAAGAAGTCTACCGGCTTCTCGTACTTCAACTCCATCTCGTCCTCAAGCTGTTTGATCTCTTCGATCGCCTCCTGGTAAATTTGCTGCCCGTTCATCGTGACTCCACCTGGAAGCTGGATGCCCTCAAACTTCTTCAGGTTGATACCCCACTGACGCTTGATGAGAGCCGTGGTGTACTTCTTCAGGAACATATCGTTGTAGATATCGGTGTATGTTTCTGGATCGATCGCAGAGTACGCATCGACCATAATGTATTCTCCCGCCGCGGCACGATATCCCCAATCAAGATCTATATACAGGCGATTCATGTGGCGGTTAAATCGTACTGGTGGAACGCCGTTGAGCTGCATATCCAGCATCTCCAGGAACTGGCGTGTCATCTCATAGTTGACCAGAGCGCCGGCATACTGAAGGTCATAGACGTCATTCAGGTGCATCTGATAGCGCGCAGACCACATACCCGAGGAGGATACGGTATTGTTTGCCAGGGGAAAGATACGAGAGACAAACAGTAGCTGATCAGGAATGTCAATGTATCCGTCAGTGATGTTCTGCTGAGTCAGCTGATGCTTTCGATAGTGGCGAATGATTGCATCTGAATGATACTCGCGGTAAAACTGAATGGCCTCGTCCACGCGGTCTGACACCTGATCGTCATCGATGTTGATCTCGATCACGGGCTGTCCGAGTGAGCGTAGGCAGTAATCGATGAGTGTTTGTCTGGAATTGGGTGAGGCCATGTTTTTATGTTACCACTTATCGAGTGGGCATTTTGCAGCAATAAGTTTTGCCTTTATCTGCATGAAACACCCACATTTAGAACATCGACTAGTTTCTGGAATGAAAAATTCACAATTTTTACAGGTTTTAATTCTAGAAGCAAATTCTGGTTCTTCTAAAAGAAGTCTATTTTGAATTACAGCAGTTGATATTACGTCAGCGACAGTTGTTGATGAATATTTTATTTTCTCAAGCATTAGATTCAACTAAACTCCAGTTTATAATTGATTCATTCCAATAATATTTTTTACCATCGCTCGGATACGGAACTGGAGGATTCCATCGAAATTCATACTTATCCCATACCCAGCTTTCTGGAAAAGCAATTGCTTTCGGTGATTTTTCCCACTGTAATTTTTGTTCATTCCACGTATAGTAATATCGGTCTAGCGGGTATGGAACTGGAGGTATCCAGATACACATATCTTCATCTAATATAAAACTTGAATTTTTCTGTGGTTTTGGTGGGATAAAAGCATCTTTAGAAGAATCATATAACCATCCTGGGAGTGGATAATTTTTCCTAAATGGAGTTTTCCCAGCCAAATGGCGACCAGCTTTTGTGTTAAAACTGCATTGTATCCAGGTACCATCAATATTGAGATCCGTATTAATGAATTCAGCTCCTCTATGTTCCTGGTCGTCTGGAACAACAATAACAGAAATAACTTTAAATAAGTTATTTTCGCTATTTTCTATTTTTTCTATTTTTGCAAAATGAGCCATAGTAATTATTCGCAATATGTCAAAACGAACCACGCAAAACCAGACCCGCCAGATCCACCGGCGCCTCCGTATGAGGTGTAATTTGGATTCGTCCACACTGAGTAGCCACCTCCACCGCCGCCACCTCCACCGCCTCCTCCGCTATTCGCCCCAGCACCACCAGCATTTTCACCGTGATATCCTCCCTGAGCCGTACCGTTTCCACCGTTTCCACCGTCTCCAGATCCACTTTCGCCCATAGCGCGGCTGCCACCAGCTTTGCCTCCACCTGTATTAGCATCGTATCCGCCTCCTCCACCTCCTCCGCCGCCGGCATACACATATTTTTGTAATCCAAGAATTGTGTTAGCAGCAGAATCAATCGATAATATTGTATTATATCCTCCTAATGTTCCATTTCCTCCAGAATCACCGCAGCCAGCACCACCATTTGTTCCACCTCCGGATGCATATGTGCCATAATTACTCGTGTCACTACGATATGTTGTATGGTTTCCATATCCCGCAGCGGCTACTGATACGGCATATGCCTGATTAAGATTTGTATTTGCTAAATTGGTGCTATAATTATATACAGGTCCTCCATCTCCAGCATTTCCACCATCAGCACCGCATCCGTCATCATATGAATTATCTCTAGTTTGGCCGCTATCACCACTAGTACCGCCTCCAACTAAGTCATAGGCGAATGATAAATTTGCATTATCCTTTTGAGTAATTGTAAAGTTTCCGGAGCTAGTAAATTTATAGTAGGCTTTTGTACCAAAATAAACAACGCTGTTTGCTCCAG